>ULRN01028884.1_pt1 | contig 87016 bp, 70 predicted proteins | sample 1955461 | NCBI WGS metagenome assembly ULRN01 (sample SAMEA4835683, study PRJEB28245) | human gut metagenome | biome: gut microbiome; material: fecal sample | place: Denmark | collected 2008 | reverse complement strand
CAGCGGCACCGCCGGCGTGAATCCCGGCTATTACCTCTCCGCGATGCTCCACCACAGGTCGAATCGGACGGGGGCCGACATCCCGGTCGATGTCCTGTCCTTGCACCGGTACTTCTCCATAACGGGCGACCAGCACAGCGGCAGCACGGAGAAGACGCAATACGCGATACCCTTGGAATACGCCGTTGACATCAAGGGCGGTACGAATATCCGCGAGATAATAGCCCTGCGTGACCGCTACGCCCCGTCCGTGGAGCTGTGGCTCACGGAGTTCGGTTACGGGGAGGCCGGCGGGCGTGACTCCAACAGCCCTTTCCAGTGCTTCAGCAAGCCGGGCCGTTATATCGGGGACTGGCTCATCCCCGACCGCCACAGGGCCGATGTCAAGGGCTCCTATATCGTGAGGGCGTCGATGTATCTCATGTACCTGGGGTTCGACATGGTGAACTATTACTCCACGGAGTGTGAGAGCAATTATTTCAATGCGGGGCAATGGGGCCAGGGCCCGGGTTTCGAGATGTGGCACTGGGACGACTGCGGGGACACCTCCCCCGGCGCCAGGTACGCCGCCATCGAGGCGTACGAGGTCGGTTACAACCGGACAAGCTTCTCCGCCATGGGGCTTTTCGGGAACATCCTCTCCAACGGGGCGTATCCCATATCGAGGGCGTACTGGTGGGTGGCCACCATGCGCAACCGTCTGAGGGGCTATGTGTATACAGGCAGGAAATACGTGGATACGGACGATAAGATCATGATCTACTGCTTCAAGAAGGTCGGTGAGGACAAGGGAGCCTATTGCGTCTATTACAATGACACGGGGAATACGGGAGTGGCCGGGGCGGAGATACCCGTTCCCGAGCGCGTGACGCTGGTAACCCGCGTGACCACCCATGTCCCCGGGATAGCCAGTCCGGAGAACGTGCCGGACACGCTCGGTTATGACCGCGACCGTACCGGCATGGCGGCCGCACGCCACGAACGCTACGAGGGCGGGAAGTGGGTGGTGAAAAGCCGGGGCAGCCACGCCTCCGGCGAGGCCTCATACCCTTCCGCCCCGGTGGAGGGCGACGAGGTCGTCGTACTGCCCACGGTGGACGAGAACCCTTACTTCCCCATAGTGGGGGCCGTGAACGCCAAGGCGTCGGCGAGCGGCAACAACATCGCGGCCCAACAGTATGAGAGCCCCACGGAGGGCGGCAAGCCCGAGATCCTGTACGATGTCTCGCTGGCGTGGCGCCAGGTGGAGGCGGTATGCGATTATATAGAGCGCACGGACGAGGGACGGCGCGGGGCATGGGGTGACGCGGTGACGGAAACGCCTTTGCGCGGGACCGTCCGCATGAACGTGTCCGAGTTCCCCGAGTACCTGCTTTTCGACGCCGTCCCCGATCCGGACTACCGGAGCGAGGTGACCGGGCTGTCCTCGCGTACCGTATCGTCCTCCGCTATCGAGCTGTGGTGGAACAACACGAGCGTGGAGGACACCGGGTACGAGATATTCGCCTCCGACCTCCCGGAGACCGGGTACGCGCCGCTGAAGACGGTGGGGCTGGACGTGGAGAACAAGGCGGTCATATCCGGGCTGTCCCCGGACACGACGTATTACTACAAGATCCGCCCGGTAAGGGACGACAAGGCCGGGACATTGAGCGATTACGTGTCGGCCAAGACCTACGTGGACCTCCAACCTCCCACGGGCTTGCGGGTGGACGGCCGAACGGCCACCTCCATCAGGCTGGCGTGGGATTACGGCGTCGGGCAGGTCGCCGATTTCCTCTCCTACACCATTTACCGGGCCGACGATACGGGGGCGTACGCCCAGGTCGGTACGGTTGACGACCAGTCGGTACACGCGTACGAGGACACGGGACTGGCCGTGGGGCGTGTCTACCGCTACAAGGTACGCGTGCTGGGATTGAACGGTACCTCGGCCTACACGGTGGAGATCGAGACGAGGACGCTGCTTCCGGAGGAGGTCACGCCGATACTCAGGAGCGCCATGACCGACAAGCTCGGCATCAAGGTGATCCTTTCCTTCGACCTCCCGATCGGTGCCGTGCCGGACGGGGCCGGGCCGGCGTTCACCCTCGCCGAGGACGGTAACCTCCGGTTGATACGGGGCGTGGCCCGAGACGGGGCCGACCATAACAGCCTCGTCCTGTCGATCCCCGAGGACAGCCTCTCCGGGTACGACAGGAAGACGGACATCCGCGTATCCTACGACGGGACGGGCGGGATACTGTCCGAGTACGGGGTGACGCTGGAGGCGTTCTTCGATGTCAAGGTGGCGAACATGATCGGTAACTTCACCAACATCAACGCCATCTACCAAGTCAATCTCTGCGGCTCCTCCGCGGAGGCGACAGGAGAGGGATGGAACGATTTCAGGGCGGACGGCGGCAAGGCCGCCACCCTCACGGGGCTGGTCGATACCTACGGTAGGGCCTCCACCCTGTCGATGGCCCGGCTCCAGGACGGCTCCACCTATAAGTGGGGCAATATTAACACCGGGGGATATTGCGAGATCGAGGGGATACCGTCCGGCGTGTATTCCACGCTGTGGGCCACCGGGTACGGGAACACGGTCTCCGAGTCCGTCAAGTCAAGGATCGAGCTGTCCGGGCTGGACTGGGAGTACAGGTACACGGTCAAGGCCTACGGGGGATTCGTCTACGGGGACGGTCGTAAGCTGGCGATGCGGATAGGCGATACCCATACCCCCGCCATCGAGCAAAAGGGGAACAAGACAGACATGATGGTGATAGAGGACATACGGTCCGACAACGGGACCATAAACATTGATTTCATCGCCCAGACGGAGGGGGTGTCCACCAACTATCCGGTCATATCCTTCGTCATCGTCGAGGAGTACAGGTCGAACGACTCCCCGGAGAACACCGACGTGTGGCTGCGTGACGCCACCATCGCGGAGGACGGCGGCGACGGCGTGGTCAGGTTCCCTGACATAACGATACACCTCAATTGTGTCGGGACGGCCACGGCATACCGTATCGGCGAGACGCGGGATCTCCCGGCCGTGAGCTGGATAGACCTGCCGGGGGGTATCACGGACGTGCCCTACACGTTGTCGTCCGGTTTTGGCGGCAAGACGGTTTACGTGCAGGTCAAGAACCTGTACAACGAGAGCAATGTACGTGTCATCAATATAGAGTACCGTGACCCGTACGTACCGCTGGTGCTTAAAAACATCTATATCAATGACGATGCGGCCGTCACGCCCGTCCGGGAGGTGACCGTCATGGCCGACAAGGAAGGCGTCCCCACACGTTACCGGGCCGCCGAGACCCCGGATCTCTCCCCCATCGGATGGATGGCGTGGCCCGATCCCAAGGCTTCCGTGATCCCTTATGTCCTTAGTGCTGAAGAGGGGCAAAAGACCGTGTACATGCAGGTGGGGGACGACGCCACGGAGTCGGCCATGCGGGTCGACACGATTGAGTACAAGGTGATGACCGACACGTTGACGGGGATCTCCATCGAGGGCCCGGACACGGTATCGGCCCCCGAGCGGTACACGATCGCCTACGATCCCGCCAACACGACGAGGACCGGGGTCACATGGTCGGTCGCCGCCGGGGACACGCTGGCGGCGATCGACGTGGACGGCGGCCCGACACCCCTGGCCGACGGGGCCGTGACCATCCTGGCCGTATCCACGCACGACAACTCGATAGCGGCGACAAAGGCGGTGGCCATCGCCATGCCTCGCGCCATGCCCGCCATATACATGTCATTCAGCGGGGCGGAGGGTTTGCTGACCGACATCGTGGTGGCGGACATATCGGTGGCGGAGATGGAGGTCCGGCTCATGCGTCGCCAGGCCTCGGCGGTCCTTGGTGTCGGTTCCCGGACCTCCTTCTCCTCGAATGACCGTTTCGTGCTGTATCTCGAGTCGAGCGGTACGTACAACGCCATGTTCGGACGGATGCAGACCGGGAACGTCGGGGATCTGGGCACAGGGGCGCATACCATAACCATGGACAAGGACGGCGCCAGGGTTGACGGGATCCTCACGGGCTACGCATCCAGCGGGGAGGTGGCGGGCACCAACACCGCCCCGCTGGCCATCGGCAACGTGTACAACCACGGCTCCTCCAGCTGGCTATCATCCATAGGGAGGGCCCGTGTCGCCTACGTGAAGATCCGGGAGAACGGGGTATTGACCCATGACCTCGAACCTTACAGAGACGGCGCGGACTTCGGGTTCGAGGATGTCATCACCGGGAAAAAATATAGTTGCTCATCATTGAGCCAATGTAATTATGTGGATGATTTTTATGCAGATTAATGGGATGCCAAGGAGAATCAAAAGCCGGGAGATAGAGTTGATAGAGCTACCGGATATATAGACATGACGCCTTTATCGGGGGCGGGCAAATAAAAGCCCCCGTATATATTAAAAGAAAACGAGTCATGGAAGTTGATTCGAATACGATATTTTATTAACAACGACCAAATCATATTTTCATTAAAATCCCGTATCAAAATCCATCAATAGAGGATTCGCCTCCTTCAAATCATGTGGCGTATATATATCCGTTATTGATATTGAGGAATGCCTAGCTTGATCACGTACAGACAGAGCATCCACATTTTGGCGAAGCATCATTGTAACTCCAGAATCTTTTAGGGAATAGAACTTATAATCCTTCGGGAACTTTAAATCTCTCATAACATGAGATAACCAATAATCCCTAAACTGTTTCTCGGTTCTTCCACTCTCTCCTGGTTTGAAAGAATCTGAGAAAAGATAATAATTCATCGGATATTGGTAGATTTTCAAATCTATCATCAATTGAATAACCTTTTTATTCAATGTAACCACCGCATCTTTTCGGTTCTTCGATATATCACCACTAACTAAAATCGTTTGATTCTTAAACGATATATCCCTTATTTTCAGCATTGACATCTCTTTAGGGCGAATAAGGCAATAATATTCAATGTAACAGGCTAGCAAGAAATGTTTATTATTCCCCATCAAGTAGTTCCGTAAGCGCTCAAGATCTTTTATAGACAAGACTGTCCTGTTTTTTTGATAATGCCGCTTTCCTAAAATTTGCAAACCTTCGGCCATATTCGTTTTGTGATATCCAGAGCGTACTAGGAATTTACAAAATACACTCAAAACCCTTATGTAGTTATCATGAGTTTTGGCCGTATTGCCGCGATCAATGTATATATGATCCAAAAACTCTTGCAAAAAGCGCTGATCAATTTGGTAAATATACGTAGCCGACTGTTTCAACGACTCATTGTATTTCTTGAGATTCCTAATCTTTGATTGATATTCCACATAAGTAGCTTCTCGGATAATCTCATCGTCCAAATATTTTTTCTGTATCCGAAAGAAATGTTCTATGGCATCATCAATAAATACATAAGATAATGCTGATTCCCGCTCAATCCATGGGTTCCAACCTCTTCGAAGTTGTTCCGAAAGACGATTGATCAAATCTTTTGCATAGATCCTCCTCTCTCCTATTTTCGAAATATGATTAAGCTTGATTTTTTTTCGGCGCATCTTTCCCTTTGCTGGATCGAAGGCCATAAATCCGATATACCATTCCACACCGACATATAATTGAGGCGGAGTATAAGCTACGATGCTCAAAACACTCGAACTTTGTTTCCTTTTAGGCATTTTTTTTAACGTCAATTTTAAATTAAAATCAACGCTAAGACATTTACACTAAAAATCTTACAGACATTTCCTGTCCCAAAATTGTCCCGTTATGTTAAAACGAGGCACTTTGATAACTTATGTCCCATTCCTGTCCCGGGGGTATTAAAACAGTCAAAGGGAAACAGTTGAATACCAACCATTTCCCTTTTTCCAAGTCGGGGTACCAAGATTCGAACTTGGGACCCCCTGCTCCCAAAGCAGGTGCGCTAACCGGACTGCGCTACACCCCGTTTTGCAATTCATAGTGTTTATCTCTGATTGCGGTGCAAAGGTACGCCTTTATTTTAAACTACAAAACTTTTCGGTAACTTTTTTCATGAAAAATATCATTTTCTTGTTGAGTGGATAGAATGGAACTTTGCGTCAGATAGTTCTTATCGTTGGCGTAAATAAATAAAAGGGTTCCATTCTTTATCGTATTAATAATTGGCTTACTGACAGATACAGGCAACGCAGGGCAACCAAAGCTACGTCCTAACCGACCCGAGGAAGCTGCCACAGAAGGATCGGAATAAGAGGCGCCATGAATTACAATCGCCCTTTGCTTAGCCAAATCATTTATTCCTTTTTCCAATCCATTTAGGATAAGCGAATAGCCATTCCGGCCTTGGTACGTATTTTCCGTCAAATAAAATCCTAAAGAGCTTTTGTGGGAACCGTTCTCGTTCGAGAAAGAGGTCGCATAATTCCCTCCGCTATTCTTACCGTGAGAAACCAAAGAGGTGTAAAGTATTCTCTTTTGCCGTATATCCAATACAACCATACGCTCCGCCGTAGAAGGTTTAGAGAAATCGATCAATGTAAGGATATCCTTATTTTTCCGATCAATCTTCTCGGAACCTCTAAGCCCCTGCATAAACGCATCGAAACAAACCCATTGATCCAATCGCATCTCCTCATATAATTGGCGCCCCATAACCGCCACAGACGTTGATCCCGTTTCCGGAGATAGGGCACGCAAAACGCCACCGGTTGAAATTGAACCTACAGACAAGACAATAAAAAACAAATACAAGAAAATCCTTCGCATACTAAAAAACAATAACGCCGCAAAGTTATGATTTTTATTCTAATACAAAAACAATCGTCTCATTAACAGGCGCCCAATCGTAAACAAATTGCGCATGCGAAGTCGCGTTTCTCACACACATATGAGACCGGGGTGTCGTTCCCAACGAAGGACTATATTCGATCAACGATTTACGAGGAGCGTTGACCGGTACGCCATGGATATACGCCCCATTCGTAAAACGGTTGGCATAAGGAGCGAATCCACCTGTCTCCTTGGAACCGTCTACCAAATAGATCATGCGAGACTTTTTTTCTTGGAGAACATACATTCCCAACGGGGTTTCCTGCGCATAAGGAGGACGATGCTGTCCGGTAGTCGCAGGGTTCATGCTACGAACCAACCATTTCGAGCCGACGTGCTCCAAGGTCGCGATATTCTGGTTATGACGATCCACGAAGATCGCCTTATCGAAGACTACCGTATCCCCTATTTGCTTGATATATTTCTTCGGAGCATACCACTCCTCCCCCCCATCGTACACGGTTTGTATACGAGCGAATTTAGAATCCTCATCCATCGCCTTGATACGAACCAAGCTACCGTCACGTCCATAGATCTCGGGAATCACGGTATCAGTCAGCAAATAAAGCGGGACGGATTGATAGCGTTCTACACCAAGCGTATCGGAAACCCTCTTATAGGCATCTCTCTTGAAGACTTTTACAAGAGGAGCCTCTCCATTCCTGTTTTTATAGTTCTGCAAGATCGCCCATTGAGACGGCTCCTTTTGGATCGACTCCAATAAGGATAATCTTTCTTTCATTTTCTCCCACTGGAACTCCCGTGTCGTATCTTTATAGGGGTAAGTATCTTCTAAAGTATGCTTATCGTAAAGCAGCTCTTTCTCTATTTCGATACGGGGAGGCAAAGTCTCCACGATCACAGCGGAATCCTTCGATATAGAATCCACAGGAGTTAAAACCTCGGTTTGAGCAGGCTCGGTCCTCGGCGTACAATAACTTAGCGTACAAAGGCTCGATATCAAAAGTATAAAAACTGTTCTCGTCATCATTATTACCCGGGATTTATTTGAATATCGTAAATATACGATTTTTTCCAAATAACAGGTAATCTTATCATCTTGTTTACAAAGTAACCGCGCCAAATGACAGAGCTATCCTATATTCATCCTATAATCCATTTACTGCCCGGTATTAATGAGATAATCTTTGTCGTCACATAACAGCAGATAAATGTACTTACCGCAATGCATGGTATGGCGGCGACAGTAGGCAAGGCTAAGTCGTGCTTAAACACCGTTACCCACAATCCAAGCCAAAATATATGCATAAGGTACATACCGTAGCTGAGTTTAGACATCTCTGTTATGAGTCGTGGAGATTTCGAATTGCCTATGCAGGTAAAAGCGAGGAACGTACCCGCCGTAAGAAGCACACAGTTGATCGTACAGAAAGCCCATCCGATCTCTATCTCGGGTGTGACAAGAGTTACTCCGGGTATCGCTTGGACATAGAAGGAATAAATCGTCAGCAAGGCACCGACGACCATCGAGGCGATTCCGATAACCAGACGTTTAGAACGGTTCCATGTAAGATGGACATGTATATAATGTGCCAGTACGAGGTATCCTAAATAACCAGAGAAGTACCACAGTATATGGTATTCGTTCCAAAAACATTGTCCCCACACCTCGCCGAAGCAACGATTGAGATAGGGCATACAGGTCGACAACAGAAACAAGCCGATGAAAAAACGCTCTTCTTTCGCCGTGGCTTTATTCAACCATGGCGATATTACGGGTATAAATAAATAGAGGCTGATCAAAGGGTACATGAACCACAAATGTCCGGCCAGTGAAGGAAAGTTCAAGAATATTCTCGATATATCTTTCAATGATGTCTCGGCATCTATCTGCCCCCACAGCAAGGGTAAAGTGCTGTATAGTATCATAAATATGAAAAACGGCGGTAAGATGCGGATACAACGCTGACGGTAGAATTGCCAAGAGGTCAGCCCTGCCTTCATCGGCGCAAGAAGAAAGGCGGAGACAATTATAAACAATGGCACCGCCATGCGTGAGAAACCATCGTATACGGCTACCCACAACCGATCGGCCTCATTGGCCAGATAAGATTGCGGTCCCACCATATCCGTGGAGCCCTCAGCTCCATAAAAGTTTTCACTGGCGTGGACAACCATGACAAGGAAGCACGCAAACACACGCACGTAATCCAAAAAAACTATACGCTTCATTTTTTGTTTTAGTATTATTATTCGTTAGATGATTTCAAGTTTGTCTTTTTACGCGAAGCATGCATTCAAGAGGGATATATTTCGATGTTTTTCCTGATACTGCTTTATGGCGCACAAAGGTAAAAAAAGTCGGAAAGAATATATACCTTTGTCATATTATAAATGAAATCTAAAATAAAAACATATGAGATCTATTAATGGCGCGGTTTTACGTAGCGCATTTGCGATGGTATTAGGGTTTGTTTTGGTATTATGGCCGGAAGCAGCCATAACCTATCTGGTTATCACGATCGGTATACTATTTATTTTACCGGGGTTATTCGCTATCCTCAGCTATTTCACCCGACCGAAGAACGAGAACGGGGAGAAACCGATGTTTCCTATCGAGGCAGCGGGAAGCGTACTGTTCGGAGCGTGGTTGGTGATCATGCCCGAGTTCTTCGTGAATATATTAATGTACGTACTCGGAGCCTTATTGGTAATTGCCGGTGTACAGCAATTGGTTTCATTGATATCCGCAAGGAAATGGAGCAATGTACCGTTGGGCTTCTACCTGATGCCGGCTTTGATCTTGATAACCGGAGTAATGATTCTTGCCTACCCGTTCGGGGCGGCGGCAAATACATTCGTAATCTTCGGTGTAGCCAGCATTTTCTACGGGGCTTGTGAGTTGATCAACTGGTATAAGTTCCGCAAGCGTATAGAAAATACCGGATTATGATTTCCGGTATTCCATGGGGGATATACCCATATGCTTCTTGAAAAACTTACCGAAAGTGGATTGATCGGAGAAGTGGAGTATATCCGCTACTTGCTGAACCGTGGCTTGCGGGGCCTTCAACAGCATCTTGGCCTCGACGATCAAGGCGTCGTCAATCCATTTATTCGCTGATTTACCCGTTAGCTCCTTCAAGATAAGCGAAAGATACTGTGGGGTAATAAATAATTTCTCGGCATAGAAAGTAACGACGTGCTGCTCTTTGCAATGCTCGAAAAGCAATTGCAGGAACTGCTCGAAAAGCTCCTCCTTCCGGGAGAGTGTAGGTGCCGTCATCAGCTCCTTCTTACCCATAAAGATATTAGCCAACTCGATAAAGAAACCGATTAAGGCGTTCTGGAGAGCCTCCTTCTGGAAAAAATGGGTACGCAACTTCATCTTTTCCCGTAAGATGGAGAATTGGCCGGATATATGCTCAGTCTCCTCGGCGCTAATCGTAGCACATGGATTCTTACGGATCTGCATATAATGCACCATGGAGTTCTTTTTCCCTGCCGGGGCAGTATATCCATCCAGAAAAGATCTGGACACGATCAACAAACGCCCTCTTAGGTCTTTGCTCACCTTCGATACCTGTATGATATGAGTCGGCATCAAGGTTATAAACGTATTCTTCTCTATTTTATATGGAATATAGTCTACCGAGATATCGGCGGTACCTTCCTGTACCAAGATCATCAACAAGGCATTTAAACGCATCGGGGTGGAATGCTCCAGCCTTTTTTCCTCGTAATTAATCAAATCTCCGTTCAGATCCGCTATCGATAAATCATCTTGAAAGTTGTCGCTGGACTCAATTCCCTTGATTAACTCAGTGACTTCAATTAAAGGTAAATTTTTCATATCTATCTGTAGATTTTTATTATCACCTCGGACAAAGATAGAAATAAAAAGCCAAAGACCACCCACTATTTCGTTTTTAACCAATTTTCATCCAAAATTGAACGAATAACAAGAATTTTTGACAATATCCTGTTTCATTCCATACCAATACCGTAACAGTATAAACCTTTCTGGTTTTCTAAATATATCAGACCTTTGCGAATAGATTCGACGGGAATATCCGGTCATTGGTCGATTCCAACGGACGAGTCAGCACTTTTTACTTGTATACGGGAATTGCCCCGGCTACTTTTGACGTAACAAAAACGAATATGATAAAAGAACAGATTATTAATACGGCGTTCGATCTTTTTTCTCAATATGGCATCAAGAGTGTGAGTATGGATGATGTAGCGAAAGCGGCTGGCATCTCCAAGCGTACACTTTACGAGTCGTTCGAGGACAAGGAAACCTTGCTGATCGAGGGGATCGATCACAATACCGAATCGCTCGGACAATATCTGACAGGACTGGAAGAAGAACCTTTCAATGCCTTGGAAGTAATCCTGCTCTTCTATGAGGAGATGATGAAAAACCCAAGATGGTTCAACGAGAAGTTTTACGAGGACTTGAAGAAATATCCGAAAGCCCAACAAAAAATAGAGATGAATAAAGCGAGAATGGGTAAGAGGTGTATGGACTTGTTCACACGGGGCGTTAAAGAGGGCGTGTTCCAAGAGGGGATCAACTTCGATATCATGGCCTTACTGGTGAAAGAGCAGACGAAGATGTTGCGGCCTTCCAATGTCTTCTGCAAGCATTCCATCACCGAGGTATACAACACGATCCTCCTCACATTCCTGAAAGGGATCAGTACCGAGAAGGGAAGAGCGATCCTAGACCGATTCGATCTCAAACAATCCTATGATTTATAGCGAACACTTAATGAGTTTAATCACAGACAAAATCTATCCTAAATGAAACGATTATTGATGAGTAGAAAAATGATGTTGGTCACATTTATGGTATTGCCTTTTCTGGCGGCGAGACCGGTTCTGGCTCAAGACACCCTGAAACTGGATCTTGGGAAAGCGCTAGAGATCGCCCTTAGCGAAAACCCGACCGTAAAAGTTGCCGATAAAGAAATACAGAAGAAAAAGTACGCACGTAAAGGCTCGTACGCTTCTCTATTTCCGCAGATCAGTTTTGCGGGGGACTACAACCGTACCTTGAAGAAACAGGTGATGTATATGGATTTCGACATGGGTGACATGGGAGGCGGTAGCTTGCCCGAAGGCACGGACATGTCGAGTATGGACGAGGGCTTCGAGGTAGGACGTAGCAACAACTGGAGCTTGGGCTTCAACGCTTCCATGCCACTGGTGAACACCTCCTTATGGAAAAGCTTGAGTATCTCGGCCTTAGACGTGGAATTGGCGGTGGAGCAAGCTCGCTCTTCTAAAATAGCGATGGTGAACCAAGTGAAAAAGAGCTTTTACGCCGTCCTTCTGGCAAGCGACTCTTACCGGGTATTCAAGCAAAGTTACGACAATGCCATGGAGAATTATCTGGATATCAAACGGAAGTATGAACAGGGAACCGTAGCTGAATACGACTTGATACGTGCCGATGTGACGGTAAAGAATACAGAGCCTAATCTGTTGCAGGCAGAGAACTCCCTTACCTTGGCTAAATGGCAGTTAAAAGCGTTATTGGGTATGGATCTGGATTTAAATATCGATTGCGACGGGCAACTGACGGATTTCAAGTCCAGCCTCTTCGCCGACTATCTATCCACGGATACAACCTTATCCGAGAATACGGACTTGAAACAATTAGACCTTCAGGCGGAACAGCTAAAAAAGACGCTGGTCATGCAGAAATTCGATTATCTGCCGACCTTGTCGCTGACCGGTCTATATCAATGGAGTGCCATGAACAATGACTTCAAGTTCAAGAATTACAGATGGAACCCCTATTCGATGATCGGTATCACGTTATCGGTTCCTATCTTCTCCGGAGGTAGTAAATTTTATAAGGTAAAGCAGACGAAAGTCTCCATCGACCAATTAAACCTGCAACGGGACGATACCAAGCGCAATTTGCAGTTGGCCGTTAAACAGTACATAGATAATATGAATACCTGTATCAAGAAGTTCGACGCCGCCCAAAAGGGAGTCGAGCAAGCGGAACGGGGATATATGATCTCGCAAAAACGGTACGACACCGGAGCCGGTACATGGCTGGAGATGAACGATGCCGAACTTGCCTTGACGCAGGCCCGGTTGAACTTCAACCAATCTATCTACGACTATATGGTAGCGAAGGCGGATCTGGAGAAAGTATTGGGTAACGGACAGATGAATTGAAAATTAAAAATTGAAAGTTTAATAGATAATAATTAGGAACAATTATATGAAGACAAGTCAAATGCTGAAAGTAATACCGATAGCTACATTGGCCCTGCTGATGTCTTGCTCGGGTAATAAGAGTGAGGAAGCCACGGAAACACAGAATGAGAAAGTAAAGGTGAAAGTGGAGACGGTCTCTGTTCAAGACGTGGAGCAACTCAGTGAATTTACCGCTACGGTGGAAGCGAATATCAAAAATAATATCGCTCCCCAAACCCCATTCCGTATCGAGAAAATCTTCGCCGAGGTAGGCGACCATGTAAAAGCCGGGCAGTTATTAGCCAAGATGGACGCTACCAGCCTAAAGCAAGCGAAGATACAATTGGATAACCAAGAGATCGAGTTCAAACGTATCGACGAGTTGTATAAGGTAGGCGGTGCTTCCAAATCCGCTTGGGATGCCCAAAAGACTTCCTTGGAAGTGGCTCGCGAGACGTATAAAAACTTGGTGGAGAACACCCAATTGCTAAGCCCGATCAGCGGAGTCGTAACCGCCCGCAACTACGATAGCGGCGATATGTACAGCGGCGGAAACCCCATCTATACGGTAGAGGAAATCCGTCCGGTCAAATTAATGGTGAATGTCTCCGAGAGTCTTTTTACGAAAGTGAAGAAAGGCCATGAGGTAGACATCCGGCTGGATGTGTACGGAGACGAGGTTTTCAAGGGTAAAGTCAACTTAGTTTACCCGACGATCGATCCCGCTACCCGCACGTTCCCCGTGGAGATCAAGATCGCCAACTCGGATGAGCGAGTGCGACCGGGTATGTTCGCCCGGGTGACGATGAGTTTCGGCCATATGGATCACGTGGTGGCTCCGGATCGCTCTATCGTAAAACAATCCGGCGCCGGCGACCGGTATATCTATGTATGCAAAGACGGCAAGGTCTCCTACCAGAAGGTGGAGCTAGGACGCCGTATGGGTGATAAATATGAGATCATATCCGGAGTGGAGGATGGCGACCAAGTGGTTATCACCGGGCAAAGCCGCCTGACGAACGGTATGGAAGTTGAAATCGAAAACGAATAACAGACTATGAGTTTATATGGAACAGCGGTAAGAAAGCCCGTATCGACCGCCCTTGTATTTGTGGCGATCGTGATCTTCGGACTTTTTTCCTTAAGCAGGTTATCAGTGGACTTGCTTCCGGAGATAGAGACGAACACCATCATGGTGATGACGGCCTATCCCGGCGCCAGCGCTTCGGATATCGAGATGAATGTTTCGAAGCCCTTGGAAAACGTGTTGAATAGCGTAAGCGACTTGAAGCATATCACGTCGCAATCCCGTGAGAATATATCGATCGTAACGTTGGAATTTAATTATGGCATCGATATCGATGTCGCCACGAACGATGTCCGCGACAAACTGGACATGGTAGAGTCTTCCCTACCCGATGACGTAGAGAATCCGATCATCTTCAAGTTCGGTACGGACGATATCCCCATCTTGATCCTTTCCGTGACCGCGGAGGAGAGCACGAACGCTCTTTACAAGATATTGGATGATAAGGTATCCAATCCATTGGCCCGTATCAGTGGCGTGGGTGCCGTGTCTATCTCCGGTACGCCGATCCGTGAGTTGCAAGTGTATTGCGACCCGTACAAGTTGGAGGCTTACGGCCAGACCATCGAAGGTATCTCTACCATCATCGCGCAAGAGAACCGGAATACACCGGGAGGTAGCGTAGATATCGGCTCTAATACCTACTCCTTGCGTGTTCAAGGAGAATTCACGGACGCTAAGCAGATGCTAGACCTAGTGATCGGTAGCCAGAACGGAAAGAACGTATATCTGCGTGACGTGGCCCGTGTAGAGGACAGCATCGAGGAACGTGCGCAAGAGACGTTCAACAACGGCACGAAAGGTGGTATGATCGTCATACAGAAACAGTCCGGAGCGAACTCGGTGAACATCGCCAAGAAGGTACACCAGAAACTTCCGGAGATACAGGCTAGCTTACCCTCAGACGTGAAGCTGGACGTAATCATGGATACTTCCACGAATATCTTGAATACGATCGATAGCTTGAAAGAGACGATCATGATTACCTTTATCATCGTTATGTTGGTGGTATTCGTGTTCTTGGGACGTTGGAGGGCCACGTTTATCATTATCTTAACCATACCGATCTCCTTGATCGCTTCTTTCGCTTATTTGCTGGCCTCGGGTAATACGTTAAACATTATCTCGTTGAGCTCACTTTCTATCGCTATCGGCATGGTGGTGGACGACGCTATCGTGGTATTGGAGAACGTAACGACCCATATCGAGCGGGGTAGCCAGCCGAAACAGGCCGCCGTACACGCCACGAACGAGGTGGCTATCTCGGTTATCGCCTCCACCCTTACGATGTTGGCGGTGTTCTTGCCGTTGACGATGGTTACGGGTATGGCGGGTATCTTATTTAAGCAGTTGGGATGGATCGTTAGTATCATCATGATCGTTTCTACGGTAGGCGCCTTGACATTGACCCCGATGCTTTGCTCACAGTTATTACGCCAGCAACCGGAGAAGGGTAAATTGTACCGGATGTTCTTCACGCCGATCGAAAAGGGATTGAACGCCTTGGATCGCGGTTACGGACGCTTCTTGAACTGGGCCGTACGCCACCGGAAAACGGTGATCGTAGGCGCTACGCTGATCTTCATCGGCAGTATGATGCTGGTCCCGGTCATCAAGACGGAATTTTTCCCGACGCAAGATAACGCACGCATCGGTATAACGATTGAGTTGCCGATCGGTACACGGCAGGATATTACCCGTGAGTTAGCTCTCGACATCGACAAGAAGTTCCGTGAGAAATATCCGGAGATCCTGATCAGTAACTTCACGGAAGGTACGGCGGATACGGATAATACCTTCGCCCAGCTAAGCAATAACGGTACGCATATTATCGAGTTCAATATAAACCTGACTAGCGTGGGCGACCGTGAGAGAGGTCTTACCGAGATTTGCGAGTTGATGCGGCAGGACTTAGCCCAATACAGCGAGATCAAGAAATTCGAGGTACTCGCCGGAGGGCAGGAAGGTTCTATGGGTGGAGAGACCTCGGTTAACATCGAGATCTATGGTTTTGATTTCGCCCAGACGGATGCCGTGGCGAATGAGATCGCCCGTCGTATGAGAAATGTAAAAGGATGCTCGCAAGTAAATATCAGCCGTGAGGATTATATCCCGGAATACCAGATCGACTTCGACCGGGAGAAACTGGCCATCAACGGGTTGAACGTAACAACCGCCTCCATGTATCTCCGAAACCGTGTAAATGGTTCCACCGCTTCAAAATATCGTGAGGATGGAGATGAGTATGATATCAAGGTACGTTACGCCCCAGAGTTCCGTGAGTCCGTAGAGGATCTTGAGAATATTTTGATCTATAACAATGAGGGCAAAGGCATCCGCATCCGTGATTTAGGCAAGGTAGTGGAACGTATGACTCCCCCGACCATCGAGCGTAAAGACCGGGAGCGTGTGATCACCGTATCTGCCGTAGCGGGTAAGGGAGCGGCATTGAGCGACTTGGTTGCCGCCGCCCGGAACGAGTTGAAACAAATGGATATCCCATCCGACGTAAGTTGGCAGTTGGGTGGAACATTCGAAGATCAGCAGGATACATTTACCGATTTGGGTATCTTGATGGTATTGATCATCATCTTGGTATTCATCGTGATGGCTGCCCAGTTCGAGTCGTTGGTAGACCCGTTCGTGATCATGTTCTCTATCCCGTTCGCCTTTACAGGTATCGTATTGGGATTGGCGGTCACGCAGACACCATTGGGCGTTATGGCTTTGATCGGCGTGATCATGTTGATGGGTATCGTGGTTAAGAACGGTATCGTGCTGATCGACTATACGATCTTATGCCGGGAGCGTGGCATGGGTATTATCACGTCGGTAGTGACTGCCGGTAAATCCCGTCTCCGTCCGGTATTGATGACAACGTTGACGACCGTTTTGGGTATGATCCCGATGGCGGTGGGAACCGGCGAGGGTTCCGAGATGTGGCGCTCGATGGGTATGACTGTGGCTTGGGGTCTTTCCGTATCCACCTTGATTACCTTGATTATTGTTCCGACGGTCTATGCCGTATTCGCTGCCAACGGCGTAAAACGAAGACGCCGCAAAATAAGGAAGGCATTACGAAATAATTAATTATCTTTGCGTACCATAGGGAAGCCGAGGCCAAGCAAACCTCGATGGGCATTGTTAGATCATAACAATGCCCATTGTAAGGTGCTTACGATGCCCATTATAAGCAGGCTTGAATGCCCATCGTAAGAAAAGCTTCCCTACGGATATGCGATCTCATAAAAAACAACTATATGAAAGCGATATTTATATCTTTCAATCAAGCGTATTACGAAGCTATCGTCAGTATCATGGACCGTAATAACCTTAAAGGTTTTACCTATTGGGATGTCGTGCAAGGACGGGGAAGTAAAACAGGCGAGCCACATTACGGCAATCACGCTTGGCCTACCTTGAATTCAGCTATCCTTACGATGGTAGAAGACGAGAAGGTCGATCATTTTCTGGAAATCCTACACAACTTAGACAAGGAAACAGAAGCGCAAGGGCTTCGGGCCTTCGTCTGGAATATAGAGAAAACCATCTAACTTAATTTTTCGAAACAACTATATTAATCTATTGATATGGACAAATCAATCCTGTTTACACCCGGTAAGATCGGTCCGCTAACACTTAGGAACCGCACGATCCGGGCCGCCGCATTCGAGAGTATGTGCCCGGGAAACGCTCCCTCGGAGCAGTTATTCAACTATCACACATCCGTAGCCGCCGGAGGGATCGGCATGACGAACATAGCTTATGCCGCCGTGACGCAAAGCGGCTTGTCGTTCGAGCGTCAGCTGTGGATGCGTCCGGATATTATTCCCGGCCTCCGCAAGCTCACCGACGCTATCCATAAAGAGGGAGCCGCCGCTTCCATCCAGTTAGGCCATTGTGGTAATATGTCGCATAAGCGGATTTGCGGATGCACACCTATCTCAGCGTCCAGCGGTTTCAACCTCTACTCTCCCACGATCGTACGAGGTATGAGACAATCCGAGATCGCTTCCATGGCTCGTGCCTACGGTGAGGCCGTACGATTGGCACGTGAGGCAGGTATGGACGCTGTCGAGATCCATGCCGGGCATGGTTATCTGATCAGCCAATTCCTTTCCCCGTACACCAACCACCGGAAAGACGAATATGGAGGAAGCCTTGAGAACCGTATGCGCTTCATGAGAATGTGTATGGAAGAGGTGATGAAAGCAGCAGGTTCCGACATGGCCGTAACCGTAAAGACCAATATGCGGGACGGGTTCAAGGGAGGACTTGAAATAGACGAATGCCTAGAAATAGCCCGTACACTCCAAGACCAATGCGGAGCGCATGCCTTAGTACTAAGCGGCGGATTCGTGAGCCGTGCCCCCATGTATGTAATGCGGGGAGAAATGCCGATCCGTACGATGGCATATTATATGCCTAGGGGCTATCTGCCGATTGGAATCCGCATGGTGGGTAAATATATGATTCCCTCGGAACCGTTTAAGGAGGCTTACTTCCTTGAAGATGCGTTGAAATTCCGCAAAGCCTTACATTTACCTCTTATTTACGTAGGAGGATTGGTCTCCAGAGACAAGATCGAGGAGGTACTGAACGACGGGTTCGAGTTTGTGGCCATGGCACGTGCCTTGGTGAACGAGCCGGGCTTCGTCAACCGTATGAAAGAAGACGAGCACGCCCGTTGCGATTGTGGGCATAGCAACTATTGTATCGCCCGTATGTATAGCGAGGATATGGTCTGTCATAAGAACGTGAAAGGCCTTCCGGAATGTATTGTACGTGAAATCAAAAGGCTTGAATATAAATAATGGAAAAGAAATGGGCTTTAGTCACGGGGGCTAGCTCCGGAATAGGTCTCGCCTATGCCGAGGAACTGGCCTCACGAGGCTATCAGTTAGTGATCGTCAGCAATGAGGAGCAGGCGATCCGGGAGAAAGGTGAGTCTCTCTCCGAGAAATATGGTATAGAAGTTTTGCCGCTTTATCGTGATTTGGCGATCCCCGGGGCGGCCAAGGAACTGTATGATACTTGCCAAGAGAAAAACATCCCTGTAGAGGTATTGGTCAATAACGCCGGTATGTTTTTTTTCTGCGAGACCTTACAAGCTAAGGCTAACATCGTCGAGAAAATGCTTTATCTCCACGTGACCACTCCTACCCAGCTTTGTTATTATTTCGGGCAAGAGATGAAGAAACGACATCATGGATATATCCTCAATATGTCATCCCTATCTTGTTGGCTACCTTATCCGGGAATTACGCTATACGCATCCACCAAGCGATACTTGAAAAGCTTCTCCCGAGGCTTGCGTTCGGAGTTACTGGATTATGGAGTAAGCGTAACCGTACTTTGTCCCGGCGCCGTCGCCACGAATTTATATAACCTAAGCGACAACTTAAAGACCTTAGCGATCCGCCTAGGTATCATGATGCGCCCGGAAAAACTAGCTAAAAAAGGGATTAATGCCTTGTTTCACCACCGGGCTTCCCTATTACCGGGCCTCTTCAACAAAATATGCACACCCCTCGTAATGCTCCTCCCCCACGGCCTTGTCCGTTGGATCATGCGAACCACGAAATTAGTGAAGCTAGATCGATAATCCGACAAATAACATGCGAAATATTTGTCACATCAAACAAAAATCGTATCTTTGCACCGCTTTTTAGCCCCGTACCGTGTGATGGGAAATTAGGAAGCAAAATAACTAATTTTGAGTAACACAAAAATTAAAGAAAATGAAGACATTTGAGTTAGAAGGAAAAGGAAGAGAGATCGTCGCTCGTTCCGCAGATCAGAAAAGAGCCTTGAAGGCAATGCGTAAGAACAATGAAATTCCCGCTGTATTATACGGTGGCGAAAAAGTAACTCACTTCACGGTTACAAAAGAAGCCGTTCGTAAGTTGGTTTACACTCCGGAGATTTTCGTTGTTGAGTTAAGCATTGACGGTAACAAGACGATGGCAATCGTTAAGGACATGCAGTTCCAACCTGTAACTGACGAAATCCTTCACATGGACTTCTTGGAAGTATCTAAGGACAAAGCCGTAGTAATGGAAGTTCCGGTTGTTTTGGAAGGTCACGCAGAAGGTGTTAAAGCCGGTGGTAAGTTGTCTCTTCAAATGAGAAAACTGAAAGTGAAAGCTATATACGATCAAATCCCTGAAAAGTTGACGATTAATGTGGATCACCTTGGCTTAGGTAAGACTATGCAGGTAGGTGCTTTGCACTTCGAAGGTCTTGAATTGATGAACGCTAAAAACGCTGTTGTTTGCGCCGTTCAATTGACTCGTGCCGCTCGTGGTGCTCAGGCTAAAGGATAATCTGAGGTAAAAACATTATTACAATACATGAAGGGGAGGATATTCATAGAATGTTCTTCCCCTTTCTTTTATAGATTCGAGGATAATGAAATATTTGATAACAGGACTTGGTAATATAGGTTCCGAATATTGGGGAACCCGTCATAATATAGGTTTCCGGGTTGTCAACCATCTGGTAGAGAGCGTAGGAGGCAATTTCACTGAGGAGCGATACGGGGCAATCGCACGCATACGGGTGAAAAACTGTGACTTGATCGTGCTAAAGCCGAATACCTTTATGAACCTCAGCGGCAACGCCGTTCGGTACTGGTTGCAAAAAGAGAACATTCCCGTGGAAAATCTATTGATCGTCGTAGATGATCTGGCATTGCCATTCGGAACCTTACGTCTGAAACCAAAGGGTAGCGACGCCGGGCATAACGGGTTGAAGAATATCGCCCAGTTATTGAATACGCAGGAATATTCCCGCCTTCGTTTCGGCATAGGCAGCGATTTCCCACGGGGCGGACAGATCGATTACGTGCTAGGGAAATTTCCCCCGGAGGAATTGCAATTGATGCCAGAGATATTGGATCGTGCGACAGAGATCATCAAGAGCTTCTGCCTCGCCGGCATCCAGATTACGATGAATCAATTTAATAATAAATAAAAAGAGACTGAGAATACAGATATGAACGAGGTACGTATCGATAAATGGATGTGGGCGACCCGTATCTTTAAGACCCGCACGATAGCCGCGGAAGCTTGCAAGAAAGGGCGTATCATGATAGGTGGAGTAACGATCAAACCTTCCCGCATGATCAAGGTTGGCGATGTGATCCAAGTGCGTAAACCGCCGATCACCTTCTCTTTTAAGGTAATCGGATTGATCGAGAATCGTGTGGGCGCGAAGCTCGTCCCGAATTACTTGGAGAACGTGACAACCCCGGATCAGTATGAGATTCTAGAGATGAACCGTATCTCCGGTTTCGTGAACCGTGCGAAAGGTCTCGGACGTCCTACCAAGAAAGACCGTCGTGAACTGGAGCAATTCACTGAGCCGGAATTCATGGATGACGGATTCGATTTCGAGTTCGACTTTGGAGAAGAGGAAGAGGAGTAAGCATGCTGATTTCCATTCGATTACATTTACCAATATTTTCATCAAGAAGTAAAAGTATTTTCACCTAGAGGTAAAACTGTTTACATACTGATGTAACGACATTTACCTCTAGAGGAAAAACATTTACCATTAGAGGTAAATGGCGTTACAACGGTATGTAAACGGCAATTATTCCTATTGATTCTCCTCGGAAAGCAGATTCCCCTCCTCATCCCAGCTACGCCAGACACCAGATTTCTTCCCTGCCGTATAGAACATCTCATACAACAAATTTCCCTTATCGCTCCAGATACGCCAAGGGCCGTCCTTTTGCCCTTCCTTATAAGAAGCCAGGCCGATCAGCTGACCGTTATCGCTATACGTTCGCCATTCACCATGGAAGATCCCGTGATAGTAGGAACGCACCTCGGCGATCTTGCCATCCGGATAATAGATCACATAGGTTCCCTCGGGACGGCCGTCCTTCAGGTACAGCTCCATCTTGAGCATGCCATCCTCATAGAATTCCGTATAGCGGCCCGTATACGGGGTGGTTTGTGTCTCATCGGTATAGTACTGCCCCTCGCTCAATACCAAGTCTTGCGCCTGCACCGTCAAGGAGGCTCCCGCCAGAAAAGCGGAAAGTAACAATAGTTTTTTATTCATGATACATTCTTATCTAAATTATACATAAAAAGACACCGAGGGATCTTTCCGGATACCTCAGTGCCTTAAACAAATTCACAACCTATTCAATGCCAAGCTTGATTAATATTCGGTATTTTGAGGATCCCAATTAGCCCAACCAGCAGTCCAGTCATTCTTTCCGTCGAAAGCACCTTTGTAAGTTACTTTTTCGAAGAAGCTGTTGTTCAATACTTCATCGACAAATTCAGCGCCTTGCACAGCTGAAGCTACGACAGAAGAGTAATCACCATCTTTAGAGATAATCTCGTTGGTCGTTGCCAGAGTCCTGTTGCTACCGGCAAGATTGAAGAAGTTCTCACTTACCTTATCATCCTCATAGAAGTTTTTCCACATACCAGCAAAGATCACATTCTTGATGGCGATGCCATCGTTTGCCGTACCTTTCTTATCAGTAGCACGAAGTCCGTAAGGCCAGCCGGTGAATACGGAGTTGTAAACATTCAAGCTGGTGTTACGACGCAGGTGCATGGCTGCCTGGAATTTACCACCCTTGGCGCCGTTAGCCGCGTCGGCTGTCTTGGCTTCCACCTCAGCCTGTGTCTTATCGGATACCTTGCCATAGAAAGGACCTATCAAGGTTACGTTGGAGAAGACCGGCTTGGTAAGCGGAGTGTTGGAAGAACCGTCGCCGTCGTTATCAGATTCAAAACCGTTAGAGTCTGAAGTATCGGCAATATTCTTATCACGTACGCTCAACAAGAATTGCAGTTTACCCGTATAACCGAAATCTGTATCGAAATCATCATCCCAGCCTTTGTAAGCGATCAAGTGTTTGGCATTTACCGTTCCACCGAACCATTCGTAAGAATCATCGTTCGAATATGAAACCTGAATGAACTCGACTTCCGTGCCGCTACCAACGCCACCGAAGGTTAAGCCATTGATTTCCTTGTCTGGCTCCAAAGGATAACCGGCGAACTCGATACGAACGTATTTCAACTTACCGGAACTTTCCGTATTAAACTCATCGGAGGTCGTATTTCCATATAATGTACCAGGTCCTCCTTCGATAGTTGGTTGATTGGTACGATTCACACGAGCGTTACCACAAATAATCAGACCGCCCCAGTCACCTGTCAAACGTTTACCCGGCTCTTTATCGGACGTAAAGACGATCGGTTTGTCAACAGTACCTTCGGCGATGATCTTAGCGCCCGGCTCGATAATCAAGGAAGCGGCTTTCTCACCCGGACTAACGGACACACCTTTGATAACAGAACCAGCCTCAATAGTCAATGTAGCGCCTGATTTCACGTATACGAAGCCTTTCATGAAGTTCTTGTCGGCAGCGTTGATCGTAAAATCAGTCGTGATATTTCCTTCCAATATCACCTCCTTGGAAGACGGAGCATCATTAGAGACAGTCACGGTACAAGTAGCCGTTTTACCGCCATCCTTCGTAGTTACAGTAATCGTAGCGGAACCTTCGGCCACGGCTGTTACCTTACCGGCATTGACCGTCGCGACCTTTTCATCGGAAGTACTCCATGTAACCGTTTTATCCGTAGCGTCACTTGGAGTAATAGCCGCGGACAAGGTAGTGGATTCGCCCACCTTGATAGTAGCGGTAGTAGGACTGACTGCCACAGCCGATACGGCTACGGAGCCATCAGGTTTATCATCGTCATCACTACACGATACAGTCCCAAACATAACGGCCATCGTTAACACAGAGGCCAAACCTTTTAAGAGAAATCTGTTCATAATAAAAACATTTTGTTTGTAATAGATATATATTCAATTAAACATCAAAACCTAAGGGAAACACCGACATTGATATCCACTCCCGGGCGATAGCTGCGGATCAGTTGCTCACGCTCGCTCTTGCCGCCCTTGTCGTCCGTCAGTTTCACGAACTGCTTGTACTCGACCTTGGAGTTCAACATATCCTGGATTCCCGCCTTGATCTCGACAATCTTGCCAATCTTCTTCGAGAAAGTAAGGTCCAACGAGTTGCGGGGCATCTCATATATATCGGGGATATCCTCGTTCTGGTTCTGCATCGGGACACCGACCGATTCGATGCGCTTCCCGATCCGGTTATAGAGCAAGGAGGCGGAAATCCCCTTGTTATCGTACTGGTAGAAAAAGCCGGCATTAACCAAGTAGGGAGATTGCCCTGCCAAAGGGCGATCACGCTCGGGCGCCCCTTCCTCGAAACGGACACGGCTATAGATATACGCGGCGTTGCACACAAAGCTCAAGCCTCGCAGCCCTATAAAGTCGAGGTTCTTTCTAACGTCCAACTCTACGCCGAAGGTCTCGGCGTTCTTCGCGTTATGATAGGTATATTGCAGGCCGGAACCAGCCTCGTTGTACGTCTCCTCGATAGGATCCTTGAAGTGCTTGTAGAAACCGCCGATCGTGATCATCTCGCCTGCGGCTGGATAGAACTCATAACGAAGATCGATATTGTCAGCATAGGCATTCTTCAGCTCCGTATTTCCCACGATGTTTGCGTCTCGCTCGAAGTTGAAGTACACATAAGGCACTACCTCTCGGAACTCCGGACGGTTGACCGAGCGACCGTAAGCGACGCGGACCAAATGTTTTTGTGAGAGGTTGTAGGCAACATTAACTGAAGGGAAAAAATCCGTCGTCTTATTATCCAAGTGTACCGGGGTCGTACCGTCCGAGCTATATCCGTCCATCTTCAATTGATAGTATTCCATACGAACACCGATATTAGCGTTCAACACCTCCCCATAGTTCAATTTAGCGGAGACATAGGCGGCTCCCAACATGTTCTCGGAAGTATAAGAGTCACTGTTCGTAGTTGTCTCACGCATCCATATCTTATCCGCCGAGATATTTTCGTCGGCGAACAACTCCGTATAATCCCAGTCCGCATACCGGTCGTAGCCGCTACCCAACAGGTTGTAGCCAAAGCGACGGGCAGCGAAGGTACGGCTCTTATATTCACCGTAGACACCTCCATTGAGAACAGGGGCGAACCTATCGGATACGGTGAATTTATGTTCGTAGTTGGCGACTATAGAGGCGCTATGATCCTTCAGTTCTTGGTAATAACGCATCGGGTCAGAGACATAGTAGTTCGGCTGTTCCGTACGGTTCTCGTCAAGGATGGAGTTCACGATCTTACGATCCGGCTCACGGTAGGAGGCGAAGGCATAGCCCGCCGTCCAATCTACCTTGTTGACATTCTCTCGCAAGGTATGCACACCGCTGATCTGCCCGGAGTAAGTGGTACGCCCGGTATAGAGGGATTCCCATTTACGGATATCCTTGTCGGAATAATAGTTCATTCCTTCCCTTTGTGTCAGAGCGGAAACGCCACGCTGGCTGAAAAAGTTACGAAGCTCATATTTACTGCCATCCCGTTGGAATGACCAGTTAAAGAGGGCCCCTAGCTTGGAGGTATTCTTATAGCGGATATCGTTGTACTCAAAGCGGGGACGGGATACGTCGTTCTTCACGTCGTAGGCGATGTAGTTGTTATTCACCGTCTCCGAGTAATCGTACCCGGTACTCCAGTTCAAGTTCGTGATATTTCCGATCTTCCAGCCGCCCACATCATAAGAACGGTGCGAGGTAAGGGATATCTTCTGGTCGGGGATGGCGGTGAACTTGTTGATCCCCCAACGTTGGTTGATTTGGCGGGTAAAGGTTGCCGCCTCATCCGTGGAGTGTTCTCCTAAATGGGCGGGGAAAGAGGAAGGCAGGTTTCTCACGCCCGCTCCGAATCCAAGGTAATCCTTCGCCGTGCCGTCCGTCAGCTGGAAGTTACGGAAGGTGGCGTTCGTGTTGAAGCCCATTTGGTAGGATACGTTGAAGGTGTTCCCGTCCGGGATATTCTTGGTCATCACCTGCACGAAACCGCCGGAGAAATCCGCCGGAAGCTCGGCCGAAGGGCTCTTGTAGATCATCATGTTATCGATCAAGGAAGAAGGAAGCACATCGAACGAAAAGGCATGGCTGTCCGTCTCGCTGGAAGGGGTCGTGGCATTGTTCAGCCATACATTATTATAACGTTGCGCCAGACCCCGGACCACGATGAAACGGTCGTCCACGATGGTGATTCCCGGGATACGGCGTAGTACCTCGGCAGCATCGCTATCCTGTGTTTTACTGATTTGCTGGGCGGAGATACCATTCACGACCGGAAGACTCTTGCGTACGGTATTTAATACGGCCATCTCGGTTCCCAATTTCCGTTGGGCCACTACGACCACATTCTGTAATTGGAGGTTAGCGTCGGAAAGCTCGATATTCAACACCGCCTCTTGGCGTGCGACTACCGGAACATCCTTTACCGTTTGCGTTTGGTACGACACGTAAGAGGCGGCTACCATATAAGTACCTGGTTTCACGTTCTCGATACGGAAATTACCGTCTATATCCGTGATAGCGCCAACCGTAGTCCCCTCGATCACGACCGAGGCGCCGATCAACGGTTCTTTCATCTTTGCGTCCGTAACCGTCCCGCAGATAACCCCTGTTTGTGCCCATAGAGAGAATGACAGGAAAACTCCCACCCAGAAAAGCCCTAACCTTTTCAATCTTTTGCCCCTTAAACTCTTTCCCATTATCTTACTACTTATTATTTCATCTTTGATTTCGACGCAAAAGTACGGGGGTGGTATTTCAAAGATGTTTAGATCCGATAACAATAAAGACAACAAATGTTACATTTTTAAGACCGCAACTTTTCCTTATCGTTTGACATAGCTAACGTATTTTTACTACATTTGCACTCCTGAATACATAAAGACATTTAATAACATGAAGAACATAAAAATTTTCCCGAAAGACTGGTTGCAGTTGCATCCCTATAAACAAAGCACTCCCGTGGATTCCTATTACACCGGAATAGCGAACCGTATCTACGATATCATGGAGAAGACCGAGTTGGTAAACTCCTTCGAGGGCGAGGAAACAAAGCAGATCTGTATCCGCATGGCCGCCTACTTCGAGGACGTGATCTCCGGCATGGGGCTTTGGCGTGCCTTCATCCTTACCCATAAGGAGCTATACGGCAAATACCTTCCCTTCTACACTCCGGACGATCATTATTACGACGATGAGGTGAACCTTGAGGACGTGCGCTTCCTCCTTTGGCATTATACCCAGCAGTATCACGGCTATCGTAAAGGCACTTTCGTCAGTCCGGACAACCCTGCTAACGAATCCACCGGCATGCTTATCTACGACCTGTTCTGCAAAGAGTGGACCACGGCACCGGAGAATACCCGCATGGCCAAGCTTTTCGCCCTTGATACCCGCTACGAGCGGCAAGAGGATTACGACCGTCTATTGCAATGGTTCCATTACGAATCCTATATCCTGCCTGAGTCGGCCCGGGAACTGAGCGACTTCGCCCACGACCGCTGGAAGGAGCAGCCCGACCTCAACCAAGAGCAGCTTAACAACCTGCTCATCAATAGCCACGGCATGATGGCCTACACCAGCAAGACCTCCTTGCTAGGCCTGACCTCCCCGCAATGGCTGGCAAAGATATTGCCCGCCGAGCATCCCGACCATGCGGTATTTCAGAACACCGCCGACGAGTCTGTAGCCACCCCGCCCGACGATATGCTGGAGGAAAACCGTCAACAATACGAGACTTTCCGTAAAGCCGCCGGTGACAAACTGCTTCTCTATTTCGACAAGACCGAAGACGCACAAACATTTATCACGGAGACTTCCGGCCTTATCCCCGCCGAGAACTTCCATCTTCCCGAGGACTGGCAAGGCAAGAAGCTGGCGATCTACGCCACGCCCGAGGAAGGTGCCCAAGTCATTACCCGGGACGTTGAGCTGATCAAGGATGAAAACAACCCCTTCTATGACGCCAACCGTGCCGCCAAGCAAGCGCTCTCTTTCTTCATCGTGAAACATTGCAGCGTTTACCTCCTGAAAGAGCTGGTAGACCGAGGTATGTTGGCCGACGCACAAACGAAAAGCCTTACCAGCCCGGAACGTGGCAAGGCGATCATACAAGATAATTGGAAATTCCTATCCCGCTATTTCATCCGGGAATATCCAAGCGTATAAAGCCTTTTTCCCTTCGAAAGAAATCACAATTCCCTTCGGACGAAAAGTCAAATTCATCCGAAGGGAATTTTCTTTTTATCCGAAAGAAATATTCTATCCCCTTTATACAACAAAAAGAAAGCATATACGAAAATTTTATTTCATTTTAAAACACTACACACATCATCTACAATATAACAATTTATTACATAAAATCAAAAACACATTACAATTACACACAATAATCCACAAATTAACTACAAAATAAAACACAGCCTTCTATCCAATTAACTTTTCTCTAAATAAGACCCGGTTTTAATATAACACAAAGACATTAAACACTATATTTGCCATCCAATATGATAGAAAAATAAGCTATACACAAACACAAGATCAGCAAATGAAAACAAACAGGAATCATTTTAACAGCAGACAAGGATTATATGACCCGTCTTATGAACATGACGCTTGTGGAGTAGGAATGTTAGTAAACATCCACGGCGAGAAATCGCACGACATCATCGAATCAGCCCTTAAGGTACTAGAGAACATGAGGCATCGAGGCGCTGAGGGAGCCGATAACAAAACGGGTGACGGAGCGGGAATCCTATTACAGATCCCTCATGAATTCATCCTCCTGCAAGGAATTCCGGTACCCGAGAAAGGCAAATATGGCACCGGACTAATCTTTCTCCCCAAAGACGAGGAACAGCAAGCAAGCATCCTCAGCATCCTCATCGAGGAGATCGAGAAAGAGGGATTAACCTTGATGCACTTACGCAAAGTTCCCGTACATACGGAAATCTTGGGAAAGGACGCACAAGCGACCGAACCGGATATCAAGCAGATATTCATCATCGGCTGCAACGATCAGCAAGAGCTGGAACTAAAGCTATACCTCATACGTAAGCGGGTCGAGAAAAGGGTATCGGCCACCGACCTTCCGGCCAAGGATGATTTCTATATAGCGTCTCTTTCCACCAAAAACATCGTTTACAAAGGCATGCTGGAATCCATGCAGCTACGCCATTACTTTCCGGACCTGACGCAACCTTATTTCACTAGCGGACTGGCCTTGGTACACTCACGTTTCAGCACCAACACCTTTCCCACTTGGAGCCTGGCGCAACCTTTCCGTCTACTGGCACATAACGGGGAAATCAACACGATACGAGGCAACCGAGGATGGATGGAGGCCCGGGAGAGCGTACTCTCCTCCCCCAGAATCCCGGATATCAACGATATACGCCCGATCATCCAGCCGGGCATGAGTGACAGTGCCTCACTGGATAACGTATTGGAATTCTTCGTGGCCTCCGGGATGAGCCTGCCGCATGCCATGGCGATGCTGGTACCGGAGAGTTTCAACGAGAAGAACCCGATCTCCGAAGATCTAAAGGCTTTCTACGAATATCACTCCATCTTGATGGAACCGTGGGACGGGCCTGCCGCCCTGCTCTTTAGCGACGGACGCTACGCCGGAGGCATGCTAGACCGTAACGGTCTCCGCCCCGCCCGTTACCTGATCACGAAACATGACATGATGGTCGTGGCCTCCGAAGTCGGCGTCATGGATTTCGAGCCTAACGAGATCAAGGAAAAAGGCCGTCTGCAACCCGGAAAGATCTTACTCATCGATACGGAGAAAGGCGAGATTTATTACGATAGCGAGCTGAAGGAACAACTGGCGAACGCCCAGCCCTACCGTACTTGGCTGGAGAAAAACCGGGTGGAATTAGACGAGTTGAAATCCGGCCGTAAGATCCCTCATAAGGTAGAGGGATACGACAAGCTACTGCGTACGTTCGGATACAGCCGTGAGGATATCGAACGTATCATCGTACCAATGTGCACGGGAGGGGCGGAACCGGTCGGCTCCATGGGCAACGATACGCCACTGGCCATATTATCCGCCCGTCCGCAAATCTTCTATAATTATTTCCGCCAACAATTCGCCCAAGTAACCAACCCGCCGATCGACCCGATCCGCGAGGAACTCGTCATGAGCCTGACCGAGTATATCGGGGCCGTGGGAAGCAATATCTTAGTTCCAACCGAGAGCCACTGTAAAATGGTTCGGCTGAACCATCCGATCTTGACCAATACGCAATTGGATCTCCTGTGTAACATCCGGTATAAGGGCTTTAAGAGTGTCAAGCTCCCCACTTTGTTTGACGCAGAAAAAGGACACGCCGGACTGAAAGCCGCCTTGGACGAACTATGTAAGCAAGCGGAACAATCTGTTACCGATGGCGTTAACTATATCATCCTAAGCGACAGGAATGTAGATGAGAAAAAAGCGGTGATTCCCTCTTTGCTAGCGGTAAGCGCCGTGCATCACCATCTGATCTCCGTGCAGAAAAGAGTACAAACAGCGCTGGTAGTGGAAACCGGCGAGATGCGTGAGGTAATGCATGCCGCCCTCTTACTAGGTTACGGAGCCAGTGCCATCAACCCTTATATGGCTTTCGCTATCTTGGATGATCTGGTAGACAAACAAGAGATACAATTGAATTACGAGACCGCCGAGAAGAATTACGTGAAAGCCATTTGCAAGGGTTTATTCAAGGTTATGAGCAAGATGGGGATCAGCACGATCCGCAGTTACCGGGGAGCGAAGCTTTTCGAGGCGATCGGCCTAAGCCGGGATCTGGCAGATACTTACTTCGGGGGAACCACCAGCAACATCGGTGGTATCCGCTTGGAAGAGATAGCGGCAGACGCAATCACCATGCATAACGACGCATTCTCCCAACCCACGGATTCCTTATTGGAACATAAAGGCATTTATTCTTTCCGCAAGGATGGCGAGAAACACGCTTGGAACCCTGACACCATTTCCATGCTTCAACTGGCTACCCGCTTGGGGAGCTACAAGAAATTCAAGGAATATTCCCATGTGGTTGATGAGAAGGAAAGCCCCATATTCTTGCGTGACTTCCTGACCTTCAAACAACGTACCCCGATCCCCTTGGAGCAGGTAGAGCCGGAAGAAGCGATCATGCGCCGCTTTGTCACGGGAGCGATGAGCTTCGGCTCTATCAGCCGGGAAGCGCACGAGACGATAGCTATAGCCATGAACAAGATACACGGACGCAGTAACACGGGCGAGGGTGGTGAGGACTCGGCCCGTTTCATCCCCCGTGAGGACGGGTTATCGCTCCGCTCCGCCATCAAACAAGTAGCCTCCGGACGCTTTGGCGTGACCACGGAATATCTGGTAAACGCCGACGAGATCCAAATCAAGGTCGCCCAAGGAGCGAAACCGGGCGAAGGAGGACAACTTCCCGGCTATAAGGTGAACGATATCATAGCGAGAACCCGTCACTCGATCCCGGGAATCTCTCTGATCTCTCCCCCACCTCACCACGATATTTACTCGATCGAGGACTTGGCGCAATTGATCTTCGATCTGAAGAACGTGAACCCTCAAGCCGAGATCAGCGTGAAACTCGTATCCGAGAGTGGCGTGGGAACCATCGCCGCCGGTGTAGCCAAGGCAAAAGCGGACCGGATCGTGATCTCCGGGGCTGAAGGAGGAACGGGGGCTTCCCCGATAAGCTCTATCCGTTACGCCGGAATCCCACCCGAGCTAGGACTATCCGAGACTCAACAGACGCTCGTGATGAACGGCCTCCGGGGACAAGTCCGTTTGCAAACAGACGGACAGTTGAAAACCGGACGGGATATCGTATTGATGGCGATGCTGGGTGCCGAGGAGTTTGGATTCGCCACCTCCGCCTTGATCGTCTTAGGCTGTGTGATGATGCGTAAATGCCATATGAACACGTGTCCGGTAGGTGTCGCTACCCAAGATGAGGAATTACGTAAACGCTTTCATGGCCGACACGAATATTTGGTGAATTTCTTCACCTTCCTCGCCCGTGAAGTTCGGGAATATCTGGCAGAGCTAGGCTATACGAAACTAGACGATATCATTGGCCGTACGGACTTACTCATGCGTAAACCTTCCGATCATATCGAGAAACATGATCTATTGGATCTCAGCCGCTTGATCCATCTACCGGAACAAGCCGCCACGCAGGCCATCCATCATGTCACCCGTCAACTCCATGCGATCGACAACGTGAAAGATGTGGATATAATCCGTCACGCGAAGGCCGCCATCGAATCCGGACAGGAAGTATCGTTGGATTACGCGATAGCCAACACCGATCGTTCCGTAGGAGCCATGCTTTCCGGCGAGATCGCCAAGCGGTATGGGAACATCGGGTTACCGGAGAACACCCTGCATATCAAGTTCAAGGGGGCGGCGGGCCAGAGCTTCGGAGCCTTTCTGGCCCACGGCGTACATTTCCGGTTGGAAGGCGAGGCGAACGACTATCTCGGAAAAGGATTGAGTGGTGGACACATCAGTTTAATGCCTCCGGTACGCTCCACCTTTATAGCGGAAGACAATACGATAGCCGGTAATACCTTATTATATGGGGCTACCAGCGGTGAGGTTTATATCAACGGCCGGGTCGGGGAACGTTTCTGCGTGCGAAACTCCGGGGCGATCGCCGTCGTGGAAGGTGTAGGCGACCATTGTTGCGAGTACATGACCGGAGGCCGGGTTGTCGTCTTAGGCAATACAGGCCGGAACTTCGCCGCCGGAATGAGTGGCGGTGTCGCTTACGTATGGAACAAGAACGGTGATTTCGATTACTATTGCAACATGGAAATGGTAGAGCTTTCCTTGATCGAGGATAGCACCTCACGAAAGGAACTTCATGAATTGATCCGCAAGCATTATCATCATACCGGCAGCCATCTGGCCGGATTAATGCTCGATAACTGGAACAAGTACGTGGATGAGTTCATCCAGATCGTCCCGATCGAATACAAGAAAGTCCTCCAAGAGGAACAGATGCGCAAGCTCCAACGCAAGATCGCGGAGATGCAGAAAGACTACTAAATATTTACACAAAAACAAGAGAACTATGGGAAACCCAAAAGCATTTCTAACGATACATAGACAAGAGGCGGGCTATCGTCCCGTCCACGAACGTATAGATGATTTCAGCGAGGTAGAACAGACCTTGAACAGCAGCGATCGCCGTACGCAGGCCTCCCGCTGCATGGATTGTGGCGTACCCTTCTGCCACTGGGCCTGCCCGCTGGGTAACAAGCAACCCGAATGGCAAGATTTGTTATACAAAGGCCATTACAAAGAGGCATATCACGTATTGGAGCAAACCGACGATTTCCCGGAGTTCACGGGACGTGTCTGCCCCGCCCTCTGCGAGAAAAGCTGCGTACTGAAACTTAGCTGCGACGAACCTGTCACGATCCGTGAGAACGAGGCGGCTATCGTGGAAGCCGCTTTCCGGGAAGGATACGTACAGCCTATCCAACCAGTACGCAACGGGAAAAAAGTAGCCGTGATCGGTAGCGGTCCCGCCGGATTGACCGTTGCGAACCAATTGAACCGAAAAGGATATGAAGTCACCGTATTCGAGAAAGATGAGTTACCGGGCGGCTTGCTACGTTTCGGCATCCCCAATTTCAAGCTAGGCAAGCACATTATCGATCGCCGTATCCGCATCATGGAGCAAGAAGGGATTCTTTTCCGTGTAAACACGATGGTCGGCAAAGAGATCTTAGCGAAAGAGATCGTGAAAGATTTCGACGCAGTTTGCGTAGCGATCGGCGCCGAGGTTCCCCGGGATCTATCCATTGAGGGACGTCATTTAAGAGGCGTACATTTCGCCTTGGAGTTATTAAGCCAGCAGAACCGGATCTTAGAAGGCATCCCGATCCCTCCCAAAAGCCAGATCAATTGTAAGGGCAAGAAAGTCTTAGTGATTGGCGGAGGAGATACGGGTAGCGATTGCGTAGGGACAGCGAACCGTCATGGGGCGGCCTGTGTCACCCAGATCGAGATCATGCCCCAGCCACCCGTCGGACAGAATCCGGCGACACCTTGGCCCATGTATCCGCAAGTACTGAAAACCAGCAGCAGCCATGAGGAAGGTTGTATCCGCCGGTGGAATCTAGCCTCTAACCGTTTTATCGGAGAGAAAAACAACCTGATAGGGGTTGAGGTAGAAGAAGTCGAATGGGTTCCCTCCCCAGACGGAGGCCGTCCGCAAATGAGACAGACCGGCAAGAAAGAGATCATCGAGGCCGATCTGGTTTTCCTCGCCATGGGCTTCCTGCATCCGGAGCAAGAAGGATTGATCAAAGAACTGCGATTGGCTACCGACAACCGCGATAACATCGCCGTAGACAACGCCGGATATACCGCCAACAGCAACCTATTCGCCTGCGGAGACGCTGTCAGCGGAGCGAGCCTAGTCGTAAAAGCGATGGCCTCCGGCCGTAATGTCGCCCGATCCATCGACCGTTTCTTACAAACCAACTAATTTTCAACTTTCAATTTTTAATGATCATGTGTGGTATAACAGCGATATTCAATATACACGACGGAGCGCAAGCCCTGCGTAAACAAGCGTTATTAATGAGTAAACGAATCCGTCACCGGGGGCCGGACTGGAGTGGTATCTACCAAGGCAAAACCGCTATCTTAGCCCATGAACGCCTTTCCATCGTAGACCCTGCCTCCGGAGGGCAGCCTTTGGTCAGCCCCGACGGGAAACTCATCCTCTGCGTCAACGGAGAAATCTACAACCATCAGGAATTACGAGAACGGTTAAAAGGCGATTACGAGTTCCAAACCGGCTCCGATTGCGAGGTGATCCTCGCCTTATACAAGAAGAAAGGGATTGATTTCATCGAGGATCTCAACGGAATTTTCGCCTTCGCTCTCTATGACGAGGAGAAAGAGGTTTACTTGATCGCCCGTGACCCGATCGGCGTGATCCCGCTCTACATCGGATACGATGACGAGGGGCACTTGATGGTATCTTCCGAGTTAAAAGGGCTTGAAGGCTTCGCCACTCATTACGAACCGTTCCTCCCCGGTCATTATTTCTATAGCGAAGACCGGAAACTCACGAGATGGTACACCCGTGACTGGATGGATTACGCCAACGTGAAAGATAATCCTACCGACGTACAACAACTTCACGATGCGCTGGAAGCCGCCGTCAAACGCCAACTGATGAGCGATGTCCCTTACGGCGTCCTTCTATCCGGAGGTCTGGATTCCTCCATCACCTCCGCTATCGCCAAGAAATACGCGGCGAAACGCATCGAGACCAATGGGAAAGCGGACGCATGGTGGCCTCAACTCCACTCGTTCGCCATCGGATTGAAAGATGCCCCGGACTTGATCGCCGCCCGTAAAGTAGCGGATGCGATCGGTACGGTTCATCATGAGATCCATTATACGATACAAGAAGGATTGGACGCTTTACGAGATGTCATTTATCATATCGAGACCTATGATGTCACTACCGTCCGAGCCTCTACCCCCATGTATTTATTGGCCCGTGTGATCCGGAGCATGGGTATCAAGATGGTACTAAGCGGCGAGGGGGCGGACGAGGTATTCGGGGGATATTTATATTTCCATAAGGCCCCGAACGCACAGGCTTTCCATGAAGAGACCCTGCGTAAATTAAGCAAACTGTATTTATATGATTGCTTGCGTGCGAACAAAAGCCTTTGCGCATGGGGCGTAGAAGGACGAGTGCCGTTCTTGGATAAAGAGTTTCTTGATGTGGCCATGCGTCTGAATCCGGCGGCAAAGATGTGCCCGGGTACGACCATCGAGAAGAAGATACTTCGAGAAGCATTTTCCGACAGCTTACCCAAGGAGATCGCTTGGCGTCAAAAAGAGCAATTCTCGGATGGGGTAGGCTATGGCTGGATCGATACATTAAAGAAAATAACCTCCGAGTCGGTCACTGATGAAGAGATGGCGAATGCCGCCCAACGATTCCCGATCAATCCGCCCCAAAACAAGGAAGAGTATTATTACCGCTCCATCTTTGAAGAGCATTTCCCCAGCGAAAGCGCGGCGATAAGCGTACCTTCCATTCCTAGCGTAGCGTGTTCTACCGCAGAGGCTTTAGCTTGGGACTCGGCTTTCAAAAACATGAACGAGCCAAGCGGCAGGGCCATAAAAGGCGTACATGAATCCGCTTATTGACGAATATTTCTTTTCTTTAGTAGCAAAATGCACCAACTTTTATGAATAATAAACGCTGGTGCATTTAATTTTTATAATAACTTTGCCAGCTAGAGTCATAAAACACTTTAAAACAAATTTATATGAAGAAAATCTTTACATGCATTAGTTTGCCAGCCGCTACATTCATGGCTACCACCCCAGTGATGGCACAACAACAAAAACAATTAACAGATAAAGAAAAGGCTGCTGTTGTTAAAGTTATTGTTCCTGCCGTTTTTGATCAAGTAAAGCAAATTAGTGGAGTTGATTTCATGTCTCTCACAAATCCTAATATCGAAAGCATAATTAATTCCCCTTTATTTTTGCCTCAAGTATCAACCCTACGTGCAGATCAATTAAATCCAATCTCGGTTACTCCTGATAGTTTAAAATTGAATCTTAGTTCTATGGATTTTTCTGCGATAGCACCGGGAATGGGTGATTTCATCGCAGGGATCGTTAAAGACGTAAAACTGACATTCAGTGATTATAAAGAATATAACATTTCACTTAACGGACAATCCGTAAAAATTGATTTACCAGAGAAAATTGATGTATCCGCAGCTGCTTTAGTTGACGCAGAAACGGGTAAACCCACAAATTTATTATCGGTATTAATCAAGACCGGGAACAAAGGAACCATTCTTCCTTTCAACAGCTTATCCGTAGAATTGAAATTAGGTTGGTTAGGTACCGTGGGTAGCATGATCCCTAATTTCCCGCTTAAAGATGGAAAACTGATAAGCCTAACAGAAACAGCAAATAGCTCTGGTACGATTGATTATACGATTACTTTAGAAGATAATTTACGTAGTCTAGCAGCAACGTTAGCTCAAGTCCCGAACTTCCAAATATCTCTTGATATGACAAAGTTGATGACAGAAAGTACTATCAAGGCTAGCTTATTCGGTAAACCTCTACAAGCACCTAACGCAAAATTGCCGATGGGTGACGCTGTCGTATATGCAAACTTGAAATCAACAACAGGAATGCCTGCTGATTCTATTGTCTTGACTTCATATGATGCTGCATCTAGCAAAATCAAAGGATATAAGAAGTTGACTCCGACAATTGGCGTATCTGGAGCAAATCTAGTTTTAACGACAACAGATTCAGTACGTGCTGACGTAAATACAGCTTGGACTCCAATGTCTAAACAGATCGTTACAATGCCAGCAACAATGAGCACAGCAATCAATTCTATTATGTCCTCTCTTGTTAATGGTGTCGTTAGTAATCTTAAAGCAAGCGCAGAAACCAATTACACTATTACAATTGATTCTATTTACGAAGCTAAAAAAGATGAGGTTATTCGTGTAATGGAAATCGACGCAACGACAAAAGTTGAAGCTACGAGCTTAAAAGATACAAAGATGATCGTAGATATCAACTTCTTGAAAGGAAGCAATAAAGAGAATGTCATGAATATCAAGGCTACAGCTCCGACAAATGACACTCAGATTACGGTAGACTTTAATCCGGCTGTTGATCCTAAAGGCGATGGCATTAAAGAAAATGTCAACATGGCGACATTATATATTACATCTGACGCTATGGGTATCATCACCGATAACGAGACTATCAGTGACGAGGTTCAAGAGGTTACGGTATCTACAACCGCTAGCGGTCTTTATGTAAAGAATGGTAAGGGTAATTATGTAATCGTTAATATGGTAGGTAGAGTTGTTTCTACGGGTATCATCACTAGCGATGAGCAATACATCAGCACTCCGAATATGCCGAACGGTATTTATATGATCTCAATCGATCAGTCTAAGCTCTTGAGATCTGCTCATAAGACAACTGTTAAGTTCGTAAAATAAATTATCTAGATAATTAGTTAATCTGATAAAAGGAGCTATCCGGAAACAAAACCGAGTAGCTCCTTTCTTTTTGTCAATTTGTAAACCAAACTCCCGGAGAGTTGATTTTTCTGGCCTGATGTACTTCTCGTCCCTAAATATGAGAAAAAATATTAGCAAATGATTGTTTAGTAATATATTAGCCAAATACGACCTTTTGTTCTAGAAAAATAATTCATGCTAGTTCACATTTATACGGGTCAAAACATGTTTTTTATACGGATAAAAGAGGCATTTCATACGGTTGTATCGCCCGACGCGACTATATGTATCGCCTTACGCGACCTATCGCGTTAGCTAACGCCACTACTTGCGTCGCCCAACGCGACCTTTCGTGTGACAAAACATGACCTTTTACGTAGAAATCAGTGGTTAAATACGTATTTTCACCCATTATCTATCCCTAGTTGAGGCTTCTTGAAAAAGAGGCTCGTCAGACAAACAGACTTATTTTAAGCAAATAGATAAATATATAGCTTTTTTACTTACAGTTACAGCAACCCATATTCACAAAGCACATATTACGATATAAAACCAAAACACACACTTCTAATTATCATTTATAACTAAAAGCATATATTATAACTTCAATCTATTACAAACCTCATATTTATAAAACATTCGAGCCTCTCACCTGTTATACACTTATCAAAACGTTATATATTTGCATTACAATAAAACAAAAAGAAATAATATAAAGAATAATATCATCAAAATGACAAAATCAATCAGATTCACAAAGATGCACGGTGCCGGAAATGATTACATCTATGTAAACACGATGGCCTATCCGATAGACAATCCCGAGGAATTATCTATCGCATGGAGCAAGCCGCACACAGGCATAGGATCTGATGGTTTGGTCTTGATAGGTTCTTCAGACATCGCGGATTTCAGCATGCATATCTATAATGCGGACGGCTCCGAGGCGATGATGTGCGGAAACGCATCCAGATGTATTGGCAAATATGTCTATGAGGCCGGCCTAACGCAAAAGAACAAGGTTACCTTAGAGACCTTATCAGGTATCAAAGAGCTACAATTGAAAATAGAGCGTGAAGAGGTCACCGAGATCACGGTAGATATGGGAATGCCTGCCGTAGGCGAGATCGCCTTGGAGGTTGAGGCTGGGGGAGAAATTTACACCGGCACCGTCATCTCCATGGGAAATCCTCACTTGGTTATCTTCGTGGACGAGATGGACCAGGTCGATCTGGCAAGCGTAGGCCCGTTACTGGAATGTCTCCCGCTTTTTCCGGACCGGACAAACGTGGAGTTCGTGCAGGTGCTAAAGCCGGACGAGGTACGGATGAGGGTGTGGGAACGAGGTTCCGGCATCACCCAAGCCTGCGGAACCGGAGCTTGCGCCACCGCCGTGGCCGGGGTCGTACGTGGGAAGACAAAGCGAAAGACGAAGGTCATCATGGATGGGGGCCCTTTAACCATCGAGTGGAACGAGCGAAGCGGTAAGGTCTTTATGACCGGCGGAGCGGTCAACGTGTTCGAGGGATTCATCAAAGTCTGACACGGGGAACAAGACAAAACAACAAAAACAACAACATAAAAACAAAAGAACTGAGTATGGCACTAATTAATGAACATTTCCTGAAACTACAGAACAATTACCTTTTCTCCGACATCGCGAAAAAGGTAAACAGCTTCAAGGTTACCCATCCCAAGGATAAGATCATTCGAATGGGTATTGGTGACGTTACGCAACCACTTGCCCCCGCCGTTATCGAGGCGATGCATAAAGCCGTGGAAGAAATGGCGAGCAAGGATACATTCCACGGATATGGCCCCGAGCAGGGATATCCTTTCCTAATCGACGCTATCATCAAGAACGATTATGCCAGCCGGGGAGTCTTTATCGAACCGAGCGAGGTATTCATCAGCGACGGGGCGAAAAGCGATTGTGGAAATATAGGTGACATGCTCCGCCACGACAATAGTATCGGGGTGACAGACCCCGTATATCCGGTCTACATCGACTCGAACGTAATGAGCGGACGCACCGGGGTATTGGAAAACGGGAAATGGAGCGATGTCGTATACATCCCTTGCACGGAGGAAAACAACTTCGTACCGGATCTGCCCAGTCGCAGGGTGGACATCCTTTACCTCTGCTATCCCAATAACCCGACCGGAACGACCTTGACTAAGGACGAATTGAAGAAATGGGTAAACTATGCCCTTGCCAACGACGTGCTTATCATGTACGACTCCGCTTACGAGGCTTATATACAGGACCCGAATATCCCCCACTCTATCTACGAGATCAAAGGAGCGAAGAAGGTAGCCATCGAATTCCGGAGCTTCTCTAAAACCGCCGGGTTCACGGGGATACGTTGCGGATACACGGTCGTACCGAAGGAGCTGAACGCCTTCACGCTGGACGGGCAACGGGTACAGTTGAACAAATTATGGAACCGTCGCCAATGCACGAAATTCAACGGGACCAGCTACATAACCCAACGGGGTGCGGAGGCAGTTTATTCCACCGCCGGGAAACAACAAGTAACAGCTACTATCAATTATTATATGACCAACGCGAAGATCATGAAAGAGGGCCTGCAAAACTGCGGTCTCACGGTGTACGGAGGCGATAACGCCCCATACCTCTGGCTAAAGACCCCGGACGGCCTCTCCTCATGGAAATTCTTTGACAAACTGCTTTATGAAGTCAAGATAGTCGGAACCCCCGGAGTGGGATTCGGGCCGAGCGGGGAAGGTTATCTACGCCTCACCGCTTTCGGCGACAGGGATGACACCCTAGAGGCCATGGCTAGGCTGAGGAAGTGGCTAAAATAAGTCTGAAAGTCCTGCCGGCAAGGATATAACAGACTCTACGATAAGGTTAAACAAAAAGAGAAACATTATGAGAACATTTACTACGAGGTGGGTGTCCATGCTCGCCACAGCCCTACTTATGTCTGTTTCCGTCTTCTCGCAGGATGAGAAAAAGTTTGAAATCACACCGGCGGCCGACTTGGTCAGCAGTTATGTGTGGAGAGGAGCCTACCAGACAGGCGTATCCATACAGCCTAGCCTGTCACTGTCGTACGCGGGTCTCTCTCTCACGGCGTGGGGATCTACGGACTTCTCCACGACCGCCAAGGAATTCGACCTCACGCTAGGATATGGAATCGGAGGATTCAACATCGGGCTGACCGATTATTGGTGGGCCGGCGAAGGCGCCCGCTACGGGAACTATCCGGACAACCATTATTTTGAGGGCACGGTAGGTTACAACTTCGGCGAAAAATGCCCCCTTAGCCTTACGTGGAGCACGATGTTCGCCGGAGGGGACAAGGACGAGAGCGGCGACCAGTACTTCTCCTCCTACTTCGAGGCCGCCTACGACGTGGATGTATGGGGTGTCAATTTCACCCCCAGCGTAGGCATCTCCCCATGGAAAGGGATGTACAGCGACGGTTTCGGGGTTTGCAGCATCTCCTTGAAGGCCAGCAAGGAGATCAAGATCACTGATAGCTTCTCGCTACCCGTCTTCACACAGGCGATCATCGCTCCCCAGAATGACAACGTGTTCTTGGTTTTCGGGATCAGCCTATAGGATATTAACGTTTTAGGTTATCGAGTTATAGGACAAAAGGAGCGTATAGAGGAACAGGCCCGTTTATTGATTTTATAGAATGTTATACCGCTACCACTCCTGACTATGGGCCAAACTCTATACCCCCTTTTCCCAAGTATTAATCCGGACGAGACATTCGTCCATAAGAATTACAGGCAATGAAAAAGATTGAAGCGATTATTCGCAAGACCAAGTTTGAGGACGTGAAAGAGGCCCTCTTGGAAGCAGACATCGAATGGTTCTCCTACTATGACGTAAGAGGCGTGGGAAAGGCCCGGCAAGGACGTATCTACCGGGGTGTCGTATATGATACCAGCTCTATCGAACGTATATTGATCTCGATCGTGGTACGCGACAAGAACGTGGAGAAGACCATACAAGCCATCCTGAGATCGGCGCAGACGGGCGAGATCGGCGACGGGCGTATCTTCGTCATCCCCATCGAGGACTCTATCCGCATACGTACCGGCGAGCGGGGAGATATCGCCCTTTACAACGCCGAGCAAGAGAAATAACCCTTCACAGACCATTCAATATAACAAACAAATACGATAAGAATTATGGATACAACATATACTATCACCGATTTAGCGTTATCGCTAGACACCGTATGGATGTTACTGGCGGCCATGTTAGTCTTCTTTATGCAACCGGGATTCGCCTTGGTAGAGGCCGGTTTCACGCGAACCAAGAACACGGCGAACATCTTGATGAAGAACTTACTAGATTTCATGCTAGGCTCCATCCTCTTCTGGGCCATCGGTTTTGGGATCATGTTCGGGGCCGGGGGATTCATGGGAATGCCTCACTTTTTCAATATCAGCTTTTATGACTCGCAATTACCGGTCGAGGGATTCTTGATCTTCCAGACCGTATTTTGCGCCACGGCGGCCACCATCGTCTCCGGAGCCATGGCGGAACGTACCAAATTCTCCATGTACCTCGCTTACACCGTATTGATCAGTGTATTGATCTATCCGGTATCCGGCCATTGGACTTGGGGCGGTGGCTGGCTGATGGACGGCGGCGAGGGCTCGTTCATGATGAATACCTTCGGCACTACGTTCCACGATTTCGCGGGTTCTACCGTCGTGCATTCCGTGGGCGGTTGGGTCGCCTTGGTAGGGGCGGCGATTATCGGCCCTCGTATCGGCAAGTACGGCAAGGACAGGAAATCACGGGCCATCCCGGGGCACAACCTCACGATCGCTTGCCTAGGCGTATTCATCCTGTGGTTCGGTTGGTTCGGATTCAACCCGGGCTCCCAGCTGGCAGCCGCTGGAGAAGGCAACCGCACGGCGATCTCGCACGTATTCCTTACGACCAACCTTGCCGCTTGCACGGGTGGATTCTTCTCCCTGATCGTGGCTTGGCTGAAATACAAGAAACCCTCCTTGTCATTGACATTGAACGGGGTACTGGCCGGCTTGGTGGGTATCACCGCCGGATGCGACCTTGTATCTCCCGTCGGAGCCGCCTTGATCGGAGCGATCTGCGGTACGGTCATGATCTTCGCCGTCGATTTTATCGATCATATATTAAAGATCGACGATCCGGTCGGCGCCTCCTCCGTACACGGCGTTTGCGGATGCTTGGGTACGATCCTCACCGGATTGTTCGCTACCGGAGAGGGCTTGCTCTACTGCGGTAGCGCGAACTTCCTGCTGGCCCAGATATTCGGGGCCTTGGTGGTAGGCTGCTGGGCGACCTTCATGGGATTCGTGGTGTTCAAGGGACTGGATGTCATTCATGGCCTGCGGGTTCCGGCACGTATAGAGGAAGAAGGACTCGATATCTACGAGCATGGGGAAACGGCTTACAACAACTAGTATTTAGTATAAACATCAATAACAATCAAGTATTATGTCAAAGTTAAGATTTAGAGTAGTAGAGTCCGCTTTCGAGAAAAAAGCGACAGAAGTTACGACCATGGCCGAGAGACCTTCCGAGTATTACGGTGAGTTAGTATTCAACCGTGAGAAGATGTTCAAATATCTTCCAGAGAGAGCGTACGAGAGACTGGTGGACTCCATCGACAACGGTACCCCGTTAGACCGTGAGACAGCGAACGCCGTGGCCTCCGGCATGAAGAAATGGGCGATGGAAAAAGGCGCTACCCACTACACCCACTGGTTCCATCCCTTGACGGAAGGTACCGCCGAGAAGCACGATGCTTTCATCGAGCACGATGGCAAAGGCGGCGTACTTGAGGAATTCGAGGGGAAACTACTGATCCAGCAAGAGCCGGACGCCTCCAGTTTCCCGAACGGCGGTATCCGCAATACGTTCGAGGCCCGTGGCTACTCGGCTTGGGACCCTTCCTCCCCCGCCTTTATCGTAGGCGACACCCTGTGCATCCCGACGATCTTCATCGCTTACACGGGCGAGTCCCTCGACTACAAAGCCCCCCTACTGAAAGCCTTGGAAGCCGTAAACAAGGCGGCGGTCGATGTCTGTCACTATTTCAACCCGGACGTGAAGAAAGTATACGCCTACCTCGGCTGGGAACAGGAATACTTCCTAGTAGACGAGGGCCTGTACGCCGCACGTCCCGATTTATTGATGACCGGCCGAACCTTGATGGGACATGAGAGCTCCAAGAACCAGCAGTTGGAGGATCATTACTTCGGCGCCATCCCCACCCGTGTCATGGAATTCATGAAAGACCTCGAGGTAGAGGCATTGAGGCTCGGCATCCCCGTAAAGACCCGCCATAACGAGGTCGCCCCGAACCAGTTCGAGCTAGCTCCTATCTTCGAGGAATGCAACCTCGCCAATGACCATAACTTACTGATCATGGCCCTAATGCGCAAGATCTCCCGCAAACATGGGTTCCGTGTCCTGTTGCACGAGAAACCGTTCAAAGGCGTGAACGGTTCCGGCAAGCACAATAACTGGTCGCTGGGAACCGATACCGGAATCCTTTTGATGGGACCGGGTAAGACGCCGGAAGACAACCTGCGCTTCGTGACCTTCGTGGTCAACGTACTGAAAGCCGTGTACACCCATAACGCATTGCTGAAGGCCAGCATCTCCAGCGCGACCAACGCCCATCGTCTGGGAGCGAACGAGGCTCCCCCAGCGATCATCTCCAGCTTCTTAGGGACACAGTTGTCCAAGGTTTTGGAACATCTGGAGAACAGCGATACGGAAGATTTCAACCTAGCGGGAAAGCAAGGCATGAAGCTCGATATCGCCCGTATCCCCGAGCTATTGATCGATAACACGGATCGTAACCGTACCTCCCCTTTCGCCTTCACCGGTAATCGTTTCGAGTTCCGTGCCGTAGGTTCCTCCGCGAACTGCGCCGCCGCCATGCTGGTATTGAACGCCGCCGTAGCGGATCAGTTGAGGCAGTTCAAGGCCGAGGTAGACGCTAAGATTGCCGCCGGAAAGGATAAGTTCGCCGCTATCATCGAGGTAATCCGCAAGGATATCAAGGAATGCAAGGCGATCCATTTCGACGGCAATGGCTACAGCGAGGAATGGAAGGCCGAGGCCGCACGCCGGGGCTTGGATTGCGAGACCAGCGTGCCTTTGATCTTCGACGCTTATTTGAAAGATAGCAGCGTCCGCATGTTCGAATCCACGGGAGTCATGACCCGTAAGGAGCTGGAGGCCCGCAACGAGGTCAAATGGGAGATGTACACGAAGAAGATCCAGATCGAGGCCCGTGTATTAGGCGACCTGACAATGAACCATATCATCCCGATGGCCACCAAATACCAGTCTTCCTTGATCGACAACGTATATAAGATGCGTGAATTATTCCCCGCCGATAAAGCCGCCCATCTATCCTCCAAGAACATGGAGATCATCGAGGATATAGCGAACCGCACGATCTTCATCAAGGAAAAAGTGGACGAGATGGTCAACGCCCGCAAGATAGCCAACAAGATCGAGAGCGAGCGGGAGAAGGCGATCGCTTACCACGACCGGATCGTCCCGATGATGGAAGCCATCCGTTACCATATCGACAAGTTGGAACTGGTTGTCGATGACCAGATATGGACCTTGCCGAAATACCGTGAGCTTTTATTCATCAGATAGTCTTATTCAGACAGTAGTTTTTTGTTGATTGTTTTGTGTTAACAAGGAGAGGATGCTGCGAAGTATACCTCTCCTTCTTTTTTATCCCATACAAAATACATACCTTTGGGGCATAAATATATAGGAGGGAAATAGATATGACGACAATAGAGTTACAACAATGGAGAGAAAGCTTTATCGAGAGGTATCTCAATAAAATAGACGATATGGAAACGGTCCTAAAGATCGAGAAATATATGAAACGAATTATGTCCAAGGCGAATGCAGCATCTCCCATTTCATTCAGTTTGAAAGAAGCCAATAGGGAAATAGATATAGCCGAACAGGAGCTAGAAGAAGGTAAAGGCATCAATGAGGATGATATGCACCAATTCTTTGAGACATGGAGAAACAAGCTAAAGTAATTTGGGCACCCCGTGCGAAAAGACAAGCTGATTTAGCCATAGCCTACTGTTTAAAGCATTTTGGGAAACAAGCTGCTCTCAACTTTATCGATAAGTTGGAGAAGAATTGTATCCGGATAAAGAACAATCCTCTTATTGGTACTATAGAAGAGACTTTCGCCGATAGAGACAAGGAATATCGCTCCTTGATCGAGGGACATCATAAACTTATATATACCCAAGAAGGAAAACGTTCCATACGTATCGTATTGTTGTGGGATTGTCGTCAAAACCCCGATAAATTAAGAACATCTATCAGATAAACAATAACAAATATGAATTACGGATTCGTCAAAGTAGCGGCAGCCGTACCACAGGTTAAAGTGGCTGACTGCTTTTATAATATTCAACAGATCGAGGGATTGATGCGCCAAGCGTCCCAAAAAGAGGTCCAGATCATCGCCTTCCCCGAATTATCGGTTACGTCTTATACTTGCATGGATTTGTTCTCGCAAGAGACCTTACTCAGAAACACAGAGAAAGCCTTGCTGGATTTAGTGAACAACACCGCCGATCTGGATTTACTAACGATCGTAGGTTGCCCGCTTGTCAGCGGAAGCCAACTGATAAACGCCGCCGTCGCTTTCCAACGGGGCGAGATACTAGGGGTAGTGCCCAAGAGCTACCTGCCCAGCTACAAAGAGTTCCAAGAAGAACGTTGGTTCACGGCCTCTTCACACCTACAACAATCCATGATCACGATCGGTAACCGGGAGGTGCCGCTGGATTGCTACCTGATCTTCGAGTATGATGAGGTACGTGTGGGTATCGAGATCTGCGAGGATCTTTGGGTTCCCATCCCTCCCAGCTCCGAGCTAGCCATGCAGGGGGCGAACTTGATATTCAATCTATCCGCCAGCAACGAGTTGATCGGTAAGCATGCTTACTTACGATCCTTGATCTGCCAGCAATCCGCACGTTGTATCGCCGGATACGTCTACGCTTCCGCCGGTTTCGGGGAATCCAGTACCGACCTCGTATTTGCGGGAAACGGTATCATAGCGGAGAACGGTACGTTGCTGAAGGAATCCGAGCGTTTCTCCATGGAGGAGCAACTCGTTATCAGCGAGATCGATATCCAGAACTTACAGAACGACCGACGGATCAACACCAGTTTCATGCAAGGTTATCTCAACCATAACATGGATAACGGCACCGTAGTCTCATTCAGCCTTCCCAACCGGACACTGGATTTGACCCGGGCAATCGACCCGCATCCCTTTACCCCTTCCGGCGATGCCTTGAAAGAACGTTGCGAGGAAATATTCCATATACAGGTAGCGGGACTTGCCAAGCGTATCCTCCATGCCCACGCCCAAACCGCCGTCGTAGGCATCTCCGGGGGACTGGATTCCACCTTGGCCCTACTGGTCACCGTCATGACCTTCGATGCCTTGAAGATCCCACGGGATAAGATCATCGGCATCACCATGCCCGGCTTCGGAACGACGGATCGTACCTATACCAATGCCTGCGACTTGATACGCTCCCTTGGCGTGACCCTCCGGGAGATCTCCATCAAGGAGGCTTGCATCCAACACTTCAAGGATATCGATCACGACATCCATGTACATGACGTGACGTACGAGAACAGCCAAGCCCGTGAGCGTACCCAACTTCTTATGGACGTGGCAAACCAAGCGAACGGCCTCGTGATCGGTACGGGGGATCTCTCGGAGCTTGCCTTGGGCTGGGCTACTTACAATGGCGACCATATGTCTATGTACGGCGTCAACGGTAGCATTCCCAAGACATTGGTTAAATATTTAGTGGAATGGGTAGCCAACAACAAGGTAGACGAGGCTTCCCGCACCACGTTATTAGATATAGTAGACACTCCGATCAGCCCGGAATTGATTCCCGCCGACGAGCATGGAAATATCAAGCAAAAGACGGAGGACTTGGTAGGCCCCTACGAGCTGCACGATTTCTTCCTCTATCACTTCCTGCGCTTCGGGGCCTCACCCGCGAAGATTTATTTCTTGGCGAAGCGGGCATTCGGGGAAACCTACGACGATGCCACCCTCAAGAAATGGCTCCATACTTTCTTCCGCCGCTTCTTCCAGCAACAGTTCAAGCGCAGTTGCCTGCCGGACGGCCCGAAAGTAGGTTCCATCAGCCTCTCCCCACGTGGAGACTGGCGAATGCCGAGCGACGCAATGGCTACGCTTTGGCTGGATGAGATCGCCGGACTTTAACATTCATTAGTAAGGGGTATGGGAACAGCGTTATTCCCATCCATAGGAAAGCCTCGATTGACAGGTAAGGGAAAGCCTCGGTTCCCATAGGTGGGAATCGGGGCTTTCCCATGGTAGGGAACCGAGGCTTTCCTACGGGTGGTGCTAATCAAACTGCGTGATCACCCTCCGGATCCGGGTGAAGCTATCACCGTCCTTCTCCAGTTTATAGATGTGCTTATAGGACAGGGCATCCTGCTCGGTCGGCGAACCATTGATCAAGAGAATATCCCGGTCGTTGGCAAATTTCAAGATCCCCGCCACGTTATTCGGGTGCAGCTTCCCGATCTCATCCATCATGCAATGTAGCCTAAAATCGGAGAACACCGCAGAGGCGTTACGCTTGAACACATTCAGCAACATGATATTTACCATGGATTTGACCAGAATATCCGTACCCTCGGAGCCTACGTTCGTAAGACGTTCCACGAAGCCCGTATCATTCCGGTTCTCGATCACACGGAACTTTAGGTCGAAGAAATCCGCCAGACGGATCAAGCTGCCGGAGTAAGCGTCCATCGACTTGATCAACTCACGCAACAACGTCGTCGCCTTCTCCCGGGTAACCGTATCGTCGGCGGAGGAGGCGAAGAGGTTCTGCCCCAAATCCCAGCTATATTCCTCGTTGAATCGCTTGATCTCCTTCAACAGATTGACGATCTTGTTCTGGCTCGGATCGATACGCATCTCGATACACTGGATAATCCCCACGAAGTTCTTCTCCTTGAAATCAGCGTTGATCTGATCCACCACGCCACGGATATTACCTTCCTGAGAGACCATGCTTTTCGTGTCCGCCGTAATCTGCCGGAAGATATCGGAGTTGCGGGTATTGATTCGCGATTGGTATTCCGAGACCTTATCCTCGTCGATAAACTCCTTCAAGTCGCAAGCGAAATCCATATACTCTTTATCATCCGAGAAGCTCGTCTTGAAGGCGAACACATTATCCTCGGAGAAATTGCCGGTGTAGGCGGTTATCTCCTTGCGCAGCTCGGAAAGTTTCTGGGATTGCTCGCTGACGCGGATCGTGATCTCCCGTACCAAGGAACGGCAATCGCCATCCGTATCGGTACGGTTCATGGAAGAGAAGATGGATTCCCTAGAGGTAAACCAGTCCAACAGGGTAGAGCGGTGATATTCCTCCCGGTTCTCCAACGCTTTCCGGTTGGCCTCCTTCAGCTCCTTCAACTCGGCATCTACCTTGAAGATACTCCGGTTCACCTCCGCCAGACGCTTTTTCAATTCCTCCCGTTCCCCGTGGATGATCTGCTGCAAGCGCAGGCTTTCCGCCGTCCAGTCGGGTACCTTATCCAGCATCTCTCGTTTATCTTTCAGATACTCGATAATCAATGCCTTGGTCTCGTTGATATATTTAATCTCCCCACCGATATACGCCAAGCGGGAATGGATCTCCTCCAAACGTTTCGGATCGCCACCACTGGCGGTCAGGCTATCCAATTGCTCCCTGTCGTATCCGGATTTGCGCTCTTCCAGCTCCGCCTTCTTGCGTGCGATCTCCTCCGAGATAGCTTCCCTTGCGACGGAGAGTTCCTTATCCAAAGCAGCCAGCTCGTCTTTCTCTTGCTCATCCAAGGAAGCGAGTTCCCGATCCATCTTACCCTGAAGCGTGGCGATCTCCTGCTGGATCGAGAAAAGGACGGCCTCGGCAGCGTTCAACTCCTCCTCCAAGCGCCGGATCTCCTCCTGCCTCAGACGGGTCGCCTGATCCCGCAAGGCCGACAGACGAGACTCGTCTTCCTTCTTGCGAACCGCCAGTTGCTCCAACTCATATTCCGCATGATAGATATCCTCCTTGATGGGCTTCACCGAGGATTGATATTGCTTGCGAAGATTCTCCTTGGCCGCCTCCAAATCCTGCCGCGCCGTAGCGATGAACCGCTGGATTCCGGCACGTTTTTCCTCGGCCTCCTTCTTCTCCGTCAAGTAATCCTCCTTGGTCTTGACATTCCGGTGAATCCCGGAGGTGAAGCGGATTCCATAAAAGGTATCTCCCTCGCCTACCTCCGCCGTAAACTCTTTCCCGTAAAGCAGACGCTCGTCACACACTTGCCCGATCGTCTGCTCCCAGCCGGGTTTATGCTCGGACAGCCAGTTGAAGAAGCTATCTTTCTGGTTATCCAAGAACTCCGTCAGTTCCGCTAGCTTAGCGCTCAGGGCCTCGATCTTCACCTCGTTGGATTCCAACAGCTTTTGATAGTCCTCATCCAGATGCTTCCCGGCGGTCTCGAACTCTTTCGTCTGGTAGTTCAACTCGTACTTCAGCTCACGGATCTTCAGTTCCAAGTCCTTCCGGTTCGCGTCGTAATTGCCGAGACGCCCCTTGACCGCCTCCAATTCCTCCGAGGTTCCCGACTGCCCCCGGGCAGTCTTGATACGCATCTTCAAGGCGGCGACCTCCGTCGTACGTTTCTCCCGATCCACCAACAAACGCTCTTTCTCCTCCGAGGCGGCATGGCGCGATTCCTCCCGTAGCCGTCGATAATACTCCCGGCGAGCCTCCCGACGAGCATTGATCTCGGTCTCTGCCGCCAGTAATTGTTTCTGTTTCTCGTTCTCGAAGCCGGCCAACTCGTTCTTCAGATTAGCGATCAAATTGGCGTGCAAGACCGAGGCTTCTTTATTCTTGGAAGAAAGCAAATCTTTCTCCACGACTAAGGATTCCTGTTCCTGCTGCAAGATCTCCAATTTGTTACAACGATCCATCGCCGTCTGGATATCTTTTCCGGCATAGAAAACCCGTTTCGCTTCCGCCTCCGACAAGGCGTTTTTCAGCACGGCCAACTCGCCTTCCATCGTGGCTGTCCGATTCTTCGATTCAGCGTCTAGCTTATCCCTTTGCTTATAGAAATCCGATTTGACCGCCTCCTGCTCGTGTATCTTCCGGGACAACTCCGGCAAGATACGCTCCGTTTCCAGATAAGCCCCGCGCAATTGGCGGCACAGATCGTTGATCCGTAAATCCCGCTTACGGATATCGTCCGACAAGGTGGAGATCCCGGCGGCCTTCCGCGCCATGCCCGGCTCACGGAAAACACCGATATCATTCAGTTGCGCCTCAAAACCGGATAGATGGCTCCGATAACGGCTCAAGTCGATCACGCTATCCGCCTCGTTCAAGGAGGTGATGATCGTCTGCTTGATATAATCCGCCTCCAAGCGTGAATTCAGCAAGACGTTCTGGATCGTACGGATGATATTCTGATACGAGCCGCTCTCCATCAAGGAATAACAGGAGTAATCCCGTTTATTATCCGAGTTTCCGTAGAGGATATTCCGGTATTCCTCATACGTGGAGATCGCCCCGCTATACTTGATACCGTTCTTATCGAGTACCGAGCGGATACGATCCGACGGATAAGGCGCTCCCTCCTCATCGATAAAAAGATCCGGCCGGTACGGAGAGGCGATAAAACGGTAGCAGATACGGTTCATCGTCTTATAGCTAAGTACCGTAAACCAACCATCCTCCCTCGCTACCTCGTAGATGATCGAGGAATCGGCATAAGGGAAATAATAATCCTGATACGACTTCTTCTCGACCGGGATTCCGAGCCGCTGCGTATCGGCGTTGTAAAAGAAAAGGATCGCACGGAGGATCGTACTCTTCCCCACTCCCTGCGTTCCGATTAAATGTATATTTCCATCCAGCTGTACTTCCGAGTAACGGATAGCGGCGCTGTTTATAAATACTATTTTATTGAGATATCTCATCTTCGTTCTTTATGTTAATACTATGGATCATCTTCGTGAGGTAATCCCACGAGGAGAGCACTTTCCACGTCCCGTTCATATCGCTTACGCACTCGATAAAGCCCTCTTTCGTCATCCTGTCCAAGATGGTATCGAGGATATCCTTGCGTTTCTCCTTGCCTCCGGTATGTTTTTTCAACCCGTCCAGCTTCATCTCCAGATCCATGTCGATACGGGAACGTACCAATATCTCCGCCGGCGAGAAGGTGAAACCGGGCCCGAAGGCCGTATCATACGTACAGAAGAAGTCCATGATATCGATCCAAGCGAAGAAACGCTGGAGCTTTTGCTCCAAGGTAGCCCGGGGCTCCTTGCGGGAGAAGTAGAAGTAATTATTCCCCTGCTCCAACACGAAATTGATATGCGAGAAATAATCACGTAAACGCTCAAAATTATCTTCTACGACCGAGAAGAGTGTCCTCAACTCCTTTACACTTGTATTCGAGCACAGAAAATTACCTTTCGACAGGTAATCATAGATCTGCGCGGTCTGTACCGGTAAATTATCTATCATCCTTATTATTGTTGTTTTATTTTATCCAGTTGTAGAGACGGGGCGTGCCCCGTCTCTACAACTGGGTTCGTTGAATAATGGCATACTCTATATGTTCCATATGCCCAAAACGGTCTGTTATCTCCAACTCATTTTCATAGAGGGAGAGCAAACGGCAAAATAACGTCACCTTCGCCTCGAAATCCATCTTCCGGTTATACTCGTAGCCCATCACGAAAGAGAACAAATCCCCTCCGGTCCGACTAAAAACATCCATCATCTTCCGGGTATTGATAGCAGCCTCCCCCACCTCTTGATTCTCCATCTGCTCGGCGGAGATCACGCCCAGCTCCTGCCGGTGGATCACCTTATCCGGTCGTATGCCGTCGGCCACCTTCAAGATGACATCCAGCGCCTCGTCCGTTTGCAAATAAGGAATGGAAATCTTGAATAAGGTAGGCTGCACACCCTCCAATACCACGGAACGCTCCGCATCTACCACCTCCCGTACATTCGTGTTCTCTTGTAACTCAAACTGCTCCCGCAGATATTTGATACGACGCAGCTTACGGGTGAAACCCACCTGCGTACGGATCTGGTTCAAGTAATCAATGATATCCTGTTGGGAATGGATCAAGCTATGGCCAGCGCTCAATAACTCCGTCTTCAACTCACGGGCGATTGTCAACAGCTCCTCGTCCGGGACTTGGGCGAAAAAGGGAGTCCGTTCCCGATCCAGCAGCTTCTCCACTTCCACGATCAGGCGATTGATCTCGATTCGCTTAGCGTCCAGATTCTCCAGCTTGGCGATCTTCACCTTATAGCTCGGCTCGTTCTTGAACGTATTATCGATCACCCGTTGCAAGGACACCACGTTACGTACCAAGATCTTCCCGATCTTCCGCAAATGCGCCTTGATCGATCGCAGATAGCCCAGCTTACGCAAATCGTTATCCTCCTTGCCATAATAATCAATCAATTGATACACCAACTGGATATTCTCATCGATCACCGAGGTAGAAATCTCCTCATTCGCCTCCAGAAGCAGCTCATAGAAAGAGAGATAATGCTCATCCATCTCGATATAAGGGCCGTTCCTGCGGATCACCTCACGCTCGATCAAGATATTCAATTTATTCTCATCGATAATATCCAACGCATAATCATAGCGAAACGGTAATGATTTTCTTTTCTCAAATAAGACCTCCAATAGGTCCTTTCCCAGATTTAGCGTGTTCGTTATATGGGGTATTGAATTATATATGTACATCCTAAACAATTAAGGACACAAAGGTAATAAAAATACAAGTAACCCTTTTTTCTCCGTGATGAAAAAGGATTTCCATCGTAGTGAAAAAGCTTTTTCATCACGGTGGAAAAAGTTTTTCACCTCGATGGAAAAAGAGAAAAATCACGAAGAGTTATCAATCCGCCGGATACACAATTCCCAACTGCCGGCGTACTTCATCGATAATCTCCAATGTAATCAAAGAATTATCAAGGCTATTGATTTCTGACTCCCGCTTGCCAGACAAGACGAGGTTGATAAATTCCGCTACCTCATAATAGTACTCATCCTTATCGGCGACCACGCTTAGGTCTTCCGGAACCGGTTCCGGGCCTTTTCCCATCGCCGGAGCTAAACGAGGAGAATACGTCACTTTACGGATGATATTGATCCGGTCCAAGGTCAAGTTCCCCTCCTCTCCTTGTATCTCGGTAGGCAAGGCGGAGTTGGAGATCTTAGAATAAAGCACCGTGGCGTTCATCCCCTCATACAAGAAATTCACGGCCCCTTGCCCGTCCGCTCCTGAGGACAGGACTATGCCCGAGGCATCTATCTTCTTTGGGCGACCAAACAAGACAACCATCGGATAGACCGTATAAATACCGATATCCATCATGGCCCCATTAGACAACTCCGGCTTGAAAGCGTTCAACACGATTCCTTCCTTGAACTTATCATAACGGGAGGAATACTGGCAATAGCAGGCGAAATAACGACGAACCGTACCTACACGCCCAAGATTCTCTCGCACGGCAAGAAAGTTCGGCGTAAGCGTAGGCTTCATCGCCTCCATCAACGTGACATTATATGTACGGGAAGCCTCGATCATCGCACGTACTTCTTTCGCGTTGGAAGCGAAGGGTTTCTCGCAAAGAACATGCTTGCCATAGCTCATGCAAAGAATACTCTGGGAGGCATGAAGGAAGTTCGGGGAGGCAATATACACAGCGTCGATCAACGGGCTTTTCGCCATCTCCTCCAAGGAGGTAAACGTATACGGTATATTATGTTTCGAGGCGAAAGCATCCGCCGTCTCCTGAGTTCTCGAATATACAGCTACCAGTTCAAAACGCTCATCCTGCCGGGCTCCGGCAATTACCCAATCACTTATGAAATTGGTTCCGACTACACCAAAACGTACTTTATCCATATTCTATCGTATTATGTTCTTCATTTACAAATGTACGATTTCTGTTTAACATAAATACTCCGTGGAAATGTTATTGTATCTATAAAAAGGATAAGCCGCAGGAACTTTTTCGCGACGACGCTGTTTAATCTATACAATTTAAAACCGTTTTAAAACTAAATCAAGTATGAAAAGAATTGTATCTTTTATCGTCGTTCTCGCTGTCGCTATGTGCGGAATGACACAAGTAATGGCTCAAAAATCGATAACAAAGGAAGCCAAAAAAGTAGAGAGAGAAATCAAGAAACAAGAGCGTCTGGCACAAGATGCCGTAGAAGGCCAAGAAGAGTTTAACGCCGCTGTACAAGCTATCAACAACCAATCATTCGTATTGGAGGCTAACAACATACAACCGATGAACGGACAGGTATTCTACGTAAATTCAAATACGAACTTCGTATCTTTGAATGACGGACAGGCTATGGTCCAGATCGCGTCCAACTCTCCGTATCCCGGTCCTAACGGATTAGGTGGTATCACCGTACAAGGTAGCGCCTCCAATATCCAGACCAAGCAGGATGACAAAGGCAATGTTTATCTGAACATGAACGTACAGGGTGTGTTTATCTCCGCTACCGTTAGCTTGATGCTTACCAACGGAACAAACAACGCGACCGTTACCGTAGACCCGAACTTCTCCGGTAGAAACTTGAGAATGACCGGTACCCTACTTCCGTACTCACAATCGAACATTTTCCAGGGAACAACATATTAATCATGTCCAACTTTTCTATAATAAGGAAGGCGGTGCTCCGTGAGGAACATCGCCTTCGAACTATTTATAGATAGCCTTATCTCTTATTTACGGAAAGGAGCCTTTACCACTTGAGCCTTCAAGTTCTTATTACGCACCTTGATAAAGATATCCGTACCCGCTTTCGCGAACTCAGGTCTCACGTATCCCATACCGATCCCCTTCTTCAATACCGGAGACATCGTACCGGAAGTAACCACGCCGATTACATTCCCTTCCGCATCGGCGATCTCATAGCCATGACGGGGAATTCCCTTTTCCTGCAACTCGAAAGCACACAACTTGCGGGTTACGCCCTCTTTCTTCTGACGCTCCAATTCCGCACGATTCGTAAACTCCTTACCCTCGGCGAACTTCGTGATCCAGCCTAAGCCAGCCTCGATCGGAGAAGTCGTATCATCCAAATCATTTCCATACAGACAGAAGCCCATCTCAAGACGAAGTGTATCACGTGCTCCCAAACCGATCGGCTTGATCCCTTCCGGCTTTCCAGCCTCGAAGATAGCGTTCCAGATCGTCATCGCGTCACTCGGATAGAAATACAACTCGAAGCCACCCGCACCGGTATACCCCGTGTTGGAGATAATCACGTTTTTGCAACCGGCGAACTCACCTGTCACGAATGAATAGTAAGGAATAGAAGATAGGTCAACCGGAGTAAGACGTTGAAGAACCTCTTGCGCCTTCGGTCCTTGGATAGCCAATTGAGCCGTACGGTCGGAAGAATTTTCTAACTCGGCACCTACCGTATTATGGCTTACGCACCATTCCCAATCCTTGTCGATATTACCGGCGTTTACGACCAGCAAATATTTCTCCGGCTCGTAATGATATACCAAAAGGTCATCCACGATACCTCCCTTGTCGTTCGGGAAGCAAGTATATTGAGCCTTACCAAGCGGCAAGACAGAAGCGTCGTTAGAAGTTACGCTTTGAATGAAAGCCAAGGCGTTCGGGCCTTTTACCCAGAACTCGCCCATGTGGGAAACATCAAACACACCTACACCATTCACTACAGTCATGTGTTCGTCGATAATTCCGGAATATTCGATAGGCATATTGAAACCTGCGAATTCGTGCATCTTCGCGCCCAAGGCGATATGCACATCGGTAAACGGAGTTGTTTTCATGTAATTATTGCATTTAAGATTTACGAGCCGATAGCTCTATGATTTTTATAACTGTTTCCATACTCTTCTCCAACGAACGAACGGGCAAGAACTCATAACGTCCGTGGAAATTCAGGCCTCCCGCGAAAATATTCGGGCAAGGCAATCCCATAAACGACAGGCGGGCACCATCCGTACCTCCCCGGATCGGTTTCACGATCGGTTCTACCCCAACGGAGGTCATCGCCTCAAACGCCAAATCAACGATATGCTTCTGGGGCTCCACGACCTCGCGCATATTGTAATATTGATCCCGAAGCTCCAAATGCGCACATCCCGGATGTGCTTCATTCATCTTATCAACCAACGTACGAAGCAATTCTTTCTTCTCCTCGAACAACTTCCGGTCATGGTCACGGATGATGTAAGATAGAGTAGCTTCCTCAACCGAACCGGTCATACCGGTCAAATGGAAGAATCCCTCATAACCAGTCGTATGCTCCGGACGTTGCTCGGCCGGCAACCAAGAAGCAAACTCGATCGCACGCAAGGAAGCGTTTTGCATCTTATCCTTGGCGTATCCCGGATGTACGTTCAAGCCCTTGAAGATAATCTTAGCGCCGGCGGCATTGAAATTCTCATATTCCAACTCACCGATTTGTCCACCGTCAATCGTATATCCCCAATCACAACCGAACTTCCCCACGTCGAAATGATCGGCACCTTGTCCGATTTCCTCATCCGGGGTAAAAGCGATACGGATCTTACCGTGCTTGATCTCCGGATGATCCTTCAAATATTGCATAGAGGCGACGATAGCGGCTACACCTCCCTTATCATCGGCACCTAATAAAGTCTTACCATTCGTTACGATAATATCCTGTCCTTTATAATCTGAAAGCTCAGGGAACATCGATTGAGATAGTACAACATTTTCTTCCGCATCCAAGACAATATCACCACCCAGATAAGTCACGATACGAGGTTGAACATTCTTACCCGACATATCCGGACTCGTATCCAAATGAGCGATAAAACCGATAGTCGGGATTTTCTCGTCTGTATTAGCCGGCAGAGTAGCCATTACATAACTATTCTCATCCAAGGAGATCTCCTCCATACCAATCGCTTCCAATTCCTTCACCAAAGCCTCGGCAAAGACACGTTGTCCCGGCGTACTAGGAGTCGTACCCGTCTCCTCGCTCGACTGGGTATCGAACGTAACATACTTTAAAAATCTATCTAAAACTGTCATAACTCACTCTTTTTAGCCATTAAAACATTGCAGGCATAAAAGTAGGTAAAGCAGGTTACATAACAAAAAAATAGCGAAACAAATTGTTTCGCTATTCCATATTATCTCAAAAAATGTCATCAAAAACAGCTTGAACCATCAAAGCAGTGCGTACAAACCTTACACTTAGGAAGGTCGATCGCCTCCACCAAGGTTTCCAGCGTATTAAACTTCAAGGAACTCAACCCGAAACGCTCGGCGATAATTCCGACCATCTTCTTATATTCCGGGGAGTCTGTCGTAGCGTATTTATCCAGATTCTTATTTTCATCCCCTTCCAGTTCCTTGATAATCTGGCGAGTTATCAATTCCAGAGGACTTTTGGAAGAAGTGAAACCGATAAACGGACAACTATAAATCAATGGAGGGCAAGCGATACGCATATGTACCTCTTTCGCCCCATAATCATATAAGATCTTCACGTTATCACGAAGCTGCGTACCACGCACGATCGAGTCATCGCAGAAAAGGATACGCTTGCCTTCCAGCATAGCACGGTTCGGTATCAATTTCATCTTAGCCACCAAGGAACGCATCTCTTGGTTAGCCGGGGTAAAACTACGAGGCCACGTCGGTGTGTACTTAGCGATAGCCCGATGATAAGGCACCCCCTTACCTTCCGCATATCCCAAGGCCATACCCACGCCGGAATCCGGTATACCACAGGCGCAATCCACCTCCGAGTCATCCTTCTGCCCCATCTTATAGCCACTCATAAACCGGACATCCTCCACGTTCTTTCCCTCATAGCAAGAAACAGGGAATCCATAATATACCCAAAGGAAAGAGCAGATCTGCATCCCTTCATTCGGTTTACGCATCTGCTCCATACCATCGGCACGCAAACGGACGATCTCGCCCGGGCCTATAAATTTCTCGATCTCATAATCCAAGTTCGGGAGACTGCTGGACTCGCTGGTCGCCGCATAAGCCCCGCCTTTCCTTCCGATTACGATCGGTGTACGCCCCCATTTGTCACGGGCAGCGATAATACCATCCTCCGTCAGGAGCAACATGGAGCAAGAACCCTTTATCTTATTGTAAACATTCTCAATGCCCTCCACGAAATCCTTGCCTTGTGTAATCAGCAAAGCGACTAACTCCGTCTGATTCGTTTTTCCTGAACTCAATTCCGAAAAATGCATATTCGCCTTCAATAACTCATCCTCCAATTCGTCCAAGTTATTGATCTTCGCCACCGTCACGATCGCGAATTTTCCTAAGTGAGAGTTGATAACGATTGGCTGCGCATCCGTATCGCTGATAATACCGACCCCGGCATTTCCTTTGAATTTAGGAAGCCCCGGTTCAAACTTGGTGCGGAAATAAGAATTCTCCAGATTGTGGATCGAACGCGTAAATCCTTCTTCCTTATCGTACGTAGCCATACCGCCTCTGCGGGTTCCTAGATGAGAATTGTAGTCCGTACCATAGAATAAATCCGTAATACAGTCTCCATTAGAAATAGTTCCGAAAAAACCACCCATTGTTTTTTATGTTTGTATTTATGTTTGAGACCGCAAAGTTACAAGTTTATTTATATATGTTCCAAAATTTACTTCATAACGTTTATTATCATCGGCAATAAAAAAAGGATATCCTTTTCGGGATATCCTTTTCCTTATTCTTTGGTCGCAGAAACTTAAGCCTCGGCAACAACTTCTTTTACAGAAACAAATGATCTGTTTTCTTTTCCTCTACGGAAAGTAACAACGCCATCTACCAACGCATACAACGTATGATCCTTACCGATACCTACGTTCTCGCCCGGATGATGAACCGTACCTCTTTGACGAACGATGATGTTACCAGCTTTAGCAACCTCACCACCAAAAAGCTTAACACCTAATCTTTTACTTTGTGATTCACGGCCGTTCTTAGAACTACCCACACCTTTCTTATGTGCCATTTCTTTTCTTCTCCTTTAAACGTTAAGCAATAACTTCTTTAATACTCACCTCAGTGAACTGCTGACGGTGACCGTTCAATTTACGGTAACCTTTTCTTCTCTTCTTGTGGAATACCAGCACCTTGTCACCTTTTACCAGCGGAGATAATACCTCACATACTACCTTTGCGCCTTCTACAGTAGGAACACCCACTGTTACCTCACCGTTGTTATCTACTAACAACACCTTGTCAAACTCCACAACAGCACCGCTTTCTGCGTTCTGAATGTGATGAACGAACAATTTCTTGCCTTGCTCAGCCTTGAACTGTTGTCCGTTAATTTCTACGATTACGTACATCTGTCTTAAAATCTTTTAAACAGGTTAGGTCCCGGGGGTGGGCTCCGTCTCCGGCTCCACTTATTTACCCTCTGCGGAAAATCGAGTGCAAAGATAGAGGTTTTTATTTAAAGGACAAGGGATGAAGGAAGAAAAAAACTGACGCTGTTCTAATTCTTGCTTTTTATTTGTCATACCAAACGTATTCCGGTCATTAATGCTTCCCTTGCTACCGGTGAGTCCTCGTGATCACCTATTATATCGATCTTCTGATCTCCCAAAAAGTATTTCAAACGAGCCAACATCCTGATACGAGCCAATACGCCTTTTCGCTCCGAGGAACCACGTACAAGCAAATCAATATCCCCTCCTTTCTTCTCATCATTTATACGAGAACCAAAGAGATAGATCTCCACTCCCTCACCATATATTTCCTTAGCGACACGAAGTATTACTTGTATTTCTTTTTTACTTAAACGCATATACAAGAACATACATTATTCTTAAGCACAAAGATAGGCCATTAAATGAGACAGAGCAAATAAAGAACAAACTTTTACACATACAGAACTGTACACTAAAAAAACATGTATAAAACGACGGGAATACTGAGCTTTTTACTACCTTTGCTACTAACAATATATTACTATTATCCAAATAGAGATGCAAGAAACAAATAATATGTTATCAGTTCTTGACAACTATACACTAGACAACCCGGATGAGATCGCTAAAGAAATAGCCAACGACTTCCGCAAGCGACGTATAGAGAAGAATCTGACACGCGAACAAGTGTCGGAGAAGGCAGGTGTAGCAGTCAGCAATATCGTGCGATTTGAACAGAAAGGCCTTATCTCACTCAAGAACCTTATCGGCATAGCAATGGCATTAGGTTACACTTCGGAGATAAAGAAGCTTTTTTCCGAACCAAAATACTCCACCATGGAGGAGCTACTACAAATCCGCAAGAATACCAACAAGAAAAAAGTACATAAGTAATGAGAATCAAAAAAATAGAAAGACTTATCGTAAAGTATCACGAACAGATAGTCGGGACGCTTTCGCTCACTCCCGACAACAAACAGTGTGCCTTTGAATACGATAAAGCATGGCTTTCCAACGGTTTCAGTATATCCCCATTGGAACTGCCGCTGAAACCGGGATTGTTCATCGCAAAGCCCTCACCTTTTTATGGAAATTTCGGCGTTTTCGAAGACAGTCTGCCCGACGGCTATGGTCGCTACCTCTTGCATAAGACCTTGCTCAAAGAAGGCATCAACGATACCCAATTGTCAGCGCTCGACCGTCTAAGCCTAGTGGGAAATGGGGGTATGGGAGCACTCACATACGAACCAGAAACCACCATAGGCACTTCGCATGAGACCCTTGATTTCGATCTGCTGCAAGAAAAAGCCTTGGAAGTGTTGCATGAGAAGAACGACGATGACGTAGAACTTCTTCTTTTCAACAGCCGAAATAGCGGCGGATGCAGACCCAAGGCATTGTTCTCCAACAATGAAGGGCATTGGATGGTGAAGTTCCGCCATACATACGACCCTCAAGACATGGGATTGATAGAATTTCATTACAATGAGTTAGCACGACAATGTGGCATCCACGTTCCGGACTTCAAACTGACCAACGGTAAATATTTCACGACACGCCGCTTCGACATCTCGCAAGAAGGAGAACGTTTGCATACAGTCACAGCCGGAGGGCTACTTAACATTCCACTATCCAACCCAATTCTCGATTATAGCAACTTACTGGCCCTAACTGGCTATCTAACGCAGAATCCTTTAGAAGTGGAAGAAATGTTTCGTCGTATGGTTTTCAACTATTTCACGGACAACAAAGATGATCATTGCAAGAATTTCAGTTTTACAATACAGAAAAGTGATACCGACACATGGCAATGGCATCTTGCTCCCGCCTACGATCTCACCTTATGCACAGAAGGTTATAATGGCGAACATGCGACTTCGGTCAATGGAACCGGACATCCCACCATTCAGGACATGATAACCATCGGCGCTAAAAGCAAGATGAATAAACCGCACTGCATGCGAATCATTGAAGAGGTTAGAGCTGGTTGCGGAGATTTGTTGCGGAACAAAGACTGGGAGTAATCTCGACAATAGGAGCTGCCTCCCAGTCTATCAAATCATCCGCAGAACGCAAGTCCATAAAATCAAAATCCATAAGCCATCGTTTCAATTTCTCTTCCGCTCCACGCAAGCCATAATACGATTTAAAACGACGGATATAATTTAAGTCCTCAATCATCGGTTGCTCCGCATCCAGATCACGAGGATGGATGTAAGCCAACAAATATTCAGGACATTCACGTGTCCATTTCCTCAATAAGCTATATGGTACCAAGCGGAAATAGCCTCCTCCAGAGAAAACGATATGCTTACCCAATATCTTACGACATACGATCGGGAATTCCTTCATCCTTATCCCATTATATTCCACCCAGCTAGGTACCGCAGAAACATATGATGGCATTCCTCCATGCGCATGATGCGCAGGAAAAACCGAGCTATCTACACGAATGCCCAATTCATACAATATCTCGAAAGCCCACCCCTCGCTCTCACGGATCGAGAAACCCGGCGCACGAAAAGCCTCTACCTTCTGTCCCGTTATATCCTCCAGCAATTTTATGGAAGAAGAGACATCCTCTTTGAATGCCTCCCTCGATTGTTGCCACACTAACTGATGATTCATCGTATGGCTTCCCACCTGATACTTGGATGCGATCTGTCGCACGATATCCGGATACGTCTTGGCAATCCAACCGATCACGAAAAAAGTAGCCTTTGTATCCGTCTCCTCCAAGATACGAAAAATACGCTCGATATTCTCATAGATACGCACTTCAAACCCTTTCCACTGCTCCTCGGAGCGTGTAGAGTCGTTATCGAGGAGATGAAACCATTCCTCGATGTCGAAAGTTAGTATGTTCATACTTTGTTAAATCAAGATCTTAGTTTAGATTTTCGAAAAGAAGGATTCAGATATTTCACCAAACCAGATAATATACCCATCAACATTGGTAAAGGGTCTTTTAAAGATCCATCCTGATAAAATATATTCTTACCCCAAAAGCTGAACCAAGAGGGATGGGAACTAAATCTTTGGGGAGAAAAGATAAACCACATAACATCCAGTCCCCAAAAACGTAACACTTTCCCGATATGATAAGTATAAGTTAAGATCGGTTCGTCCTTCATATCATGAACGATCATTTCCGGATAATTAACCCCTGCTATATATGCAGCATGTATACTTGCCGGTACACGAGGATTTATTTCAATAACTTTATATTCCCCCGATTTGCTCTCCATAATATCAAAGTCGGCAAAACCTACCCAATCCAAAGCATCTAAAATATTTTTACAGATACAGACCAAACTCTCATTTTGAATCGTCTCACAATAGCAACTAGTCCCTCCTTTTAAAGGGAAATAACGCATAATTCGAATAATCACGGCTTCATGGCAGCCCCCGTTCTTATCACGATAAAGCATCACATTATAATAGATCCCTGTATGATCAATATATTCCTGTAAAGTGCAACGACCAAAATCTCGTTCAATGGCAGGCCACTTGTCTAATAGTTCTTTCTCATCATGCACAAGCATAATTCCTCTTGCCCCAGATGAAATATTCGGTTTGATTAATGCAGGAAAGCCAACATAAGATACTACTTCATGCAGATTTTTTGACGAAAAAAATGCAGTCCGAGGATGCGGAAATGATCGTTGCTTGCAAACATCCATCAATCTTTCTTTGTCATGTGCCTTTATAAAAGTATCATAATGTGGAATGGCACACTTCACGGAAAAAGAATTTTCTATCCTCTCCTTATTTCGGCTCAACAACTCTGCGCTATCATTATACATTGGAATAATAACATCTTGTGGATTTTTCCCCAAGAAATCAACTAAAAAATTCAAGTATTCAGAGGGAGTATCCCGCAAGATAGGACAAAGGATCTTATGATCTACAAATCTAGAGACATAACCATAAGATAACCTAGATTCAATGAAACCAAATATAACATGACCATTCTCTTTCAAAGAACGAGCTACGGAAATGGATTGGACCGTATGGGCATCCAGTAACAAAACATTCATAATTTAAACAGGACGAGATTTTATAACGTGCGCGGGTGTTCCTACCGCAATCACAAAAGCAGGAATATCCTGGGTAACAACAGAGCCCGCTCCAATAACAGCACCCTTACCAATATGTACTCCTGAGGTAATTACGGAATTAGCACCAATCCACACATCATCCTCAATAATTATATCTGCTTCCCTATAACCTTGTTCTTTTATCGGTATACCCGCATTTATTATATTATGATTCGCCACATAAAATGCGACATTAGGACCTGTTTGAACATAGTTTCCTATTTTCAATTTTGCTTTATATTTTCCACCATTAAGAATTGTATTATGATTAAAATAACAATTTGATCCTATTTCTATATTATGTGGCTCTCTTAATATAACAGTTGGATGGATATTAGTACATTTACCAATTACAGCCTTATCTCTTCCATAAAGATAATTTAATATATAATAAGAATACAATTTTACAACAGAGGCAACAGCCTTCATTGACACTGTATACTTAAGTATAATAAAAAACATATGCCATCTCGACATCCTTTTATAATGCACCAATTCTGATGTTTTCACAGTCGTCCTTCTTTATAATGGAACTTAACTTTTACGAAACCAATTACTCCCCAACAAATCAAGCAATACACACTTTTAAAAAAGGACAAATGCTCAATTGTACGCAATACTTTCCATTGAGGTTTTATCATTTTTCTTTTACCTGAAGTAACCGCATTTATACGAACTCTATACAATATATTTAAAGACAAATTTCCATAAGCGAATGGAACCTCCTTCAACATATCAAGCCAATACACAAAATCATCCCTTAAACTACCCAGTTCCTCATTAAAGTAGTATTTCTTACACTTTAATGCATCATATACTGTTGCAGAAGGTGTAATGGGACAAGACTTTAACAGATAATTATAATCTACTCTTTTGGGGCGTATGAAAGGAGTACTAATTTTCCGCTTCGTATGTTCTTCTACATGTTGAACCGAAGCATATACAATCACAGCCTCATTCTTCTTTAAAAACTCCACTTGCGATTCCAGATACTCTTCCGGCCACATATCATCTGAATCAAGGAATGCTATATACTGCCCTTTCGCCTCTTTCAACGCAATATTCCTCGCTCCAGAAGAACCTTTGTTCACCTTACTCTCTATCAATTTGATTCGGGGATCTGTATATCGCTTCACGACATTGATCCCCGCCCCATCATCAGGAGAACAATCATCCACAATGATCATCTCCCAATTCGTATATGTTTGCTTCAAGACAGATTCTATCGTATCGCCAACAAACTCTGCCCCTTTATACATAGGGGTAATGATTGATACCAATCCTTTTTCCATATTTATTTTTTAATTGAAATTCACATTATAATCACAAACCAACTAACAGGCCAACAAATCTTGTGAACTGATTTTGTCCCTCACCTTTTCATATAATACCCCAAAAAGTATCGGCTAGGCAAAACCCATCACAATAGACACCAATGACAACACATATTGATTTACTTCTGGCAAGGCATGAACTATAGGTTCCCGAATGAACATTTGCGGGAAATAAGTGTATCCAAGTTTAACCAAATTTCTCCGCCAATTCCAACGCACTAGCGATCACCTGATGCATATCATAATATTTATATTCAGCCAACCGACCCCCAAAGATCACTTTCTCCTGCCCATCGGCCAACGCCTTGTACCAAGCATACAACTCACTATTTCGTTTATCGTTCACCGGATAATAAGGTTCATCCCCCGGTCTCCACTCCTTGGAATACTCTCGTGAGATCACCGTGTCCGGTTGTTGTCCGAACTCGAAATGTTTATGTTCGATAATACGGGTATAAGGAGTATCGGCATCCGTATAGTTCACCACGGCATTCCCTTGGAAATTAGAAACTCCTTCCAATAACTCTGTTTCGAAACTCACGGTTCGATACTCCAAATGGCCAAAGCGATAATCAAAGAAGCGATCGATCTCCCCCGTGTAGATTACCCGGTCCGCTATCGAATCAAAATATTCTCGATTCCCGAAATAGTCCGTATTCAAACGTATCTCCATACCCTCAAGCATCCGCTCGATCATCCTCGTGTATCCACCCTCCGGGATACCTTGATACTTATCATTGAAATAATTATTATCGAAAGTAAAACGCACAGGAAGTCGTTTTATGATAAACGCAGGAAGTTCCGTAGCCTTACGCCCCCATTGCTTCTCGGTATAATCCTTGATCAACGTATAATAAATATCCTTCCCGATCAAAGATATAGCCTGTTCTTCCAAATTCTTAGGGTTAAGGATTCCAGATTCCCTCCGTTGCTTCTCTATCATCTCCTTGGCCTTCTCCGGGGTAGTCACTCCCCACATCTGATAGAATGTATTCATATTGAAAGGTAAATTATACAGTTTCCCCTTATAATTTGCCACTGGAGAGTTGGTGTACCGATTGAACTCAACCAACGAGTTCACGAACTCCCATACCCTCCTGTCACTGGTATGAAAGATATGCGCCCCGTACTTATGCACGTTGATGCCATTCACGGACTCCGTATAGACATTGCCACCCATATGCGAGCGCTTGTCTATAACCAAACATTTATATCCTTTTTGATGAAGGAGGTAGGCCATTGTGGTTCCAAAGAGACCGGAACCGACGATAAGGTAATCATAAATCATCTCTATATGGTTTAAAATTATTATTTGAGGAATCTATCAACAGGCACAAAGAATAAGATCCTTTTTGTAAGCCTATCGGTTTCCTTATCTACTATTGATCATGCATAAACCACTTATATATTCTCAAATACGGCAACGGTATCTTTAGAAAACGTTTTAAATAGCCTATTTTCCAAGGTGATGAGGAAATACCCTTTTTCAATTTCAAAAAACTGAAGTAAACGCCACGATTAGGTTTAGCCAACGAGGAAATCGTATTATTGGCATAAAAAGACCAATTTCCGAACCGGTTTAAGTCCGACTGACGGGTCTCCGTTCCCAAACGGCAGATCGCATCGAAAGCCATCGTCTTGTCCCAGCGGATGACATCCGACAAGGGATTCTCGCAGAACCGCTCGACAAAGCATAAAGCCCCCTCCCGTATCTTTAGGAGATCCTTGAAATCATTTCTCAACTTACTGTTCCCATCATATTCAAAATCATACAATTCAATAGTTTGATCCGGTTTATACCGTTTCACCGAGCCGTGATCCGCGCTGAACAACATCTCCAGTAACCCCTCGAAGGATCGTACCATCACCTTTTCCTCGGAATCTTCCGAGCCATACAGGTACCCGAAAGCGTTTTCCTTATCCAACATGATACCTAGATAGAATCCCATAATTTCCATATTCTTTCCTAGTTCCGGCAACATTTCCTCCAAAGCCTTCTGTAAACGTCCCCGCCAGCCTATATCGATAATCCCTACTTTTCCGGATAGGTTTAAACGATCGATATAGTACCGTAAAGAGAGGAATTCTTTTTCTGAATTCTCAATAATATCGGGAAGTAATTCCTTTAGGAAACTCGATAAATCCTTATTCTCTAAAAAATCTTTTCTCAAAAAAGAATCATCCAGATCAAGTCCATAACGACCAAGTGCCAATACATATTCCTTATAATCTAACCCCAACAAATCCAACATCGTCCTGACCGATGTATAACGATATATAGAGAGCCTGTCCAACATGGCTTTTATATCCTTGCAATGGCGTAATATCGGGACTAATAAACTTCTCCTTGATGCATATACATATTCAGTATCCTCCTTAGGATATAATATCTTATAAGCGGCACGCATGATTTGCCCGTCACGGGAAAGGAAAAGAAACTTATCGATTCCCAAACGTAATTTATATTCATGCAGCCAAACACAAAAACCGTACAAAAGAGGTCCCAAGGTCTCATATCCTATACGAAACAAATGATCGTCAGTATCCGATACCGTATTATTGATAAAGCTATACAAGGAGTCCGAATCAAGATTCCCCAGTCTTGATTTCCGACAGTAAAGCGTATGGTCGACCTCTCTTTGTATAGGAACGGAACGGATTCCGGACAATTTCGGACGTATATGATCCGCCATCAAAGCGTCCCCTATATGTACCATTTCTCCAGGCCTGTATGAGTTCTCCCGCAATATCATCCTATACATATTGCCGGTATATTTTTGGACTCCGGTCTCCGAGGAGACGTATATTTTCTTATACTGGTTATAACCGCATTTTAATAACAGACGCTCAATAAAAACCCGATCCAAATACATATCGGAGACGATAATAACCTCTTTCCCCCGGTCGATGGCATACTTATAAACCTCCTTGATTTCCTGATTCACGGTAGCCAACGCATACTCCATCTCCAGTTCTATCTGCGATAAAGACGATTTAATCTCCTCCTCATAAGGCAATCGATCGTATATTTCCCCAAACGAGATCTCCTCACGATCGGACAATTCGCGGGCTGTTCGCTCCGCACATACACGTTTATCCCTAAACCCTTCCATAGAGACACCGAAACGTTTTAACGCCTCTCTTTCCACCAACGAGAACACATCTTTGGGCGTCCCTACGTTCCTTTTTATCAGCGTGTCGAACACATCGAAAGAAACGACCTCGCATCTATCGATATATTGTTTGTAAGACTTGATGTTCTTCATTACACGAATATTCTATAATTTACAAATCAAAATATATAGAATATATATATCTATCTTTTTGATTATTTTTTTGTATGGCTTACCTGTAGGTGTTATTATATCGTAATCTTGCTCGAAAGCGGATCTGACCAAGGCATCCTTTTTAAGCTCCTTAATGACCCTCATGAATTCAGACACGCCATTGAAACGAAGCCCGTAATACAGCATTCTGTGCAAATAACAACGAACGGTATTATAAAACCTGTCATGCAAATCACGTTTATCATACAATTCATTACTCACCACATGATAATCATACACATAATGAAGCGTCGGGATAAGTTTACGATAATCCACGTATGAATAATTGAGACTGGTATTATTAATTTCCATTATATGATAATACAAATCTTTTTCGCAAACCAATCCCTTTTTACAATGCGACAAATAAGCGATCAAAAACAGTAAATCCTCATATGTGTATATTTGGGTATCCAAAAAGCTGATATGATTATCAACAATAATACTCCTCCTGAACATTTTATTCCAGATAGAACCACTCAAAGAAAAACCTCTCAAGGGATCTTTCGTGTCCGTAATACCGATAGCTGTCAAAAACAAGGCTGCAGGCATCTTCTCTTTATCCATTTTCGGATAAACATAATATACGGTTCTCTTTTTACCTACCATTTCTATATAAGGGGAAACCACTATATCTATATCGTCTCCTGATTCCATCAATTTGGACATCCGTCCACACAGGCTCTCATCCATATAATCGTCATGATCACAAAATGATATATATTTACCTTTCGCTACTTTAAGCCCTTCATTCCGAGACTTGCCTATATGGAGATTAGTCTTATTCTTGATCACCACGATTCTTGAATCTTTCTTGGCATATTCTTCCACCACCTTATCGCTTCCGTCTGTCGGACAATCCAAAACGATAATAATCTCGATATTTCGAAGTGTCTGATAGACTATTGAGTCCAAACATTTATACAAATAGTTCCCAGCATTATGTACGGGAACTATAACACTAATTAGTACATCATTCATTATTAAAAAGTATCACATATATTGAAAATAAATACACTTTTCTCGGAATTGATCCATTTTTTGTTCTAATATATCAGAATACGGATAAAAAAGACGATAATAATTAAATCCATCAGCAATTATCTCTTTCTTATAATCATACCCATAAACAAGCAAAAGAAAAGCAAAAGCAACATGCATATTCTTACGTCTCAAAAGCAAATCTGAAGCATCCGCAACAATCACAACAAAAAACAACAAGAAATAATTACAAAACCTAGAGAAAACCACAGGCAACACAAGTATACAAATTCCCAAAAACATATAAAAGAACAAATAAATTCCATTATTACAGGCGATAGATCGTCTATAAAAAAAAACAAAAAGAAGAGGGCACAAAAAATACTTTGACAAGGTAACAATATACCAATTCACATTAAAATTGAGACCTTCCATCAAAGATCCTTTTTTTGACAAATACTCAAAAGCCAAATCACCACGTATATATTCAGTAATATAATCAATAGAACAAAACAAACATATCAATACACCTAAAAAAAATAGATAATGTCGTTTTCCTACTTTTCTCGTATAAAAAAACGGAAGGAAAAAAGTCACAATAGCAGAGACATGAAACCCTAATGCGATAAAACAAAGCATATAATAGAAAATCCATTGTTTCTTTTCCAAAAAGCGGACCGAATTAACGAAAACAGCGACCGCCAAAGACTCTCTCAGTATTTCTGTATTGAAATAAAGAAAGCATATTATCATATAGAAAAAAAGCGCAAATAATATATTTTTTGTATTGTGCACTATAAACCTACCTATCAAATAATTCAACAAACAAGCATGAAATAATTGAAAAATGTAGAAACTTTCACCAAACAATTTAGCAAATGAACATAACAAAGTATAAAGAGGGTCCGTATAATAATAAGAAAACACATCAGACAATTTAATATGCATCAAATCAGGTATAAAACGATAACTATCCATGTACCTTAATGTATCCCCTCCCACACGATAGCGAAAAGCCATCAATAACACACAATAAGTAAGGATAAGAATGAATAAGGGTTTATGAACTCGCAATTTTTTCTCACGACATTCACATACTACAGCACATAAAAAGGTGAACAAGAGAGGTAGGATATAAATCATCTATTTTTTCGTATTAAACTATACAAATAATTTTTATTGGCATATATCAGATAAAATGAGCTTAACATAGCCGCACATCCCACTCCTACGAACTCATTCTCTATCCATCTACCGCATCCCCAGCAGACCAATGCACATGGTAAAGAATACAACACACTCTTCCTTATTATCGCAACATGAATCCGTATTAACCCATGTAATAAAACATATATCACATAAGTTCCCGTCACTACCGCCTCCGAACACACCAAAACGATCGCAGAGCCTACGCTTTTCACAGAAGGAACCACCAGCAAATTAATCAACAAGCTGACAACCGCTCCTATGATCGATGCTACCAATAACACCTTATCCTTCTTCATCGGCATCAATACCTGTATTGCCAATACCTGAGCCACACCTACGGCGAACGCCGCTGGCATGATAATCCGCATGGGTAATATCGCTCCCTCATAGCCGAGACCAGATAGGATATAAACAATCTGAGGGGCCATTATCATACTACAGAGGATCAAGGGGATGCAGCAAGTCGACATCACAGAGAACGAACGATTCACCAATTCTTGGAAACGGTCCTTCTCTCCATTCGCCAGCAAGGAACTCATTCGAGGTAACATGACATTCGTGAATGCGGTAAAGAAACCCAAGATCACGGAGTACAGCTTAAACGCTGTTGTATAATAACCTACCTCCGTGTTATTAGACACCAGTCCCAAATACATCACATTAAAGGTGAGATACATCGAGGTCATCAACGTATAAATACCCAATGTCACGTTCTGTTTAAGATACTTGAATAATTGAATATTATTCCATCTAACCCGTACGAATTTTCGAATATATAATTGATTGATAAGAGCGTTCAACACAACCACTCCTACCGTGAGTATAAAATAAAGTCGATAGTCCGACGTATCTCTTACGAATAGGAAAACACTGATTATATAAAGAACTTTTATAAGGATAATTCTCAACGTAATATACCGGAAATTCTCTACTCCCGTAAAAAACCATTCCACTAGAAATACGGTAAAAAGTATCTTTGCCGTTCCTATATAAAACAACTCGTCATATTGACACAGCTTAGGTATTGTCACTACACAAAGTAGATATATACCCAACGATACCAAGGTGAATAACAGATTCAAGGCTAACACGCTTGAATACACTTGATCCCTACGTTTCTTATCCTCTTTTACCGCCGCTATCTCTCGAACGCCTAGAAGCCCAACCCCCATTGTAGCGAACAATAAGAAATAATTCACCGTATTATCCACAAAATTAACCAAACCGATACGTTCAACACCTAACACCCGAGCCACGTATGGAAACGTAATGAAATTGATCAAATAAGTGGAAAGAGTCAGTACGCTTTTATAAGCGAAGTTTTTCTTTATAGAAGGTTGTAACATGAGTAATAAGCAGTCAATTTAGGGTACACCCCCTCAAAAGGGCACCGTACAGTGTCCTAAACCGAGTTCTGTAAAAAATTAATTCTGATTTTAACATGAGCCAGTGCCCCATGTGATTGCATCGGGTATCAAATTCCACACATAAATATACGCAAACAATTCCTCCAATTCATTTTTCAAATGAGAGAGAACCCATGTGTCTGTTGATCACGAGCCACGAAGCCAAAGATACGGACATTTACGATTTCCCCACACCTATCCCGATAATAATTCTTTACTTATCGCAGTTGTTCGCTCTCTTTCCGTTCCCGATTACGCTTAATCAGCCCATTCAAGCCTACATGCAATATACTCCAGCAGAAGAGGTTCAAGAAAAACAAATAGGTTATATCCACACGCCATGCCAACGAGCTATTAAGCAGGATAAAGAAAGCGGAAATCGCAATGATACAAACCATCACCATCCGCACCCGCATCCCCGTGCGCAACAACTTATGATGAAAGTGATTCTTATCCGGCAAGAACGGGTTCTTGTGCTCACGCAGGCGATGCAAGACCACACGGATCACGTCCAGCAGCGGAACCAGCACCGTAGAGAAAGCGATCACCATGTACGGGTTGGACAATGTCGGAGAGACCTCGTTCGTCACGCTCATGTGAATGATCAAGAAACTGATCACGTAGCCCAGCGTAAGGCTGCCGGCATCCCCCATGAAAAGCTTATGCCCGCGGTTGGCGTTACCGAACACGTTGTAGCACCAAAAGGGCATAAGGATACCCAGCGTACAGATCGCCAGCAAGGCGTAGACATACTGCCCGCGAAGAAAGAATATCACGCTCAAGACCGACAAGGCGATGCAACAAAGCCCCGAGGCCAGGCCGTCAATACCATCGATCAAGTTGATGGCGTTGGTGATATACACCACGATAAACACCGTGAACGGCATCCCCATCCAAGCCGGTACCGAGTAGATACCGAACAAACCGCCCAACGAGTCGAACCAGTTACCGGATAGCACCAGCAGCAACGCCGCGGCGATTTGCACGGCGAACTTATAGCGGTAGCCTACACCCACCAGATCGTCGCAAACACCCACCAGATAAAGCAGCGTCATGCCCACGAACAGGAACAGGTACTCATAAAGCATATTGAACGACAAGCCGGACACGTCCATATCCCAAAAGTACAGACGAAAACCGATCACCAAGAACATCGACATCAGGATCACCGGAAAAAAGGACAGCCCACCCAGACGGGGAACCGGCATCGTATGCACCTTACGGGCGTCCGGGACATCATAGAGCCGTTTCTTATGGGAAATCACCAAGATCCTCGGGATGATCACCATGCCGAGCGATACGGCAAACAGGAAACCGAATAATAGAAACAAAGATGTTTGCATGATCCTAACGTATAAGATTAATTCTTTCCTCCATCCATCTTCCCCCGCATGTAAGCGATATACCGCTCCACGGCCTCATGGGCCAGATGGCGGAACCGATCCTCGTCATCCAGATGTTCCCAAAGGAGATCCAACAGACGGGCATAGATGCTAAAATGCATGTCTACACCTTTTTTAAAGCGTTATAGGTACTGCCGCCCATACCTCCGGTTACGCAGACGATGGATTTGGTCAGTTTGGTGACTTTCAGCAGCGTGTCGATGTAATCACCCAGACGGGGGAAGAATTGTTGTCGGTACATATGTGATAATCGTATTAATTTCTCTGAAATCCGTCCGTGTGGGGATACGGCAGTCCCGATACCTCCCGGTCGTGCCACGACCGGTAATCTTCCGCAGGGAAAACGGGGACGGTCAATCGCTTATAATCCGGCTCGTCGATCCGCAAGATATGCTTGCGGGCGTACGAACGCAGCGAGCGATCCGTTACGGACACCATCACGACCGGAAACGGATACCCGAACAGGCGCATCGGCGTGGTCTCGCTGTCCGGGAACGCACGACGCAACTGATAGGCCGAACGCTCGAAGGCGACCCAGTAAGGCCCCGTACAATACAAGTGCATGGAGGTATGGTTCGCACGCTCGCGCCCCATGATCTCGCGCAAATGGTCGTTCAGCAACGCCACCAAACGAACGCCGGAAGGAAGGGTAGACATCAAATTTGAATTTTGAATTTTGGATTATGATTTAAACTGTCAACTGCCACTTCTCAACTGTCAACTGATTCGTGGCCCAGCCATCTATCATAGTCGCCCAGCCGGCGGATCAAGGATAATTTACTTTTCTTAGGCGAGGGATCGACTTGCCAAGGATCCACTAGCTCGTGTGCCATGCGACGGTAGAGAGCGTTATCCGTACAGCCGTACAAGGTGACCAGCAACAGGGCACGGGATTGCGGTGCTTTTACGACAGGCAATAAGCCGCGCATCGTGTCGTGCAAGCGAACGAAAGCCTCCTCATCGCCCGACAGCTTATAGGTTGGGAGGAGCAATGCGCACAGCTTGCAGCGCATCACGTCTGTCTCCGCACGCAAAGAGGCATATCCCCGCAGTACCTCGCCAGCCAATCGTCGATCCTCCTCGCAGACACTGCCGGAAGCATGGTAACGTCCCAAGGCCTCGTGCAGGCCCTCCGACAGGCGGTCGTTGTCCAGATGGGTATAAACGTGCTTGCTCTTCGCGTTCAACTCGATCAACTCGTACTCACCCGCCTTTACCTCGAACAAGGGTACCCACATGCAATCCAGTATGCGTGCCATCACCTCCTTATGACCGCCGCCCGGCTGGATCACCACCTCGGCCTCCATCCCGGTAAAATAACCGGACGTGATGCGTACCCGATCCCCCTTCAACAAGCGGGTACTCTCCGGCACGTACACCGGGAGCTCGTTGGAGTAAGCCTCCGCCACCCAGCGCAAATTCGCCATCTCCTGATCCAAGAGGTGCGGGAAATAAGTCGTACTCCCGGAAGAGACACGGGGAAGGAAATTATACAAGGGGAGTGCCTGCTTCATGCGGAAAATTTCCTCTACCGAAGAACGGATAAACACGTAGTTGAACAGCAAAGGTCGCCTCGTGTTGACCAGCTTGCCACCCACCTTTCGTACCTCCACGTACGAGGGGGCGAAATACTCGAAAAGAGTCTCTCCCCGGCGTTCCCGCCGGGAAAGCTCCACGTCCAAACCTTTGGAGGGGCTGATCCGGTCACGCCGTCCACCCGCGGCGGTAGGAAGCGTGAGCACGTACCAGCGCACGGCTTTCAAGTCATGACGCTTGCCAGCCTGTGTCAGGCCCCCCTTCGGACGATCGTTTCTCAAAATACGCGTCGGCATGATTCTCTTTTCCCTAAGATATACGAGGAGTTCCCCTCTGATTAAACAACAATTCAAAGCCCTGCCAAGCGTACCCTATTTACACCTAACACACAGCACTTTAAGTTTTCAAATATGGCATTTCTGAAAATTACCATACCTAGTGAATATTTAGCTACTCGGGAAGTAGCGTAAAAGGAGGGGAAAATTACCCAGTTGTAGAGACGGAGCGTGCTCCGTCTCCCATCGTCTGACGGTAATTTAAATACCATTTTGAGGAGATGAGACGGGGCACGCCCCGTCTCTACAGGAATACACACACAGGTTATGAGGCATGGTGGAATGATACCGGGAACAAGAGGTCGTTTCACCCGCATCACCATGTCTATACGTTTAGGATAAAATGGGAAAATCAAAGAATAGAGAGGATCAAACGCCTACAATGAGTAAACAAGCGGATCTATTCGCTTGTTTTTAGTTATTTTTTACTATATTCGCGGCATGAAAGAATACGCTACTTCCCGAGTAGCCAATCTCTTACCCCACCTCGGATACCGGTTTATACACGCTCTCGAAGCAAGCCCGGTTCACCGCCGACAGACGTTCCAAGGAAAAGCTCTTCAAGTAAATTTGCGTGGTCTTGATAGACGTATGCCCCAACAGCTCGCTGATCATCTCGATCGGTACGTCCTGTTCTTTCAAGGTCGTGGCGAAAGAGTGACGGATCGTGTACGAGGTGACCGGCTCACCCACACCACAAGTCTCCGCCAGCGACCTCAAGTCGCGGTTAAAACGCAGCAAGGCGCCGTTGTATTCCGCATAGGCCGCCTCACCCGTTTTCTTCCCGCTCAGAAACGGGAACAGGTAAGGCGAGTCCTTGTCCGTGCAAACCGCCAACTCATCCAACAAGAGCCGTACATCGGCCGGGATCTCCACCCGGATGAAAGACCCGCTCTTCTGACGGTGGTACGACAAGACCCCGTCCTTGACATTCTCTTTCCGCAAATGGGCGAAATCCACGAACGCCATCCCGCTGAACGAGAACATCAGGCAAAAACACAGCTGGGTTCTCCGCATCTCCGGCTCAACTCTCGGAGTCCCCATCAACGAGCGCAAGCTATCCAGAGGCAACGCCTTCTTCCGCTTGCTCTCCACGCCAGTAAACACCCCCTTGAACAGATTCGGGATATACGAAACCTCGCCAGCCTCCACCGCCAAGTTATAGATATGCCGGATTCGCCGCATATAGGTGGACACCGTATTGCGCATACAGCCCCGCTTCGACAGCCATGCCTGATAAAGCAAGAGCCTCTCTTTGTCTATATAGGCATAAGGGATTTCCTCCATCCCGCAAAAACACTTGAACGAGCGTAAAGCGTCCAGATAACTCTTCGCCGTGGAATAACGCCCCACCTCACGAAGGTGGGCTATATAAGCCAACATACCCGCCACCACGTCTTCTTTTTTCATATAAATCCTCCTTAAATCCTTGTTTATTCTGTTATCTTTTATTTAATCATGTCAACACCATTAACATTGGGACGAACTGTTCGTCCCGCACTTTATTTTATTAATCCGACCTTCACCGCCGTTAATCTAAGAAAAAGAATACATGAAAAATGAATTTAAAATGTCCCTTTTCGCAGCCCCGATCTCACCGGTCAAAGATAGCCTAACGGGACGAGTATCACGACCGGCTACCGTATATCCCAGTCGAGAAGTCACCTTACAGGAGGTGGCCCGACTCATCACCGGCGATCCGACCCTCGAACGCCTCACCCGGCAGCTCCGCCTCCCGCTTGAGACAGGTGACAAGGAACGATTCAGCGAGCTGAAACGGCAAACGCTACCGTATGTCACGCCTTGCGGGACTTTCTCCTACCGGAAAAGCGATCGGCTCCTGGCCCCGAGCGGATTGGTGGTAGTGGATGTAGACGGATTGGACTCTACCGCGGAGGCGGAGGCCCTCCGAAGACAGCTGTTCGACGATGCCTACCTATGCCCCGCTCTCTGCTTCATCAGCCCGAGCGAACGAGGCGTAAAGGCTTTCGTCCCCTATCCGGAACATCCCGGAAACGAGACACCCGCCTATATCTCCGAGCATATCCTAGGCGTAATGAACTACGTGGAATATGTGTATGGCGACGGAGAGACGCGAGGTTCCCGGAAAGTAGACCCGAGCGGCAAAGACATCGTCCGCTCCTGTTTCCTATGTCATGATCCCAACGCACTCTTTAGGATTTGAAATCATAACTCATAAATCATAAATTACATGTCAGACAGTTTATCCCGCTTAGTAGAAGCGGTTCGTTCGGCGGGTGTAGATATCGCCCCCGGATATTGTGAATACGTACGCTTGGCGTTTGCCATCGCCAACGATTGCGGCGAGGCAGGACGAGAAGGTTTCATCGCCCTGTGTTCCCTATCGGTGAAATTTAACCGGGAGAAGGCCGAACGACTTTTCTCCAACTCCTTGAAAAAGGGAGACCACAGGATACACCTCGGTACGGCCTTCCACTTGGCCGAACTGGCGGGTGTACGCTTGGAGCCTCCAAGCCGCCCCTGCGATACGCACGCAAGTAATGCAAATAATGCAGCACCTGTTTCCCACACACGTGCGTGCGATAATAATGTAGAGATCGAGATCGAGGAGCAGGTCGATCCGTTCACCCACCTGCCCTTCTTCCCCGAGGGGCATGAGTGGCCCCGGATGTTGCGGCAGATCATGGCGTTCGGACAGAGCCGGGAGCAACGGGATGTACTCCTTCTGGGCGGGCTCACCACCTTGGGCGCCTCGCTCGCCCAGACGCTGCGGTTCCTATATGGAGGCAAATGGTTCTTCTCCAGTTTGCAAACCTTCGTCGTCGCTCCCCCCGCCTCCGGAAAAGGCGTGCTCGCGTGGACGCGAATGCTCGTGCAACCGATCCACGACGAGATCCGGGCGACCGTGGCGGAGGAGATGAAAAGGTATAAGAAAAAGATGACCTCCTTCAATTCCTTGGGACGGGAAAAGGCGAAAGCCGAGGAGCCGGAAATGCCTCTCAACCGTATGTTTATATTCTCCGGCAACAACACCGGTACCGGTATCTTGCAAAATATCATCGACTCGGGCGGCGTGGGGATCATCTGCGAGACCGAGGCGGACATGGTCAGCAACTCCATCGCCTCGGATTATGGCCATTGGAGCGAGGTGATCCGCAGCTCGTTCGATCACGACCCACTCAGTTACAACCGGCGGACAGACCGGGAGTATCGGGAGCTGCGGCACTCCCACCTGTCGGTATTGATAAGCGGGACGCCCGGGCAGGTGAAGCCACTGATCCCTTCCAGCGAGAACGGATTGTTCTCCCGGCAAATGTTCTATTATATGCCCCGTGTACTTCACTGGATCAACCAGTTCAGCCTACAGCGGACCGACACGTCGCTGGAGTTCCAGAAATTGGGCAAGGACTGGATCGCTCACTTGAGAGAGATCCAGAAACTGGGGGTGATCTCGCTTCGCTTGACCGACGCGCAAATCGTCTCCTTCAACGAGGTGTTCCAAACCTTGTTCGAGCGCTCCCGGAAGGGCACCGGCAACGAGATGAACAGCTCCGTCGTACGGATGGCCATCAATATCGGACGTATCCTGTCGATCGTCGCCCTATTGCGAATAACAGGGGAATGCGAGGAGGCGGGAGACTTCGCCGCCAGCCTGCGCAAGTCGCCCCGGCTCACGCCAGACTCGCAGATCTGCGCCGACAATATCAAGGACGGGATCATCACCCGCTGGGATCTCTCCATCCAAGAGGATGATTTCCAAGCGGTACTTTCCTTGGCCGAGCCTATGTACCTACACGCCGTACACATACTCTCGTTCCTTCCCGCCAACGAGGTGAAGAACCGGGGCATGGCCGACCAAGAACGTCTCTTCATCACCTTGGATACGGATTTCACCTATCAATCCCTCTTGGAAGAAGCCGAGAAGCTGAAGATACCCAAAAACACCGCATGCAGTTGCTTGCAACGTTGGCAGAAACAGGGAATCGTCCGAAAGGGAGAAAAACGAGGGGATTATAAGAAAACATAATCCCTCTTCCTCCTCTTCTTTTAAGTATGTACGCACGTGTGTGGGAAAACAGGTACTGCATTACTTGCATTATTTGCATTACTCGCATAAGTCGCACGCCCCACACGTACACCGGCATCGCCTCACGCCTATGCCCGTACAGGGCCACGCCGATATACGTGTGGGCTAACGTCAATATACGCATGAAGCGATGCCGATATACGCATGCGAAAGCGAACGTGGAAGACCCTCGTTCAAGGACGGCCCAAATAGCGAAAGATCAGTTCCACTTGCAGGGAGGTGAAAATCCGCTGCCGGTTTTGGTAACCTGTCTCGTCCAGCTCATCGCTGAGCTTCTGATGATGTCGGACCCATCCCGCCAAGCGGTTGAGAGCGGAACTCGGACTGATATCGGGAGCATAGGCCATGGCCAACTCCCGTTTGCTATAAGGGCGCACCGGCCACTCATCCAGATATTCGTTGTTTGTCTGCATAAAATAGGTGTTTTTCATTCATTTACAGGAATAAAGATACTGAAAAAGTACGGATCCGGCAACGATCCGATCCACTAATATTCATCTTTTATCATCTTATTCCCCTCGATTTCACACCGCCTCTACGAGACTCATTCCGGAGGAAACCGGAAGTCGTACATTCGTAATCGAAAACAGATCGATCCCATTTTCAATTATCAATTATCAATTTTTAATTATCAAAACTATGGCATTAAATTACAGCGTGGCCCTTCGGCCCAACCCTTTGAAGAAAGACGAGCCGGCGAAAGCGTACGCCACGGCACAGGTCAATGGAGAGCTGTCGCTCAAGCAACTGAGTCGCCGGGTATCCATGCAAACCACCGTCAGCCGTGCGGACGTGGTAGCGGTATTGATCTCCACCGTCGAGAACCTGCTCGATGCCCTCCAAGAGGGAAAGCAGGTGGATTTCGGCGATTTAGGCAAATTCCGTCTACAGATACTCAACGAGGGGGCGGAGAGTCTTGAGAAATTCACATCTACAAACATCACCGGTGTCAACATCCAGTATATACCGGGTGAGGACCTGAAGAACATCTTCGCCGGACTGGAGTTCCAGCCGGTGGCCAGTCGCAAGGCTCAGCAAGCCGTGCTTCGTGCGGAGAAGGCCGGGGAGACCTCTGTCGATATCAGCAAGAAGCCCGCTTCCGGAGGGGACGACTCGGAATCGCCTGACGAGATCTAGCGTGTCACTTTTGGCTTACACCCAATCGGTATGTCACTTTTGGCTTGACCCAAAAGTAACCAAAAGGTCAAGGCTGACGCTGACGGGCTACTTCGAGACCTGCGCTCGCTGTCGCATCCCAACTCGCTGCGCTCAAACAGGGATGCTCCGGGCGCTCGCTACGGTCTCTCCGCTTTACGCCCGTCCGCTGAGGCCGTCCTAAGGAAAGCGTCGCTTTCCTCTTATATCAGCCGGGATATCATTATTCATTATTCATTGTTCACTATTAATTATTAATTATCATGAAGAAGTCTGTTTGGAGTACCATTCTCAAAGTGATCATCGCCGTAGCCACCGCCATTGCGGGGGCCTTCGGCCTGCAAGCTTGCCAATTGTTTTAGCAAGCCTCCCCCACCCGTTCCCACTCCCTAAAAAAGACAACCTCCCCAAAAGAGGACACCCTCTACCCAGAAGGACTGTCTTTCTCAAGGGGCCGGCCTCTCCTCAAAGAGCCGGGAACGGCTCTCCATCCGGCCTTAGCGGGCGGGCGTAAAGCGAGGCGGCCGAAGTGAGCGACAGGAGCGTCCCTGTTTGAGCGAAGCGAGTTGGGACGCGACAGCGAGCGAAGGCCGACGAGTAGCCCGTCAGCGTCAGCCTTGATCTTTTGGTTACTTTTGGATCAAGCCAAAAGTGACATACAAACTAAAATAAAGAATTTAAAAAAAACATATATGAAACAATACTGCTCCTATCAGAATTACAGGGAAATCAAACTTCTCGTAATTCACTGCAGCGCAACCCGCTACGACCGGGATTTTCCCGTAGAAGCGCTTCGGAGCGCACACAAGGATCGTGGGTTCGCCGACATCGGCTATCATTACTATATCACCCGGGATGGCGAGCTGCACCGCTGCCGGCCGGAGAACCAGATCGGGGCACACGCCTCGGGCTGGAACGATCACAGTCTGGGTATTTGCTACGAGGGTGGATTGGATGAGCGAGGACTTCCCGCGGATACCCGGACGTATGCCCAGCGTTGTACCCTGCTCGATCTCTTGCGGCAGCTACGCCGTGATTACCCGTCGGCACGTATCTTAGGACATTATCAACTCAGCACCAACATTCGCAAGGCTTGCCCCTGCTTCGATGCGGAGAAAGAATATCAATTATTTTGAAGACGTATTGTATTGTTTTCCATAAAATGTAACTATATTTGTAGATATATACGCAGTTTGGAAAGTAAGTACTGGCTAAAATCAACTATTAATGGATAAAAAATTCAACGAAATAGAAATTTCCAACTTCAGGGGCTTCGATTCTATAAAAATAGACCGATTGTCTGGATTGAATGTATTTGTTGGCGCTAATAATGTAGGTAAGAGCACTATATTAGAAGCCGTTTTCATGTTGGTAGGTATGGCCAATCCGATAATGCCCATGCGGGTAAATTACTCGAGAACACAGACTAATTCCGATATGGACAGCTTGAAATACCTGTTTCATAATATTGATTTTAACAATCAGCCTCTGTTAAAGGCAAAAACCGGAACTTCTGTACGAAGACTCACTTTCTCTCCCTTTTTTCGAAATACGACCGAAGCCTCTTCCAGTGACATCTCTTTAAAATCAACTGTCAAACAATTGAATTTTGATTTTGATGTGCAGGAAAAAGATGGCTTCTCGTATCATACTGCCTTATTCGTCGGTGTGGACGGAACCCTGCAACAAACGCTAGATGCCACTTATAAGGAGGATTTGAATTGCTTGTTCATTCCTGTGGACAAAAATGACAATAACGCATCCAGTAATTTTGCGACATTGGTAAAAAGGAACAAGAAGCAGGTTGTCATTGATGCTTTGAAAGAGTTTGATCCGGATATAGAATCCATAGAAGCTTTACCGGATGGATTATATCTTGCCATGAAAGGATTGCATGAACTTCTGCCCATCAGCATGGCAGGCGATGGAGTAAGGCGCATGATTAATATCATGGCCACTATCGCCAGCGAGGATTACCACATTGTCATGATTGACGAATTCGACAACGGCCTTCATTATACCACCCACAAACTGATGTGGAGGGTTTTGCTGAAATTCATAGAAAAGCATAATATACAGCTGTTTGTAACTACACATAACTTGGAGTGCCTGCAAAGTCTTGAGGCTGTCATGCAAGATGACGAAAGCCTTCGTGAACTTGCCAATGTTTACAATATCGCAAAGACTAAGCAGGCTGGTTTTCAAGCTTACAGATATTCCTTTGAAGGATTGAAAGAGGCGATTGACAATGAAATAGAAATCAGGCGATGAAAGAACTTTTTAAGATTTTCGTTGAAGGAGACGCCGATAAGCGATTTATTTCACAGCTATTGGAATTTTTATTTAAGACTTCTATCGATCAGGGTAATATTATCAAAACATCCGGTTGGAATTGTCTCGTTTCTCCTAAAACAGAAGAAGTTTATGTGAATCAGATGAACAGAACTTCGGCAGATGGCGGTGTTAACCTTGTAATCTTTGATGCTGATGCTGATTTTGAAGACAGGAAGAAGAAATTAATCTTGTGGAAAGAACGCTGTCATGTGGATTTCGAGTTATTCCTATTTCCAAACAATAAAGATACAGGAGAATTGGAAGATTTGTTAGAAAAGATAATCAATCCAGAAAATCAACCTGTCATGGATTGTTGGACCAGCTATGAGGAAGCATTGAAACAGGTAGTATTGCCTTGGAGAGAAGATACCCCTCTTACACTTCCTGCGAAAAAGACAAAGATATATGCCTATCTGGAGGTATTATTAGGGACCTCTAAAACACAGAAGGAAAAAATAAAGGAACCTAATAGAGAATATAGGAATAAAGACCATTGGGACCTTGATGCGGATACGCTAAATAATTTAGTTGTTTTTTTAAAGGAACATTTATCATAAAAAAGATACGACATGAACTATTACGAACTTAGTTTCACATACACCTCCCCTATCGAGAAAGAGATTATCAATGACGTGCTGGCCGCCGAGTTGGGGGAAATCGGTTTTGAGAGCTTTACGGAAAGCGAGAAGGGTTTGCTGGGATATATATCCGAGGCTTTATACGACAAAAAGACATTGGATGATAAACTGGCCGACTTTCCGCTAGAGAATACCCGGATCGATTACACCTCCAAATGGGTAGAAAGCAAGGATTGGAATGAGGAATGGGAGAAGAATTATTTCAAACCGATCCGGATCGGAAACGAATGCATCATCCGTGCCTCCTTCCACGAGGCGGAGCCCGGTTATACATATAATATAATAATAGACCCGAAAATGGCTTTCGGCACCGGCAATCACGAGACAACTTACCTAATGATAGGCGAGATGCTGAAGCTGAAACTAGCGGGCAAGGAGCTACTGGATATGGGATGCGGCACAGCCGTGCTGGCCATCTTAGCCCGGCTGAAAGGGGCGAAACGGGTAGCGGCCATCGACATCGACGAATGGGCTTATAATAACGCCCTAGAGAATATCCGCCTGAATCATACCGAAGACATACAAGTAGCCTTGGGCGGCGCCGAGAAAATCAAGGAATTCGGGCAATTCGACATCGTCTTCGCCAATATCAACCGGAACATCCTCCTGAATGACATTTGTCAATATACAAACAGCATGAAACCGGGAAGCATCCTATTTATGAGCGGCTTTTATGTAGAAGATATCCCGGCGATAGAAGCAGAATGTCAGAAGAACGGGCTGAAATTGGATTCTTATAACGAAAGAAATAACTGGGTTGCCGTGAAGGTCTTAAAAGGATAACTTTTTTTAACAACGAAAGTTAAGACAAGGATAAACCTTAATCCAAATAAATACGTTATCTTAGTAGAAACTTCTAAAAAGAAAAAGTTATGAAAAGCGTAGATTCAAAATTATTACTTGGCCTTGTAGTAGGCGCGGCTGTTGGTGCCGCTGTAGGTTATTTGGCAGCGACAGATAAGAGAGAACAATTACTGGAAGAATTGAACGGTGTTGTCGGAAAAGTAAAAGAAGGTTTTAACTCCGCTCTTGCCAAATATAAAGAAGGAAAGCAAGAAGTAGTACAGGCAACAGAAGAAATCGTAGCTGAATAAGCTTTGTATGGAGAAAGATTCAGGAACAGTCTTCCGTGAGCTGAAAGAAGATGTATCGGCTTATGTGGAGTTAAAACTTGAGCTCCTAAAGTTGAGTACATATGAGAGAACGGGTAAAGTCATAGCCGTTCTCTCATATGGCTTGATATTATTGTTCTTGGCGTTCTTCGCCATCTTGTTCATATTCTTGGCCTTGGGCTTCTTCCTAGGGGATTGGCTCGGCTCCTCCGGGTTCGGATTCGGTATCGTGGCGGTCTTGTACCTGCTACTTATCGGCATCATAATAATGAATAAGGACAGGATCAGCACAAAAGTATTAAATGAGGTAATAGCCGCCATGACGGCGAATGACGATAAAAATAACGCGACAAACGATGAACAACCAGCAAACCCCACTGGAGAAACTGATTTCTGACAAAGAACGCATACAGAGACAATGTAAGCGGCAGGAACAGAAATTGAATGAGGATTTCTCTTATATACAGGAGAACGCCGGAAGTTTATTGTTATCCGGGTTATCGTCTCTCCTTTTCCCAAGCAATAAGTCAACGACAAAAACAAACGACAAGAACACAGTGTCCCTAGCGGCCGGACAACCCTCCATCGCTTTAGGGATCTCAGACTATTTATCCATAGCGAAAGGTATGATTCCCATCGCTTGGGATCTCGCTCAACCATTTATTATGACGTGGGGAATCAAAAAAGCGAAAAAATGGTTCTCAAATCTCTTATTCAAGAAAAAGAAATAACCTCCAACAATTAATTTATGTTAGAGGGCAGTTTTTTTCTCGCTATATTATAAGGCTCAATACAAAAAACATGACTACATTTGCAGTCGTTAAAGCAAGGATAAAATGAATATCTACTCCTTGCGATGGATAAGAGATAAAAATAAAGACTTATTATTAATAAACCCATAAAAAGTTTTATTACAATGATCAAACTAGGTATTAACGGTTTTGGCCGTATCGGACGTATGGTGTTCCGTGCTGCAGTTGCTAACTTTGGCAACGACATTCAAGTTGTAGGTATTAACGACCTTTTGGATGCTGATTACTTGGCATACATGTTGAAATATGACTCAGTACACGGTCGTTTCGACGGCGAAGTAGCTGTAGAAGACGGCGCTTTGGTTGTAAACGGTAACAAGATCCGTTTAACTGCTGAGATGGATCCCGCTAACTTGAAATGGAACGAGGTTGACGCTGACGTTGTTGTTGAGTCTACTGGTTTCTTCTTGACAGACGAGACAGCTCGCAAGCACATCCAAGCTGGCGCTAAGAAAGTTATCATGTCTGCTCCTTCTAAGGACGCTACTCCTATGTTCGTTTACGGTGTTAACCATACGACTTACGCAGGTCAAGACATTATCTCTAACGCTTCTTGTACTACAAACTGCTTGGCTCCTATCGC
>ULRN01000774.1_pt1 | contig 88304 bp, 72 predicted proteins | sample 1955461 | NCBI WGS metagenome assembly ULRN01 (sample SAMEA4835683, study PRJEB28245) | human gut metagenome | biome: gut microbiome; material: fecal sample | place: Denmark | collected 2008 | reverse complement strand
GCCATTGTATTTTTTAGGGACATTTACTGAATATCCCTAATCAGATCATCGCAATGATTCACTTATCCATTCGCATATTGCAGTGCTGCGATTCGTATTCTTTTCCCTTGCACATCGCAATGTTTTTTCAATCCACTCCAGAATGGCTTCTGAGGCCGATTTATTAAAGCTAAATACCGTGGGCTTTGAGTTGATGAGGCTTTTATGTTTTATTGATGCGGGTAAATGAATTGTACATGACGTACGGCTTGTATTGTTTGTTGTTCAAGTCAACTCCAACTCAATTCCAGACGATTATTTATGCATCCGCCGTAACCTCAAATGTCGGAGACTTTGTCGGTGTCTTCTCGTACCATCGAACGAGACTTGTCATTGATGAAAAAAATGGCTTCTTAAAGCGAGAAGGCTATGACAATGATGGTAAGTGGATAATAGATGGTAATTAAAAGATAAAGTGTAAATATCACTATAATATATAACAAAATAGATTGTCATAGACCCTCAGGATTACCTGAAGCGCTTGTTTGAGTGTATTCTTAATGGTAAGGACTGCGACAAGAAAGCTCTTCTGCCATGTTTTTATAAACCGGAATGTTAAAACAAAAATATTTTCTTGCGGACATTTTTATTTTATTGGCTGAGAAACAGCCGATAAAATTGTCGTGGCGGGAAATAGAATGGTTACCACACACTGAGATCTCCAATGTCATAAAGATAGGGGTGTCTTGATTTTTTCTTATAGCACTGGCATATAAATCGTGATTTATATTTAGATTTGCAACAAGTGATAATCTTTAAATTGATGGCTTATGAAAAAGAACCTTTCTTATTGTTTAATTGTTATTTTGTCTTTAGCTTTTTATCAATGTAACAACAGTGACATTGTAAATTCAGAAAAGTTGCACAATGAGACATTTTTTATCAACTCTAAAAGCCATACAGCATTATGAAAAAGCCATGTTATATCCTTCCGACCATCATTTTACTAATATCTCTATGTCAATGCACTGGCAACAAGAAAGATGCAGTAATTGAGAACAGCAACCAAGTTTTATCTATGGCAAACAGCACTGACACAGAACAAACAAACAGAGAAAAAGCATGGGAGGAAGCAAATAAATACAAGGCATCCATTACAGATACTACATTTTTACAGACTAAAGACAAGATGTCTGACAGTGCTATAGATCCATTTAATCCCAATTATGCATTTAACCAAGTAGTCTATCTTAAAGCACTGGAAAGAATGAAAAAGCACCTTACTATCAAAGACAATCAGCTGATTTGCAATGTAGATTCCGGAAAAGATTTAAGTATATCAGAAGATTTATACCAATATATTATGAATATATTAGAATACTGGAATAAAGGAATAAAAGAAAAGCAATATAAAATCATCAAGACAGATGACGGCTACGACATTAAGCCTATCATTCAAAAGTAAATTTTCGCTTTACTATTTCCCCCCCCCATGAACCCATTGAAAGCTTCATGCAGCGGCTATTTACGCTTTAAAAACAAGTATCGCTGTTAAACCAAGCATTACGCTCAGTTTAACAGCGATACTTGTTTTATATATAACATGACAACTTGCGTCGTCGTTATACGATGGGCGGTTGAAACAGAGTACGGCTATGTTTCTATATGCAATGGGAAATTATACTTTTATGAAACTAAGACTCTTATGCTTATTGGGTGCAATTGCTTATTGTTAAAACTTAGTAAAACCTGCTTTTATATTTAACTTCAGAAATTTTAAAAGGTCTTAATATCGTGAATACGACAGTAAATGTAGAATTGATAAATTTAAAATTATGAGAAAATTTTTTGTAAGTCTGATGCTGACTTTGACAGCATTCATAGCAAATGCCCAGCCTTCTGCCATCACTCCACAAGACTATCAGCAGATGTTGAAGAAGGGAATAGATGTAGATTGGTGGGGAAGAAGTGAGAAAAACAAATATGGCGCATATTCAGAAATGGCAGTAAAGAAATTTGCACAACATGGAATCAAGCATGTGAGGTTTCGTCTACATCATTATCATTTAACAGATGACGATTTCAAGAGGTTGCTTTCGCAGATAAATACTTGTATGCAGTATGATATTATACCGATTATAGCATTTTCGGCCAAGCCTTACAAGGAAAATCCTAATGTAGAAGAGCATAAGAAAGTTGTAGAGTGGTGGAAGGTGATGGCGGAAAACTGCAAAGATTTGTCTCCCAAAGTATCGTTTGACTTGGTTGTTGAGCCTTCGGATAAAGTGAAAAAGGATGTGGCTGAACTTAATTCTCTTTATGAGGATTGTATGACGGCAATTCGTAAGACCAATCCTAAGCGGATTGTTTTTATAGCGCCGCAGAAATTGTCTCATCCGGAAGGCCTTAAATATTTGAAGATTCCTTCGCAAGGCAATGGGTATACGATGGCAGAATGGCATTTCTATGCAGCAGGACCAAGTAAGACAAACGATAAAAAGCGTTGGACTACAGGCACAGCAGAAGAAAAGCAGCTGATTAAAAACAGTATTGAAGTCGCTGTTGATTGGCAAAAGAGAAGTGGTATTTATACTTGGGTGGGTGCTTGGATGTCTGGAGATTATAATAAAGGCGATAATTATAGTGTAAAGGAACAGATAGCATTTGCATCATTCATGACCGAGCAACTTGATAAATATGGAATCTCCTTTGCCATCAATGCCGATGATCATTTTTACGATTATCAGGCAGAAGATTGGATTCCAAAATATAAATATTTGTTGAACAAGATATTCTGATCAGCAATCTGTTCCGATACCCGACAACATGTCGGTTATGATAAATAACCCCGTTGAGAAAAAAAATAAATATTTTCTGATAGCAAATGGTTACTTCCATACTCTATATCTCATAAACAGACAAATAACAAAATTAGAAGTTGCGCCCGACACGTATTAGGGTATTGAGATATGAGAGTCAAGACGTTTTCGTTGATTGCTTTGATGATGTTGTTCTTTGCAAGTTGCTCAGCACAACATGTGATGAAACAAACTTTGTCTTCCAATGAGTTGACAGAACAGAAAAACATGACAGTTACTCCGCAAGACTCTGTAAAGACATTGCTTTATCAGGCTCGTTGGGGTGATGACTCGGCTTACCTTAAATTAGCAGACTGTTACCGTGATGGATTCGGGGTGAAGAAGGATTTGTTGGGTATGTTTGTAATGGTCGTAATGGCAGAGGAGCGCCGTTATATAAACCGAGTTGATGATTACCTTTACGGTATGCCAGATGGAAATGATTACAAAACTCTATTACTTCTGCTGAATAGCGATAAGTCTTGTAATAAAGAAGATGCGGACAGTTTGGAGCAGGCACTATCCAAGAATGGTTTGCCAGAAGCAAAAGCATTTCTTGGAATAATGACAGCTAAAAAAGGCGACGCCATATCAGGAATGAATATGCTAAAGGAAGCTGCAGAACAAGGATGCTCTCTGGCAGAACTGTTGCTGATTATGCCTGATATGAGAGGCGTGCAGAGAGCCGATACCACGAAACTTCGCAATATTACAGATAGGGTTCCGCTTGCTTACTTGCTTCTTGGCGATCTGTATTATGAGCCTGATGAGAATGGCAAGACTGACAAAAAGTTAGCTGTAGAATATTATATGAAGGCTGAGGAACATGCGATATTGGATCAACGTGGCGCATCGAGAGTGCTTGACTATTACAGGAATGGAGGAGATATCCAACTGACAGAAGATGATGTAAAGCGATTGGAACTGATAGTGCGGCCATAGGAATCGATTTATCCAAAACGATATCTGGTGCGAGTAATGTTAGTTACGGCTATGACGTTTTTAAACTGCGTATAAATGACGCAAATAAATTTGTTTGCGTCATTTATACGCATTAACTTTGCGCTGTTAATTTAAAAACCTCATTTTATGTACACATATAAATATCCACATCCTGCCGTCACTACAGATAGCGTAATCTTTGGTTTCGATGGCTCAAGTATAAACATACTTCTTATAGAGCGTGGTATAGATCCATATAAGGGCACATGGGCATTACCTGGTGGTTTCCTGAATATGGAAGAGACCGTGGAAGGGGGCGCAAAGAGGGAGTTGTATGAAGAGACTAACGTAGAGGATGTCTATCTGGAGCAATTTCATGTATTCAGCACTGTTGACAGAGACCCTCGTGAGCGTGTGCTCACGGTTGCTTTCTTTGCCCTTGTCAGTAAGGACAAGTTTGAGATAATAGCCGGTGACGATGCTAACAAGGCACAGTGGTATGAATGGAATAATCTGCCTCCTCTCGCATTCGACCATGCTGAAATCATAAGAATGGCAAGGGAAAAGCTTCAGGAAAAACTTCGCATTTCTCCTATAGCCTTCAAACTTTTGGACAAAGTATTTAAGATGGACGAACTGCAACGTATCTATGAGCTCATACATGAGCGGAAATACGACAGACGTAATTTTATGCGTAAAATGGAAGCTTCTGGTTTTCTTACGAAAATGGAGGTGGAAGATGGACGTTGTTGTGCAATCTCACAGTCTATAGAAAAAGCCTCTTCTGCAACAAGGTCTCTCTATGTATATTCGTTTAATGAAAAGGCATTCAATGAAGCCAAAGCTTCTAAAGAATGGCGCAAATATCCCTTTGATTTTTAATCTTTAAAGACAGTAGAAATGATAACATTATTACGCACATCAGACCTGAGTTTGCCATATTCGGTACGTTCATATATAGACAGTTGTGCATACGAATACACAGAACAAGACGCTTGGTCAAAAATTGCTGATATTGCTTACCGATTAAAGCGAGGGGCACACTTGCTGCCAGATTTCATAGAGGACATAAATCGTCACATGGAAAATCCAGCATATTGTGATTATGAACATACAGCCAAAAGAAGCATTGCCTACTACATAGAATTGCTGAGAACAAATAATGAAAAGACAATATCGTATGAAGTTCTCCATGATAAAATGAGCTTTGCTGCTTTGTTCCAATTGTTTACAGAGGAAATCCTGTATCGTTACTGGGAGCATGAAACTACTGGTGGTAAGGTAGAATGTCATTTTGATGGAGTACATTATGACTATAATGAAATTGCTTCTCGTTATACAGGAGTTAATGCAACACGAGATTTTGTCAAGTATATTTCTACATCTATGGAAACTCTTCGCAACATAGAGGTGAGTGAAAGTGGTATCAAGCTAAAGAATGGCTGGAACTTGCTTACTGACAGAATGTATAAATGCCCTATTTGGTCGGATAAAGATGAGGATGAACTCATCTATCCCGGCGATGCTACCTTTATCCATGCTTTTAATAAAAAGACAGAGTCGGATTATAGGTTTGTTGTAGGTGTTCCACCAATGCCCTTTTCCGGTAACTTGCTCAGAGCAAAAATAGTGATACTAACCCTTAACCCAGGTTACGTTGAAAATGCAAATAAAAACAAGTGTATAGGCATGTCAGATACAGAAAAGAGTCAGCTGCTTTGTCTTATGAGAAATGCACTTAGTTTACATGGTTGTGGTATATATGATGAACATGAATGTTCGAGAAAGCAAGGAGATTTCTATTGGCAAAAATCTTTTTCTAAACTTGCCATGGATGCCTACGGGAAGCCGTCTGAAGAAATTGGGCATCCAATCTTTGAAGACATTGCATTCCTGCAGTTGATAGGTTATCATTCCAAAAAGTTCAAGTATTCTGTTGGCATAAAACATCTGCCATCAACGATATTCACCAACCTTTTGGTAAAATATCTTGCAGTAGAAACAAACAAGACTTTCCTTGTTCTACGTTCAGAAACGCTTTGGAAAGAAACTTTTGGAGAAGAACTATGGATGAAACTTGAATCCGAAGGTCGTATCATAACCAAAGGACACAAAGGAATGTCACAAGCCATTACACCAGGGAATATCAAAAAAGATAATGGATATGATAAACTTGTCAACATCCTAAAACATTAAGAATATGAGCAAGAATAGAACAGATAATCCAAATATAGCTTCTGGCAAAATAGATTTCCTCGAAAAAGATGAGATTTTCGTCTTTGGTAGTAACCACGAAGGTAAACATCTTGGTGGTGCAGCAAAAGCCGCACACAATAGATTTGGAGCCCAATGGGGGGTCGGTGTGGGATTAACTGGTCAGACATATGCCATACCAACCATGCAAGGAGGTATCGAAACTATAAAACCATATGTGGATCAATTTATAGAATATGCTAAGGAACATCAGGATAAGAAGTTCCTCGTTCCTCGTATAGGTTGTGGCATAGCAGGTTTTAAGGATGAAGAGATAGCCCCACTATTCAAGAAGGCTGTAGCTATCTGTAACATATATCTACCTAAGGAATTCTTTGGCATAATAGTAGCTCCTTACCTGAAACATTGCTTTTATTATGGAAAGGATATTCCTGAGGATTGCGGAGCTCATGTCGGTCACCAATATGAAGAATGTTGGGTGAGATTCCATTTTAATGATGATGATTATCTCTTGAACGAAACCCTGTGTTACATAAAGGAAGGACTTGGCGATTTCTGTGCCAATGATGGTGTGCCAATATCCATGAAGGCAATTCTTTACAATCGTTTCTGCCATTGGGGTTGGTGCGAGACGCCTGATACGTTTCGCAGTTGGTACGAAGCACTTGACTATACTAATGTTTCAAGAAAAAGTAATGAGCATCAAAAAAATCCAGTCAACGTGTACTGCCCTATGCTCATGGGAACTATATTAGGTGACATTGCAGGAAGTATATATGAGTTTGATCCGCACAAGTCAACGGATATAAACATCCAAGATAAGAGGATGGACTACACCGATGACACTATAATGACCATTGCTGTGGCTGACTGGATTTTGAACGATAAGCGGCATACCAAGAAGGGATTAGTTGAACGTATGCAGCAATGGGGACGCAAATATCCTAATCCTATGGGAGCATATGGTAACATGTTCTCACAGTGGCTACGTACATATAATCCAAAACCATATAACTCTTGGGGTAACGGATCTGCTATGCGTGTGTCTGCAGTCGGCTTTGCTTTCGATACATTGGAAGAGACAATGAAGGTGGCGAAGATAAGTGCCGAGGTGACGCATAATCATCCTGAAGGCATCAAGGGTGCGCAGGCTATAGCGTCTGCTATCTTTATGGCAAGGACAGGTAGCACTAAGGATGAAATACGTCGCTATATCAGCGATACATTCGGTTACAACCTTGACAGAAGTTGCGATGACATTCGTCCTACATACAGATTTGACGGTAGTTGTCAAGGCACAGTACCGGAATCTATCATTGCTTTTCTCGATAGCAAGGACTGTGAGGATGCTCTGCGCCTGTGCATCTCATTGGGCGGTGATGCTGATACGATGGGAGCTATTACGGGAGCTATTGCTGGAGCCTATTATAACAAGATACCATATGCTCTTTATGGGTATGGCATGGAGAAACTGCCTTACGACATCCAGAATGTTATTGTGAAGTTTTATAGTGAACATGGGCAAAATGTATCGTGCAGATGGCGAAATGCAGAGTTTGATGCTGCAGAACTTATAAGAAAAGTAAAATCTGGAGAAGTGTTCATTTAAGATATTATGGACACATTTATAAATAATGTCTTATTCTACAAATTCTAGCGGACACAAAGGGGAAGGTACTGAAAAATGCAGAATGGCTGAGTAGCAAGTCTCCAAATGGTCTGTGTCTGCATGAAAAGAAACGCACTGAAAGTGAAAAAAGTAAAGCCATCAAGGTTTGTGATTTTACTTTTGCACTTTCAGCGCGTAATATATAATGTATGATACCTAGGGCGTTGCTCTAGACTGTGTGCTTGCTTGACTTTCAGCCCGCTATTATGACGCACCCTTTTCTTAGTCAATTTTAGCGGTACGAATCTCGCCGCTACCTATGCATAAGTGCGCTTCTTTATCGTAAACTACTCCGAATTGTCCGGGGGCTACACCTTGTACGTTAGTGTCGCTCTCTATGTGGCATTCGCCGTCTTTGTATATCAGTTTGCCCGACTGGAACACGTCGGTGTGTCTTACTTTAAAGCGGATTTCTTCTTCATGATCTTCTGTCCACGGGTTGTCGGTGATGAAGTGGAAGTCCACCAGTCTGAACTCGCGGCTGTATTGCTTTTGGGTGTCATAGCCATGCGATACGTACAGAATGTTACGCTTTACGTCTTTGTCGATGACGAACCACGGACCTCCGCCTAGTCCCAGTCCCTTACGCTGGCCGATGGTGTGGAACCAGAATCCGTTGTGGGTTCCGATTTTCTTTCCTGTCTCCAGTTCGATGATGCTTCCGCGTTTTTCTCCCAAGAAACGTTTGATGAAATCGTTATAGTTTATCTTGCCTAAGAAACAGATGCCTTGGCTATCCTTACGGCGTGCGCTGGGCAGTTTTGCCTGAAGAGCTATCTCTCTGACATCGTGTTTCATTATTCCGCCCAATGGCAAAAGCAACTTCGATACTTGGAAATAGTCTATCTGCGCCAAGAAGTCTGTTTGGTCTTTCACCGGGTCGATAGCTGTGGTGAGCCATGTGCGTCCGTTTATATCTTCGGTCGACGCATAGTGACCGGTGGCGATGCGGTCGTAAGCGTATCCTGCCTGCTCTTCGAAACAGCCGAATTTAATCAGCTTGTTGCACATCACGTCCGGATTTGGAGTAAGTCCGCGGCGTACTTTATCGATAGCGTATGCCACTACACGGTCCCAGTATTCTTTTTGCAGGTCGATGATGTTAAACTGCAATCCGTATTTACGGGCTGTAGCGCTGGCTAGTTCGATGTCTTCTTCGGCGGTACATGTCAGTCCGTCATCGGTGTCCATACCTATCTTGATATAAAACAAATCGGGCTTGTAACCTTGTTCGCAAAGCAGATGGACGGCTACTGCGCTGTCTACTCCGCCCGAAATAAGTCCGGCTATATTCATGATTTATCTTGTTTTTAATCGTCCGTTAATTATCGTCCGTACAGTTTGTCTATCAGGTCTGTGCGTCCTATCTTTCGTAATTCGTTTATTATGGCCCTGCGTTCTTCGGGCTTGTACCAGAAGAAGAACATGCGTTGCGCCAGCTTCTCCTTTGGTGTCTTGGCCGAGAATATAGGTTCTAGGGTGTAAGGATGAAATCCTGTGTACCAAGCTTCGGTGGCTACCGTCATGGGGGTAGGGGTGAAGTCTTGCACCTGCTCCAGATGGAAGTCGAGTTTCTTGGTGATTACCGCTAGCTCTGCCATATCTTCTTCGGTGCATCCCGGATGGCTGCTTATGAAGTAAGGTATGATTTGCTGTCGTAGGTTAAGTTCCTTGTTCAGGCGGTCGAATATCCGCTTGAAGCGGTAGAACTGCTCGAACGGTGGTTTACGCATTATGTACAGAACATCGTCGCTGGTATGCTCAGGGGCAACTTTGAGTCGTCCGCTTACATGCTTTGCTATAAGCTCGCGCGTGTATTCTGCCGTACTGCGGTTTACCTCTGGGTCTTTGCTTTCGTGTAGCAAAAGGTCGTATCGCACACCGCTGCCTATGAAGCTCTTCTTGATGCCCGGCAGTGAGTCTACCGCATGATAGATGTCGAGCAATGGCCTATGGTCGGTGTTGAGGTTGGGGCATACCTTAGGATGTATGCACGACGGGCGTTTGCAGCGTCTGCATAGCTTTTGGTCTTTGCCGTGCATGGCGTACATGTTGGCCGATGGACCTCCCAAGTCGCTAAGGTATCCTTTAAAGTCGTCCATCTGTGTGATGGCTTTCACCTCTTTCAATATACTTTCCTTGCTGCGGCTCACTATGAACTTTCCTTGGTGTGCCGATATGGTACAGAATGCGCATCCGCCAAAACATCCTCGGTGCAGGTTGACAGAGAACTTAATCATATCATAGGCAGGAATGCGTTTCCCCTTATATTTAGGGTGAGGAAGACGAGTGTATGGCAAGTCGAACGACATGTCAAGCTCGCCTTGCGTCATAGGTGGATAAGGCGGGTTTACCACTACCACCTGATTTCCTACCTCCTGATAGATGCGTTGCGCCGCATACTTGTTTGATTCTTCTTCTATATGTCTGAAGTTTTCGGCTTGCTTTTTCTTGTCTTTCAGGCACTCTTCGTGCGAGTGCAGACGCAAGTCGTTCTCTTCGGGCTTAAACTGATTTCGTTTGGTAAGGTATGCCGTCTGGAGCAAATCGTGCGGCAATTCGGGGTTTTCTTTCAGTCGCTTGCATAAGTCGGTGATAGGCTTTTCGCCCATGCCGTAAATCAGCAAGTCGGCTTTAGCGTCTACCAGAATAGATGGGCGAACCGCTTCTTTCCAGTAGTCGTAATGCGTAAGTCGGCGCAGTGATGCTTCGATGCCTCCCAACACGATAGGCACATCGGGGAATAGTTCCTTTAAGATTTTGGTGTAGACAATGCTGGGATATTCAGGACGCATATCGTGACGTCCGTCGGGGGTGTACGCATCCTCACTGCGCAAGCGTTTGTTGGCAGTGTATTTATTAACCATGCTGTCCATACATCCGGGAGAGACCCCGAAAAACAAGCGTGGACGACCCAGTTTCTTAAAGTCGCGTAAGTCGTCTCTCCAGTTGGGCTGTGGCACAATGGCTACTTTCAAGCCTTGTGCCTCCAGCATTCTTCCTATTACGGCAGCGCCGAACGATGGGTGGTCTACATAAGCATCACCGCTGAACAAAATCACGTCCAGCTCGTCCCATCCTCTCATTTCCACTTCCTTTTTGGTAGTGGGCAACCAGTCGGTCAGTCTGTGTTCTTTCAAATTATGCTTCCTCTTCTTCTGTGTCTTCAGATTGTTCGCGCTCCCATTTTATGTATAGCTGGATAAGCTGGAACAGTCCGAACGCTTTCATATTGTTATGGTAAATTACATCAATGCACAAGTCGAGCAAATCTTTGCAATCGTTTTCGCTCGAAGCGATAAGTGAACGGATATTCAGTTTCAGTTTGTCTAAAACTGATTCGTCTACTATACCGTTGCTGTCTATAAGGTGCTGAAACAATGAATACTTTTCAATAGTTTTCAGGTTCTCTTCTGATATTTCCAGGGTACGTGTACCCGATTGGTTTGCTTGTATTGTATACATAACTGTTCGTTTTTTTATTCAACGAAACAAAGGTAATATAAAATATTATAAGCAGAAGTTTTAGAACCTCAATTTTGTTTCTGTTTTTCTACTGTGTTTATTGGCATCAGTCTTCTATCTGCATCATCTTTTGCAGCTTGCTCGATAAGAAGAACAAGATGATGGCCGCAACTCCGCTCATGAATACGAATATCATGAAGAAGTCGAATAGGTTTTCTATGGCAAATCCCATAAACGATTTCGAAACTCCGGCTTCGGGATAGTATCCGCTAAGCAGTCCGGCAAACTTGTTAGCGCTGGCGGTGCTGAGGTACCATACGCCCATCAGCAGTGATGAGAAACGTGCAGGCGACAGCTTGAATACTAACGACAGTCCGATAGGTGCCAAGCAAAGCTCTCCCATGGTATGAATGAAATAGAGTCCTGTAAGCCATATCATGCTGACTTTAACGCCCGGCTCTACGTTCTTTACTCCGAAGGCGATAAAGAGATAGCCTAATGAGAGCAACAGTAAACCGATGGACTGTTTACGCGGTGAGCTTGGCTCGATGCCTCGTTTTCCTAAGAACGACCATAATGTAGCGAATAATGGAGCCAGCGTTACAATCATGATGGCGTTAAATGATTGGAAGTAAGCTGCCGGCATTTCCCAGTTGCCTATCTGACGGTCGGTCTGCTCATCGGCAAAGAATGTAAGCGATGCTCCTGCCTGCTCGTATGCAGCCCAGAAGAAAACCACGAAGAAGGCGATGATATAGATAACGCCGATACGCATTTTCTCTATTCGGCTAAGCGATTTATCGGTGATGGTGACGATAGGCATAACGATGGTGGTGGCGTAAATGAACGATCCAAACCAGTCGGCTCCGGCGAAGATGCCGCCTTCACCGTTCCAATTGAACGAGAATAATAAGGTGAGTATTGTTATGCATCCTACCATCAGTGCAGTGCGTGTGTTGTTTTTAGCGGTGTTAGGTGTAGCGGTGGTCTCTTTAGGCTGAGGCTTTGGAGGCATACCGATAGGCGTGCCGTCTGGAGCTGTGATGTATTTACTCTTGAATAGTTGGAATACTGTAGCGGCAATCATCATACCTATAGACGACGCTAAGAATCCCCATTTGAAATCTTCGGGATGCCCTGTGTTTCCTACTAATCCGCATACCAAAGGGGCTATCATGGAACCTGTGTTTACGCCCATATAGAATATGGTGTAGGCCGAGTCTTTACGCTTGTCATCGTGTGAGTAGAGTCGCCCTACCATAGTCGAAATGTTGGGCTTGAAGAATCCGTTACCTAAGATAAGCAATCCAAGTCCGCAGAACATAAGCCACTTGGCCAACTCTACATCGTGAAAGTATACGGCACTGAAGAACATCATCAATTGTCCGATGGCCATTGTTATGGCTCCGGTTACTATAGAGCGTCTGTTTCCCCAATAGCGGTCGGCTATGTAGCCTCCTAATAGCGGGGTGAGATATACTAGCCCAGTGTAGCTGCCGTACACTTGCGATGCGGTTTCTTTGTTGAATAACAATGCCTGTACCATGTAAAGCATGAACAGGGCACGCATGCCGTAGTAGCTGAAACGTTCCCACATTTCAGTTACGAATAAAAGGTAAAGACCTTTAGGGTGACCTTTGGTTTTGTCCATTTTGACTTGTTGATTAATAAAAAGATTGTCGATTTGCTAATTAAAAGCGCAAAAATAATAAATTTAATCAAGCCGTGCAAATGGATTGCCTTTCGTGCGGTCGTTGATAAGCCTTTTATTGCTTACTTGGTGATATAAGAGCCTTTGTTTTTTACGCTGAGGGCTAATAATCCCATGAATGTAAGTAACCCGTTAAGCATTAGCATTTCGTAGCCGAACTTATATCCGGTGGCGGTAAATGTGCCCCAGTCGATAAGGTAACACACCACGGGCGAGGCGATGGCTACGTATGGCACGAATCGATCGGTAGGTATTTTTTTAGTGAATAGTCCGAAGACGAATAATCCCAACAACGGACCGTAGGTGTACGAAGCCAACACGTATATGGTGTCTATAACGCTCTGACTGCCGATAGCTTCGAATGCGAGGATACACGCCACGAATGCTGTGCAGATAAGCAAGTGTACCTTACGACGTGTAGCCGCAGCCTTTTGCTCTGTCTGTTTCTCAGTCCCTAAGATATCGATGCAGAAGCTGGTGGTGAGGGCTGCAAGTGCAGAATCGGCGCTTGAGAAAGCGGCGGCTATGATTCCTATGGTAAACAACACCAATACCGTCGGGCCAAGATAGCCTTCGGCAGCGAAGAGCGGCAGTATGTCGTCGCCTTTGGCTGGCAGTTCGATGCCCAACTGTGGAGCGGCAATAAGCAGCAGGATGCCCAACGATAAGAACAGTAAGTTGACGGGCACGAATGATATTCCGTAGCAGTACATATTCTTTTGAGCCTCGTGCAGATTGCGGCACGAAAGATTCTTCTGCATCATGTCCTGATCGAGCCCCGTCATTACGATGGTGATGAATATTCCGCTGAAGAACTGTTTGAAGAAGTTCTGTTTGCTTTGCCAATCATCAAAAACGAATATGCGGCTATGCTCGCTATTGCGTATTGTATCTATCGTTTGAGAAAGGTTCAAGTCGAGTATATTCATCACATTATATATAATAAGTGCCAAGGCAGCCAATAGGCAGAAGGTCTGCAAACTGTCGGTCCAAACGATGGTTCGTATTCCGCTGCGTCGGGTGTAGAGCCAAATTAGTATCACTGTGCCGATAGCGGTAGCGGCGAAAGGAACTCCGTAGGCGGCAAATACGTAATGCTGCAATATCAGGCACACCAGATACAATCGTGCGGCGGCTCCCAGCATCTTAGAGAGAAGGAAGAACGAAGCCCCGGTCTTATACGAGTGCCGTCCGAAGCGTTGCCCTAAATAAGAGTAGATAGACGTAAGATTCAGTCGGTAGTACAGCGGTAGCAGTACCAGGGCGATTACGATATATCCAAAGAAGAACCCGATGCAGGTCTGCATATACGTCATGTCTATATATCGCACCATGCCGGGCACAGATACGAACGTTACCCCCGAAAGCGATGCCCCAATCATGCCGAACGATACGATGTACCACGGTGATTGGCGGTTTCCTCTGAAGAAAGCGTCGTTGTCTGTATGCTTTCCGCTGGTTAGTTTCGATATAGTCAGCAGTACGCCGAAATATACTAAAATAGTGATGAGTATGAATAATCCATTCATGGTCTTTGTGTAAATGATGTTTTTATTAAAGTCCGCAAAAATATAAATTCTTAAAATGATATGTGGTATGAAACAGAAAAAATCACTCTATCGGATAATCGGTGTATTTAGGCTTGTTGTTGACTTTTGTCCGTCTGTTAGGCTTGGTTTCTAAAGATGGGTAAGGTGTTGTTCAGCATATTTTGGTATGGTATATTGAAAAAAAAGTGTCTTTTTGTTATTGTTTATAGTCGATTTCATTGAAACTCTTGGTCGTTTCCTTTTGTGAAACAATTGATTTTGCATTATATTTGCCAATAAAATAATATTAATCATTAAATCAAAACTATTAATTATGTTTAGCAAACATCCTAAAGGACTGATCGCGGCAGCCATTTCTAACATGGGTGAACGATTTGGTTACTACATCATGAACGCTGTGCTGGTTTTGTTTTTGTGCTCTAAATTTGGTTTGAGCGACGAATCCAGTGCTATTATCTATTCTCTTTTTTACTGTGGAATTTATGTGTTGAGTTTGATTGGCGGTATCATTGCCGATAAGACTCAGAATTACAAAGGCACTATCATGGCGGGATTGATAGTGATGTCTTTAGGATATATCATACTTTCCGTTCCGGTATTGTCTACCGAGAATAATATCGGTTGGTTGTTGCCGCTTACTTGCGTGGCTTTGTTCCTTATCGCATTCGGTAACGGTTTGTTCAAGGGTAACTTGCAGGCTATCGTTGGTCAGATGTATGACAACCTTGAAGAAGATGCAGTAAAAGACGGACCCGAAGCTGTGAAGTTGGCTAAGAGCCGTCGTGACTCTGGTTTCCAGATTTTCTACGTATTTATCAACGTTGGTGGTTTGATTGCTCCGTTCGTGGCTCCGTTGCTTCGCGAATGGTGGTTGAAGGCTCACCAGTTGGCTTACAATGCCGATCTTCCTGCATTGTGCCACCAGTATATTAAAGAAGGTGCGTCTATGGCTTCAGAAAACATGGCTAACCTTACAGAGCTGGTAACTAAGGTAGGCGGAACAGTAAGCGATGACTTGACTCCGTTCTGTACTCAGTACCTCGACGTATTTAACACCGGTATTCACTACTCATTCATCGCTTCTGTAGTAGCTATGGGTATTTCTTTGATGATCTTCATGATTAACAAGAAGATATTCCCAACTCCGGGAAAGAAAGAAAAAGTAGAATCGGTTTCTTATACAGTAGAAGAAAAAGCTGCTATGGCTAAGGAAATAAAACAGCGTCTGTATGCATTGTTCGCAGTATTGGGCGTGGTTATTTTCTTCTGGTTTTCATTCCATCAGAACGGACAGTCTCTTTCTTACTTCGCACGCGACTTCGTTGTAACAGATAGCATCGCTCCTGAAATCTGGCAGGCTGTTAACCCGTTCTTCGTAATCGTTCTTACTCCTATTATCATGTGGTTCTTCGGACGTCTTATTCGTCGTGGAAAAGAAATCTCTACTCCTAAGAAGATCGCTATCGGTATGGGTATCGCCGGAATGGCATTCTTGTTCCTTACTATCTATTCTTGGATTATGGGTTATCCTTCAGGAACAGAATTCAAGGCTATGGCCGATTCTGCAAAAGAAGGCTTGAAGGCTGGTCCTTGGGTATTGATTGTAATCTACTTCTTCTTAACAGTAGCCGAATTGTTCATCTCTCCGCTGGGTCTTTCTTTCGTTTCGAAAGTTGCTCCGAAACACATCCAGGGCTTGTGCCAAGGTTTGTGGCTTGGTGCTACAGCTATCGGTAACTTGTTCTTGTGGGTAGGTCCGTTAATGTACAACAAGATTCCTATCTGGCAGTGCTGGGGCGTATTCGTAGTAGTATGTCTTATCTCTATGTTTACCATGTTGTTTATGCTGAAATGGTTGGAACGCGTAGCTAAATAATATATTATACATTATTATATATAGCAGTTAAAAAACTTGTCCGTGAGTGCTTTGATACAGCATTCACGGACAAGTTTTTTTATGACGGTACCTCGTCTTCTTTCGTTATTCAATGATTTTTCCGTACTTTTGTGCATCTATAAGCAAAAACAATGGAAATAGCTGAACTTCAACATAATTATTTCAGTCATCCCGCGTCAAAAGGACTTATTGCTCTTATGGACGACGCTTCCGTTAAGACTATATTCCTTGAGGGAACTCACGCATCATGCGCTTCGCTTTTCGCTTCAGCGATAATAAAGAATCATCCGAGTGTTAATCTGTTTATACTTAACGACCAAGAAGAGGCGGGGTATTTCTATCACGACATGGTTCAGGCTAATGGCGATGAAGATATTTTGTTTCTGCCTTCATCGTATCGGCGTGCCATTAAGTACGGACAGAAAGACAGTGCCAACGAGATATTGCGCACCGAGGTGCTGAGCCGTTTAGAGCGAAAGGTGCCGGTTACGGTAGTTTCATATCCGGAGGCGTTGGCAGAAAAGGTAGTATCGCCCAAAACATTGTCGGACAAAACGCTGTGCCTTAAAGTTGGGCAACAGATAGAAACCGATAAGATAGCCGAAGAGTTGGTGGGCTACGGTTTTGAACATGTAGACTATGTGTACGAGCCGGGACAATTCGCTACCCGTGGAAGCATTGTCGATGTGTATTCGTATGCTTCTGAATATCCTTATCGAATAGATTTCTTTGGCGATGAGATAGACAGCATCCGTACTTTCGAAGTCGATTCACAATTATCTAAAGAGAAGAAAGAGTCGGTAAGCATAGTGCCCGAAATGGCGCAGACCGACGGTTGCGATATATGTTTCTTGGAGTTTCTGCCTAAAGATGCCTTCTTGTGGGTGAAAGATTTGCTTTGGGTACGCGAGCGTATACAGAGCATTCATGATGAAGAGTTCTCTTCTCAAGCTTTACAGGCATACGAAGGCGAGGCTACCGACTTGGATAGTTTGAAGAAGATGCTGGTTGACGGAGCCGATTTTGCTGCCCAAGCTCTGGAGTTCCGACGGATAGAGTTCGGCAACAAGCCGGTAGGCACTCCGCAGGCTACTTTGAAGTTCGAGACTTCCATGCAACCCATCTTTCATAAGAACTTTGATTTGGTATCGAGCGCACTGACCGATTTCTTGCAGCGTGGATATAAAATCTTTATCTGCTCGGATAGCGTGAAGCAGACCGACCGCTTGAGGGATATATTCAAGGAGAGGGGAGATAAGATTGAATTCACTCCGGTAGACTGTACTTTGCACGAGGGTTTCGTAGATCATACGTTGAAGTACTGCGTTTTTACCGATCATCAGATATTCGACCGTTTTCATAAATACAATTTGCGTAGCGACAAAGCACGCAGTGGAAAGGTGGCTCTTTCGCTCAAAGAGTTGAATCAGTTTGAACCGGGCGATTACGTGGTGCATATCGACCACGGAATAGGTAAGTTTGCAGGCTTGGTTCGTATCCCCAACGGAAATACCACTCAAGAGGTTATCAAGCTGATTTATCAGAATGACGATGTGGTGTTCGTGTCTATTCACTCGCTTCATAAAATCTCTAAATATAAAGGTAAGGAAGGCGAAGAACCGCGCATAAGCAAGTTGGGCACGGGTGCTTGGGAGAAGATGAAAGAACGTACCAAGTCGAAGATTAAAGACATAGCGCGCGATTTGATTAAGTTATATTCTCAGCGAAAGCAGGAGAAAGGATACCAATATAGTGCCGACAGCTTCTTGCAGCATGAGTTGGAAGCCAGCTTTATATACGAAGATACCCCCGACCAGCTGAAGGCTACTCAGGATGTAAAGGCGGATATGGAGAGCAATCGTCCGATGGACCGCCTGGTGTGTGGTGACGTAGGATTCGGTAAGACAGAAGTTGCCGTGCGTGCGGCTTTCAAGGCTGTAGCCGACAATAAGCAGGTGGCGGTGTTAGTACCTACCACGGTCTTGGCGTTTCAACACTACCAGACATTTAAGAAACGACTAGAAGGTATGCCGTGCAAGGTAGATTATCTTACACGTGCCCGTACTGCAAAGGATACCAGCCGTATATTGAAGGAATTGGCTAATGGCGACATTAATATAATAATAGGTACTCATAAGGTGATAGGCAAGAGCGTTAAGTTTAAAGACTTGGGCCTGCTCATTATCGATGAGGAACAGAAGTTCGGTGTTAGTGTGAAAGAAAAACTCCGTCAGCTTAAGGTGAACGTGGATACGCTTACCATGACCGCTACGCCTATACCTCGTACATTGCAGTTCTCGCTGATTGGTGCGCGCGACCTTTCTGTCATTCAGACTCCGCCGCCCAACCGCTATCCTATACAGACCGAGGTGCATACTTTTAATGAGGAGGTTATCACCGATGCCATCAATTTCGAGATGAGCCGTAACGGACAGGTGTTCTTCGTGAATAACCGGATTCAGAATCTGGCGGAGCTGAAAGCGATGATTCTGCGTAATATCCCCGATTGCCGTGTATGCATAGGGCACGGACAGATGCAACCCGATGAGTTGGAAAAGATAATCATCGACTTTGCCAATTACGATTACGATGTGCTGCTTGCCACTACTATCATAGAGAGCGGTATAGATATACCTAACGCCAATACCATCATAATCAATCAGGCGCAGAACTTCGGACTTAGCGACTTGCATCAGATGCGTGGTAGAGTGGGCAGAAGTAATAAAAAGGCGTTCTGCTACTTGCTTGCTCCACCGTTGGCATCGCTTACTCCCGAGGCTAAACGCCGTTTGCAGGCCATAGAGAACTTCAGCGATTTGGGTAGCGGCATTCATATTGCCATGCAAGACCTTGATATCCGAGGTGCCGGAAACATGTTGGGCGCCGAGCAAAGCGGATTCATAGCCGACTTGGGTTACGAAACCTATCAGAAGATTCTTAACGAGGCTGTAACCGAACTGAAGAACGACGAGTTTGCCGAGCTTTATGCCGATGAGAACAAATCGGGCGACAGCCGCATCAGCGGAGAAGAGTTTGTAGACGAATGTAATGTAGAGAGCGACCTTGAGTTGTTGTTCCCCAACGAATACATTCCAAGCAGCAGCGAACGTATGTTGGTATACCGCGAACTTGATAAGCTGGAACTCGATAAAGACGTGGATGCCTTTAAGCAACGACTGGTAGACCGCTTCGGTAAGATTCCGCCCGAAGGAGAAGAACTTATCCGCATCGTGCCCTTGCGCAGGTTGGGCAAGCGCCTTGGTGTAGAAAAGATAACCCTTAAAGCCGGCAGAATGATATTGTATTTTGTCAGCAACCAAGAAAGTCCATACTATCAGAGCGAAGCATTCGGAAAAATTATCGACTATATGTCGCACAACCCGCGTAATTGCAACTTGCGCGAGCAGAATGGACGTCGTAGTATGGTTATTACGAAAGTAGAAAATGTAGAGACAGCTGTTAAGATACTACAGGAAATAGTATCGATAAGCTAAGACTTGATATCTGAAAAACATTGCGATGCTTTAATCGGTTCATCGCAATGACTTGATTGAAGCATCGCAATGTTTTTTTTGTAATCTCCACATGACTTTTAGGATTGATTTAAGTCAATTTCCTGAATTTACATACCTAAAAGTGGGCATAAATATGTTGTACAACCTAAAAAAAGGTCCGAAGAGCGTGGCTTTTCCCCTTTTTTATGTATTTTTGCACAGATTTGTAATAAGTGTGCGTAATGCATATACGCACAGAGCTACTAAACTAAAACAAATAAAGCATGATACACAAAGTATTAATCGCTAACCGTGGTGAAATCGCTGTACGTGTAATGCGTTCTTGTCGTGAGATGGGTATTCGCACCGTAGCGGTATTTTCAGAAGCCGATAGAACGGCTCGTCACGTATTTTATGCAGATGAGGCTTGCCTTATTGGTCCGGCCGCTTCTCGTGAGAGTTATCTGAATATAGATAAAATAATCATGGCGGCTAAACGTCATGGAGTGGATGCAATTCATCCGGGATATGGTTTCCTTTCTGAAAACTCAGAATTTGCTCGTCGTTGCCGCGAAGAGGGAATTATTTTTATCGGTCCCGATCCTGAAACAATGGATGCTATGGGCGATAAGATTTCAGCTCGTAAGCACATGATTGCAGCCGGAGTGCCGGTTGTGCCGGGTACAGAACAACCATTGCAGAGTGTAGAAGAAGCTAAAGAGATTTGTAACCGCATTGGCTACCCAGTTATGCTTAAGGCTTCTATGGGTGGCGGTGGTAAGGGTATGCGTCTTATCCACAGCGAAAGCGAGGTAGAAGAGGCTTATAATACTGCCCGCTCAGAGTCGATGTCTTCTTTCGGCGATGATACTGTTTATTTGGAGAAGTTCGTAGAAGAACCTCATCATATCGAATTCCAGATTCTTGGCGATAACTTTGGTAATGCTGTGCATCTGTTTGAGCGCGAATGCTCTATTCAGCGCCGTAACCAGAAGGTGGTAGAAGAGACTCCGTCGCCATTCGTTACTCCAGAACTTCGTCAGAAGATGGGTGAGGCTGCGGTAGCTGCTGCCAAGGCCGTTCATTATAAAGGTGCCGGAACCATCGAGTTCCTCGTCGACAAGCATCGTAATTTCTATTTCCTCGAAATGAATACTCGTTTGCAGGTAGAGCATCCTATCACTGAAGAAGTTGTGGGTGTAGACTTGGTTAAGGAGCAGTTGCGTGTGGCCAACAATGAACCTTTGCACTTCAAGCAAGAAGACTTGCATCAGCGCGGTCACGCCATAGAGTGCCGTATCTGTGCCGAGGATACTGAGAACAACTTCATGCCGTCGCCGGGAGTTATCCGTCAGTTGATAGAACCAAACGGTATCGGTGTTCGTATTGATAGCTATGTATACGAAAGCTACGAAATTCCTATCTATTACGACCCTATGATTGGTAAGCTCATCGTTTGGGCCACTACCCGCGAGTTCGCCATAGAGCGTATGCGCCGTGTGCTTTATGAGTACAAGATTACCGGTTTGAAGACAAACATCAGCTATCTGCGTCATATCATGAACGTGCCCGATTTTGTAGAAGGACACTATGACACCTTATTTATACCTAAGCACCAGCAGATGCTTAACGAGTGGGCGCAGAAGAAAGAAGAGGAAACCGAAAATATAGCCTTGATAGCGGCATATATCGATTATCTGATGAACTTGGAAGAGAACAAAACCACTACTGGCGACAACCGTCCTATCAGCCGTTGGCGTGAGTTCGGATTGAAGAAAGGCGTATTGCGCATCTAATATATTAAAGAGAAATAATTATGGAAATACATATTGGTGAAAGAGTTGCCGACGTGACGTTGGTTAGCAAAGACGGCAATAAGGTTCAGCTCCTGGTAGACGGAGTGCCATACGATGTAGATGTTGTAATGGCCGAAAACGGTAGCTGTTCTATTTTGCACGATGGAAAGTCATACAATGCCGAACTTATCCGTAAAGAAGGTGGGAAAAGTTATACGGTAAACGCGCATTATCAGTCGTACGACATCGATATCATCGATTCTCAGGCTAAGTTCCTGCGTATGCGCAAGGGAGCCGACGAGAAACAGCAAGATAAGATTATCTCGCCTATGCCGGGTAAGGTGGTTAAGATTCCGGTAAACGTAGGCGACCGTCTTGAGGCAGGCGATATCGTAGTGGTGATAGAAGCCATGAAGATGCAAAGTAACTATAAGGTTAACAGTCCGTGTGTAGTTAAGGAAATCTTGGTAAACGAGGGCGACTCTGTAAACAGTAATCAGGTAATAATGACACTCGACATAATAAAAGAGGAAGATTAATTATGACAACAGCAGAACAATATAAGAAATTTGAGGAGCTTGATAAATTGGCTTCTCAGGGCGGTGGGGTAGACCGTGTGGAAAGACAACACGCTAACGGACACATGACCGCACGCGAGCGTATCGACATGTTGCTCGATAAGGGTACTTTCAATGAGCTTGATAAGTTGGTTATCCATCACTGTACCGATTTTGGTATGGACAAGAATCATATTCCTGGCGACGGTATCGTATGCGGATACGGTAAAGTAGACGGACGTTTGGTATACGTTTACGCTTACGATTTCACCGTTTACGGCGGAACATTGAGCGTAACCGGAGCGCAGAAGATTGTAAAGGTGCAGCAGTTGGCTCTTAAGAACGGAGCGCCAGTCATCGCGTTGAACGACTCGGGTGGTGCCCGCATACAGGAAGGCGTAGGCAGTATCTCTGGTTATGCGTCTATCTTCTATCAGAACACTATCGCTTCTGGCGTTGTTCCGCAGATTTCCGCTATCCTTGGCCCTTGTGCCGGAGGGGCGTGCTATTCGCCTGCTCTTACAGACTTCATCTTCATGGTGAAAGAAAAGAGCCACATGTTCATTACCGGACCAGATGTAGTAAAGGCGGTAACTCATGAAGAAGTTGACAAAGAAGAGCTTGGTGGTGCATATACACACAGCAGCAAGAGCGGTGTAACTCACTTCCTTTGCGATACAGAAGAAGAAACCCTGATGAGCATCCGCGAGTTGCTTAGCTTCTTGCCTTCTAACAATATGGAAGACGCTCCTATGATTCCGTGCACAGATGATATCCGTCGTGCCGAAGAATCATTGATGACCGTTATTCCAGACGACCCGAATATGCCTTACGATATCAAGAATATCATAGAGCCGGTAGTCGATAACCATTACTTCTTCGAGGTAATGCCTCACTTCGCTAAGAACATTGTAGTAGGTTTCGCTCGCCTTGGCGGTCGTTCTGTAGGTATCGTAGCAAATCAGCCGGCTTATCTGGCAGGTGTTCTCGATATCGACGCATCCGATAAGGCTTCACGCTTCATCCGTTTCTGCGACTGCTTCAATATTCCTATCGTTACTTTCGAAGACGTGCCGGGATTCTTGCCGGGTTGCACTCAAGAGCACAACGGTATCATCCGTCACGGAGCTAAGATAGTATATGCTTATGCCGAAGCTACAGTGCCTAAGATTACAGTCATTACCCGTAAGGCATACGGAGGTGCTTACATCGTAATGAACAGTAAGCCTATCGGAGCCGATGTGAACTTCTCTTATCCTACAGCCGAAATCGCTGTGATGGGAGCGGACGGAGCGGTAAACATTCTGTATCGTAAAGCCACTCCCGAAGAGAAGGCTAAGGCTATCGAAGATTACAAGGAGAAATTCTCTAATCCGTATCGCGCTGCCGAGCAGGGATACATTGATGAGATTATTCTTCCTAAAGATACTCGCTACAAGCTTATTCAGGCGTTAGAGATGACTCAGAACAAGAGCCAGAGCAATCCGCCTAAGAAGCATGGTAACATGCCTCTGTAATATCATGGCATGATGAGCGCACCGTTTAAACAAGAAGTTTGATACTATCCGTGATGAACTCCTTGTTTAGACGGTATTTTTTTGTAGTTTTACAGACTGAAAATAAAAATTGGAGAGATTGAATTTTATGAAACGTTGGTTGCTGGCTATTATGTGTTGTGTAATTTTCTTGTCCGTTGGGGCGGAAGGTAAGAAGCAGACACGTAAGGAGCCTCTTTTTGGTAAGGCATTAGCCTCTTATACGGTATCTTCTAAAGCTCTTAGCGGAGCAGTGTTTTATTTGGTAAGCGGACATGGCGGTCCCGATCCCGGATGCATAGGTAAATATCAGGGAAAGGAGTTGCACGAAGATGAATATGCGTACGATATTATCCTCAGACTGGGGCGCGAACTTTTGACTCGTGGAGCTACGGTTCATTTCATCATTCAGGATAAGAAAGACGGCATACGCAATACAGCCATACTGAATAACAGCAAGCGCGAAACATGCATGGGCGACCCTATTCCGTTGAACCAGGTTGCACGACTTCAGCAGCGTTGCGATGCCATTAACCGTCTGCACCGCAAGTCGAAGAGTACTTATAAGCGTGCCATATTCATCCACGTGGATAGTCGCGGCAAAGGCAAGCAGACCGACGTGTTCTTCTATCACTCTCCGGGCAGTAAGTACGGAAAACGCTTGGCTGAAGGATTGCACAGCACATTCTCGGCAAAGTACGACCGTCATCAGCCCAACCGCGGATTCAGCGGAACGGTTAGCGAGCGCAATCTTTATGTGCTGAAGCGTAGCAATCCGTATGCGGTGTTCCTCGAACTGGGAAATATACAGAACCCGCAAGACCAGAAGCGATTGGTCATCCCCGATAATCGTCAGGCATTGGCCAACTGGGTTACCGAGGCGATAGTAAAAGACTTCAAGAAACAGAAATAAAACAATCAATTAATACTAAACCCCTAATCAATTATGAAAACATTTCTTTTTACAGCAGGACTATTGGCGTCGTTAAGTGCCAGTGCGTCTTCTACTGACACTCTTTACGTTAAGCAGCAACAGTTGCCTATCTTGATAGAGCGTACAGACAATGTATTGTTTTTGATGCGCATGAATGGCGGAAACACCCAACATCTGGATGAGGTAACTCTGAACTTTGGCAAAGATGTTTCGCTGTCCGATATAAAGGCGGTGAAATTATATTACGGCGGAACAGAGGCTCGTCAAGTTAATGCTACTCAGCGTTTCGCTCCGGTAGAATACATCTCTCGTGCTCCGGGACAGACCTTGGCTGCTCATCCATCATATTCTATAAAGAAAGATGAGACTCGTCCTAACAAGAACACCGTAGTGCTGAAAGGACAGCAAAAGCTTTATCCGGGAGTAAACTATTTCTGGGTGAGCGTAGAGATGAATCCTAACACATCGCTTACATATACTCTTTCGGCTACCGTAGAAGGTGCTAAGGCCGACGGACAGATGCTTCCCGTCAAGACAGTTTCGGCTCCTATGAAACGCTATATGGGTATCGGTGTTCGTCATGCAGGCGATGATGGATCTAACGCTTTCCGTATTCCGGGATTGGTTACTACCAACAATGGTACGCTGCTGGGCGTATACGATGTTCGTTATAACAACAGCAACGACTTGCAAGAACATGTAGATATAGGTTTGAGCCGCAGTACTGATGGCGGTAAGACTTGGGAAAAGATGCGTCTTCCTCTGTCGTTTGGCGAAACCGGTGATATGCCGAAAGCGCAAAACGGAGTTGGCGACCCGTCTATCCTTGTAGATACCAAGACAAATACCATTTGGATAGTAGCGGCTTGGACACACGGCATGGGTAATCAGCGTGCGTGGGTAAGTTCTCATCCGGGCATGGATATATATCACACCGCACAGCTCGTTATGGCTAAGAGTACAGACGACGGTAAGACATGGTCGGCACCTATCAATATCACAGATCAGGTTAAGAACCCCGAATGGCACTTCTTGCTTCAGGGTCCCGGACGAGGCATTACCATGCAAGACGGAACTTTGGTATTCCCCATCCAGTACATCGGAAAAGACCGCATCCCTAACGCCGGCATCATGTACAGCAAAGACCGTGGCGAAACATGGCATATCCATAACCACGCTCGCACCAACACCACAGAATCGCAGGTAGTAGAAGTAGAACCGGGCGTACTGATGCTTAACATGCGCGATAACCGTGGAGGCAGCAGAGCCGTTTACACCACTACCGATTTAGGTCGCACATGGAAAGAACACGTATCTTCGCGCACCGCGCTTCAGGAGCCTGTATGCATGGCCAGCTTGATTAGCGTAAAGGCAAAAGACAACGTTACCGGCAAGGACTTGCTGATATTCTCTAACCCCAACAGCACCAGTCGCCGTAACCACATAACCATCAAAATCAGTACCGACGGAGGCGAAACATGGTTGCCCGAACATCAGCTTATGATTGACGAAGGCGATTCATGGGGTTACTCATGTCTTACCATGGTAGATAAAGAAACCGTAGGTATACTGTACGAAAGCAGTATGGCGCACATGCTGTTCCAGAAAGTAAAACTAAGCGAGATAATGTCTGGCAAGTAATTCAGGGCACTATCTCTTGATAATAAACTTTTTAAATACATTTTATTATGATCAGATTAAATTGTTTTATTCAGGTAGAAGAGAGCAAACGCGAACAGGTGCTTGCTTTGGCAAAAGAATTGGTAGCGGCATCATTGAACGATGAAGGATGCATCGCTTACGACATCTTTGAAAGCTCAACACGCAGAGACGTGATGATGATTTGCGAAACTTGGAAAGACGCAGCATCGCTCGACGCTCATTCTAAGTCGGCTCATTTCACTACCTTGGTTCCTCAGATTCAAAACTTGGGAAGCCTTAAGCTTGAGCAGTTTGAGTTCTAAGCCACTGTACGGTAATGGAGAAAGGACTTACTTATACTTCTGTAGCGGAAGTCACCGCAGCTAATACAGCCATTGCCTTAGGTTCTGGCGATATGGAGGTATTTGCCACTCCGGCTTTGGTAGCACTGATGGAGAACGCTGCCATGAACGCTGTGAAATCGGCCTTGCCCGAAGGTTCTACTACCGTAGGCGCAATGATACAGACATCTCACATCAAGCCATCTGCCGTAGGCGAAACCGTAAAGGCTACAGCAGTATTGCAAGAGGTAGACGGCCGTAAGCTAACCTTCAGCGTGTCGGCAGTCGACTCGCAGGGAGCGGTAGGCGAAGGTACCCACGTAAGATATGTGGTAGACCGTGAGCGTTTTCTTGCTAAGCTGAAAAAGTAAGGAAACCGAATAATAACCATAAAGGCGCATTGTTAGGGTGGAGCAACCTTGACAATGCGCCTTTCGTTGTTTACATAGAAATATTATCACTGATTTGGTAGAAGACGCTTTTTTTGAAATGAAGACAACATAAATTCTCTAATTTATTTAACTTTGTATGAAATCCAGTTTATTCATCAAAAAATACATCCGTTATGAAATATCCGGTTGGCATACAGACATTCGAACAAATTATAGAACGTGATTTTGTTTATGTAGACAAAACAGACTTGGTTTATTCCTTGGCTACGGAAGGTAAGATTTATTTTATGAGTCGTCCCCGTCGTTTCGGAAAGAGTTTGCTGCTATCTACGCTTCGTGCTTATTTCGAAGGAAAGAAAGAACTGTTCGCTGGTTTGAAGATCGATGCGTTAGAGCACGATTGGCATGTACACCGTGTGTTTCATATAGATTTTAACGGCACTAATTTTACACAGCCTGGTGCCTTGCATATGAGAATCGAGGGCTATCTGCATGATTGGGAAAAGGAATATGGCATAACTCCAGATGTTGATTTTAGTTTGGGCTCTCGCTTCAACCGCATACTTCAAGCTGCTGCCGAGCAAACTGGAAGAGGTGCTGTAGTTTTGGTGGATGAGTACGACAAGCCTTTGCTCGATGTATTAGAAGGCGATTCGGAACTTCTTGAACAGAACCGAGAGATTCTGAAAGCGTTTTATTCCGTATTCAAGCTTGCCGATGCTTCTCTCCGTTTCGTTTTTCTTACAGGTGTTACCAAATTCTCGCAGGTCAGCGTGTTCAGTGGTTTTAACCAACCGAAGGACATCAGTATGTTTGAAAAATACGAAGCTCTTTGCGGTATTACTGAAGAAGAGCTGCATACACAGTTTGCCGAATCCATCAAAGAGATGGCGGCAGTAAACGGTTGTAGCGAAGAGGAAATCCGTCAGCGATTAAAACGGCATTACGACGGTTATCACTTCAGTGAAAACCTTACGGATATTTATAATCCGTTCAGCGTATTGAATGCGCTCGATTGCCGACGAATCCGCGACTTCTGGTTTACCAGCGGTACACCATCTTACTTGATTCGCTTAATGAATCATTTTCATGAGGGAATTGACGAGCTTACCAATAAGTATTACCTCCCAGATGAATTCATTAACTATAAAGCAGACATAGAATATCCGTTGCCTATGATTTACCAGAGCGGCTACCTCACCATAAAAGATTTCGATAGAGATTCAAATCTCTTCTTGCTTGATTTCCCCAACAACGAGGTAAAGAGCGGTTTCTTGGCTATGGTGGCTACCAACTACTTGCAATGCAAAATGCCATTAGAGTCTTGGATGGTGAAAGCGGTATTTGCGTTAAAGCGTGGTCAACTGGAAGAATTCCGCAAGATGCTCACTTCTTTTTTGGCAAGCATCCCATATACCATGCGCAGCAAAGAAAACGAGCCTGAAAGGGAACGTTATTTCCATTATACATTCTATCTGCTGCTTCGCTTGATGAGTGTGTACGCTGTTCTTACTGAAAAAGAGCAGAGCGAAGGTAGGGTAGACTGCATTGTAGAAACTCCTCAGTACGTGTATATCTTCGAGTTCAAGTTGGATGGTACTGCCGCAGAGGCTTTACAGCAGATAAACGATAAAGGTTATGCCCGTCCGTACGAAGCGTCAGAGCGCAAAGTGTATAAGGTGGGAGTAAACTTCTCTTCCAAGACCGGAACTATAGATGAATGGGAAGTAGGATGATTTTATAAACAATAAACCATAAAGGCGCATTGTTAGGGTGGAGCAACCTTGACAATGCGCCTTTCGTTTTTTATGTATCCTCGAAAAAGTGTAGTGAATGCGGGCTTTTATCCTCGAAAAAGTGTATTCTTAGAAGAAATTTCCCATTTTAAAGTGACCACCACTGTAGTCGTTGAAAAACCATTGCGATGATTCAAACCAACCATTGCGATGGTTAAGACGAAACAATGCGATGGTTTAATCGGATTATCGCAGTGTTTTTTCAGTGCTTTTAAGCAGCTACTTTGTGTATATGATATTTACTCTATACTTATAGAGAAGTATATATCTAATAAGAAAGCCAGATTAGAATATTACGAATTTCGAATCGTCAAAATTGAAGATACTTACATAGCGGTCGAAGAACTTCAAACCGATATTTCCTTCCGAAGTGAATTTAGGTAACATGGCGGTTATCACCACAATCTGATCTCTAAAAGTTATGCCACATAGCTTTGCTTGCTGAGTAGCTATTGCTTCGGCCACAACGTCCCCTTTCCTGTTGTAACCCTTTTGCAGCTTAAGCCCCACATTCTCTTTCACGAAATCTTTCACCGCTTGGCTCTGTTTCATCAATGCGATAAACGATCCGTTTCCTAAGTCTAAGACGAAATTTCCGCCGAGCGAAAATTTTCTACCATCCTGGTTGAATGTCAATTCAGCCTTGATAGCCGGCATTTTTAAGTACGTGTCATAATTTATGTCGAACGATTTACCCGACTGACACTCCGTAAGATACTCATCCTTACCAATTAGTTGCAGCGTATAATTCTTCATGTCCAGCTTTACTATGCGAGAATTATCGGTGGCGTTATGCAAGTTTTGTACAGGAACAGCCATGTCGTAATACGAAGATAAATCAGCTAAGATTAATATCTTGCCTTCGTACCGAGTCTTTTCGTTCAGCATGATTTTACCCTTTGCCCTATGCGTAATACGATGCCGTTTTCCGCCCAAATTCATTTTCTGCTCACTTTGGTGAGGAACAAGCATCAAGTGCAACTCCTCTTGATGCTTGAATGCAAAAGCAGAGTCGATAAGCATAACGTGTATGCCCGATTCCACAAGTATTCTACTTTCTACCGATTGATTTATTTGTGCGTTGAAAACGTAGTGCCCATCTACTTTTTTCAATTTAAATACGTCAGCATTATTCTGTTGTGCAAACGCAAGGTTGCATTCTGCTATGATAAAAACGATAAGGCTCAATAATGTTCTTATATTACTCATGATAGAAGATTTATGTGTTAGTTTGGTTGCAAATATATTAAAAATCGTTTTCGCAATGCTGAGTGCTTGTTCCTTTTTCTATGACCTGTTTCGCTTAGGTCAGTCATTATAAATCGGATATATAACATTCCCATCGCCCAACTAACCTATAGCGATGGGAATGTCTCTTTAAATACATCCCTTACTAGAGGGAACTTCATAATGATATATATCTCGGCGGACAGCCATTTTGATGCTTCGCGCCAACGCCTTGAAGATGCCTTCTATCTTATGATGTTCGTTCTGACCCTCGGCTTTGATGTTTAGGTTCATGCGAGCGGAGTCGCTGAGCGACTTGAAGAAGTGAAGGAACATTTCGGTGGGCATGTCGCCTATCTTTTCGCGGTGGAACTCTGCGTCCCATACAAGCCAGGCACGACCGCCGAAGTCGAGTGATACCTGGCATAGGCAATCGTCCATAGGGAGGCAGAAGCCGTAGCGCTCTATTCCTCTCTTGCTGCCTAAGGCTTGGTAAATGCATTCTCCGAGTGCTATGGCGGTGTCTTCTATGGTGTGGTGCTCGTCAACTTCCAAGTCGCCTTTTACGGTGATGTCGAGGTCGATGCCGCCGTGCTTGCCTATCTGCTCCAGCATGTGGTCGAAGAATCCCAGCCCTGTGCTGATGTGGCAAGTGCCGTTGCCGTCCAAGTTCAGGCGGATGCGTATATCAGTCTCTTTGGTAGTGCGTTGCACTTCAGCTGTGCGCTCTCCGGCAAACAGAAACTCGGCTATGCGGTCCCAATTGGTAGTAGCAAGAACGCATATATCTTCCAGATTCTTTTCTTTTAGGCACTCTTTATTCTCTTGCAGCAATATAGCTTTACAACCTAAGTTTTTTGCCAACTCTACATCCGTAGCACGGTCGCCTATAACGAAACTTCCTGCCAAGTTATAGTCTTCATTATTAATGTATCGAGTCAACATTCCGGTGCGAGGCTTACGTGTGGGGGCGTTATCCTCCGGGAAGCTGCGGTCTATGAAAATCTCATCGAATGTTACTCCCTCATTTCGCAGGGTGTTCAGCACCAGATTATGCACGGGCCAAAACGTATCTTCGGGGAAAGACGGAGTACCCAAGCCATCTTGGTTGGTTACCATGGCGAACTCGAAGTCGAGTTTCTGACGGATGAAATAAAGGTTGCGTATCGCTTTAGGATAAAACTCCAACTTCTCGAAAGCGTCGAGTTGATAGTCTACGGGCGGCTCTATCACGATTGTTCCATCGCGGTCTATGAATAATACTTTTTTCTTCATGGTTATGCCTCCTTATATTCATTCAGCGCCTCTATCAGCATATCGTTTTCGGGGCGGGTGCCTATAGTGATGCGCAGGCAGTCCTTGCATAACGTCACGTTGGTGCGGTTTCGTACTATGATTCCCTTGTCTACTAAATAGTCGTATATCTTACGTGCGTCGGTCACCTTAGCCAAGAAGAAGTTGGCGTCGGTAGGGTAGATGTGCTTGCATATAGCCAACTTGCCGAACACCTCTATCAGTCGTGCTCTTTCTTCGATCAGCGAGTTTACCCATCGTTTTACTTCGTAGTGCTTCTGAATAATCTTCAGTGCCTCTTCTTGGGTAAGGCGGTTCACATTGTATGGGTATTTCACCTTATTGAATATGCTGATGATGTCTGCACTGGCAAATGCCATACCCAAGCGGATAGCTGCGCATCCCCACGCCTTACTGAATGTGTTGAGGATAATCATGTTTGGATGCTGGTCGAGTTCCAAGCGGAATGGCTTTTCGGACGAGAAGTCAGAGTATGCCTCGTCTATTACTACCAATCCATCGAAGCCCGAAAGAACTTTCAGTATTTCAGAGCGGTTCAGACTGTTTCCTGAAGGGTTGTTGGGACTGCATATCCAGATTACCTTAGTATTAGCGTCGCATGCGGCAAGTAGCTTATCGGCAGATAGCTGAAAGTTGGCATCGAGCTGTACGGGACGATACTCTACATCATTGATATCGGCGCATACCTTATACATGCCGTAAGTAGGTTCTATAGCCACCACGTTGTCGGTCTGCGGACGAGTAAAGCAGCGGTAAATCAAGTCGATAGCCTCATCGCTACCGTTGCCCAAGAAAACCTGGCTGGGCTTAACGCCCTTTATGGGAGCGATAAGATTCTTCAGTTCACGCTGCAGAGGGTCGGGGTAGCGGTTGTTGGGTGTATTATATGGATTTTCATTGGCATCCAAGAACACTGAGGCTTCTTTTCCGCTGTACTCATCGCGTGCCGACGAGTAAGGCTTCAATGCCCAGATGTTGGGACGTGTCAATTCTTGTAAAGACTTCATGATATTTGCGTTTTTATTTATTGTTTTCGAGGCGCACGGTCACTGCATTCTTGTGAGCGTCAAGATGTTCGTTGGCTGCCATTACCTGAATGGCGGGACCCAGTGTGGCGATGCCTTCGCGTGTAATTTCCTGGAAAGTGATTTTACGTATAAAGCTATCGAGGCTTACACCGCTATAAGCTTTGGCATATCCGTTGGTAGGCAGGGTGTGATTGGTGCCCGAAGCATAGTCGCCTGCACTCTCGGGCGAGTACGAGCCAAGGAATACAGATCCGGCATTGATAATCTGAGCCGCCACTTCGTTATAGTCGCTAGTTTCGATGATAAGGTGCTCCGGAGCATATTCGTTGACCATGCAGATGGCTTCTTGCATATCTTTTACTAAAATTAGCTTACTCGATTCTAGCGAGCGCGAAGCCAGCTCTTTACGCGGAAGGGCTGCCAATTGTTTCTCAACCTCTGCAGTCACGGCATCGAGCAGAGTCTCGGATGTAGTTATAAGCATAGCCTGACTGTCGGCACCGTGTTCGGCTTGCGATAACAAATCGGCTGCTACAAATACAGGATTGGCACTGTCGTCGGCCAATACAGCCACTTCCGACGGTCCGGCAGGCATATCAATAGCCACATTGCGCAACGAAACCTGCTGCTTGGCTACGGTGACGAACTGATTGCCCGGTCCGAATATCTTATACACCTTAGGTATGCTGGTTGTGCCATAAGCCATAGCTCCGATAGCCTGCACGCCTCCAGCTTTGAATACCTTGTTTACTCCAGCGGCACGTGCAGCGTAAAGCACTGCGGGGTGTACCTTTCCCTCACGGTTGGGAGGTGTGCAAAGCACTATCTCCTTACATCCGGCTATCTGTGCAGGAGTGGCAAGCATCAGCACTGTAGAGAATAAAGGAGCTGTTCCGCCGGGAACGTATAAGCCCACTTTCTCTATGGCTACTGACTTCTGCCAACAAGTAACTCCCGGCAGGGTCTGTATCTTCTTGCCTTCGAACTTCTGTGCGGCGTGGAATGTGCGGATGTTGTTCAGCGCAAGCATGATTGCCGCTTTCAGTTCTATGCCTACCTCTTTTTCGGCTTCTTCAAACTCCTCTTCGGTTACGCGCAATGAGTCGAGTTGCACGTGGTCGAACTTCTCTTCATATTCTTTTACTGCCTTATCGCCTTCGGTACGCACCTTGTCGAGAATCTCTCTCACGGTGTCTTGCAGTGAATCAGTTTTTAGGGCGGAGCGTTTCAGTATGAAAGCCCAGTCGCTACGGTTGGGATAACGTATAATATTCATAAAAGCATTCGGTAGTTAGAAGATTATAGAATCATTTTTTCGATAGGGAGAACCAAGATGCCCTGTGCACCGAGTGCCTTCAGCTTGCCGATGATTTCCCAGAAACGTTTCTCGTCGAGTACGGTGTGTACGCTGCTCCATCCTTCGGTAGCCAGCGGCATGATGGTAGGACTCTTTACACCCGGAAGTACTTCGATTATTTCCTTCAGACGGTCGGTAGGAGCGTTCATAAGTACATACTTCTTGTCTTCGGCTGCCTTAACCGCTTCTATGCGGAACAGCAATTCCTGAAGTATTTCTTTCTTTTCGGGCGAAAGGTTCTTGTGCCCGATGAGCAGAGCCTCGCTCTTCATTACTACTTCCACCTCCTTAAGATTGTTGCTGATAAGGGTAGAACCGGAGCTAACGATGTCGAATATAGCGTCGCTGAGGCCGATGCCCGGAGCGATTTCTACAGAGCCGGTGATAACGTGAATATCGGCGTTGATATTATTATCGTTCAAGAATTTGCGTAGAATGGCAGGATAAGAAGTGGCGATTTTCTTTCCGTTGAACCAAGACAAGTCGTTATAGTCTTCTTCTTTGTGAATGGCGAGAGACAATCGGCACTTGCTGAATCCTAAGCGGTAGATTATTTCGGCATCTTCATCTCTTTCTGTGAATTCATTTTCTCCCACTATACCTATGTCGGCAACTCCGCTTGCCACGCTTTGCGGAATATCATCATCGCGAAGGAACAATACTTCTACAGGGAAGTTGGTAGACTGTGTCAACAGAGTTCGTTTAGAGGTAGACAATTTAATGTCGGCTTCGGCCAATAAGTTCATTGTGTCATCGAACAAGCGGCCTTTTGATTGTACTGCAATTCTAAGCATATTCAATGTGTATTTTTAATTTGTATTCTTGTTAATGTGCTATATAAAAAAAAGAGGCTCACCACTACGGCAAGCCTCTTTCGTTATGTCTTATGATATATATCTATATACAACCATCCGGCTACCGTATTGTTACGTTAGTGCAATGATGATGGCGATGTAGAATATTTATAATCATATTATTCGTTTTGTTCTTTTGTTTGTTGCAAAAGTATGTAATGGATTTCTTTATTCCAAATAAATATCAGAAAAACTTTTTGTTTTCTTTCATTTTATTCTTTCTGTAATATTGATGGCGTCATTTTGTCATACAGCATAGGCTGTTATTCGTCTTCTGTCTTACAGTGCTCAAAGTGCATTTCCTTGTGTGCTTTTTCTGGCGGAAAAGCGAAGTAAGTACATACGGCGTGCGTGCATTCTTCTTCGGCTTCATTATAGAGCGAAGCCTCTACCGTTACAATGTTTCGGCGTTGTTCAGTGATGTGCGCTCTAAGAGTGATGCGCTTGTCGGTAGTGTACACGGGCTTTTTGTATCGTGTATCCATGCGACTTGTTACGCCGGCTGTCTGCAACTTTCGGATAATTACCCATCCGCATATCTCGTCGAGCAGGGTAGCCTGAATACCTCCGTGCAGTGTGTTGTGCCATCCTTGAAAACGTCCGTCGGGCTGCCAGTAGCTCACTATGTCGTCACCGTCTTCGTAGAACTCCATCTTTACGCCCCATTCATTATCGGGAGCGCAACCGAAACAGTTGTATCCTTCTGTTCCTATCCAAGGATTGATTATCTTTTTCATGTGGATTTGATGTTTTTAGAATTCATAATCGCAGCAGGCGCGGTCGGCTTTGGCATCTTTCAATATGCCGGCGGCAGCCACGTGAGCTGGGTGTACAGCGTATGCCTTTACGTCGTCCAGACTATCGAATTCACTTTCAAGACAGATGTCCCACGCCTCTGCAGCGTTGATGTTTACTCCTACAAATACTTTGCGTATAAACGGAATGGAAGCTGGCAGTGCTTCGATGGCATTCTTAAAACAGTTGGCTACTTCCGATTTGGCTTCTGCCGTAAGGCTTTCTTTCAGCTTAAATAAAACAATGTGCTTGACCATAGTTGCTTATTTTATATTTTATTGTATATTTGTGCATTTAGCTCATGCTATATAGTGCAAATTAAAACATAAAATTCAAAATATACAAGATGATAATCATAGGAATTGCTGGTGGAACAGGCTCTGGTAAAACCACCGTGGTGCGTAAAATAGTAGAAAGTCTTCCGAAAGATTCTGTAGCGGTTATACCTCAAGATTCGTATTACAACGACCAGTCGGACATGCCGTTAGAAGAACGTAAGAAAACTAATTTCGACCATCCCGATGCGTTTGATTGGACTCTCTTCGGACAGCAGATTGCCGAGCTTCGTCATGGAAGAGCCATAGAGCAACCTACGTATTCTTATTTAGTATGTACTCGATTGCCCGAAACCATACACGTAGAACCTAAGGAGGTAATTATAGTAGAAGGTATTATGAGCCTTTACGATAAGGGTCTGCGCGATTTGATGGACCTGAAGGTGTTTGTAGAAACCAGTCCCGACGAACGATTGCTGCGTGTGATAACGCGCGACACTGTAGAGCGCGGACATCCGCTGGGAATGCTTATCGATAAATACCGTAATGTGCTGAAACCTATGCACGACCAATTTATCGAACCTACCAAACAGTTTGCCGATATCATCGTTCCCAACGGTGGAACTAATCAGAAAGCCATCGATATACTTACCACATATATTGAAAAAATGTTAGAACGATGAAACTGTTCCGCTTCTTCTTGGCAATGGTTGTGGCGATGACGCTATTCTCGTCTTGTCACAATGGCAACGGAAACGAGGAAGGCGCTATCGACCTTCCGGCCATACAGCAAAAGGGAGAGCTTACTGTGCTCACCCTGAACTCTTCTACATCTTACTTCAGCTATCGTGGTGAGCCTATGGGCTTTCAGTACGAGTTGGCTCAGCAGTTCGCCGCATCGCTTGGCGTGAAATTGAACATTAAGGTAGTGAAGAATGTAAAGGCCATGACCGATAGCTTGCTTGCCGGGAAGGGCGATCTTATAGCATTTAATCTTACTATCAGCAATGCGCTTAAAGATAGCGTAATTTATTGTGGCGAAGAGAATATCACCCATCAGGTGCTGGTTCAGCGGAAGAGCAAGTCGGCTATTACCGATGTTACCCAACTGATAGGGAAGGAAGTGTATGCTACTCCTGGGGCGCATCTGGCCAGATTGCGTAATTTAAATGATGAGTTGGGCGGCGGCATCAACGTGAAAGAGATTTCGGCGGATAGCGTGTCGGTAGAAGAACTTATCTCGTGGGTGGCAGATGGAAAGATTGACTATACCTTGGCAACCGAAGAAGTGGCGAAACTTAACCGTACGTATTATCCCAACCTGAATGTATCGTTGCCTGTCAGCTTTGATCAGCGTTCATCGTGGGCGGTGCGTAAGACTTCGCCATTGCTGGCGCAGGCAGCCGACAAGTGGCACAAGGAAAATATCAATTCGCCGGAATTCAAGATCAGCGCCAAACGTTATTTTGAACTCAACAAGCATCCGCATAGTGCGGCTATACTGTCGATTAAAGACGGAAAGATATCGCATTACGACCATCTGTTCCGTAAGTACGCTCCACGTGTGGGGTGGGACTGGCGTTTGCTTGCTTCGCTATGTTTCGCAGAGTCTAACTTCAACCCCGACGTAGTATCATGGGCAGGAGCCAAGGGACTTATGCAGCTGATGCCTGCCACATGTCGTGCTATGGGTATCCCTATCGGAAAAGAGAAAGACCCAGAAGAAAGTATCCGTGCTGGGGTGGAATACATCGCTCGTCTGCAAAGCATATTTAAGCGTGTGCCCGAAGCGGAAGAACGCACCAAATTCGTGTTGGCTGCATATAATGCCGGGGTGGGGCACATAACAGATGCCATGGCGTTGGCAGAGAAATATGGCAGAAACCGCTATAGATGGGAACATCACGTAGACCATTATGTATTGCTGAAGAGCAATGAGGAATATTATCAAGACCCCGTATGTAAGAATGGATACTTCAGAGGTACGGAGACCTACAACTTTGTGCGCGACGTGCTGCGCAGAGCGGAAATATACAAGAAGAAAATCCGTAAATGACGGTATCGGTCTTTGTTGAAATTCACCTCGGTTACCAAATAGTAGCTACCGCTAAGAAGGTATTCACCGTATAGGTTTATACCCACATTATGGTATATATTTTAGAGCATATTCTAAATGAGATAATACACTATAAACACGTAAATTCATTTGTATTCAGTGTGTTATAAATAAATCTGCCAACTTCCTTAAATCTTAGAACACTTTTTAATGCTTTATTGTTTCTTTTAAGCTATTTTTCGTAAAATTTGGGTATTGTCCCACTTTTTGCTTGTCTCTAATTTTGCACCAGAAAAAATTAAGAGAAAGCAATGAAAGCAAAAAGAAACATTATTCTGACTACAGCTCTCTTTTCGTTGGCAGCCCTGCCAGCGTTGGCAGCAGAACCGGGAACTACAGAGAAAGAGGTAGCTACAGCATCGGAAGTAAAGGCTGAGGCGCAGCCTAAAATCAAACAGACCAATTATACTGACGATTATGAGAAATTCCGTTTCGGCGGATACGGTGAGATGGTAGCCAGCTTTATGGATTATGGAAAGAACCGTTTTTCGGGTGCGAACTACGGTAATACCCGTGAACACAGAAGCACGATAGCTATTCCGCGTTTCGTGTTGGCACTCGATTATAAGTTCAACTCTAAGTGGGTACTTGGTGCCGAAATAGAATTCGAATCGGGTGGTGTAGGCATAGAACAGGAGATGGAAAGTGCTCCCGGTGGAACAGAAAACATGGAGTATGAGCGCGAGATGGAAAAAGGCGGTGAGGTAGCTCTGGAGCAATTCCACATTACTCGTCTCATTAATCCGGCTTTCAACGTACGTGTAGGTCATATGATAGTTCCTTTGGGACTGACCAATTCTCATCATGAACCAATCAATTTCTTCGGAACTTCTCGTCCGGAAGGCGAAACAACAATATTACCCTCTACTTGGCATGAAACAGGTGTATCGGTGTTCGGTACGTTCGGAAAAGGTTATGCCACCTTCGATTATCAGGCAATGGTGGTTGCCGGATTGAATCCTGACGGTTTCGGTATGCTTAACTGGGTGCAGGGCGGTAAGCAGGGCTTGTTTGAATCGGATAACTTCTCATCGCCGGCTTATGTAGCTCGTCTGGATTATAAAGGTGTGCCGGGACTTCGACTTGGGGCTTCTGCATACTATTGTCATGACGTACTGAAGAATGCCGACAAGAGTTGGAAATACTCTTCAATCAGTCGTTCTGCTCTGAAAATCTTCTCGTTCGACGGTCAGTATAAAAACCCGTACGTTACTGCACGTGCCAATGTTATCTGGGGAAATCTCGACAATGCCTCGGCTATAGGTAATGTGGTTACCGGAAACAAGAGCAACACTAATAGCTATCCCACTGGAGTGCGTCGTCACGTTGCTAAGACAGCCTTGTGCTATGGAGGCGAACTTGGCGTAAACGTAAGCAAGTTCTTCAAGAAAGGCAAGTGCCCTGTAATCTATCCGTTTGTTCGTTACGACTATTATAACCCTCAGCAGAAAGGCGACGATAATCAGACCATGCAGAACATTCTGCAGGTAAGCAAATGGACAGCCGGAGTAAATTGGTACGCTCTGCCTAACCTGGTAGTAAAGGCAGATTATACTACACGCCAGATAGGTACTCAGAAAGTATTCGGAACTACTAAGTTCAACAGCGAAAACGAGTTGTCGTTCGGTATAGCTTATATCGGCTGGTTCACAAAAAGATAAATAATATAAAATCAAATAATTAAAAATAGGTATGAAAAAGAATTTTTTATTGGCAGGAAGCTTCTTGATGGGCTTGCTTATGGCATTTACATCATGCAGTGACGATAAGGGTGCTACAGAAGAGAAAGTTGCCGCAGGCGAATCATTCACTTGCATCGAACAGATTATCGACGGCTGTTCAGACATCGCTCACGAAGTAGGCGAAAGCAAAATTGGTGACCCGTTGAACCTCTATAACGAAGGAAAGCAGCACGAAGCTCTTCTGGCTGTAGAATCTTGGTACAGCTTCCACTCTCGCGAAGACTATAGCAACAACATTTATTCTATCCGCAATTCTTATTACGGCACATTAGACGGTACTGTATCTCAGAACTCGTTGGCTGCATTGATTAGTAAGAACAATTCTTCATTGGATACAAGAGTAAGAGAAGCTATCGACGCCGCTGCAAAAGCTATCTTGAATATTCCTAACCCATTCCGCGATCATATTAACTGCACAGAAGCTAAAACAGCTCAGACTCGTTGCGCTGACCTGGAAGATATTTTGGGCGAACTTAAAACATACATGGAAGGTACAGCAGCCGTTAACCAGGACGAAGTGCTTGCTCCTATCGTAAACAATTACGTTGATAATGTGATATTGCCTACTTACAGAAGTCTGAAAGAACAGAACTCTAAGCTCTATGATTTGGTTTCTACATTCCAGGCAAATCCTACAAATGAAAACTTGAAGGCCGTATCTGATCAGTGGTTGGTAGCACGTGCACCATGGGAAACTAGCGAAGCATTCCTTTTCGGTCCTGTAGACGATCAGGGCTTGGATCCTAACATGGACTCTTGGCCTCTTGATGCAGGAGCTATCGCTAACATCTTGAACTCGGGCAACTTTGACAACCTTGACTGGACACACGATAACACCGACAAAGAAATTGAAGCGAAACAGGGTGTGCGTGGTTTCCATACACTTGAGTTCCTTACATTCTACAACGGTAAGGCTCGTACTCTCAACGATAAGGCTCAGGGCGAAGGCGACGAATACTTGGTTTACAACAGCACTAACGCTAAGAGCTGGGGTAACTACATGAAACAAGTTGCTTATTTGCTGAAGAAAGATGCTTCTAGTCTTTACGACTATTGGACTGTATCTTACAAAGGTGGTGACAGTTTTGCCGCACGCTTCAAATCATTCGATTTCTAAATCGAACGAGAGCTTTTAAGGTAAATATATAAAAGTAAGCTGGAAGAACTCCGGCTTACTTTTAGGCATGTATAGACGTAATATTCGTGCCGTAAATAAAACAATCCTTAAGAAAAGAGAATGATGATTTGTTCAAACATGAAATATATATCTTTAATATGCGCTGCAGCCATACTCGCTTCGTGCGAAAGCGATGACGGGATTGACGTGCAAGACATAAGCATCCCCGGCGGATACGCACTGTCGGCTGGTACTGCTACTGTCTTCACCAAATCTACCTTCGCTTATGATACTGGTTCCGACTGGCTGAGCGGAACTTACGCCAAACGTTTCGATAAAGGCGATAAGATATACAGCGATGTCAACCTGACAAGCGACACAGGATTAGGTCCGGTTTATGCCGGCTATTCGTGCGGTAGTTGTCATCGTAACTCTGGACGTACCAAGCCTAGCACATGGGAAGGCGGATCGGGTACTACAGGATTTTCGTCTATGTTGGTTTATATCACCCGTAAGAACGGTTCGTTCTTTCCCGATTACGGACGTGTGCTACACGACCAAAGTATTGAAGGCGTAAAGCCCGAAGGTAAGCTTAAAGTAACATGGAGCTATGAATCGGGCGAGTTTCCGTTGACTGCCGAAGACCGCGAAGACGGCGTGACCACCCCAGAGAAGTACGAACTTGCATTACCGCATTATCAGGTTACCGAGTGGTATACCGATGGTACTAAGAACTACGGCGAACCGACAGCAGAGGCGGTGAAGCCCGAAGATCTTAACATCTCAGTGCGCATACCATTGCGTCATGTAGGTATGGGGCAACTCATGTCGCTCGACCCTACAGAGATTGAGGCATTAGCAGCCAAGAGCAACTATCCTGAGTATGGCATCAGCGGACGATGCAATTACATTACTGAAAGAGGAGTACTGGGATTAGGTATCTCAGGAAATAAAGCTCAGCACCAGGACTTGACGGTAGAACTTGGATTCTCAAGCGATATGGGAGCTACGAACAGTCGTTACCCAGAAGAAATATGCGAAGGTCAGAGCCAGATGCAGGGAGGAAGCATGATGGGACTTTCGTACGATAAGCTTGATGTATCGACCGAAGACATGGAGAATGTAGACCTCTATTTACAATGCTTGGGCGTGCCGGCACGCAGATTGGGCAGCACCGGAAAGGATGTGAAATATGGAAACAAGACTATTAAAGAGAGAGAGTTGGTTTCTATAGGCGAGCAGAATTTCTATAAAGCCAAATGTCATCTTTGCCACGTCACCACGCTTCACACTAAGCAGCGCGGATCTACATTGCTTAACGGTACTCATATTCCTTGGCTTGGCGGACAGACTATCCATCCTTATTCTGATTTCTTGCTTCACGACATGGGTTCAGAGATTATGGGAAGAGGTCTGAACGACGACTACGTAAGCGGCTTGGCCCGTGGAAACGAGTGGCGTACCACTCCGCTTTGGGGTGTAGGACTGCAGGAGAAAGTCAACGGACATACATACTTCTTGCACGACGGACGTGCCCGCAACTTTGTTGAGGCCATTATGTGGCACGGAGGCGAAGGCGAAGCGTCGAAGAACATCTTCAAGAATATGAGCAAGAAAGACCGTGACGCATTAATCAAGTTTTTACAATCGTTATAACTACAGAACAGCATGAAAAAAATTATAGCATTGGCCGCACTTGCCACTTTACCTCTTGGCATGATGGCCCAGCACGAAGAAGACAGTGAAAATGGGGTAGTGTCATTAGCCGGACGCGAAGGTTTTACTATCCAGAGCAAGAAGGGCGATTTCGTATTCAAACCGTATATGTTGGTGCAGACCAGCGGCAACTTTAACTGGTATGATGACGAGGGCCTCGATAAAGCTTATAATCAAGACAATATCGCCAACTCTGGCTTCGGAATTCCGTATGCCGTACTCGGATTCACCGGAAAAGCTTTCGATAAGGTTTCTTTCAACCTTTCAATCAATGCGGCAAAGAGTGGAGGTCAGCTGTTGCAGCAGGCGTGGTTCGACGTTAAGTTTAAAGAAGCAGCTCAGCTGCGTGTGGGTAAGTTTAAAACTCCTTTCTCTCATGCTTACCTCACTACACTTGGCGAGACATTGTTTCCGCAGTTGCCTACATCGCTTACCACGGCAGTCATTATGCCTTATACGCTTAACGCCGTTACGCCTAACATCGGTACAGGTTTCGATTTGGGTGTAGAACTTCACGGATTGGTGAAAGATAAATTCGGTTACGAAATAGGTTTGTTCAACGGAACCGGGGCTGCTGTAAACACAGCGTCTAAAACCATGAGCGACGATTGGCACATCCCCTCACTGCTTTATGCCGGACGCTTTACATACATGCCTTACGGTGTGATGCCTTCTACTCAAGGAAATCCTAATCGTCTTGATGAAAAGAAGATGTTGATTGGTGTATCTGGCTCTATCAATGTAGAGAGCGAGAACGAAAGTACCAACGATACCCGTGTAGGTTTTGAATGGGCGCTTTTATATCATAAATGGTATTTCGCAGCCGAGGCTTACTGGATGAACGTAGGTTTCACCAAGCGTCAGAAGATAGACGAACACTATAACTATGTAGGCGGATACATTCAGGGTGGTTATTTTGTAGCACCTCGCGTACAGTTGGCTGCACGTTATGACATCATGAATCGTAACAGCACCACTAAAGACGGATTGCTTAACATGCCGGCTGTAGGTGTGAACTATTTCTTCAAGGGATGCAACCTCAAGTTGCAGGCTATGTATCAGTACACCGGACGTACCGGACACGCTAACCAGCTAGATCGTGACAACGACAATCTCGGGTTGGCTACCCACTCTGCTACCGTTCAGTTGCAATACGCATTCTAATTCATGTATTTTTCAAACAGTCTTGTTATGAAGAAAATGAAAACAAGTCTTTCAGTCTGCTTATTTCTTGGGGCGCTTCTCGCTTCGTGCGATGAAGGACGCATATACGAGAAAGAGCTCGTTATCCCTCAAGATGGTCTCACAGTAAACCTGACGGCTTCTGTAGAAGGTATAAGCACATGGCCAAGTGGCTATGAGTTGGCTTTGGCGGGACTTACATCAGACGATGCGGTTAGCATTTATAAGGTTATAAATGCCGACGGCGATTTATCGCTCGATATGTCGGGCATTACAGATGATATAGAGAAAGTGCAGTTGTGCATTATGGATAAGGCTTCAAGAAAGAGCGTAGTGGCGTATAAGGAAATCGACAAAAACGATTTTCAGACCGAGAACAATGTCATAAAGATGGATGCCGGACAGGTGAACGTAGCTATGTACAACACCATACAAACCTACATCTTCAATGATAAATGCATTTCGTGTCACGGCTCGCAGGGCAGTGCTCCGCGCGGATTGTTCCTTACCTCGGGTAAGAGCTACGGCTGTTTGGTTAATGTAGCCTCTAAGTCGAACCCCGATTATCTGCTGGTTAAGCCGAACAATGCCACAAGTAGTTTTCTTCCGCTTATACTTAGTGAGAACGGACACTTGGGGCACGATCATGTAGACATTCTTGATGCACGAAAAAGTTCCTCGCTGGTAGCTTTGATAAGAAGTTGGATAAGCAACGGAGCGAAGGAATAGATACTAAAACTATAAGATTTTATGAGCAACAAACAACAAAGAATAACGAAACAATTGGAAAACTCTTTCGTTGAGATTTCTAAATTTGAAGTAGAGGGTGGAGTGACCGAATACCACGTCATGGTTCATGCTACCCGTCCGGAACAGACTTACCAAGAGCAGCAAGACGCTGTGCTGAATACTTATTATAACCTGCTTGAGGAGGAGTTGAAAGGCGGCATAGCTGTATTCAAACGCTATTTTCTGAGCGATGCTGCAAATCAGGTAGACACACTGCTTGCCGCAGTGCCCGAAAGCTCTACCTGCGGATGCTCGGTTATACAGCAGGCTCCGCTTAACGGAACCAAGATTGCCTTGTGGGTGTATCTGCAGACCGGAATGGATCCTGCCACGCTGAGTAGCGGACTATTCGAGGCGAGTCATAACGGCTATCGTCATCTGTGGGGAGGCAGCGCATATAATCATGCGCAGACATCCGAATACCAAACCCGACTTCTGCTGAAGGATTACATCATGCAGCTGATAGAAAGCGGCGGACATCTTGCTACCAACTGCATCCGTACTTGGTTCTTCGTGCAGAACGTAGATGTGAATTATGCCGGAGTGGTGAAGGCTCGTAATGAGGTCTTTATGACTCAGAACCTGACGGAGAAGACACATTATATATCTAGTACCGGAATAGGTGGACGCAACGCCGACCCATCGGTATTGGTGCAACTGGATACCTATGCCGTGGTAGGAATTAAGCCTGAGCAGATGCACTTTCTTTATGCACCTACTCATCTTAACCCTACATACGAATATGGTGTAAGTTTTGAGCGCGGCACTTACGTAGACTATGGCGACCGTCGTCAGGTATTCATCTCGGGTACTGCCAGCATCGACAATAAGGGTAATGTGCTCTATCCGGGCGATATACGTAAGCAGACTCAGCGCATGTGGGAGAATGTTGAGGCATTGCTGAGCGAAGCGGAAATGGATTTCGGCGACATCGGTCAGATGATAGTATATCTGCGTGATACTGCCGACTATGCCGTGGTGAAGGAAATGTTCGACGCCCGTTTCCCCGATACTCCAAAGGTAATAGTTTCGGCTCCGGTTTGCCGTCCGGGGTGGCTCATTGAAATGGAGTGCATGGGAACTAAAGAGATTATAAATCCTGAATTCAATAATTTCTAAACATACATATTATATCATGAGGGTGTATCAACACACCCTTTGATGATATAGTATGGAGAAGATTGATTAGCTGCGAATAAAAAGTATGCCAGTTGGCATAAAAACTCTATACTTAGCTTAAGAATATATAAACCTAAGTTAAGTATATATATTCTTAGGCTTAGTTTTTATATACTTAGGTTAAGTATAGAGATTTCTACAAGAAACAGTTAAGTTTTATTCGCGAGCTTATTACGATAATGAAGAAATTTCTAATTCTTATATATGTAGTACTGACGGGGGTGTTGATGGCTGCCACATTCATCGAGCACTCCCGAGGCACTGCTTTCGTTGAAAGGTATATCTACCACTCTGTGTGGTTTTGTTGTTTATGGGGAATATTGGCTTGCTTTGTAGTGGTAGCAATGGCAAGATTCAATTGGCTTAAACGCCTCCCCGTAGTGTTGCTTCATAGCTCCTTCCTGATTATTTTAGGGGGAGCTATGCTCACGTTTCTGTTTGGCGAAAAGGGGTATATCCATTTAAAGAAGGGGGTTGAAGTGACAACATTCGTCCGTGAGTCGGACAAGCATGAGGTTTCGCTTCCTTTCGCTCTTCGTCTGGATAGTTTCAATATCAAGTATTATCCTGGCACGGAAGCTCCGTCTGATTATGTTAGTGCGGTGACGTATGTGCAGCACGGACATTCGGTATCTGCCAATATCTCCATGAACCGTGTACTTTCTGTAGATGGCTATCGCTTGTATCAGTCGTCGTACGATGATGATGGTTCGGGCAGTTGGCTTAGCGTTAACTATGACCCTATGGGTATAGGCGTGGCTTACACCGGATATGTACTATTGGCTTTGGCATCTATCGGACTGCTTATCAGTAAGCGAGAGTCGTTCCGCCGACTGCTACAGAACCCGTTGCTACGCAAAGGAGGACTTCTGCTTATGCTGCTGTTAGTATTTGGAGTATCTGCCCATGCCGAGCTAAGGGCAATATCGCTTGAAGAGGCTAACACTCTATGCGCCAAGCAGGTGATTTACCAAGACCGCATAGTGCCGCTCAACACGCTGGCTCGTGATTTCGTTTTGAAGCTTACCGGCAAAGGCGCTTATCGTGGACTATCGCCAGAGCAGGTACTTGCTTCTTGGCTGGTGTATACTGAAGACTGGGCACGCGAGCCTATGATTTATGTTAAGAACGGTAACCTTCGTAAGATGCTTAATCACCCTCGTGGCAAATACATCGCACTTAAAGAGTTGTTCGATGGCGACAAGTATAAGTTGCAGTCGATGCTGAGTGGGGAAGCGTGTAAGAACGACTCAAAGTTGAAGAACGCCATTCTGGAACTCGACGAAAAGGTAGGGCTTATTCTGATGCTTCGTGAGGGTACGCTTATCAAGCCTTTGCCTGAAGATGGCAGTGTTACTCCGCTTTCAGAAACAGCGGTAAAGGCGGAACTGTTATACAATAAGATTCCTTTCTCTAAGTTGCTCTTCATGATAAACCTTACGTTGGGAATCTTGTCGTTCGGTGGACTGCTTTACCTTGGGTTGAGGCGTGAAGACGCTCCCGTAAGCAATGCGGTGAGAGTGATAAAATGTAGTTTCGTATGGCTGCTTTTCGCTTCCTGCCTGTTTCACTGGATAGGATACGCCTTGCGTTGGTATATCGGAGGGCGAATGCCATTGGGCAACGGGTATGAAACGATGCTCTTTCTTGCCGGATGCGTGTTGGCATTGTCGTGCTGGCTTCAGCGACGTTTTCTGTTTGTGCTTCCTTTCGGATTTCTGCTGTCGGGATTTACGCTGCTGGTAGCTTATCTGGGAGAAATCAATCCACAGATAACTCCATTGATGCCCGTGTTGTTATCGCCTTGGCTCAGTATCCATGTGTCGCTTATTATGATAGCTTATGCTCTATATGCTTATATCTTTCTAAACGGCATACTTGCGTTGTGCTTGCGGCATAGACAAGAACAGGTAGAGCGACTCATGCTGTTCAGTAAGCTTATGTCGTATCCCGCCACGTTGTTTCTTGGTGTAGGCATCTTTATAGGTTCCGTGTGGGCAAATGTTTCATGGGGTAACTACTGGTCGTGGGATTCGAAAGAGGTGTGGGCACTCATTACCTTTATGATATACGGAGTATCGTTTCACGCAGTTTCGTTGCCGTGGATGCGTAAGCCTATACATTACCATATATATATGGTGTTAGCTTTCCTCTCGGTCTTGATGACTTATGTAGGTGTAAATTACTTCCTTACGGGTATGCATAGCTATGCGTGATGCGCAAAATTAAAAGGCGTAAAGAGAATCCGGATAAACGAATCCTCTTTACGCCTTTAATATATTAGTAATAAAGATATGTCTTTAGTACACCTCTACCTTAGCTGCAAGTGATTTGCATTTTTCGCGCAGAGCGTCCAAATCACCGTCAACCTTATCGTAGCATACCACAACACCCATACGGCGGTTAAGCTTAGTATAAGGCTTACCGAAGATACGCAGATAAGTATTAGGCTGAGAGCAAACCAACTCTTCGCCTCTGTAGCGCGGAGTTTCCTTGCTTGCTATAGGCGACAAGATAACTGCGCTGGCTCCGATATGCTCTTGAGTGATGCCCGGAATAGGCAAGCCAAGGATAGCATACAGATGCAACTCAAACTCATTCAGGTTCTGAGTATTTGCCAATGTAACCATACCAGTATCATGCGGACGCGGAGAAAGTTCTGAGAAGTAAACGCCGTTTTCGTGGCTCAAGAAGAATTCTACGCCCCAAATACCATAGCCAGTCAACGCTTCGGTTACCTTTGCCGCCATCATCTCTGCTTCTGCCAGATGTTCTGGAGCGATGTGTGCAGGCTGGAAGCTTTCACGGTAGTCGCCGCCTTTCTGTACGTGACCGATAGGAGGGCAGAACAATGTAGGACCGTTCTTCTGAGTAACGGTAAGCAGTGTTATTTCGCTATCGAACTTGATGAATTCTTCAACGATAAGTTCTTTTATATCGCCACGGCTACCTTCGCAACCGTATGCCCAAGAGTATTCCAAGTCTTCCGGACCTTTAGCTACCGACTGTCCCTTACCCGATGATGACATCAACGGCTTGATAACACACGGATAGCCAATCTTTTCGGCTGCCTCTTTCAGTTCTTCGAGTGATTTAGCGTAGAAATACTTCGCTGTTTTCAGTCCGAGTTCTTTAGCTGCGAGGTCGCGTATAGCCTTACGGTTCATTGTAAAGTTCACGGCACGTGCGCTTGGCACTACTTGGATGCCTTCTTTCTCCAGATGATACAAGCGTTCTGTACGAATGGCTTCAATTTCAGGAACGATGATGTCCGGATGGTATTTCTCTACCACGCGGTCGAGCGCATCGCCGTCGAGCATACTGAATACCTCACAAGCATCTGCTACCTGCATAGCCGGAGCACCGGCATACGAATCGCACGCAATGACATACTGTCCTAAACGCTGGGCAGCTATTACAAATTCCTTACCCAACTCGCCTGAACCTAACAATAATATTTTCTTAGTCATAATTTAAATTGTTTATGATCGATTTTTCTCGGTCGTCTGTTTTTTATAGCATTACTTTCACAAAGATAACGATGTTTTTTCAATTATCGCTTTAGCAATTCAATCTTTAAATTGAGTTTAAAGTAATATACTCCGTTTTCGCGTTCCAGATAGCCGTATTTGTCTTTCTCTGTAGAGCCTTTGGTGAGGCGTGTGTTGTAATACAGAAAATCGGCCAGTGTTTGGCGATATGCGCGTTGGTAGCATAGTACTTCGCCGTCGGTGTTTACATACAGCATACCTGCAATGGCAGAGTCGGTACCGTTATACAGCTTGGCTGGACGCATACCGTTCATCAGTGCCAGCAAGAGTTCTTTTACCTTATATTCATAGAAGCAGTGTTTTGTTATCAGCTCGTCTTTAATCTTAAGCGGATTCAGCTTCTTGATTTCTTCTGTAAGTTCTGATACCTTAGTAATACCGTCTAGCCACATAAGGCGTACCATTTCGCCAAACAAGCGTCCGGCGTGAAGGTCTATCATAGAGAGGTTGCTACGGAATACCTTATCGGCTACATCGTTATATTTCAAGACACCGCCCAGACGTTCTATCATCAGCATTCGGCCCAGTACATCGTCTTCTTCTCCTTCGGCGTTAATTTTGTTGACCGTAGGATTAGCGAACTTGATGCCTGTCTGCTCAAACTTGAAGTTGGCAGAACGACCTCCGTCGAGTAGGGGGAACATGGGGCTGAGGCGAGAACGCACCACGAGTCCGGTAAGTGGAGCATCGGCAGAGTAGAAAGCTACGCTGAAGTCGGTGCGGTCGTCGGTCTTAGCTTCGAGGTCGAATATAGCTACCTCGTCCAGGAACTCTTCCACTCCGTCGGGCGAGGTAACCTCGTCTTCGCGACTGTTCTTGATGGTCTGCAGAATCAATTCGGCCACCGTCTGGAAGTCCTCTCTAGGGAATAGCTTCTCGCCATTTTCGCTTTTTACGCGAATCTGGTCTCCCTCTATTATATATTGGCGCGTTCCGTCGTGCTCTTCGCGCTGAATCATCGCTACCGGCAGACGGTTTGTTTCGTCTTTTTTCACCTGCGGAGTTCCGGCATATACCTGTCCGTCAGACAGCAGGCGGAAAAACGCATACAGTTCGCTCCATTCTCTTTTTGTTGCTTGAAATGCCATAAGTATTTATAGTTGTTTGTTTCGGTAATAGAATAATGCAAATGTACGCCAAAGTACATAAATAATCAATATTGTTTCTGTAAAATCACCTCTTGTTTACAGGGCTTTATCGGAGATGAGGCGTGCTATGCGTGTCTTGCTTTGCGCTCCCTTGGTGAGCAGATACACATGCTTATAGGCATCGCGGTTCAACTCTGTGGGCGATCCGTTAATCAATATGATATTGCGGTCGTTGGCAAACTTCAATATTCCGTTCACGTTGTTGGGGTGCAACTTTCCTATTTCGTCCATCATACAGTGCAACTTAAAGTCTTGGAACTTTTGCGATGCGCTTTCCTTAAATACATTAAGCAGCATGATGTTTATCATGGCTTTTACCAGGATATCGGTACCCTCTGAGCCTACGTTCGACAGCTTCTCCACAAATCCGGTGTCGTTATTGTTTTCTATTACACGGAATCGCAGTTCGAATGAGTCGTACAGACGGATGGTGTCGTATCGGTATGCGTGTATTTCCTTGATGAAATCGCGAAGCAGACTGATGGCTTCCTGTTTAACCAACTGCTCGTTTTCTGACGAGAATAGGTTGGTGCCGGGAGTCAAGTCGTAAGCGTGCTCTGTATAATATTTCTGGATAGCTCGCAGACTATTCATTACTCGGTTGCTGCTTTCTTCTACCTTCATTTCGATGCACTGTATTACACCCACGAAGTTGCAAGTCTGGAACCCTTTGTTTACGCGACTTATCAAGTCGTGGATGTCGCTTTCGGATGCGGTAAGCATAGACGTATCCATGCTTATTCGCTTGAATATATCAGAGTGCTCGTTGTTGATTCGGCTCACGAATTCGTTAATTCTCTTCTCTTCTACAAAGTCGTTCAGCTCTTCGGCAAAGCGCACATACTCCCAGTCTTCATTAAACTTGGTTCTGAACTTAAATGTATTATCTTCGCCAAAGTGACCCGTAAACAAGTTGACTTCCTTACGCAATCTTCCCTGCAACTGCAGATACTGATTCTGCATACGTCCTAACTCGTCAATCAGTGCTATGCAGTCTTTCTCTATAGCCACATCGGTAGTGATATGAGCTTCGGGACCGAATATGTCTTGGTGCGGTTTGTACCAATCGTATGCCGAAATCTTGTCGAACGCCTCCATGTTAGCTGTCAGCGAGCGCAGTTTGTTTTCCGCCTCACTCAGCGTTTTGTTCGTTTCGTTAATCTTTTCTTGCAGAGCAGAAACTTCCTTTCTCAGTCTTTCCTTCTCGGTATCGAGCTGTTTCTTCAGCGCATCGTGCTCGCGCTTCCACTCGGGCAGCTGGTCAATCAAGTCGCGTTTGTCTTTCTGATATTCAATGATAAGCGTAGCGTTCTTGTCGATGAACTTCAGCTCCTCATTAATCTGCATCAGTTGTCCCGCTATCTCTTGCAGACGTTCGGTGTCGGCACCCTGTGAGTGCAACTCTTTCTGCATCTCTCTTTCGTAGTTGTCCTTGTCGGCAGCTATACGCTTCTGTTCTTCTTGCTCTTCCTTACGGATAGTCTCAGCCTGCTGCTCTTTCTCCGCAGCCATTTGTTGCTGACGGTCTTTCCATTCGCCCTTCAGTTTGTTAAGCTTTTCAGTCTTTTCACCGTTAAGGTTCTTCAGCTTCTCTTCTATATTTTTCAGCTCGCTACGCAGAGTGTGCTGTTGCGCTTCCAGTCCGTGCAATTTCTGCTGACGTTCTGCATTCGCCTTCTTCTTCCACTCTTCAAGGTCGAGCATATCCGTCTGGTATTGTTTCTCAAGCTTCTCTAACTCATACTCCTGCAGAGCGATGATGTCTTTCTGCTCCTTGATGCGCGGCTGATATTTCTGCTTTAGCTGCTGGGTTAGAGTTTCCTTTTCAGCTTGCAGTTGGGTGATGCGCACCGCTATCTCTTCAAGACGCTTTTCGCCATCTTCTTTCTCTTTCTGATAATCGTTTATAGACTTGATATGGCGGTCTATATTGCTTAAGTCGATGCTTATACCATAAAACGAAGCGTTATCGAAACTGTTGGCAACAGTAGGGTTGAGTCCCGTTTGCCATAGGATAGTCTCATCGCACAACTTACCTATATTATCTTCCCATCCCGGCTTGTTGTCTTTTAGCCAACCCTGCAGTGTATCTCGGCTGTTCTGCAAGAAAGCGTCAAGCTCTTCTACACGCGGTTTCAGTTGCTCTTGCTCCGCTTTCAGACGAATCAACTCTTCTTCTTTTTCTGTCAATCCGTTTCTCTCTTCGCTCTGCCAGTTAAGCGTAAGCTCTTGAATAGAAAGTTGTGAGTTCTTTATGCGGTTCTTCTTACTTTCGTGAATACCCGTGTACGACTGAATGCGATGTTTCAGTTCGTCCTGCTCCTTCTCATAGAAACTCTCTTTGCGGCACAACTGCATTTGGTAGTCGATAGCCGTAATGGCAGTCTGCTTTTCGTTAAGTTCCGGATGAAGCTGTTGCGATAACTGCTCATATTCAGCGTAGAGAGCATCGGTAGCCGATTCGTGCATTCGTCGTGCATCTTCCAAACGCTCGTTGTATGCGTTGCTCAGCTCTTCGGCTTGCTTCAGCTTTGCCTCGTGAATAGCGTTCCACTGTTCGTTGAGAGCCTGTATGAGCGATTTATATTTAGTAGAAATCTCAGTGTATTGCGAAGTAAGAATACGTTGCTCCTCTTGCAGCCCGTTGCGCTTGTTGGTCCATTCTTCCTTCTTTGCAGAGCGTTCTATAATTTCTTCAATGTTAAGATTCTTATACTCTTTCTCCTTCTTCTGAGCCTTTTGCAACTCATTGTTGAGCACAGCCAACTTCTCCTGCAACTGATTACACTGCTGCTGCGACTGGTCTTGCATATGCTGCTTCTCAGCCAGCTGTTTACCTCTTTCGGCTTCGGCATCTTTCTCTTTCTTCTGCCATGCAGGTAGAGCCTCCGCAGCTTCGCGATGAGCTACCGCAAGTTCACGACAACCTTGTACGATGGAAGTCTGTTGGCGCGATACCTGTACAGAAAGCGAAGTGATTTCTTTTACTTGCTTCTGAGTCTCACGTTTTTGATACTCTTCTATATCGTGAAGGCGAGTCTCGAAATTCTTAAGATGCTCTTTATAACTGTTCAGGTCTACACCAGTCTCGTCTTCGTTGATAGAAGAAATAATAGTCTTCTTTATGAACTCAGCATCCAGTTTAGAGTTGAGCAGCACGTTCTGAATGGTACGCGGAATGTTCTGATATTGCTTGCTCTCCATCAGTGAATACTTCTGCATATCGGCAGATACACCGTTTCCGTATAATATGTTTCTGTATTCATCGAAGGTAGAAATGATGCGCGAGTAGTCGATGCCAGCCTGATCGAGTTGCATGCGAATGCGGTCTGTTCCGGTATAAGCCGTAAGAGTCTCAGGGTCGATAAACAACTCCTTACGATAAGGCGAATTGATGAAACGATAGTTTACACGATTCATCGACTTGAAGCTCAATATGCAAAACGCCCCGTTCTCCGTAGTTACCTCATATATAATATAAGAGTTAGAGTAGGGGAAATAATACTCGGTATAGCTTTGCTTCTCTACCGGAATACCCAACTTCTGGGTATCAGCGTTATAAAAGAAAAGGATGGCGCGCAGAACGGTACTCTTTCCCACGCCCTGAGTTCCGATAAAGTGAACGTTTCCATCCAGATAAATATCGTCGGCATACGGTATGTTCGCGCTGTTTATGAAGATAATTCTATTAAGATTTCTCATTGTCGTAGTCTAATGTTCGGCTTTGCTGTTTTATTGTTCGCTGTCGTTCTCTTCGGTTTCTTCATCATATATGTTGATGCTCTCTACCAATCGCTCCAGATAGTGCCAAGAACTCATCACCTTATAGGTGTTGGCCTTTTCATTCTCCAGCTCCAAGAACGACTCTCGTGTAAGTTGCTTTATCATATTATCGAGCACATCTTTTCTTACGTCCTTATCAGAGAAATGCTTTCGGATGCTGTCCAGCTTATTCTGTAGCGTAACGTTGATGTTGGCTTCTACCAATATCTGCTCTGGCTGAAAACGATAACCGGGACCGAATGTCTCATCGTATGTCTTGAACAAATCGAGAACGTCAATCCAATAATAAGCCCTCAATATCTTTTGCTCTAATGTGTTACGCGGTTCAGTTCGCGAAAAGTAAAAATACTCATTGCCTCTTTCAAGGTTGTATCCTATCTGAGCGAAAAAGACAGACAGCGCCTCGAAGTCATCGTCTATCATATCGTAATAGTCTCTTATTTCTTCGTTGGTACTGTTTGAACTGATAAACTGTCCTTTCTGCAGACAGTCGAAAATCTCGGCCGTATGGTCGGGGATATGTATATTTAATTCCATGATGCTTCTTTCTTTTCTTGATTAAATACCCGGATACACCCGTACGTATTCATAATTGTGATAAGTGCTGAACTCGTTGGTTATTTGGAATTGCGATTCGTATAGCGATACCATCTGACAGAACAGCGTGGTGCGTTCTTTCTCACTCACTTCTCGCTTGAATGTATAATTCATCAGATACGAGAAGAGATCTTCGGGTTGTGCCTCCGGGTCTTTCCACTTCTTCTCGGCTTGTGCCTGAATATAATCGCCTGCCGTCTCTTCCAAGCTGATGCTTTCTTGATACATGGCTTGCGATTCAAGGTCCTCCTGACTGAACGCTCCAGCTTCGTTGCTTCGTACGCTTTCGCGATATTGCAAGTTCTTCAGCACTTTTAATATAACTGGGCGAGCCTCATCGCTATTAAGGTAGTTTACGGATAGCTTGAACGATGCGGGCATAGCACCTTCTATTAACACTGAGCGTTCATTGTCTATCACTTCGGAGAGGTTGGTCTTGGCACGTAGTTCGAATTGATCTTGCAGATATTTCAGACGGCGAATCTTCGCCACCAATATTACCTGACTCTTTATCTGATTCAGATAGTTGATAATGTCCTGCTGTGCGCGTATTAAGCTATGAGCCGAAAGCTGAAGCTCGCGGCGCAAGTCCAGCAGAATGCGGTCGAGCTCCTCGTCGGTAGCCTGCTGAAAGAACTGGCGTTCCTCATGCAGAATGAGATGCTCTGTAGTGTCTATAAGTTGCTGTATGTTGATTCTTTTTTTATCGAGATTCTCCAGCTTAGCTATCTTGATTTGATACGTAGGCTCATGCTTGAAAGCATTTTCTATGCTGGTTTGCAGATTCATGATATTACGTATGGTGGTACGCGCTATTTTCTGGAATGTTATCTTGATGTCGCGCACATAGCGAGCCCTTCTGTTGGCAATGCGCTCCTTCTGATAATAATCCATCAGCTCATGCAGATACTCTATGTTTTCGTCGATGATAGCGGTATTGATTTCTTCGTTGGCTTCGAGCAGTAATTCGAAGAAGTCCATGAAGCGTGCGTCAAGCTCCAGAAAGTTTCCGTTTTGGCGGATAACCTCTTTCTCAATCAAAAGCTTTAGCTTGTTTTCGTCGTCTTTCAGCAGAGCCAGCGCATCGGTATATCTGAAGTTAAGAATCTTTCTCTTTTCAAACATTTCCGTCAGCAGCCCTCTTGCTGTACTGACGGTGCTTATTATTTCGTGGATAGAACGGAATATGTACATCTTTCTCTTGTTTCTGTGCCAGAATCTTATGCCTTGGCATGATTCGGACTTCAAAATTACGAATAATTTTCCGAACAGAGAAATGTTATAATATTGATTGCTTATTTATTGCTTCAAGAAACTTGTCTTTATAGTTTTCGCCTACCGGTATGTAGGTGTCTTTATCGAAAATGATACGCAGGCGCGATATTTCTGTCACCTTTCGCATGTTGACTATATACGAGCGGTGCACACGCATAAAGTAGTCGGGCAGTCGGCTTTCTATTTTCTGCAGACTGCTAAGAGTCACTATCGGTCTGTCTCTCCCTTCGGTGTATATGCGTATATATTCGCTCATACCCTCTATGTACTTTATTTCCTGCAGGTTGATGCGCACCATCTTATATTCGCTTTTTATGAATAGGCTGTCGCTGGCTTCTTCCTTGGAAGTTGGGGTAGCGGTGTGAGTATATTCGTACATCTTACGTGCCTTTTCGGCTGCTTTCAGGCAGTTTTGAAACTCGAAAGGCTTGAGCAGATAGTCGGTGGCATCAAGTTTGAAGCCTTCTACCGCATATTCTGAATAGGCGGTGGTGAATATCACTAAGGGCTTAGTTGCCAGTGAGCGTACGAAATCTACTCCGTTTAAGTCGGGCATATTTATGTCGATAAACAGTAAGTCAACTTTCTCTTGTGCCATAACTTTCATTGCTTCATATGCGTCGTGGCATGACTTTATAAGATTTAAGAAAGGAATGCGTTTTACGTATCCTGTCAGTTGGGTCAGTGCCAGAGGCTCATCGTCTATAATAATGCAGTTCATCATGTGTTAAGCGGTATGTTTAGTGATACATTGTATTCGTTCTCGTTTTCGTTTACTGTATATGTATAGTTGTTGCCGAACAGCAGTTGCAGTCGTTTCTTTACGTTTTCCAATCCCACGCCGTGGTGTTCGTCTTTCTTAGTGCGGTGCTTACTATTGCTACATTTAAAGATAAGGCTTCCATCGTCTATCTTCAGGCAGATATGTATGAACGATGCTTCGCGATAGCTCACTCCGTGTTTGAAGGCATTCTCTAATAGAGAGATAAGTAACAGTGGAGGTATCTTTACTTCGGGCACTATCAGCGGAAAGTCGGTTTGTATGTTTAGGCTTTCGGTAAAGCGCAGTCGCATAAGTTCGATGTAATTCTGAAGAAAAATTATCTCCTTGGTTAGCTCTATATAGTCTTTGTTCGATTCATACAGCACATAGCGCATCAGTTTTGATAGTTCTATGATGGATGTCTTTGCTTTTCGGCTATCTATATCTATCAAGGCGTGTATGTTGTTAAGTGTATTCATAAAGAAATGCGGGTTGAGCTGATATTTCAGGTATTGCAGTTCCGACTCTAATTTCTGGTGTTCGAGATCTTTCATAACCTCTTCGTCGCGTAGTGACTTGATGAATAGTTTGATAGTGAGGTTGAATCCTATCAGCAGTATGGCGATGGTGAGGTTGATGAAGGTAATAGTGTTGGGTCGCATGCGTGGAGGCATAGGCTGTCTACGGTTGGAATGTCTGTCTGGTAACGGCGGGCGCATTTCGAAGCTGTGTTCTCCGTCTTCCTGATGTGGGAGCCTTTCGCCGTGCGGACGCATATCGCCGCCTGGCATGAATTGTTCTTGTCGGTTCTCTGATAACTGGTAGAAGAGTACGCTTTCGGGTACTACTTTAAACAGTATGAAGAGGGTTAGTATGATGCTTATGGTGTACCATAGATAGTTTTTACGTAGGAATAGCTTCGGTATGAGTATGAAGTTGTTCAGTAGGAATAAAACGAAGAATGGAGCGATGATGATCCATGATTGCATGATGTCTTTCCATACTGTTGTATGGTCGGGTAATGTGTTTGGGGCTGAGTAAGTGGAGACTATCGGAGCGACTCCGATGAATATCCATATAATCAGATATACTATTTGTTCTAAAAGCGTTTGCTTTGAAATTTGTTTCATGCGTCTTTGTTTGTTTGCTGTCGCGGTCATTTTTCTAAGTTACAAAAATAGGATGGGGCTTTATTAATTGCAATATAAATCGGTGAACAGGCTTTTTTGAAAGACGAGTAGGTTGTTTTTTAGGTTTTTTAGGTTTGGAGTGTTGTTGTTATTGCTATGGTTGTTGCTTTTATGGGTTTATTATGGGGAAATTGGCGTTTTACTGATGAAATTTGGGCGTTTGTAGATTCTATTTTTGCTTTAGGATGACAGAATATACTTTTGCTTCCGTAAAATTTTAAAAGCTAAAAGACATGAGAACATTTATTAAACACGCTCTGTTTTGTGCGGCTTTGGTGGGGACAGCATGGTCGGCACAAGCGAATACGTTGCCGTATCAGTCTGTTCAGACAGAGAACTCTGAAAAGAAAGAATTGCCGAATCCGGAGAAAGCGGCTAGACGAATGACTGACGAAATGCAGAAGTCGCTCGGACTGACTGATAAACAGTATAAGAAAGTCTATAAACTTAACTTGAAAGAAGAGAAGGCTCGTGTGGAGCAGATGAAAGCGAGAGGTGCAGATGGTAATCGTCCGCCTATGATGGGTGGTGCTCCCGGTAGAGATTTCCCGATGATGGGCGGCGGTCCTAGCGGTGGTGGCTTCCATCCAAATGGCGGCAACGGTGGGCCGGGTATCCCTCCTCCCTCTGGCAGTAAAAACGATATGCGTACCTTGATGGAGAAGAAAAATAAGCAGATGAAGAAGATTCTTACTGAGGAACAATATGCCAAGTGGCATTCAGAGCAGCCTCGCCTTAGAAGAGATCAGAAATGTTGCCCTGCTTGTCAGAATAAACCAGATGGTGAAGATAAATAATCATATTCAGCATAAAACAAAGGAGTATTAATCGCGAATTGTTAATGAGTTAAGGTGGATAAAAAGAAAGAAACTCATAATCCAGAACAGATTTTTAAGGTTGTATAAAAACAGTTTTCAGAATTTTGTTCATTGAGGGCGAGACGCTGCGATAGTGTTTCGTCCTTATCTTTAATAATGAAATCATTAGAATCTATGAATAGAATAATAAGAATAGTATTAGGTATAGTAGTGCTAAGTGTACTGCTTGGCGCATGTGGTGAAGAGGAGTTTGCTTATATCCCGTCGCAGAAGATGCATTTAGGTGATGAAATCACATCGTATAGTGTACATAATGTGGTAAAAGGCGATACGGTAGAGTATGTGGTGCTTAACTTTTATCCTGAGGAGGTTACTCAGTTGCAGGAGGTGAGCTATGACGAGTCGACAGGTGTCTTTACGTTCCATAACGAGCAGACAGCGCAATATAAGTTGACGTGGCAGTTCGAAGTGGAGCATAACTATATAGAAGTACAATACACCCAGAACGGCATGTGGTATACGGTAAACGGTAGTTCGTCGGGCAATGAAGCCGTAATCACAGTCAATGCAGGAATGGGTGTGCGCATACGTTTCCGCAATGCTGGGAATATGTATGCCGATGAAGATGAAATACGTTATTACACTTCGGTGAAAGTAGTGCAATTTGCCATCGAATCAGCCGATTAACGCTATCTGAAGCCGTTTTTTTACAGTTTTGAAGTCTAAACGTTAATGAAATATTAAAAAAGATAAAAAATAAGTGCGCTTACTATTGATATTGAGTTATTTGTATTTACTTTGAGATTGATAAAAATAAAAACCATAAAACCATGAACGAATTAATCGCAAAAGTAAAAGAACTCGCAACCGAATTGGTTGCTGATGCAGAATTGCAGGCTGAAAAGGGCAATAAAGCTGCTGGAACACGCGCTCGCAAAGCATCTTTGACATTGGAAAAAGTATTGAAAGAATTTAGAAAAGTTTCTTTGGAAGAATCTAAGAAATAATCTTTTTTCGCGAAGAGAAAAGAGGTGTGTTAAAAGTCTTGACGTGCTAATGATGCACTCAATTCTTTTGATACACCTCTTTGCGTTTTTATAATGATGGTTGGTTTTCCCTGATAGGACTCTCGATGAAAATGATGCGGCATATTTTATATATCATTCTAGTGTGGATGGGTGTGGGTGTAATGATGGTTTCGTGTTCCGGCAGAAAAGATAAGGCCCGGTTCATGCAGGCCGATTCGCTCAACCGGGTGGCGTATGCTCTGCATTATAAGGATTTGGCCGCTTCTACCCGTGCGGCTGTACGGGCGTGCGAGTTAGGTAAGGGTAATGGCGAAATCATTTCGGAGGCTCTTAACAACATGGGTTTCTGTGCATTTATGCGCATGGATTTCGAACATGCGGCACGTCTGTTTGAGCGGGCTGCCGATGAAGGAGGCAATGAAGTGGAGCATCTTATTGCCGATGTTGGCATGATGAAGATTTGTCAGCGCACTTCTATGAACAAGCGGTTTTACGATTACCGCAACAGTGCCATCAGCAGGATGAAGCGTATCCGCGAAGATGAGGCTCTTATAACCGACAGTCATATTAAAGAACGTTTCGTTTATGCCGTGTCAGAGTTTTATATCGTATCGGGCATTTATTTTTATTATTTGCAGCAGACTAAAGAGTCTATGGAGTCTATCGATGCCATAGATGAAAGGGCGTTGGCTGCCGATACGGCTCAGAGTTTGTATTATGAATATATGCGTGGATCGGGCGGCATGTATGCGGCGTCGTCCGAAGAGGAACGGGTAGTAGGCGAGTTTGGTTGCTTGGCCGACTGTCTTTTGCTTAGCCGCAGTAAAGGATATATTTATTTCGAGGCTAATGCTCTGCAGGGCATGGCCGAGATTCTTAATTTCCCTGACAACAGGCGTATTCTGGAGTCTGATCATTTGGGACTATTGCGTTTGGTCAACGATAAGGGACTTCCGGTAGATAGTTTGCCGTTATATTACGCTAATCAGGCTCTTTCTCTGTTTAAGAGATATGGAGATTGGTATCAGATTTCTGGAACATACCGTACCCTTGCTACATATTATAATTATGAAGGTCAGCCCGATAAGGCTTTGACTGAACTGAAGTCGGCGTTGCAGTACGTTAACTGGCATCATGAGAAATTCTATCATTGTAAAGATACTACCGACCGTCTACATACTTACGCTCCTCAGGAAGATAGTGCCACAGAACTGAAATGGATAGTGAACGAAGGCATCAAGACGGTGCCAGAGTGGATACTGCGCCTACGCGAGCAGATGAGCCGTACATATGCTGCGATGGACATGAAACCGCAGTCGGATTACAACCGAAATATTTACCTCGACTTGCTTGATTATACCCGTCAGGATAAATCGGTAGAGAGTAGGTATGCCGCTTTGCAACGCGAGTCTAAGCAACTCAATTTGCTGCTGCTGTTGGTAGGCATCGGCTTCTGTGTGCTTATTTCCCTCTTCGTATTGCTGAGTCGTAGATGGAGAGAGCGAAACCAAGCTTATCTGGCTACGCTGAATAAGGTGCTCGACTTGTGTCGAAAGATTACCGCATCGGTTCCGGCTCATTCTTCTACAGAGGAGGAAATGGTGCAGGCGGTAATTCAGACCGTAAAGACCGATTTCTCAGATTTGTTTGGTGCCGATGATATGCTGATAGAGACTTGCTCTTCGTCCGAGACCGAAGATGAAGAAGATGAAATAGATGAAGAACGACGCGAGGCCATCAGCCGTATGAGCGGTTTCGATTTGATTACGTCGGATAAGGGAGAGAAGATAGGCGTGTTGTATTTAAGCCTGAACGCTACGTTGCCGAAGGAGAAGCGTGTGTTGCTGAATCTGATTCTACCTTATCTAACGTGGACCATAGAAAACGGAATGAACTTGGTGTCGCTCGATGATGAGTGTCGCCGCATAGAGAAAGAACGTTTTGTGCATCAGCAGCATTTGGCTGAGAATAAGCGTCAGAACATAGTGAAGAAAGCTTGTCTTTCTATCGTAACCGGCATCTTGCCTTACATAGATAGGGTGGCGAATGAAGTACATAAGTTGCGCAACTTACCTTACGCCCGTCAGGAGAATATAAAGAAGGGCAAGTTCACTTATATAGGCGAGCTGATAGACCGCATAAACGAGTATAACGATATCCTTGCACTATGGATTAAGATGAGGCAAGGTGCTCTGAGCTTCAAGATAGAGAACTTCGGTCTTAATGATTTGTTCGCTATGGTGGCTAAGGGAAAGCATACTTTCGATACCAAGCATATTAATCTCACTGTATCACCCACAGAGGCTGTAGTAAAGGCGGATAAGGCTCTTACGCTTTTTATGGTAAATACGTTGGCCGATAATGCCCGTAAGTATACTCAGGCAGGAGGCAACGTATCGGTTTATGCTACAGAGCACGATGATTATGTAGAGATATCGGTAACCGATGACGGACCGGGATTGTCGAAAGAAGACATAAGTCGCATACTCGATGAGAAGGTGTACGATTCTGGAGCTATCGGACTGGATACAGCCAAAGATGTAGAGCAACTGCGTAAGAGCAAGGGGCATGGCTTCGGATTGATGAACTGTAAGGGCATTATAGAAAAATACAGTAAAACCAACGCCCTGTTCAGTGTTTGTATGTTCGCCATAGATAGCACTCCGGGAAAAGGAAGCCGCTTTTATTTCCGCTTGCCTAAGGGAGTGAAAAAAGCTCTGACCATGTGCGTGGCGTTCCTGTTCTTATTGGTGGGCAGTGCATGTAGCCATCAGCAGCAGTCGGGTGAGGTTACTGTAGGGAATTTTGCTTACGATAGTCTTCTTTCTACCGCAAATGAATACGCCAACTTGGTTTATAATAGCAATGTGCACGGAGAGTATAATAAGGCTATTCAGTATGCCGACAGCGCACTTCATTATATGAACGCATATTACCTGCGCCATTCCGGTAAGGCAGAGCCATTGCTTCAACTCTGTGCCGACGGTGAGAACGCTGCCGAACAGATATGGCTGGCTCAAGGTTTCGATACAGACTATTATATTCTTCTCGATGTACGAAACGAAACTGCGGTTGCCGCTTTAGCGGTGAAGGATTTCCGCTTGTATTATTATAACAATATGGCCTACTCTGTGCTGTATAAGCAAATAAGTAAGGACCGCTCTATAGATGTTTATTGCGAGCAGATGCAGCAGTCGGCTAAGGATAAAATGATAGCCCTTGCCTTGTTTGTACTTCTTGTAGTGGCTTGCGTCATAGGGTATTATTTCATTTATCTGCGTCACCGTTTGCATTATCGGTATAACATGGAGCAGGTGTTTGTTGTCAATAAAGCTTTGTTGGCGGTCTCTCGTGCAGAAGGGCGAGACGACTTTGCCACCCGCTTGCTGAATTGCCTTTATACGGAACTGAACGAACTGCTTCCGGTAGACGATTTGTCGCTGGCTATCAGCGACGAAGGTCCGCTTAAATACTATACCTATCAGCAGAAACCTACCGATGATGTGCTCACCGAACGGATGCAGCGTTGCTTTGAGCGGAAAGAAAAACATTGGGGCGGAGTAGGAAAGTGGAGCTTCTTTCCGCTGACTGTAGAGCTTGGGGGCGAGCAATACTGCTCTGGCGTATTGGCGCTTAAGATTGCTCAGCCATATAATAATGAAGAGAATAAACTGCTGGTAGAGTTGGCTATAAGCTATCTGTCGGTAGTGCTATATAATACGGTGGTGCGTGTGCGCCAGAAGTATGCCGATATAGAGTTGATGCAAGATGAGGCTCAACGTACGCTGTACGAGGATAATATGCTTCACGTGCAGAATATGGTACTCGATAACTGCTTGTCTACCATCAAGCATGAAACTATTTACTACCCCAACCGTATCAAGAAGATAGTAGATTCGCTTAACGGCGATGCATCGGTATCGGCAGAGAAAGAGCGTACCGACATGCAGACTATTGATGAGTTGGTAAGCTACTATAAAGACATCTTCACGCTACTCAGCTCGTGTGCCTCTCGTCAGCTAGACGAAGTAACGTTCCGTCGTACGGATATTAGCGTCTGTGCATTGCTCGATAAAGTCGATAAGATGATGCGCAAGCAGTTCCGCAAGCACACTTCGACGGTAGAGTGCACGGTACTTCCGCCCGAAAGCGATATGAAAGCGAAAGGCGACGAGACTCTTCTGCTCTTCCTCTTCGAGAACTTGATAGCCGAAGCCGTGCGTTGCCCTGATGCAGGGCGCATCGAGATAGAGGCAAGGCGAGATGCCGACTTCGTTCGTTTCAGCTTTACCGACCGTAGGCGTGAGTATACACGTATCGAACTGAACGAGCTGTTTTATCCGTCGCTTCACCATCTGTCGGGCATGGCAGGTGGAAGCGAGTTGGTAGGCACCGAGTTCTTGGTCTGCAAGCAAATAATCCGCGACCATGACGAGTATGCAGGTCGTCGCGGATGTCGTATCAATGCCGACCCGGCACCGGGCGGAGGATATACGGTGTGGTTTACGGTGCCGCTGCGCAAGTAATATAAATAAGAGTATAAAAACACTATATAATAATGGATAAGTTTAAAGTAATAATAGTAGAAGACGTAAAACTGGAGCTTAAAGGAACGGAAGAGATATTTCGTCATGAGATACCTAATGCTGAGGTGATTGGCACTGCCATGACCGAAGCCGAGTTCTGGACATTGCTTCAGCAGCAAACACCCGACTTGGTGTTGCTCGATTTAGGATTAGGCGGCTCTACCACTATCGGCGTAGAAATATGTGCCCGTCTGCATAAAGAACACCCTGAAATCAAAGTACTGATATTCACTGGCGAGGTGCTGAACGAGAAACTTTGGGTGGACGCTCTTGCGGCTGGTGCCGACGGCATTATACTGAAGACTGGCGAACTACTCACTGCTACCGATGTAGAGGCTGTTATGGCTGGCAAGAAGTTGGTGTTCAACTATCCGATACTTGAAAAGATAGTGGAACGCTTCAAACAGTCGGTAATGGCAGAACAGCGCCGCCAGGAGGCTATTATCAATTACGACATTGATGAGTATGATGAACGATTGCTTCGTCACTTGGCTTTAGGCTACACCAAAGAAATGATAACCAACCTTAAGGCGATGCCTTTCGGTGTAAAATCGATAGAAAAGCGTCAGAATGATCTGGTAAACCGATTGTTCCGTGCTGATGAGCGTACGGGCGTCAACGCCTGCCGATTGGTGACACGTGCGTTTGAGTTGCGCATATTAGATATAGATAACCTGGAACCCGACGATGAATAAACGTTTCATACATCCCATAACCATGCTATTCCTACTCACGCTGGCGGCTGCGCTGATGTCGTGGGTGGGGAGTATTTACAGTTGGCAAGGCGTACAGAGTCTGCTCAGTGCCGAAGGTATGCGGTGGCTGCTGCGTAATGTAGTAAGCCTTCCGTGGTCGGCCTCTCTCATACGGCATCTGTTCATGCTGTCGTTTGGTGTGGGGCTGTGCGTACATTCGGGATGGTGGGCACTGTGTGTGCGACTTATTACCCGTAAGGGTGGATGGTCGCGAAAAGAGCGTCGCGCCTGGGTGCTTAGCATGATGGTAGGGGTGATGTGGTTCGCTTTCTGCGCATGGCTTGCCTTCGGCTCATCGGCTATCGTGCGTAGCATAACCGGAGGTCTGCAAGGCTCGCCCTTCATGAGCGGACTCTCTTTTTTGTGCTCGTTGGGCCTCGGACTGACAGCGATGATATACGGTCTTTCCGTCGATTTCTATCGTACCGACCGCGATGTCGTAAAAGGAATTTCCTATTGCTTCTCGCGTTTCTCCAGCCTTTGGGTAGCATTGTTCTTCATAGCTTTGCTTCTCTCCATACTCCATTATACGAGGCTTGACGCATGGCTGAAAATAGATTGCTTCCATTCTTTGGTCTTCTTTTAGAATAAATTACGTATCTTAGCGACCTAAATAAATCATTAAATAAAATCAGTATGAAAAAGATTTTGTATTTGGCGGGAGCCGGTTTTATGGCATTGGCATCTTGTCAGCAGCAGTCTGGATACACCATTAAAGGTACAATAGACGGTGCAAAAGACGGTGAGACAGTTTACTTGCAAGACTTTGCAGGCTATGAGTTGATAAAGAAAGACTCAACAATAGTTAAGAACGGTGCGTTCGAGTTTAAGGGTACTCCCGACTCGGTTACTACTATGCGTTACGTAACTTACGCTCAGGATGAGAATCAGCCGCTTATGATGGCGATGGTGTTCATTGAAAACGGTAACATCACTTTGAAGATGAATCAAGAAGCCAATGTAGTAAGCGGTACTAAGTGTAACGATGCTTATCAGAGCTTCATGACTCAGTATCTCGACATAAACATGAGTATGCGTGAACTTTATAACAAGATGAAATCTGACGCTACGCTTACAGCCGACAAGCGTGCTGAGATGGAAGCTGAGGTGAACCGTAAAGATAGTCTGGGTACAGCTATGGTATTCAATACTATAGAACAGAACATCAGTAACTTGGTAGGCGTACATTTGCTTACTAGTTTCGCACCGACTTTCGCTCCTGAAAAAGTAATGCCATTGCTCGATCAGATTCCTGCTGCATACGCTTCTTTGCCCGAAGTAAAGGGAATGAAAGAAGAAATGGCAGCTGTTGCTAGCACAATGGTAGGCAAGCCTTTCGTGGATATAGTACAGAACACTCCCGACGGTAAGGAGTTGAAACTTTCTGATATCGTTTCTGCCAACAAATATACATTGGTTGATTTCTGGGCAAGCTGGTGCGGTCCTTGTCGTCGTGAAATGCCGTCGGTAGTTGAGGCATATAAGACCTATAAAGCAAAAGGTTTGGAAGTAGTCGGTGTATCTCTCGATAATGATATGGCAGCATGGAAGAAGGCTATCACCGACCTGAACATCACATGGTCTCAGATGTCAGACTTGAAGGGTTGGCAAAACGCTGGAGCTGCACTTTATGGCGTTCGCTCTATCCCTGCTACTGTCTTGATTAATCAGGAAGGTAAAATCGTAGCTCGAAATCTGCGTGGTGAAGAGTTGCTTACTAAGTTGGAAGAGTTGATGAAATAAGATTTTTCTATATTTATAAATTTAGGCTGTAGTCTCCATTTTTGTGGAGGTTACAGCCTAAATTGTTTTATTGTCTTAATAGTGTGTAAAACTGTGTTTTCATCTGCAAATCTATACACTTGGATTAGGATATTATACAATCTTAGTCTGTGTTTATGGTTTGTCAGCCAATGGGTTGACTTTTCCTTTGTTAGGCAGTATTTAATTTGGGTAAAAAAGGACTCCGAAAATACATTCAGTCATTTTTATATTTATTTTTGTTCTGAGATAAAGAATTTAAGGAATCAGATTTATTATCGTAAATGGATATAATTAACCATGAAGTGAAAAACTAATAAGTTATAATATGGCAGAGCTTAAACAAGGTTGCACGCTAAAAAACGGGAAATACAAAGTCGTCAAGACTTTAGGACAAGGTAGCTTTGGTATTACCTATCTTGCTACAACACGTGTCTCAATGGACGGTCAATTAGGTAAGTTGGATGTAGATGTGAATGTTACTATTAAGGAGTTCTTTATGTGTGATTACAGCAGTATTAATGAATTGTCCGATAAGAAGTATAGACTGCCTACAATTGCAGAATGGCTTTTGGCTGCCAAACCAGATTCAGGCAATAAAATCAGTAAGTTAGGATGGTTTAGAGAATCTGGACATTCTTTACATGATGTTGGATTGAAAGCTCCCAACTCATATGGTCTTTATGATATGTTAGGCAATGTACATGAATGGTGTCAGGAAAGATTCAATATAAATAATAGTGAGACGCAAGTATCAAGTTCTATTAATGGACATTTCGCAGCAGAATGTGGAGGACATTTTGATGCACATGTTAATTCATTCTCCTATTTTTCTGGAGCAGAGATTGATGCTGTTGGTAATTGCAACTCAGTAACAGGATTTAGAATAGCAAGAGACATTAATTGAAATGCAATATCGGTGGGTGAATTCTTTGGGATTCATTTTAATTTTGAAAACTAAACCTCGTTGTTTATTAGAAAACAAATTTTATAAAATTGAAAGACTCTACAGAATTTGAATTGTTTTTTAAGACGTATTATTTCCGCCTTTATTCATATGCGATGCACATTGTTCACGATGATGAGGAGGCTAAGGATATTGTATACGACTGCTTTGAGTATATGTGGAATCATTATGATGATAGGGATGTAAAAAATTGGCAGACGTATGCTTATTCTTTTATTCGGAATAAATGCATTGATTCGCTTAGACATCAGGATGTTTCGCGCAAATACATAGAACTTTATTTTCAATTAACACAAGAGGAAATAAGGAGAGAAAGAGATATCTCTGATAGAATGGAACTGATTCGGGAGGCATTATTAGAACTTCCGGAATCTATTCGAGTAGTGGTGACCAAGAGTTTTTATCATCAACTTACGTATAAAGAGATAGGTATGGAACTGAACATTAGCGAAAGTATGGTGAAAAAACGAATGGCTAAGGCTTTAGATTACATAAGAGATAAAGTTGCTAAAAAAAATAAATAGAGTGTACTTTACGTTTTTCTTAAACGACTATATAGTGTATGCAAAACATAAACAAAATGGACCGAAATGGAAACGAAATTGATAAGGCTTTAGATGAGGCTTTGAACGTCTTGCATCGGAAGTCAGAACTGGCCGAAGATGAACTGAGGGATAGGATGAAAGATGATGTATGGAGAGAACTCTGTGCAGACTTGGCCGAATGCGAACGAGTTGTTACTGAAGATGAATGTAGAGCGAATCATGACGTTGATAAGCTTTGGAATCAATTCAAGGAACAAATGGAGAAAGGTGAACAGAAACGATATCATCACATTTTTCTCTGGGTGGTTGGTTGCACTGGGCTGGTGGCATCTATTTGTCTAATCTTCTTTCTGTTGGGACAAACATATTGGCAGTCGAAAGATAATGACCTGTTTTTTGCGGCAGTGCCACAGTCAGACGAAGTAACTTTCCAAGTTAAGGGAGAATCGGCTATGACATTGGAAGAGGCAGTGGCAAATAGACGTATTGAAAAAACAGGGCAAGGATGGAAGTCGACTGATGAGGATAATGCCGACGCAGAAAAAGTTTATGACGGAAAGCAGACAGTGCATACTAAGGAGGCGGAGTCTGTACAAACTGAGTGGCAGTGTATATCTGTGCCGAGAGGAAAAGATTTTACTTTTGTATTGGCAGACGGCACAAAGGTGTGGCTTAATGCGGAAACGACCCTTGAATATCCCACTCATTTTGTGGGACATGAAAGAAATGTGCGTTTGATGGGAGAAGCGTATTTTGATGTTACTTCTGATAAGGATCACCCTTTTATAGTGGAAACAGATAATGTGAAAACTCGTGTTTTAGGTACAGAATTTAACGTACGGAAGTATTCTCAAGAGGCTATGGATATTACATTGGTAGATGGAAGCGTGGAAGTTGTTACAGACTTATCGTTGAAGCCAATCGCTATCCGTCCGAACGAAAATTTGTGCCTTCGGTCTAACGGTGCTTACGAATTAAGGTTGGTGGATGTTTCTACTTATATCTCTTGGAAAGAAGGTCTGTTCTATTTTGATGATGTTACATTGGACCAAATTATTTATGAATTGGGCAGATGGTATAATGTAAATTTTCGCATTGCTAACAAGAATTTGTTGAATTACAAACTCCATTTTTATTGTAATCGTAAAAAAAATATAAAAGAAGCTATTCGGTTGCTTGAGAATCTGGGACATTTTAACATTAGGTATGAAAACAATACGGTTACAATACAGCAAAAAGAGTTGCAATAATTGATGTAAAAACAGCATAAAGGCGATAAAAAACAATAAAAAGAAGAAAAAAGCAAATCTAATTGTCCTTTTCGGTGACGTAATTCGTCTACTTTATGAATTAACATTAAAGTTTAAAGTAGTATGAGAAAGAACAATGGTTTCATGCTTTTTTGTTTCTTCTTCCTAAGTTTATTGGCTACAGTAGACACGCTAGCTCAAACATTCGGAAAGGAAATAAAAATTCAGGTGAAGAATGAACGCCTGCCGCAGGTGTTCAAGAGGCTAGAAAAAGCCTACGATTGCAAAATACTTTTCGTGTACAACGACGTAAACTCTTACACTTTTACAGGTGTCATTGATGAAAAAAAAGCAGAGGCGGCTGTACAAAAAGTAATTGCAGGGAAACCCTTATCTAGTAAGGTGGAAGGCGATTTTATCAGCGTTTCGCTGACTCGGCAAATTTTGGTAAAAAAAGAAAAGCATTCTAAAACGGTTGTGGAAGGAAAAGTGACGGATGAAGCCGGCGTGCCGCTTGTGGGCGTGCATGTTCAGATAACAGGTGATGTAAGGAAAGGGGTCATCACTGATGTTGATGGAAAATTCTCTTTAGATTTGCCTGCCGACAAAAAAAACAGAACTATTGATTTCTCTTTTGTAGGCATGCATTCAGAACACAGGTCTGTTAATTGTGGTGGTGGTAATATTAGTATTATCGTAGTACTGAAAGAAGATAATGCAAAATTGGGAGAAGTCGTTGTGACAGGTTATCAGAATATTGACCGTCGTCATCTTACCAGTGCGGTTTCTTCTGTCAGCATGGACGATATCCGTATGCCAGGTGTAAGTAATCTTACCCAGATGCTAGAAGGTAAGGTGCCAGATATGATTGTGGCTAATAATAGTGGAGAAGTAAATGCTACACCACGTGTTAGAGTTAGAGGTACATCAACTATTATTGGTAATAGAGAACCGCTTTGGGTTGTAGACGGTATCATAGTTAACGACCCGGTTAATCTTTCTCCTGACGTGCTGAATGACCCAGACTATGTGAATCGTATTGGTAATGCTATCTCTGGATTGAATCCGCAAGATATTGAGCGTCTGGATGTGCTTAAAGATGCGGCTGCTACTGCCCTGTATGGTACACGTGCCGCTAACGGAGTGATTGTAGTAACTACAAAAAAAGGAAGAGCAGGTAAGCCTGAGGTTTCTTACTCGGGTACAATGACATTCCGTCGAAGACCTCATTATACAGACAAGAAGATTGACTTGATGAACTCTAAAGAACGAATTCTGTTTTCTGAGAAGTTAGTAGGTATGCATTATATCTATCCTAATAACATGCCTTTGGTGGGATATGAAAATGCGTTGCATAATTTCTATAATGGTTCGCTGACAGAAACGCAATTTCAGCAAGAGGTGAATCAGTTGCAAACAATGAATACTGATTGGTTTGATATTCTTACTCGTAATTCTTTATCGTCCGATCATAATGTAAGCGTAAGCGGTGGTTCGGAATCAATTCGTTATTATGCTTCTGTAGGTTATACAGGCGAGAATGATGTTATTCGTTGGAGTAACAATAAACGCTACACTGCCAACAGTAAATTGGATATTACATTGAGTCCTAAAATGCAACTTTCATTTCACATTAACGGATATTTGAACGAAAAGGAATATCCACAGAGTAGTTTGAATCCTATTGATTATGCTTACAATACAAGCCGTGCTATACCGGCATTTACCAGTGACGGTGAGTATGCATTTTATAAAAAATACTGCAGCCCAGATATTGGCTATTTGAACTATAATATTCTTAATGAACTGAATAATAGTTCACAAAAACAGAGTATTTCTAGTTTTACAGGTACAGCCAACTTGCGTTATCAACCAACCGAATGGTTGTCGCTGAATGGCATTTTATCTGCTTCTACTTCTAATGCCGACCTCGTAGGTCATTGGGGAGAGCGTACGTTCTATGCTAGCAGTCTGCGTGGATGTGAACTTGGTGTGGAACCTTCGAAGTCTATTTCTGAAATGCCGTATGGCGGTGAACTGAACAAACAGACTACTCGCAATAAGAGTTATACGGCACGTCTTCAAGCCAACTTTAACAAGACCTTCAATACAATGCATTTTTTGAATGTAGTATTAGGGGCTGAGGCAAATTCTAATCGTTACGAAGCTTTCCAAACAACTAACAGAGGATATTACGAAGACCGTGGTAAAGCGTTCATTTCAGATATTTCGGATGAATATACAGCGTACTCTAAGTGGTTACTTAGCAATGTGCCTACTGTTACAGACTCTCAGTTGAATCTGTTGTCGGCATATGCTACAGCTTCTTATAGTTATGGCAATTATTTTACGGTAAATGCAAATATGCGTTATGATGGTTCTAATAAATTCGGTAGTCGCAGTAACGAAAAACTGCTTCCGGTATGGTCTGTATCAGGTATGGTAGATTTGGCGCAGGTGTTCAAATTACAGAAGAAAGTAGGATTCTTGGATGCATTGACATTAAAGGCTTCGTATGGAGAACAGGGCAATATGTTGGATGGACAAACTTCCGAATTAGTAATTCGTAAAGGTTCTATGAATAGTTTATATAATGAGTTGTATTCTACAGTAAAAGCTTTTGCCAACCCTGATTTGAGATGGGAAAAGACTCATTCTACAAACTTGGCAATCGAGAGCTCGCTTCTGAACCATCGTTTACAAGTGGGATTTGAATATTACTATAAAAAGACTACTGATGCATTCATGGATAAGCCTATTTCAGACGTAAACGGTTTCAGCTCGTATGTCGTTAACTCTGGAACGGTAGTGAATAAGGGATATAACTTTAATATCACGGCAATTCCTGTCCGTACTAAGAATATATACTGGAGTATTTCGGGCTCTTTGTCTAAAATTATGAATGAAATGAAAACCAATCCTGGAACAGAAGTATATGATTTGAATTCTTTCCTTAATGGTACTGCTGTGGTAAAAGGGTATCCAGTGAATACGTTTTGGTCATATCGATTCATTGGATTGAATCCTGAAAATGGCGGTCCACTGTTTGATGATTGGAGCGACCGCAAAGACCAATTAGAAAACATGGATAAGCTCAGCGCTTACACTAGTGTATTGGCTCCTTCTGGTCAGCGTGACCCTAATGTAACCGGAAGCCTTAACAATACGTTCACTTACAAATCATGGAAACTGAACATAGGTTTGTATTATAGTCTAGGTGGTAAAATACGTCAGTTCAGAGTGTTTAAGAACTTTATGGGTGGTTATTCTTCTGAGTTAAATATGAACCGTGCGTTGCTACAGGCATGGAGCAAGCCGGGTGATGAGAATATTACCAATATTCCTGCAGTAATGGGAATTCAATCACCGGGTTATGGAGATTATGCACATCACTGGAGTAGTGCCTACAACTGGAGAGGAGCGAAATTGGCAGATAACAGTTGGGACATGTTCGACTACTCAGATTTGAGAGTGGTAAGCGCCGACTATCTGAAGGTGTCTTCTCTTTCTCTTACTTACGAAGTTCCTTTAGTATGGCTTAAGAGCTATAACATTAAGAGACTGGCTGTGACACTGGGCGCTACAAATTTGTACACATTCTGCGACAAGAAATTGAAAGGGCAAACTCCTACTCAAAGCGGATTTAGTGAAGTTCAGTTGTCTGATACTCCGACTTATACACTTGGATTGACCGTAAACTTTTAATTAATAAAACTAATCAGTTATGAAAATATTACGATATATAGGAATGATGGCTGGCTTGTCTGTTTTGCTTTCATGTTCAGACTTTCTAGAGGAGCGTTCACAAGACACTTATTATGTGACTTCCTACAATGACTTGGACGAGCTGCTTATTGGTGACTGTTATTTGCCCATAAAACGAGCGGACGGATTGGCTTATACCACCGACCCTGGGTATTTCATTCATTATTTAGCAGATGAAATAGAAGAACAGAATGGTGGATTGCCAAGTCATGATAGTGATAATAAGCAAGCAATTTTTGGATATTTTACTTGGCAGCAGCGTGTAGGTGAAACATATAATTATAATGGATATCTCACAGAAAACAGTACGTGGAAAGAGGTGTACCGTTTGCTTAATGTTGCAAATAATATAATTGATTGTGTTAAAGAGGTGCCTCAAAACACTGAAGAAGAAAAACTAGAGGTGAAGAGAGTTAATGGTGAGGCTCATTTCTTACGTGCCGCTTATTATTTTTGGCTAGTAAATCTCTATGGTAAGCCTTATACTAAAGCTACAGCGGCTAATGATTTGGCGGTGCCAATCAAGACAAGTTCAAAGGTGAATGATGTTATTTATACCCGTAATACGGTTCAGGAGGTGTACGATTTGGTCTTGTCTGACTTGAAACAAGCAGAAAGTGATTTATCTGTTACTACGAAGAAGAATACGATTTTTCGTGCAGATATCACTGCTGTTAATTTACTGTTGAGCCGGGTGTATCTGTATATGCAAGAATGGAAATTGGCAAAGGAATATGCTGATAAGGTGCTGAATGTACATTCTGAGTTGGTAGAGCTGAAAGGACTTACAGACCCGTTTCTATCTAAAACATCGGTAGAAACACTTTTTACAATGGGAGGATGTGAAATTCCTTGTTCTATGTGTAACTATTACCAAAGTTTTCGCGTGTCACACGATCTTTACAATGCTTATGCAGATAACGATTTGAGAAAGAGCGCATTCTGGTGGAAATGTAATGATTTCGTTGGTTATGTAAAACAAGGTTCTCCAAGTTCTGCTGATGTATCTGTAGAAGATGATGATTATTACGAACGTAAGTTTCACTATGGAATGATTAATAAGCAACTTCCAATATCCGACCGTTTCTTATTCCGTACCGCCGAGGCATACCTGAACAAGGCAGAAGCCGAAGCTTATTTGGGTAACGAAAAAGAAGCCCGAAGCGCATTGAATGTATTATATAATCATCGTTATGATGGGGGAGAAGGATATACCGCAGATTATACAGGTGAAAAGTTAGTGAAAGCGATACGTAAAGAAAGACGCTTGGAATTGGCTCTCGAAGGTCATCGTTGGTTTGACTTAAGACGGTATACGGTGTGTGAGGTATATCCAGACTCGAAGAAGATTATACACGACTATACTTATTACGGAGGCAGAACAGAAATGAAAGAACGCCATCGCTTTGTGTTGGAAGAATTTGATGCTGCTTATACATTGCCTATTCCTCAAGAGGTGATTGAATTCAACACAGGAATGCCTAATAATGAGCGACCAGTGAGAAATTATACAGTTGTACCGATTGAATAACTTTAATAGTACGTAATTATGAAATTTTACAATTATATATTACTAAGCATGATGTCACTCGGAATGTTATGTTCTTGTGGTGATGAAGATATGTTGATAGGCGAAGAAATAAGGGTTACAGATCAGTTTCTGCCCGATTCTAATGATCATAGTGAAGTAGCTGAGTTGCGTAGAAGTTTTTATCAAAAAGAGAAATCTTATCTTCTGTTCAATGATACGCTTCGTCACGAACAAGTTGGCGTTACTGCTAGCGGTGAACCTTTTTATCATACTGAAACGCTGGATATTCTCTATTCGGTAGGTTCTACTAACATGTATGAAAACAATTTTGTATATAAATATTTGCCTACATATGATGAAAAAAAAGAATCGAGCGATTTTTTAAGCAAACGGATTCTGCCTCATTTAGGTGATAAGTTGCGTCCATTTTCTTGGCTATTGGTAGATACTATCAAAAAACCATTGTATGAGGATGTTTTTGAATACCCAAAAGTGTTGAGTGGAGAACGTTGTGTCGCTATTGCTGTAGGTCGTCTTACAAAAGCTGCAGAAGAAGAAAAAGCTCAATTGGCACAGAACCTGCAAGTAGAGGTTCTTAGTGGTGCTTTGGCTTCTAAACGAGAAATGAATGAGTTTTACTCGTTCTGCCAAGATATGTATGATCAGTTTGATTTTAATTATTTTCAGTATGGTGACCATTCAGAATATACATATACGTGTGGGTTTCTCTCTAAGAAAAAGAATCCATCTACAGGAATGGAAATGTTAGCCCATCCAGATAAGAGTGTTGATGTTAGCGACTTTTTATTGCTTGTATTCAATAGCTCTGACGAGGAAGTGCAGGCTAAATTTGAGAATTATCCTATTGTTCTAAAAAAATATAGTATTATAAAAAAATTGATTGTTGAACTGGGGTATGTATTCTGATACTCTATAAATAACATGCTAAAATGAATTTGAAAAGGAATCTATTTACAGCTTGTGCCATAGCATTAGCTGGTATGGTCAGTGCGCAAACTAATTTCCGTGATATTACTTTTGACCAAGCGATTGAAGCTGCGCAAAAAGAAAATAAATTGGTCTTTGTAGATTTTTACACAGACTGGTGTGGCCCATGTAAAATGATGGCTAGAGATGTTTTTCCTCAAAAAGAATTGGGCGACTATATGAATGGTAAGTTTGTCAGTGTTAAGCTAAATGCCGAAAAAGAAGGGAAAGAATTGGCGCGTTCTTATAAGGTGGCAGGATATCCTACATTCTTAGTGGTAGATACGAATAAAGAAATCAAATTTAGAAAACTTGGTGGCGCGGATGCTAGTGCATTCATGGCAGAACTGGAAAGAAACATTAATCCGAATATGTCGCCAGAGCAAATGGAAAAACGCTATAAAGACGGAGAACGCTCGTTGGCTTTAGTGAAAGGTTATGCTGCTTATCTGATGTCGCAGTCAAGAGGTGGAGGAGATACTTTGGAACAAGAAGCATTGAAAATTGTAACAGACTATTTCAATTCTCTGAATGATGCGCAACGTATATCGAATGAGAACATGTTTATTTATATGGATTTTACTCAAAGAATGATAGACGTTCCTGGACAATATTTGGTAGCTAACTTCAGTAAGTTTCCGAAAGAATCGCAGGCTGTGCTCCTTAAGAAAGTGGACGAACTATTTAAGGAACAAGTTTATGCTTATTTGTATGGTGAGCGTCCTGTTGCAGCTAAAGACTATGCTTTGATGAAGGAGCAAGTCAATAAAATGAGTGTAAATAAAGATAAATGGTTCAATCCGATGTTTGAGCTGATTGAATGTCGTGAAAAGAAAGATTATAATGCATTGCTCGACCTTTGCGAAAAGCTTTACCCTACGATGAATGAATCACAACGAGTTGTTATTATTGGCGGAATGAATTCCATTATTGCTACAGACGATAAAGTTATAAGAAAACGTGCTGCTCAATTTATTCGTCAACGTTTACCAGAAATGACTTTAGGTCAGCTGATGAATGTGGTTTATCCATTATCTATGCTCGAAAGGGAATAACAAGAGATGTAAAGATTAAAGCGACGTACAGTTTGTGAAGTAATCAAGAAAGTTTCCCATCTTCCTATTCGCCTGAAAGTCTGCTACAAGCCAATAAAAACATTGCGGTGATTCATTTGAACCATCGCAATGTTTCGATTCAACCATCGCAATGATTCATTTAAACCATCGCAATGATTTGTACGCCGTGCATCAGTAACGATGTATGCGGTTATACGTAGATTTTAATAAGAAGCTTATTCAGCCAGTTCCAGCGGAGCTTGTACCAGCGGCGGGTGCTCATCTGTTTTCCGCCAAACCGAAGGATGAAGTCGCGGTAGCCGTAGTTGGCGAACGGTAGTCCGGCATCGATGAACTCAAAGTGCTCAAATCCGCGCTGACGAGCGTCGGTCATGGCACCCCATATACATAATACGCCGGGATAATTCAGCGGATAACTCTTACGCAGTCCGGCAGAGAACATCAGGTAACTGGTGTCTTTTGAGAAGAGGCATACCGAGCCGCCTATTATCTTGTCTTTCAGCTTAACCAAGTAGATTTTACCGAAGCGTTCTCCCTCGGGGTGCTCTAATAGGCTGATGAAAAACTTCAGGTCGGGCAGGTGGTGATTGATTTTCGAACTATAGTATTTCTTCAGCATGGTGAAGAACTCTGTCACTTCGTCGCGCGTATGCGCTATGCTGATTACGGAACCGTTTTTCAGCCCTCGCTGAATTTGCCGCTTGCGCGAGTTGCTCATCCACTTGTCTATGGCGTTGTGATGGATGGAATTTCGAACTCTGAGCCAGCGCATCGGGAAGTAACCGTTCTCTCTGAAATAGCGGTAGCCGAACAACGGTTCTTCTATATTTCGGAACTCCATAGTAAAGGCATGAACGTCGAGTTTCTGAGTAAGATACGTCAGCATCTCGTTGAAGATTTGCTCTTGTTCTATCTTACGTTTGTTTGGAGCGTCGTCGGGCGAAGCGGGCAAGAAGTATTCGCCTACACCGTAGACATACGTTCTGTCGGCCAGGGTAGGGAGGCGGAAACTGCGGCGTGTAATACATAGCATCTTAGCTATGGGAGTACCGTTGTCGCTGGCCACCAACAGCGTAGGAGAGTAGCCCGATGTCTGCTCGAATATCTGGAACAATGCGGTAGAGTGGAACACATCGTTTCCGGGCAGTGGCGGGATGTCTTTAGAACGCTTGTATGTAGTAAGGCGGATAATCATAATAATACCTCTTTAAATAATTTATTCCGATCGGGACCGCAGTATAAAGAAGCTGCGCGTGGGGTGGTGTGCGTTGTCTTTTTCGCAAATATATGTTTTTTTTTGAGCATTACGTCGAATAAAATTATATTTGTACTGAAAAAAGTAACAGAATTGATTATGAATAGTTTTAGTGATTTGATAAAACAGCGCCGCAGTATGCGTAAGTTTACCGATAAGGAGCTTACACAAGATGAGGTGGTGCTCTTGCTCAAGGCTGCTCTTATGTCGCCTTCGTCAAAGCGCAGCAATTGCTGGCAGTTCGTGGTAGTCGATGATAAGGAAACGCTCGATAAGTTGTCGCGTTGCAAGGAGGCTGGTGCTTCGTTCCTGAAAGACGCTCAGCTTGCCATCGTGGTGTTGGCCGATCCGTTGGCCAGCGATGTATGGATAGAAGACGCTTCTGTAGCTTCCATCATGATACAGTTGCAGGCAGAAGATATGGGATTGGGCAGTTGCTGGATTCAGGTGCGCGAACGCTTCGGGGCAGACGGCGTGTCGGCTAATGAATACGTGCATAACGTGCTCGATATTCCTCTTCAGCTTCAGGTGTTGTCTATCATTGCTGTGGGACATAAGGGAATGGAACGTAAGCCGTTCGACGAGGCTCATCTGCAGTGGGAAAAAGTGCATATCAATAAATATAACGGGGGAGAGTAACCGTGGCGGCAAGTGCATCGAATCATAAAGATACTTATAGGGCTACGGCTGTGTTTTTGGCACTGATGGGGGTACTTTATCTCATCGATCGCCTGGTGGGTTTCAACTCGCTGGGGTTGCCATGGGTTATGCAGAAAGATACCATGCTGCTATACGCCGCCATCGTCTTTTTATGGTTTAAGTCCGATAAGTCGGTCGGCATTGTTTTGGCTGGTATTTGGTTGATACAGAATATCGGGTTGGTAGTCTCTCTTTTAGGGCATATGTCTGGCTACTTGCTTCCGGTGGCATTGCTGCTGATAGGCATATTGCTGTATTGGCTTTCTTCGCGTTGATATAATATAGATTATGGAAAAAATTGTTTTGATAGGTGCTGGCAATGTGGCTACTCATCTTGGCATGACGTTGCAGAAGTCGGGTCATGACGTGATGCAGGTATATAGCCGTACAGAGGAGTCTGCACGTGCTTTGGCCGATAAGTTGGGCTGCCGTTTTACTACCTCTATCGCTGAGGTGTTGCCCGACGCTACATTATATATCGTATCGGTAAAAGACGATGCGTTGGCATCTCTGCTTCCGCAGCTTACCGCCCGAAACGCTGATGCGCTCTTTGTTCATACGGCAGGCAGTGTAAGCATAGATGTATGGAGCGGACTGACACGCCGATATGGGGTGCTCTATCCGATGCAGACTTTCAGCAAGGCTCGTGAGGTTGATTTCTCTACCGTTTCGTTCTTTGTTGAGGCTTCGTGCCCGGAAGATGTAGATTTGCTCATGGCTCTGGCTTCGGGATTTGGAAGTAAGGTGTATCAAGCTACTTCTGCGCAGCGTAAATACCTGCATATAGCTGCGGTGTTCTCGTGCAACTTCGCCAACCACATGTATGCCGTGGCAGCACATTTGTTGGCCGAGCACGGTCTGCCATTCGATGCCATGCTTCCGCTTATCGACGAGACGGCACGAAAAGTGCATCAGTTGCCTCCGGTAGAAGCGCAGACTGGTCCCGCCGTGCGTAATGACAAAGCGGTTATGGATTCGCATCTCGCTATGCTTTCTGCTGAGCCTGAGCTGGCAGAACTGTATCGTTTGATAAGCCGAGATATACATTCGTTTGACAAGAAATAAGTTTAGAATATGATAGATTACGATTTGACAAAGATAAAAGCGTTGATTTTCGACGTGGATGGTGTGCTTAGTGCCGAAACCATTACCCTTCATCCTAACGGTGAGCCCATGCGTACCGTGAACATTAAAGACGGATACGCCCTGCAACTCGCAGTGAAATGCGGACTGCATGTGGCTATTATCACCGGAGGCCGTACAGAGGCGGTGCGCAAGCGTTATGAAGGCTTGGGCATAAAGGATGTGTACTTAGGTGCTGCTGTAAAGACACGCGAGTTCGATCATTTTATGGAGAAGTACCAGTTGAATCCTGAGGAGGTGCTTTACATGGGCGATGATATCCCCGATTATGAAGTGCTTCGCTTGGTGGGGTTGCCATGCTGTCCTGCCGATGCTGCTCCCGAGATAAAGGCTATCTGCCGATATGTCTCTCATCGCAACGGTGGCTACGGATGCGGACGCGATGTAGTAGAACAGGTGCTTCGTGCTCAGGAAAGATGGATGTCGCACGAGGACGCTTTCGGATGGTAAGAATCGGATTTTAAAAAGACAGTGAAATGCTTGATAATTTAAAGAAATACAAAGTTATATTGGCATCCAACTCTCCGCGCCGAAAGGAGTTGCTCTCTGGCTTGGGCTTGGAATATGAGGTAAAGGTGATGCCCGGAATTGACGAGACGTATCCCGACACCTTGCCTACAGAAGAGGTGCCTGTATACATAGCTCGCGAAAAGGCTGAGGCTTACCGCAAGTCTATAGCAGAAAGTGAGTTGATTATTACTGCTGATACGGTGGTTTGCATAGATGGCGAGGTTCTAGGAAAGCCGGCTGATGAGGCCGAGGCTCATGCTATGCTGAGAAAGTTGGCGGGTCGTACTCATCTGGTGATAACCGGAGTCTGTCTTACAACCGCACAGTTTCAGAAGAGCTTCGCGGCTGTTACAGAGGTCACCTTCGACCAGCTGACCGACGAAGAAATAAGTTTTTACGTAGAGAAGTATCGTCCGTTCGACAAGGCCGGAGCATACGGCGTTCAGGAGTGGATAGGTTACGTAGGCGTAACCGGAATGAACGGCTCGTTCTATAATGTAATGGGCCTTCCGGTGCAGAGACTTTATCAGGAGTTGAAGAAATTATAATATATAAGTATAGCATTCTATAATATATAGGTATCTGGGTGGTGCTTTTTATATATTATTAATATGTCAGCGCATATCGGGCTTAAAAAACCGTTATGCGCTGTTGGTTTTCTTAAAAGCTATATAATGTAAAAAATGATATACAGATATTAGAGTAGCCCTTTCTATATATATAGAATTAATAAACGCGTATCTGATTTTAAAAACCGTTATGCGCTGTTGTTTTTTTTAGTATGATACTGTATTGATAAACAGTGGTTTTGTATGGCTGACAAAATAGATTGCTATTAATTCTTTAGCAGTATTTGTTTGTTGTATTAAAAAATCCTTATATTTACATGATGAGAAAAATAACATGTTTTTAGAATTATTAATTTGTTTAATAAACCAATGTGGTTTTTCAATTAACTATAAAAAACACTGCTATGTTAAAACGACTAAAATCAGTCAGTATGATGCTGCTCCTGATGGGAGCTTCCAGCGGAGCAGCTTACGCCATTCCTACATATGGAATGGGCGGCGTGAGATCTACACAACAAGATGGTAATTGCATTGGAGTAGTAAAGGATGCTACAGGCGAAACAATTATCGGTGCTTCTGTTGTAGTGAAAGGTACAACTAATGGTACTATCACCGGAATGGATGGCGACTTTACCATTCAAGGAGTAAAGAAAGGTGATATTATCCAAATTTCATTTGTTGGTTATGTAACTCAAGAAGTTAAGTGGAACGGTCAGCCTTTGAATATTATTTTGAAGGATGATACACAAGCTTTAGAGGAAGTTGTAGTAACAGCCTTGGGTATTAAACGTGAAAAGAAGGCTTTGGGTTACGCTCAGCAAGAACTAAAAGGAGATGCTTTGGTGGCTTCTCGCGAATCTAACTTAACTAATGCTTTATCAGGTAAAGTGTCTGGTTTGCAAGTAGTACGTGGCTCGGGTGGTCCGGGCTCTTCTTCTAAAATTGTGCTCCGTGGTAACAGCTCTATCAGTGGTTCTAACCAGCCGTTAATTGTAGTAGATGGTGTGCCTATGGATAACTTTACAGGTGGTGTAGAAGATGCATGGGGTAACAATGGTGTCGATATGGGTAACGGTTTGGGCGATATCAATCCCGACGATATTGAATCAATGTCTGTATTGAAAGGTGCATCAGCTGCTGCTCTGTATGGTTCGCGTGCAGGTAATGGTGTTATCTTAATTACTACCAAGTCTGGTAAGAAACAAGAAGGTTTGGGTATTACCGTTACTTCAAGTGTGACTACAGAAACAATCTTCATGTCGCCGAAGTTCCAGAACTCATTCGGACAGGGCTCTGATGGTATCTTCAATGTGAAATCACGTGGTAGCTGGGGACCTGCAGCAGATGGCGCTAATTATGAACAATGGAATGGAAACAAACCTTTGCATACATTTAATAATGTAGATGCTTTCTTTGATACAGGCGTGTCTTTCACAGAAGGTGTTTCTTTCCAACAGTCTAAAGATGGAACTTCAGTATTTGCATCAGTTAACCGTTCTGATAATAAGGGTATTGTTCCAGGTGCAGAATTAAATAAAACATCTTTGAACTTGCGTGGTACTACATTATTTGGTAAAGACCAGCGTTGGAAATTGGATGCGAAGGTGACTTATATGAATACTCAAGGTCATAACCGTCCTATTCAGGGTATTAACCAGTCGAATGCTTTTAATACAATATATAATTTGCCGCGTTCTATCGATGTTCGTGATTTGGAGAATTGCTTAGACTCAGAAGGCAAGATGATTTGGTGGGATACAGAAAAGACCCCGCAAGAAAATCCGTATTGGTCAAAAGATCATCGTACTAACGATGATACTCGTAACCGTTTAATGGCTACAGGATCATTGTCTTATAAGTTCACTGATTGGTGGACAGTAGAATTAAAAGCTGGTACCGACTATTATAGTACTTCTACAACTGAAAAACTGTATAGTGGTGGTAATGTTCGTCCTAAGGGTAACTATAAAGAAGGTCAGGAAACTTTCTATGAAAATAACTACAGTTTTTTGAGTACAATGCAGAAAGACAATGTATTCGGTAAGTTTGGTGGCTTTGTTACTTTGGGTGGTAACTTAATGATGCAGCGCCGTACAAGCCAATATATTAGCACCGGTGACTTACTAATTCCTGATTTGTTCTCTGTAGGTAATGCTGCCGATAAATTATCAATGGGTACAGATTACTCATTAACACAGCGCAAGATGAACTCATTGTATGGTTCATTCCAGTTGAACTATGGCGGCTGGGCATTCTTGGATGTTACAGCACGTAACGACTGGTCGTCTACCATGAGTAAGGCAAATCGTTCTTATTTCTATCCATCAGTAAGTTTCTCGGCTGTTTTGACAGATATGGCCAATGATTTGGAATTTAAGCTGCCAGAATGGTTGACATTTGCTAAGGTTCGTGCTTCTTATGCAGAAGTTGGTAATGACTTGTCTCCATATCAGTTGTACACTGTATACTCTATGGGTAAAGATAGCTTTGGTAATCCTACTGCTGGTATAGGTAGTGTGTTGTATGATGAAAATGTGCGTTCTGAGTTGGTTAAGTCGTGGGAATTTGGTATTGACTTGAAGTTCTTAAACAACCGTCTTGGCTTAGACTTCTCTTATTATAAGACAAATGCAACTCGTCAGTTATTGTCGTTGCCTCTAGACCCTTTCACTGGTTATTCTTCTAAGATGATTAATGCCGGTGACATTCAGAACTCAGGTTTTGAAGTAATGGCTTATGCTGATATCTTCCGTAATGATAAGGGATTCAATTGGACCGTTTCTGCCAACCTTTCTGCTAACAAAAATAAAATCAATGAGTTGGCCGATGGTATTAATGAAACAGCCTTGTCTCGTGGCGGTTTTGATGAAGTAAAGATTGTAGCACACGCAGGTGGTGACTATGGTGATATATATGGTAAGACTTTCAAACGTAATGAAAACGGTCAGATTGTAGTAGATGGTGAAGGTTTGCCTATTGTTAATGGCGATATGTCATATTTGGGTAATCAACAGCCTACTTGTATGTTGGGCTTGACTAACAGCTTCAAGTATAAAGGCTTTGCGTTGAGCTTCCTTGTTGACGCACGTTTTGGTGGTAAGATTTATTCTGCTACTACAGCTAATCTGTATGGAAATGGTAATGCAGAAGGTACAGTAGTAAACGGTAAGCGTGAAACATTTGTAGTTCCTAATTCAGTAAAAGAAGATGGCTCTGCAAACGATATCCAAACTACTCCGCAGAAATATTGGGAACGTTGTGCACAGGGTAACCTTGGTGTAGGAGAAGCCTTCTTGTATGATGCTACTAACATTCGTTTGCGTAATATCACTTTGGGTTATACATTCAAAAAACAGATGTTGGCTAGTTGGATTCAGCGTCTCAACTTGTCAGTATCTGCTAATAACGTATGGATGATAAAGAGCGATATCCCAGGTATCGATCCAGAATCGGTTGCCACTACTAACACCAATGCAACCGGTATCGAATTAGGTGGTGCACCTACATCTCGTTCATTCACATTTAATGTAACCATTGGATTCTAATCTATTAAAAACGATTCATTATGAAATTAAGAAATAAATGTTTGGTCGGTTTCTCTTCAGCTATGTTGCTTTTGGCATCATGTAGTGACTTTGAAGAAATAAACCGTAACCCTACTGCCGTTGATAAGGAAAACGTGCAGATAGCTCACTTGTTAAATAAGTCTATCTACGAAGCGCAGATGGACCCCCATATTGCTGAACGTATTTTTGTATTGACATGGAAACGTGCAGCCCGTTATGAACGAGCTAGTGGTTTTACTATTGGTTCTGATAATGATGGATGGAATACCGACTATTTTAGTACTGGTTTTGGTGTTGGATGGTTGAATAAAGTTAACAATGCTATTAATTTAGGGAAAGAACGTATTGATAACGGAACAGCAACTGCAGTTGATAGAAACGTTTATCAGATGGCTCGTATATGGCGTGCTTATTTGGTTTCAGAGTTATCTGATTGTTTCGGTCCTATTCCCGCTACTAATGCTTTTGACGGTACTGTGGCCCCTTATCAGTCTGTTAAAGATTTGTATAACTTTATCTTGGCAGAATTAAAGGATGCTGCTGCTAATATGGATACTAGTGTAGATATGTCTGAAATCACACAGCAGAACAATAATTCTGATATGTTCTTTAATGGTGACATGGATAAATGGGTTCGTTATGCTAACTCTATGCGTTTGCGCTATGCCATGCGTCTTAGTGTGGCCGATGCTGCTACTGCCAAGGCTAATATTGCCGAATTGGTAAATGCAAAGTTGATAGAGACAAATGACCAAGTGGCTCGTGTAGCTGAAAAGTCAGGATGGTGTCCTACAGATGGTGTAATGTCTCGTCCTTGGAATCCACAGCCTATCTCTTCTACCATGAACAACATCTTGTTAGGTTTGGGGGGTGTTGATATTCAGTTGCACGATACTTTGCGACCAAAGGTTAATTTAATTGACCCTAACGAAAAGATGGGTATCCGTCTTGAAAAGCACTTGCCAGTTTCTACTAACGACCCTAGTGCTGGATTCTTCTTCAACGGTTTGCCTTCTAAGATTGACCCACGTGCTATTGTTATGTTTAATATACCTGGTTACGACGATAGAAAATCTGCCAACCGTACTTATCCAAGTTGTTTCGGTGAATTTGCAGGTAAAGCTGTTTTGGGTGACTTGAATGATCCTGAATTTAATCCGACTGACAATTCTATTAAGTTGGATGTTAAGTATACTTGGAATACTTGGGTAGCAGGTAAATGGGATAAGAAATCTTCTTTGTCGGCAAAATTGACAGGCGTGTCTGTAAACTACCCGTCGATTGCAGATCAGTATCGTAATAGTAAAAACTATCGTGTATGGTTTGGTAACTGGGAAACTTACTTCTTGCTGGCCGAAGCTGCCGAATACGGTTGGATTAGTGGTTCTGCTAAAGACTATTATGAAAAAGGTGTACGTGCCAGCTTTGAATACAATGGTGTAGCTCAGTTTGCCGATGAATATTTGGCAAGTGAAAACTACAACCGTGTAGGTACTTCTGCTAAGTTTGATCATACTGCCGAAGCACAGAATCACCAAGTTTCTTATATTGATGGTTACACCAATGAAGAGAAAACCATGACTTATACTTATCCGAAGAACTCGGTTTATAAAGATGGTGTAAACAATGACCACCTGACTAAGATTATTACTCAGAAGTATATTGCCAACTGTCCTTATTTGCCGTTAGAGGCATGGAGCGACCATCGTCGTTTGGGATTGCCGTTCTTTGAAAATCAAGCCGTAGAAGTAGACTATGTTCCTTCTAATCACGAGGTTCCTCTTACTAAGGCTGCTGCTAAGGAATGTAAATGGGAATTCTATCCTAAGCGTATGCGTTATCCGGCTAACATGGAAACAAATAGCAAGGCTAGCTTTGATCAAGCTATTCAGTTGCTTAATGGTGCAAATGATACTAATGTACCTTTGTATTGGTGTATGCCAAGAAAGTGATATGAAAAGCCTTCTTTTATGTAAATAGAAGGAATGTCAAAATAATAAAAACCCCGAAAGTTTTTATCGAACTTTCGGGGTTTTATTGCATGCGTTAGCAATGACTTTATCAGTTAGTAGAGCTGAAATTTCAATTCTATATAGGGGTTTACAGCAACTTGAATCTCATGCGGAATATGCCATCTGCATAATCGTAGCTGATGATTTTGAAAGTTCCAATTTCTGAAGTGTTCTCTACATGCTGACCGATGCATAGACAATCATCATAATCGCCAACTTTAACCACACGCACCGTATCTGAAGCACCGTCGGGCAGTCGGCTCAAGTCAAACCCTTTAGCCGCCTCTTCTATAGGGATATATTCGGCTGTTACAGGCAGATGTCGACTTATAACCTCGTTCACCGTATCTTCTACACGCTTTATCTCTTCTTCTGTAAGAGCCTGAGGCAAGCGGTAATCCAACTTGCTTTTTTTACGCTCTATATGCGCCGATACCGAGCGTCCGCACCCGAACATGTTTACCATTGTACGGTTTACTATATGTTCGCACGTATGCATCGGCGCTATGGTAGCCTCTTGAAACTTAGCTTTGCCGTCTGCCGTTTGAGTATTTTCGTTATTCATTTCCGTTATATAATTGTTTTAGTTTGCATTATTCGTATATAATCCTCACGGTTTAATCATCATCATCATCGTTTCTGAACATCCACAAAAAGGCGAAGAATGACCCGAATAGAGATGACAAAATCTCAAATTTGATCCACTTTCTGAATAAATTGCTCATAGTACCCGTTTTATTATGATTAATATCGTGCTATAAATATAGACCAAATAATTGAATAATGAAAATAAAAAAAGGAGATAAACACCATAAGGCATTTATCTCCTTTATAATTATGAAGCGTTATACGCTTATTATATTAAGCTTCTTTTTCGTCGCTCCAATCCATAGCAGCCATACGCAGGTAAGAATCATAACGTTTCTTAGCCATATCCTGACATGCCTGGAACAATTCAGCAGCCTGAGTAGGATACTGTTTTGCTACAGAAGCGAAACGAACTTCACCCTTCAGGTAATCCTGGAAGTTATCCCAGTTAGGAGCCTTAGAGTCGAGTGAGAACGGGTTCTTTCCTTCTGCTTCCAACAGCGGGTTGAAGCGCCACAAGTGCCAGTAACCACATTCTACAGCCTTAGCCTCTTCAGCCTGAGATTTACCCATACCAGCTTTCAAACCGTGGTTGATACATGGAGCGTAAGCGATAACCAATGATGGTCCAGGATATGCTTCAGCTTCGCGGATGGCCTTCAAAGTCTGAGCCTGGTCAGCACCCATTGCGATCTGAGCTACGTATACGTAACCGTAAGTAGTAGCGATCATACCCATATCTTTCTTACGTACGCGCTTACCAGAAGCAGCGAACTTAGCGATAGCACCAAGAGGAGTAGCCTTAGAAGCCTGACCACCAGTATTAGAGTAAACTTCGGTATCAAGAACCAAGATGTTTACATCTTCGCCAGAAGCGATAACGTGATCCAAACCTCCGTAACCGATATCGTAAGAAGCACCGTCACCACCGATAATCCACTGTGAGCGTTTTACCAAGTAGTCTTTGAATTCATCGATAGTCTTGCAGAATCCGCACTTGTCTTTTGCAGCCTCTACCAATGGAACGATTTTTTCAGCAGCAGCCTTGCTCTTGTCAGCATCGTTGCGACCGTCAATCCATTCCTGGAATGCTTCTTTGTATTCAGCAGGAGTACCTTCTGCTT
>ULRN01051201.1_pt1 | contig 88591 bp, 74 predicted proteins | sample 1955461 | NCBI WGS metagenome assembly ULRN01 (sample SAMEA4835683, study PRJEB28245) | human gut metagenome | biome: gut microbiome; material: fecal sample | place: Denmark | collected 2008 | reverse complement strand
AGCTATGTTTGCTTTTATTTCTGGAATTGTATAATTGTACTTGTGTGGAAAAAAATCTCTATTAGGTGGTTCAATGATAGAGTTAAATTCATCTTCTGTTAAATGAAATAGTTTACAAGTCTCTTCAATTCCACAATCATATAGATATTGTAGCAATACTTCTTTACTGGGTTTTAATTTCTTCATAGTATTTGTCTAACAGTTCTTCGTTCTTAGTGAAAAAATCTCTTAGTATCATTCTTATTATCTGGGCTTTTGACATTGATGTGGCTTTATTCATTATATCTATGTTTAATGCAGTTTCTGCATCTAAGCGAAATGTGATTTTTACTGACATATTTTCCATTATATAAACTGTGATTTTTAATGTTAATGGATTGGTTTTTAACCATATACAAAGATATGGATATTTTATGACAAGAACAAGTAAAATATTAATAATCAAAATTTTGTCCGACAATTTTCCGGTTAGTAGTATAGAGAGATAATAAATATTGGAGCAACACAGATACTAATAGATATGTACACTTAAAATAAGAATTTAACTATGATAGACTACAAAGCCCCTTCTGACGTGTGTAAAGAAGCAAAGGAATATATGAAAACCGTATTAGTCAGACTGGAAGAATCTGAAATACTGGAAAATGTAGATGTTGCAGCATTGGATATGCTAGCCAGAAATTACAGTATGTTTATCAATGCTTCCAAACAGATAGAAAGAGAGGGCACAACTATTACCAATGTACAGGGGAACGTTGTAAAACATCCTGCTGTAACTATTGCTAAAGATGCACAGATACAAGCGGTAAAAATTATGCAGGAATTTGGCTTAACTGCTAAATCCAGAACCAAATTACCTAAATTAGATAAAGATAAAGAAGAAGATTCACCTTTAGAGAAATTTGTAAAGAAAGCAAAGGAAGTTAGATAATGAAGCCTTATTACGAATATGCAGATAAGGTTTTAAATGGAAATATCGTTGTTGGTAATTATATAAAACTAGCCTGTGAAAGATTCCAGAATGACCTTAAAAGGGATGATCTGGAATTTAGAGAGGATAAAGTAGATTTGGCTATCCAATTCATTTCTACTTTGACACATTACACAGGTAAACATTCTGGAAAGCCTTTTATATTGGAAGGATGGCAACAGTTCATAGTAGCCAATATAGTAGGCTGGTATTGGAAGGATTCAGGAACTAGGCGATATACCAGTAGCTATATAGAAGTTAGCAGGAAACAAGGGAAAACGGCTTTGGCTGCTGCATTATGTCTGTACTACTTAATTGCAGATGGTGAAGATGGTGCAGAAGTCTTATTGGCAGCTAATAGTAAAGAACAGGCTAAGATTGCTTTTGATATGTGCAGCAAGTTCAGTAAGGGTTTAGATCCTAAAGGAAAGTATCTTTCTGCTTACAGGGCTGATATTTTATTCAGTCTTACCAGTTCTAAATTAAAAGTATTGGCTGCTGATGATAGCAAATTGGATGGTTTTAATGCAAGTTTCGGCTTATTGGACGAATATCACGCAGCAGCAAACAGTAAGGTTAGAGATGTAATAAAATCAAGTATGGGAATGCGCGAGAATCCGCATTTATGCACTATTACTACTGCTGGATTTGACAAGTCTTTACCCTGCTATCAGTTAAGAACTGTAGCTATAGAGGTACTGAATCATCTAAAGGAAGATGATAGTATGTTCATTGCCATTTATTGCTTAGATGAAGGGGATAAATGGGACAATGAAAAGAATTGGTGCAAGTGTGCCCCAAATTTAGGTATCACTGTTACAAAGAAATATATAAGAGAGCAGGTTAGGCAAGCAAAGAATAACCCTAGTGATGAAGTTGGAGTTAAAACCAAAACATTGAATATCTGGTGTGATTCTGCTACAGTTTGGATTCCAGAGGACTACATAGTAAAGTGCAGTGACGTAGTTGATCTTTCTTCTTTAAATGGTCTGGACTGCTATATAGGTGTGGATTTAGGAGCTACAAGCGATTTAACTGCTGTAGCTTTCTTAGTTGTTGACGGTGAAAAATACTACTTCAAAACTCATTACTATTTACCAGAAGCAGCTTTAGAAGAGAAGGCAGACAAAGAACTTTACAAGTTATGGAAACGGCTTGGACTGCTTACAGTAACCCCTGGAAATGTAACGGATTACGACTACATAACTACTGATATTATGAAATACAGAGAGGTCGTTAATATAATATCTGTCAGCTATGATAAGTTTAATGCTACCCAATGGGCAATTAATGCAACTGAACAAGGTTTGCCATTAGAAGAATATCCTCAGACTTTAGGCAATTTCAACCGACCTACAAAAGAATTGGAAAGGCTTATATTGTCAGGAAAAGCAGTAATAGACAATAATGACATTACCAGAAATTGCTTTAGGAATGTAGTGCTGAAATCTGACTATTGTGATAATGTCAAACCTGTAAAATCACAGGATAAAAAGAAAATAGATGGTGTAATTGCTATGATACAAGCATTAGGCGGTTATCTGCTGACACCACATTATACCAATACGATATTTACGATATAAAACCTTAATTGATGGGATTTTTTGATTTATTTAAAAAGAAAGAGCCACAAGAAGAAAGAAGTTATACACCTTATGGGCTAAACAGTCTGGTATATAATACCAATTCTAGCTACAGGACTGATAAATCTATGTTACTTTCTACAGTATATAGATGTGTAGATGTAATTGGTGATTCAGTGGCACAATTACCATTAGAACCTTATAAGATAGATAAGGACGGATATAAAAGGAAGTATATAGAACATTCTACTTATTACCTGTTGAACAAAGAACCTAACAAGCTAATGAGCAGGTTTACTTTTATGAAAACATTAATTACTTCCGTCCTTTTAAATGGTAATGGTTATGCTTTAATTGAAAGAGATAATAAAGGGGATGCAGTAAATTTAAGGCTGATACCTTCTGATTTGGTTACTGTATCGAAAGTTGATCCTTTAGGGGATAAGATAATGTATAGTGTTGTAGGTATTAAACAACTGATAGAACCTGTGAATATGATCCATATCCTGAACTTTAGCTATGATGGAATTACAGGAATTAGTACCCTGCAACACGCTAGAAATACTTTAGGACTGGCTACAGATAGTGAAGCACACGCAGCAGGATTCTTTAAAGGCGGTGCAAATCTGGCTGGAATTATCAAAGTACAATCCAGTTTAACGCCAAAACAGCAACAGGATATTAAGGAGAGTTGGCAAAGTACATTCAGTCCTATTACAGGAACGCCTAATGGTGTAGCGGTATTACAGGGTAATATGGACTTTCAGCCTATTACAGTTAGTCCTAGTGATGCACAATTACTGGAGACCAGACAGTTTAATGTAATTGATATTTGTAGGTTCTTTGGTGTATCACCTGTAAAAGCCTTTGACCTTAGCAAATCCAGTTACAGTACTGTAGAAGCGACTCAACTTGCTTTCCTTACTGATACACTTAGTCCATTACTGGAGAAGATAGAACTGGAATTTGAACGAAAGCTGTACAAACCATCTGAAAAGAACAGCATAGATGTACGCTTTGACACATCTGTATTGCTTAGAGCAGACAAAGCTAGTCTGGCTACATACTATCAGACTTTATTTAATATTGGCGTAGTCAGCCCTAATGAAATAAGAAAGCAATTGGATTTAGAACCTTTGAAAAATGGGGATAACTCATTTGTACAGGTCAACGTAATGACTTTAGATAATGCTGTTAATAACATTCCATCTAATAACGCAATAGAGAATGATATATAATTATTTGCCCAAACAACTAACAGATAAATCTTTAGCAGATAGATACTTACTAAAAGATTTAGGCACTTCAAATTCTAAATTTCCATATATCAAAGGTCTAACTGCTCGATATTCTGCAAAAGGTCTAACTAATGAAGAAATGTCTAAAAATCCTGTATGGAAGGATTTAACAGGTAATGGCTATGATTTACAGATGAAAAACTTTGCTTGGAGTGGGATGTCTGGATGTAATGGGTATGATTATGATTTTACAAAAAAATCTATTTTTAATTATTCTGGGGCTAATACCAATGCTAAAATTTCTTCTGACACCTTGTATATAGAGAAAGTAGATAATTCCAGAGTAAATGTCGTTATCAAATTGGCACAATTTAAGTGTCGATTAAAAATAACAGGAGTTAGTGATTCTATAAATAGCGGCGAAATCCGATTGCTAAGAATGTATAGTAGTAAGGATTTTGATAACAGGATTACCATTAACACAGATGGAATTTATGATGTTGATATTCCAAATCAAGAAGATGGATTAATTTTTATATTTGCTGTTTCTCCACAAGGAACAATAGAGAATCCTTTGACGTTAACAACTCCTATCACCATTGAACAGCTTCCATTCTACCCCGGCTTTATTATAGGTGACGGTGTAGATGATTACGCAGTTACCGAAAAGAATCTGGATTTTGAGGACACTTATACTGTATATACTGCGTTTATTCCTTTTAAAAGTTCAACAGACTATCCTGCATTGTGCGGAAAGGATTATAAAAAAGATTTTTATATTAATTTTAGAGGTGATAGTTTGTCTAATATCAATTTTTATAGCGTTGACAAATACTTGTTTTCAGGTCTTTTAAATGGTTTTAATTTGTTTGTGTGTAAACGCACTGCAAATAAAATTGTGATTAAAAATTTAATAACAGGTGCTTCAAAAGAGAGTGATATTGATTCTCTTATCGAAAACCCCGGATTATATTATTTATGGAAAAGCGCAGTTATTGCACAATACTCCAAAGCCGCCATCGCTGGACAAGTAATTTGTAACGGACACTTTACGACTGACGAAGAAGACACAAAAGTCCTCAATTGGTACAAAAAAGAATATCCCTGGTTGTTCTTCGATCAGGCTTGGACAGTAACAGGCAAAACCAACGAAGACACAGATAGAGCTACTATTGCCAACATTGCGGGTAATGGTAATAATCTCGTTTTGTCTAATTTTGGGTTTGCTGGGAATAGTGGATATGGGGAGTATGCTTACAATTGGAATGAATGGGGTATAGATAACGGAGCTGCTACAAACGTAAGCAAACAATATAACAAATTTGTAGCTGTAATGCCAGTCAATCAATCGATATCTACTTGTAGTTTATACTCATCCGAAGTTTCAATTGGAACGAAATTTCAATTCAAGTTAAAGATTACAGGATTGACAACGAATTGGATAGTTCGTGTAATGGAGGGGTATACGGGAGATTCTAATATTATATATGAATTTGATAAAGATGGTACTTATCAGATTGATCACACTATGACAGGTTCAGGTAATCAACTTCGACTATATATTAGGATGTATTGCGCCGTTCCAAATGCAGAAGGTACTACTGTTACTGTTGAGCAAATCCCCGATCACGAAGGTTACTTAGTGACTGACGGGGTGGATGATCAGATTTTATCGTCAGATTTTGGAATAGGTAAGGATTTTACAATTGTAGGAGAATGGGAATTTTTGAAAGAGGATGCATTAAAATTCGCAGGTTTTGTAAAGTTAAATTCATTTATATTCTATAATTACACTTATCTTGACAGTACGAACGTTTATATCTATTCCGGGTCTGGGACTATGTTTAATACAAATACAGTAAAAGTAGCTACATCTAAAGGTCAGGTTTATTTAGACTTTAATTCGATCACAGAAGTTAAGACAGGAAATCTTCCAGATAGAGGTTATGGAATACGTATAGGGTATCTTGAAAGTAATTACACCAAATTAGCTTTCAAAAACTTAGCAATTTACCCAAAAGTCCTATCAAAAGAAGATGCTATCAAAGCATATATTTACTTACAAACCCTAAAAGCAAAATAATTATGACATACGCAATTGTAGACATCGTGTGGTGCAAGTCCCACGGAATAGAAGTTCTCCCGGAAATGAGGACGAGTGTAGATCAGAGCAAGGTAATCCTCCACGAAGAGATGTTATCGCCATTTGAAGACGAAGATTTTCCGAGATATTCGTTTAGCGATTCAGCTTTTATTGAATTATTAAATAGTAATGAATGGACTTATCCAGATGGTGAAGAACCTGTAATTAACAGAGATTTTAGTCGTATACTGGCTTTAAACATCCTTGATGAAGAAGTAGCTAAGAATATAAATACATACGAATTAACTCCAGCTGAAGCATTGCAGGTAAAAGATCGTTATCCAGAATGGATTGCTGGTATTACTGTTAAAGTGGGAGAAAGGTATTTATCTGATGATATTCTTTGGGAGTGTATAAAAGAACATACTACTCAGGATAACTGGAAGCCTTCTATGGCTACTGCAAGTTTATGGAAAACAGTAGACGAAGATCATAAAGGAACTATTGACGATCCAATACCTTATAATAACAATATGGAATTGTTTAAAGATAAATATTATATTCAGGATAATATTATATATAGATGTACCAGAAATACAGAAACTCCAGTATATAATAAATTATCTGACTTAGTCGGAATTTATGTAGAAAAAGTATAGTAATGAGAGAACAACGAAACTGCAACTATGAATTAAGAACCACAAATGAATCCAGAACGGTAGAAGGGTATGCTCTTGTATTCAATAAAGAATCCAGAGATCTAGGCGGATTCATTGAAATAATAGATCCTACATCTTTAGATGGTGTAATAGAAAAGTCAGATATACTGTGCCTGTTAAATCATAATGAGGACAAAGGGGTATTAGCCAGATCAAAATTCGGAATAGGTTCATTATCTCTATCTGTAGATGATACAGGATTGAAATACAGATTTGAAGCTCCAGATACTGCATTAGGGAATGAATTGCTGGAAGGACTTAAAAGAGGTGATATTTCTACATCATCTTTTGCCTTTACCATAGATAGTGATAAATGGGAAAAACGTACAGATGGTAAGTATCTAAGACGGATCACTAAGTTCAAAGAACTGTTTGATGTGAGTCCTGTGTATAAAGAAGCATATCCAGATACCAGTGTAGCCTGTAGAAAGATGCAGGAGTTAGACACAGAGGAATTAAAGGAATATTATCAAAACCTTAGAGAAGGACTATAATGGACACTTTGACTTTGATAGACCAAAAAGAACAACTAAGAAAAAAGGCAGAGGAATTAATTACAAATGCTGAAAAAGAAATTAGAAAGTTGAATGATGGAGAAGCCATAGAGTTAAACCATCTAAAGGAAGAGATCAGTAGAATCGACAGCCAGATAAAAGGTATAGAGGAAGAAAACAAAAGGAATTACAAACCACAAATTAATAAAAAGACTATGGAAAAATTTTCATTGCTTAAAGCTATTAATGACGTAGCTAACAACAGACAATTAGATGAAAGAGCTTTAGAGGTAGTAGCAGCTGGACAAAACGAAATGAGAAAATCTGGACAGAGCTATTCTGGACAAATTGTATTGCCTATTGAAGAAAGAGCGACAGACGGAGTTATTACAGGCGGTAAGGAATACACAGCAGATACTAACAACGGAGGTAAGGAAAATGTAGCAGAAGATAAATTAGGGATTCTTGAACCATTAAGAGCCAATTTAGTATTGGTACAGGCTGGTGCATCTTATATGACTGGCTTAATTGGCAACGTCTCTATTCCAGTATATTCTGGTTCAAATGTAGGTTGGGCTGGAGAAGTTGATACCGCTTCTAATGGAACAGGCACATTTAGTGAGGTAAATTTAGAGCCAAAACGCCTTACTGCTTATATTGACGTGTCTAAACAGTTCCTTATTCAGGATTCCAACAGTGCCGAAGAAATGCTGAAACGTGATATTGTAGCTGCTATTTCAAATAAACTGGAAGCAACAATTTTAGGTAGTGCTGCTGGAACAACGACACAACCTGCTGGTTTATTTAATGGTGTAACTGCTGATACTTCTGCTGTAACTTATAAGGACATTGTTAAGATGGAAGCTGATTTAGAATCTAAGAATGTAAGAGGTGATATTAAATATATCGTATCTCCATCTGCTAAGGCTGAACTGAAAACCACCGATAAAGGCACTGATACGGGTAAATACTTAATGGAAGGCAATGAAGTAAACGGTTATCCCGTTCTTTGCACTTCTGCTGTAACTGGTAAAGGCGTAGTAATGGGTAACTGGTCTGATTATGTAATTGGTCAATGGGGTGGTATTGATTTAACTGTAGATCCATATACACAGGCTGCTAACGGTAAAGTAAGACTGGTTATCAATGCTTACTTTGATGCTAAACCTAGACGCACAGACTCGTTTGTAAAGAAAGTATTGAAAGCGTAACCTTAACTATGAATAAGCTATGTATGTAACATTATATGAAGCAAAGAAACATCTGTTAGTAGACAATTCATTTAATGATGATGATGAATACATACTAGCTTTAATAGATATAGCAGAAGAAGCTGTTTCAATTAATATAAACATTCCTTTGGACAGTATTACAGTGGGTGGAGAACTGCCACCTGCTGTAAAAGCTGCTATACTTTTATTAGTTGGTAACTTATATGCTAACAGAGAACCTGTAGCCTTTACATCTGTAAACAAAGTGCCTTACACCTTTGATTATCTAATTTCCCTTTATAAGAACTATTCTACAAAATGAGGGCTGGAATACTAACCGAACCTGTTACATTTAGAAAAGCTACCATTACTAAAAACCAATATGGGCAGGAAGAAACATACTGGGAAAATTACATAATTACAAGAGCTAATGTAAAGTTCAATTCAGGTAACAGGGTTACAGAAAATAATGAGATAATTAATACCTATACAGTAACATTTACTGTTAGAAGCTACCATAAAATAGATGAGTTTATGAGGATTCTTTGGAAAGGTAAAACTTATAGAATCCTATCTATTGAAGAAGATAAGGCAAAATTTACTATTATTGGAGAACTGATAAATGAATAGTGTGGACGCAAGGCAAGTCCTACAAATGTTTGCTGCACTGGATAGTAAAAAACAGAAGAAAGTACATAGGACTGCACTTAGAAAGGCTACAGCGTTATTAGTTAAGGAGACTAAAAGGAATTTCAGAAGCGTCGTTAAAAAACCGAATGCTAAAAACAAATGGAATGGAAAAACCTTTTCTTCTGGAATTAAATCAAAGGTTAATAGGGAAGCTACAGAGGGCAAAGTTCACATTATGGGTGATTTTAGGTTGAAGTTCTTTGAAATGGGTACAAAAGAACGTTACAAGAAACGGACAAAAGGCAGACCTTCTACAGGTAGTATTAAAGCCTTTTATTTCTTTAAGAAAGCCAGAGAAGCTAAAGAGTTAGAAATCAGCAATAATATGAATGATATAATAACCAAATCTATACTAAAGGTAAATGGACAGTTTAAAGGTCGGTAAAGAAATCTATTCTCTTTTAAATGGTTCTAGTTCACTTACTGATATAGTTGGTAGTAAGATATATCCTATTATAGTAGAAAAAAAAACTACATATCCATTTATAGTATATAAGAGAAGCAATATTATTCCTGACTATACTAAGGACTTCCATTTTAAGGATGAAGTAATAATTGACATTATATGTGTATCTAATAATTATTCTGAATCCATTAATATAGCCAGTATAGTAAGGAATATTCTTGAAGATAAAAGATTTGCTGATATAGAAAGCATTAAACTGGAGTCTGCTGATGAAGATTTTATAGAGAATGCTTATATACAGACATTAAGTTTTAATTTAACAATAACTAAATAACTATGGGAAAACCTATTAATGGCGGTGATTTGATGTTGTTCATAAAGGGTACTGGAGACACAGCAGCCAAATCCATAGCATTTGCAACCAGTCATTCCTTATCTATATCTGCTGAAACTGTAGAAACCAGTTCTAAGGATACTGGTGGAAAATGGGTTGCTAAAGCGCCTAGAAAATTAAGTTGGACTGTAAACACTGAAAACCTTTATTCTTTAGATGGTGAAGGTAAAACTTATGATGATCTGTTTACATTAATGACAGACAGAAAGGAAATAGATGTAGTATTCAGTCTTGAAAAAGACTATGAAACTAAAGCAGATGAAGTCCCTACAGGCGGATGGACACCTGTAACTACTGGACAATATAAGGGCAAAGTAGTAATTACAGATCTGGTACTTAATGCGCCTAATGGAGATAACGCTACATATACAGCTTCTTTAGAGGGAGTTGGAGCATTGACAAAAGCCTAAAACCAAAGCCCTTATATCTCTATTATAGAGGTGTAAGGGCTTTATTTAAATACATACAATTATGACAGTAAAAGACATTGAATTTAACGAAGCAAACGAAGCTGTTTTTAACTCAGATGCAAATACATTTAGCTTGTTTTTGAAAATAGATCCAGAGGATGATTCAGGTAAGAGAGTTATTATACGGTTATATACGTCTCCAGATGGCGAAGATTTTGCTTTCAGGGACTATGTTGTAAATAATATAGACAGCAGATCTGTATTCACTTCTGAATGTGGTTATTCAGGGGTAATAACAGGACAATATATAAAACTGGTAAGTAATTCCAAAATCATAAAATGCAAAGTATATTATGAAGATTGATATAAATGGGCAGGAATATAAAGTAAAATACAGCATTAGAGCAATGTTCATATTTGAAAAACTGGCAGGTAAATTATTCAAATTAGAAAGCCTGATGGACTGGTATGTATTTTACTATGCTATGATATTGGCAGGAACTCCAGATTGTACATTGTCCTTTGACGATTTTATAGATGAATGTGATACCAATCCTGCTTTAGTAACAGAGATCCAGAATTATCTGGATAAACAATTTCAGATGCAGGAACCATCTAAAGAGGATTCAAAAAAAAAGTAATATCCATTTCAGAATTGTATAGTATCATTGTGGTAGAATGTGGAATACAGCCTGATTATTTTCTGGATAGGATGCAGTGGTATGAAGTGGATGCTTGTTTAAGTGGTCTGGAGAATAAGAATAAGGCTGGTTGGGAACAAACCAGATTCCTTGCTTATGTCACAGCACAAGTAAACAGTACTAAGAAATTAAAGCTGACTGATATTCTTTCCTTTACTTGGGATAAAGAAGAAAAAGAAACATCAATTACCAACGAAGATATACAAAGACTGAAAGATAAGGCAAATAAAACCTTAAAATTATTATAATATGGCTGATTTGATTACTAGATTGCTGCTTAATACACAGCAATTTGATAATAATTTAGGTAAGTCAACGAAACAAATACAGGGATTCCAACAAAAGATTCAAAGTATCTCCAGTGCTTCTATCAGTGCTTTTACTAAGTTTGCTGGAACTGTTGGTATAGCCATTACAGCAGGTGAAGCACTTAACAAGATGATGAGAAGCAACCAAACTACTTCTGATTTATTCGATAACAATTTAAATGCTGCAAAAGGCAGTGTAGATGCTTTCTTTAAATCTTTAACAACAGGTGACTGGTCTGTATTCAATAACGGGCTGTTAGGTACTTACAACAACTTAAAGGATTTATCCGCATTGATGGATGAGCTAGCAGATAAAAAATTATCTCTTTCATATATAAGAGCGGATGATTTAAAGGATATTGAACGGTTTGAACAGATAGCGAAGGACACCAACAGGACATTGGAAGAAAGAAAGGATGCAGCACAAAATATGTCGGGAGTTGTAACACATTTAGCCAAAGCCACCAGAGAAACGATAGATCTCGAACTAAAAAAATTGAACACTGACTATGCTGCAAGATCTGGGTTAAAAATTGATACAGATGATATCGGGTATTTTGTTAGTCATACCAACTTCAACGGCACATCAACAACGAATGCTCAAAATGCTTATAAAGAATATGTAAGATTAAATAGAGAAGCAGAGAAGTTAAAAAAAAGTGCACTATATGAAGCAAAGAGGATAGGATACAACCCTACAGAAGGAGCACAAAAGAAATATGAGGAAAAAAGAAAAGAACTGGAACTATATAAGAAGGAAAACGACTTTATAATAAAGCAAGGTTGGCTTGCAGAAGAAGCAGACGATAAGAGAAGGGAAACCGTACAGACTCTGATAGAGCAAATGAATATTGAGAGGGAAATATATAGTATTAGAAAAAGAGCTGATGAAACAGGAAGATCGGTTAGACCTTCTACAACTTCCAGTAAGAAAGAAATCATTCCAGGAGGTTCTATAGCAGAAATGCGAAAGATAATTGCTGACCTTACAAAGCAGTATGAAAATGCTGCTGATGAAGGTACTAGGGCAGGTCTGTTTAAAGCAATACAGGCAGCAAAAACAGAACTTAAAATGACTGAATTAAGGGCTGCTGGTACTTCTTTAATGAATGGAGGTAAATTTAGTAAGACTGCTGGTAGAAATGTGGCAGATGATGTAAAATCTGGATATATTAACATAAAACCTATATCAACAGACAGTATTAAGGCTAATTATGATTATGCGGATTCTTTAGGTGCTATAGCTTCTGTTATGAGTTCTGTTACCAATATAACGAATGAAGGTGCTGCTGGTTGGCTGGCTTATGGTGCTAATATCTTTAGTAGTATTAGTGCGGCTATACCAATGATAACCAGTTTGACTACAGCCTTAACGGCTAAGGCTGCTGCTGAAGCTGCTGGCAGTGCTGCTGCTGTGCCTGTAGTAGGTTGGGTTAATGCTGTTGCTGCTATTACGGCTATAATGTCTGCTATGTCTGCTATACCCAAATTTGCTGATGGCGGTATTATTGGCGGTAATTCTTTCATTGGTGATAATATGATAGCCAGGGTAAACAGCGGTGAAATGATCCTCAATAACAGACAGCAAAAGAATCTGTTTAACCTTTTAGATGGCAGAACATCTGTTAATGCTGGTAGTGAAGTGAAATTGAGAATTGAAGGCAGGGATTTGGTAGGTGTCCTTAATTCTCAAACAAATAGGACAAGTAAATACAAGTAATATGTATAACCTTATATATACAGTACCATTTACAAATGTAGATGGCGAAGCCTTAACTGTGCAAATATTAGAAGATGGCGGAACTGGATCACCTGTAGAACTTACAGGTGGTACACCGCCGTTTATTGTAGATGTAAATGATGAAGATTTTTTATATACACCAACCAGATTCAGCGGAGCTACTTTAAAGTTAGTTGGAAGCGACTACTTGCAAAATTTGTTTAGCACACAATACCAGAAATTCAAAGTTAATTTGGTAAAGGCTGGTTCTGTTATCTGGACAGGCTTCATAACGCCAGAATTATATGCACAGGACTATGACAACAGTTTATTTGAATTAGAGATAGAATGTATATCAGCCTTGTCTACTTTGGAATACATAAACTTCAAACAAGAAAGTACGACTATATCCTTACTTGACATTATAAAAAAATGTATCACTGAAAGCAAAGGTGATTTTAGGGCGGTCTATATGCCAAACATCTACAGTTCATCTTTAGATGGTATAACTGTCAGTACAGCCAATTTTATAGATGAAGATAATAAGCCTATGACTTTAAAAGAATGCCTGGAAGAGGTTTGCAAGTTCCTTAATTGGACTGTAACAGAATATGACGGCTGTGTTTACTTTATTGATATAGACTATATAAAGGCAGGTAAAACCAGTTATACAAATATACTTACTAGTACAACCGTTACCCTGTCTTCTACTATTAATTTGAGGGATATACCATCTAAAGGTAACAGTAACCAATTATCCATATTAGGAGGATATAATAAGGCTATAGTAATTGATAGCGACTATGAAATAGATGCAGACGATCTATTTCCAGAAATATCTTTGGATGAAAAAATATTGTCTACAACTGTTATTGCAGATAAGAGCGGTAAAAGCGGAAATAATACAACTTATATAAGCAATTACTATAATTCTGACCATTTTAGGAACTACCAATATATCAAATCTGGTAATGGTTGGGCAAATGGAACGGCTAATGTAAATAGCCAAGCAGGAACACATATAGTAAATTCAACTTCTTATCTAATTAATGACAAGCCTATAGATTTGAATTGGGATAAAATGTTTGAAATAAAAATGTTTGCTAATGATAACTTGGATAACTTATTGGATGAAACGGTACAGGCTGGTGATGATGTAGGTAAAAGGATGGCTAATTTCTATGATATAGTTCGCGATAAAAATTATTCTGGATTCTTAAAGCCTATATTTACCAACACAAAAAAGATAGGTAGTACGTTCTTCCCTTCTGACGCCTATTTAGGTATATCTTTCAGCACTTTATTAACTCCAATGCTTAATTCTCCACAATTTAGAGGAATACCATATGAGCTAAACCATAAGAATGACACACCTAAAGAAATGGTATTGGCAGAAGGGGATTTGAACGGAAATCTGGAGAAGATATATACTTTCCCAATGCAATTAAAAATAGGTGACAAATACTATAATGGTAGCAGTTGGACTACTACCCAATCCACATTCTTTGTGCCTATGGATGTCAGTAAAGATACACATATTGAGGGTAAATGGCTTAATGTAAAGAATACTAACAGCTTTGATTTGGGGGTATCAGATTTAGGAGAATGTTATACTGTTAAATTGGATAGCAGCCTATATGGAACATTGGAACTTACAGCTTATATTCCTGTTTACTGGGCAAGAACCAAAGCATACATTTATATCAAAAATTTTAAAGTTGATGTTTGCAGGGTAGATAATAGCTTTGGTAGTGACAAGAAAGAGAAAAAAGACACTAAATATGAGAATGTAGTAAATGAGGACTATATAAATGAACTGGATGATATAACCTTTAAACTGACTTCCAAAAATGACAGTCAGTTATCATATAGTAAAGTGATCTCTAATAATGAATGGCTGGACACACTGACCAATACTATAGATAATACAAGTAACAAACCAGAAGAATATTTGATACAGAGGATCATTAACCAATACAAGCAACCTAAAATAAAGTTAGTTCAAATCATAAGACCTGATATTCTACCTTATTCAAAAGTATCAGAATCAGGAAAACAGTTCATATTTACTGGTGGAAGTATCAATTACGAAGATAATAGCATAGAATGTAACCTTATAGAACTAAACTAATATGGATATAACAAGTAATAGAATACCCGCTACACCAAGAAGCAAATATGCCAGATATGGATATGGTAACAATAATGTATCTACAAGTAATAGCGGTATTGATACTTCTAATTTTGTAAAGTTGACTGGAGAAACGAGCCAGACCATAGAAGGAGATATAGCTGCTACTGGGGATATTGTAGCTTATCAGACTACAGATGCCGACCTGCAATTACCTATTGCTTCTTCTGATGCGCTTGGTTGCATTAAGATTGGAGAGAATCTAACCATTACAGAAGATGGCACACTGAATGCAAATGCTGGCGGTGGAATAACAGAAGTTAATTGGAATGACATTCTAAACAAGCCTACATTTGCGAATGTAGCGACAACAGGCAGTTATAATGATTTGACTAATAAGCCCACAATCCCGACGAATAACAACCAACTAACTAATGGTGCTGGCTATATTACGGGTATTGATTTGTCTATGTGGAATAGTGCTGCAACATCTGTAGGCAACAAGACTATAGGTAATTCAAGTAATGGGAATTATATTGATATTGTAGAAAAAGTAAGAATAACGAAAGCCTGTACATTTAGCCAAATACCTAAAGTAGGAAATACAAGTGTTGCTTTAACTTCCGATCTGCATTCGCATTCTAATAAATCCTATCTGGATAACATTAACCAGAACCTTTCAACAACATCTAATGTACAACACGCACAAGTAAAGGCTACAGGGGATGTTATTGCATATTCAACAGGATCGGGAACACAATCACCATTTAAGTATTGGAGACCTTCCGTCAGTAGTGATGGAACATTAAGCTGGGTAAACTCAACAAGTGAAGTTATTCCTTCATCCGTTAATATAAAAGGTGCTAATGGTCAAGGCGTAACTTATCAATGGTCTGGTACTTCGTTACGATTAGGGACTATTAATAGCAGTGGTACTACTACTTGGGGAAGCTATGTTAATTTGAAAGGTGATTCAAATAGCTGGAACGGTGGTACAGTAACAAATACTATCATTACACCTTACTTGTGGATCAACACAACGAGCAGCAGCCATAGATTAGCGGTAAATGGTTCTATGAATATAACAGGTAGCAGTATATTTAACAATACGGCTACATTTATGAAGTCAAATACTAATACCCGTATATATGGAAATGCTGTTGATGCTTGGAGTGATACTACAGCAGGCAGACCGCGTTTGTGGCTTAACTATTATAAACCTTCTGGTTGGAGCTACCAGAGCGAAATCTTTATCGGTAACGGAGATGCAACAGGTACGCAGGTAGTGACAATAAATGCGGATGGGAACGGTAAGGTATTAGTAAAGAATGGAACTGGTACATTATCTGATTCAAGGCTTAAAACCATCTTCAACAAACAGGAAAACTTCTTGGATAGGATTCAAGATATTAATGTGTATGACTATACAAGAAAGGATGATGAAGATAAGATATTGCGTACTGGTGTATTGGCACAAGAAGTTGCTAAAGCATTCCCCGCATTGGCTAATGCTAACTATATGGATGAAGTAACGAATGAAAAATATTATACCGTTGATTATGCGACATTAGGAACAGTCGTAGCAATTGGAGGATGTAAGGAACTGCACAATATTATTAAAGAGCAACAAGCAAAGATAAATGATTTAGAATCCAGATTGGAGAGTTTAGAAACCAAAATTTATTCATAATGGCGAAATTAGGAGCTACAGATATATCAATAATGGATGTGCGCAATATATTAGGCTATCCATCAATTGATTTAGGGACATTATGCACTTGCAATAATATAAATGTCTGGTCTAAATGGAAACCTATTCATTGCGCCAACACGCTTACACTTACTGATGCGTTATTGAAAAATAATAAGTATGGTATTGAGATTTTAGAGGCAAATAACCCTGCAACGCTTATCAGCCAAATAAAAGAAAATAGTAATTTAGGATATAAGTACAATAAGCCTAAAGGAGGCTCTTTTAGTCCTTATAGGTTAGGAGACTTTCGCAATTACTACAGTAACGCTTTATTGCCTGTATCTTCTTTTTATAATGATGGTGATGCAGTTCATATAGGTGGAATAACATCATCAAATCATAGTAGTTACGAAGCAACGATAGAAGGTATGATAGTTCCCGAATTTCCAGAAGAAGAGCAGGATTTTATTAGCAAAAGTATGTTATACGACTATCTTGATGAAGATGGAAATAAAATGCAATTGACAAAAGGCGTGTATTTTACAGATGGAACAAATAGTTGTTGGTATAGTGGGAAAGCATATTATTGGACAACAGAATTTCAACGATTTAGTAATAAGACAATCGAAGTATATGAATTTTATACCAACGCAACGAGAACACCTTCATCCGCTTGGATAGCTAGTGCGACAGATAGATTTTATGCACTACCAGAACCTTACCATACTATTACTGTTGACAATCAAGTTCCCTCTGGCAGTAGGAAAGTTTTTGTACTTTGTCAGCCGTTATTATCCTCTGATAGGTTATCGGTTAGTTATACTTTACAATTTAGTGCAGTAGGTGATGTGTATAGAGGTGGTACATTGACCAATATAAATATTCGTTTAGCTACAGATAAGAGCGGTATTAATAGCATAGATAATAATAAGATAGCAGATTCTATAACAGTACAAAATGAAGCTAAATCATTAACATATAGCGGTACATTGAATAACAGAGGAGGTAACACTAGCATTTATGTGTTAGTTTATTTTGATAATGCAATACAATGGACTGGTATGCCAATGATGGACGTAACTGATAAATAATATGACTAAAATTAAAGCAGAACTGGCTGCTGCTATAATATTGGTGATAGTAGGATGTTTCCTGCTAATAGCAGCTATATTCATTCCGCCTATAGGTGTGATTCACCCGTCTGTACTTGTTGCATTTGGAGAGATAGCGGTATTTGCTGGTAGCCTATTTGGGATAGATCTACATTATAGACTGGAATTTAATAAGATAAAGGCAGAAGTTGGAGCAGATAAAATAGAAGATAAATAATTAGAGCCTGTTTACCTTTTATTTGGTGGACAGGCTTTTTTGTGTATTGGGAACTAGACCATTTAAAATAAGAAATTCCAACTGGCTTATTCTTTGACTTCATACAAGTAAAAGGATAGACTTATAATATATTGCCGAATATCAACTTTAAATAGGCTTATTTCTCTTACTTGTATAAATCCAACTTAATTTGGTTTCTTTCCCTTTAGATGGTTTAATATTAGTGGTATAGGTAAAATATACTAGTAATAAGAGTACTACTAATAATGGTGGTATATGTTAATCTATTGTTAATATGTGTAAAATAGGGGGGGGTGAATCGGTATATACTATATTTGTCATTGCATTAACGAAGGCACTCCCGTTATTTGGTGATATTGCCAATGTTTTTAATATTTTATTAATATGAATACACAAGTAGTTAATGCGAGAAATTTTATTCAGGTAGTTTATGCAGACCGTCAAAAACAGTCTGATGTTTGTGGAAAGTGGTTTTCTCCTAAAGAATCAGGAAGCCAGCTTATTCATAAGGCTGAAAAGTATTTGGAAGCCTATAAAAAATACATTGAATATTTAGAAGCTGTTGTAAAGTTGAATCCTAATGATTTAGATTTAGAACTGAATCTTTCTAAATTTGATAATGTATTGAGTAATGCTACTCCAGAAGTTAAGGATGCATTTCTAGCAAAATACCGTAATGAATAAAATTGGGGCTACTACTTCGGTGGTAGCCTTTTTCTTTTATACAAATGAATGCTATAGAGTACATAGAACAACAACATCAACTAGTACTTAGTAATGAAGTACAGGACTATATTAGTAATCTCAAAGATTATGAAGATTACATAATACCTTATGTATATAAAGATCTGGCTATATTTAAAGGTAGCGGGAAATGTAAAGTATTTACTAGTATAGACTATCCTAATACTTGTGATTGGGTTGAATTAAATTCTGCATTTGCCATTATATATACTCACCATTTCTTTAATCGGTATAGAAAGAGAAAATCATTAAACCGAAATCTTAATATTAGATGTAATCAAATGGATAGGACATTAGATGTAGTCAATACCTTGTGGAATCTTACTACATATTTGGCAATCTGTAATGGGAATGAAGAAGGTTTACTTAGTACAAAAGGACAACCGTTTTACTGGTGCGAAGATGGCTTAATTCCTGTTACAGCTATCAGTCCTACTATCCTTAGATGTAATACATTCCTATCTGTTGATATTCTATCAGAGAAGCAAAGTAAATTCTGGCATAATATCTATAATGATATTTATAAGCAGAACAAGTAAGTCACTGATACCAGTAAGGGGTATGGGTGATTATTTTATTGGAAAGTAGAAAGTAACCACCCGCTCCACACTTTTCCGCGACTGGTAATATCCTAAAGTCTAAAATTTTCTTCAAAAGTATAACGAGATAAAACCTTAGTTATCAGTAATATTTCATACTACATATAACTGTAAATGTTAAATCTACTACTTATCACGAATACGTGGTACTACATACGGACGATTGGTAGTACTACATATGGACAATAGGTGGTTACTACCTATAAATACTTTGCTATATACTTTGATTTAGTTCTTCGGGAGTATTGAGTTAGTTTCCGCAGACATCAAGATATACCCACGATTGGAAGAGAGAAGGCGGTGTGCAGGAAAGATGATATTTGGCGGACGCAGATTACGCAGAGACAAGCACAATTTGCGTCTTCTGCGTCCGGTTTGTTTTTTTTGACACTCTTTTTTATTTGGTAGCCGACAGGTTCTCCAAGAACAAGTCCATCATCCGTTTGGCGGCTACGAACGAACTGATTTCGTTATTCAAAACCTGTAGCTCCGTGTATGCCAGCATGTTTTCTACCGCCGGGTTGTGATAGAATGTTTCACGGAGCGTGTCGTTAATGCTTTCGTACATCCAATACTTGGCCTGTTCGTTGCGCTTGTAGTTGAAGTAACCGTTCTTTTTGGTGAATTCCATGTATTCTCCGACCATGTCCCAGATTTCTTTGATCCCTAAGTTGTAGTAACCGGAGTAAGTCAATACTTTCGGGAACCAGCCGGATTCGGGAGCCGGAAACAGGTGCAGGGCATTGCGGAACTGTGCTGCCGCCAATTTTGCCTTTTCCAAGTTGTCGCCATCTGCCTTATTGATGATGATCCCGTCCGCCATCTCCATGATTCCGCGTTTGATACCTTGCAATTCGTCTCCTGTACCGGCAAGTTGGATCAACAGGAAGAAATCGACCATCGAATGGACGGCCGTCTCGCTTTGTCCGACACCGACTGTTTCAACGAACACCGTGTCGAATCCGGCAGCTTCGCAAAGAACGATCGTTTCGCGTGTCTTGCGGGCCACTCCACCCAAAGAACCCGCCGATGGCGAAGGACGGATGAAAGCATTCTTCTCACGAGAGAGGGCTTCCATACGGGTTTTGTCGCCGAGGATACTGCCTTTCGAACGTTCGCTGCTGGGATCGATCGCCAACACTGCCAGCTTGCGCCCTTCGCCTATCAGATGCATACCGAATGCATCGATCGAAGTGCTTTTACCGGCTCCCGGCACTCCGGTGATACCGATGCGAACTGACTTTCCCGCATGTGGCAGGCATTTTTCAATAATCTCTTGTGCCACTTGCTGGTGTTCGTATTTGGAACTTTCCACCAGTGTCACGGCCTGGCTGAGGATCGTGATGTTCCCTTTCAGGATGCCTTCCACGAATTCGGCCGGCGTATATTCTTTGCGTTGAATCCTTCTCTTCAGATAAGGATTTACGGTCGGGACATCGGCTACTCCCTTATTCACCTTTAATCCTTTGTACTGATCGTCGTTTTCGGGATGTTCCATGATAAGATTTATGATTTATGATTTATGGATTGTGATTTATGATTTATGGATTATGATTTATACTGTTTGTTGTCATAAATTATAAATCATAAATCTCAGATTTTCTCACTTTTCCGCTGTCACCTTCACAAGCCGTACCGGACCGTTCGGGTCGTTGCATACGAAATTGACGAGGGTTTCCAGTTTTGTTTTTATCTCTTTCGGGCGGATCGTCACTTTGAAAGTGGCAGTCGTACCCGGTTTGATTTCTCTTTTGCCACCGGAAACGGCGACACGTTCGTCGTCGCAAGTCGCACTGTAGATGACAAGTGGCGATTTTCCGGAGTTGGTAATCTCGATCACACCGCTCACCCGGCCGCCGACCAGTGGGATGAAACTGCCTTTGTCTGGTAATTTACCGAAGTCGAGCAATGTTCCTGACAACTGTGCTACCGGAGCTTTCGCTTTTTCCGATGCGGTCAGTTTACTGAAATCGTCTATGATGTTGGCAGCAACGTATAGGTGGCTTTCCGTTCCCTTCTTCTGGCCGATACTTTCGACGGTCAGTGGGATTTCGGCTGTCACACGTCCTTTCCGTTTTGCTTCTTTCGCGTTTATGAGGATGGATATTTCGCCTGTTTCACCCGGAGCCAGTTTTGTCGGATTGGCTACGATGTTCAGGAAATGGGGTATCTTTCCTAAATGGATGTTCAAAGAGGTCTTTCCTTCATTGATTATGTTGATTTTTTCTCCCAATGTCTCTTCCGGGCGGACTGTGCTGTAGAGGATATTCTTGGTTTGCAGCTTCAGGTCGCCGATGCTGTAAGGATAGACCAATATGGGTTGAGCCTCTTTGGGAGTTACGTTTCCTTTGATTCCTATGGAAAAGCTGCCTTTTTTACCATTACTGTAGATGGCTATGGTCTTGTAGAAAGGACCGGGACGTCCTTTCGGGTTGTAAGTTACTTTTACTTCTCCAGTCTTTCCCGGAGCGATCGGCTCTTTGCTCCATTCGGGTTGCGTGCAACCGCAGGATGCTGTAATCCTTGTGATGACAAGCGGGCCGTTACCTGTGTTTTTGATCGTAAATATGTGACTGGCCAATCCATCCGATTCACCTATCGTGCCGAAGTTATAGATCAACTCGTCAGCGCTGATTTGGGCGTTGTTCTGTGCCGATATGCTGCTTATGGCAAACAGTATACCGGCAAGAATAAGGATTGTTTTATTTCTGATAGACATTTTCTCTGTTTTAGATTATTGCACGACTTCTCCTCGGATTGTAAGGATGAAGCTACCGGTTTTGCCGTTACTATAGACGGAGATAGTCTTGGTAAACGGTGCAATTCTGTCTTTCGGGTTGTAGGTGATTTTGATATCGCCTGTCTTTCCCGGTGCTATCGGTTCTTTTGTCCATTCCGGTGTCGTACAGCCGCAAGAAGCGATGACACGGGTCAGGACCAACGGGGCGTCACCTGTATTTTTTATTTTAAAAACGTGCGATACATTGCCGTTTGCTTCCTTGATCGTACCGAAGTCAAAAGAGGTCTCATCAGCCGAGATTACAGCTTTGTTTTGAGCTGAAGCCATTCCTGTTGCCAGCAGGATTGCCATAAAAATAAAAATAATCTGTTTCATTTTCTCTTTTTATTTAGCTATGTTTAGAATGCAAAGATAATTATAAATTAGCAAAATGTCACTACCATCCCATGAAAATGGGATTAGTAGTGCATGCTTCAATCTACCTTGACAATGCCCCCTTCCGTATGTGAGACGAATTCGGGTGCATAGAGGCATTGGATCGTACTGATTCCTCCTGCATATTCACCGGTGCGTGACACGTATACGGCATATTCCAGAACAAAAGTCCCTTGGGGCAGGCGGTCAAAGAAGAAATTCTCCGAAACATCCGTCGGTGACTGGTAATACCAGACTCCGTCCCTGTAGAGAGAACCGGAAAGTTGGTTAGCCGGTTCAAAACATCCGGCGCGGAGGTCTTTCAGGTAAACATAATCCATTTCGCGATCGGTACGGACCACGAGGCGGACGACCACTTTGTCGCCGACGCGGAGTGGCTCGGCTGGACTGACCGGACGAAGTTGCTGCCCGCTCCCGTTATTCGTTTCTACGAACAATTTCTTTTCTACGTTCAAGACTCCTTTCTGTTTTTTCACCTCGTTGATGTTCTGGAAATATTGCTCGTAGACAGCTCCCCATGTTGGCGCCGGGCCTTCCTTCCGGATGGAAATGGTGTTTCCTTCGGAAGCGGTTGCTCTCTCATCCGGAACTGTCACTTTCAGGTAGCCGGTGGCCGATTCGCCGTTTGCCGTACTATATGTTTGCTTGCCCCACGTGGCTGTACACGTGTTGTTTGTGTCCAACCAATCGCTGCCTGTCAGCAGCAAAGCATAGATGGCGTTGACTGTTGCCGGGACGGATTCCCAGTTCTGCGTCTGCTTTTGGCTGAGCAGCCATTGTTTCATGCGGTCCGTTTCCAGTTTGTCGGGCGCGGCTTCATTGAAGAAAGCCATCAGCAGGCAATGGGTGTCGATCGGAGAAGCAAAGGAATTTGTCCCCCTCCGGTTGTTCGCCCAGTACATGCCTTTGTCTGCGGAAGTGGTAGCCGTCCTACGCAACCAGGCAAGGATGTCTCCGGCCACTTCTTTCTTTCCGTTCCGCCACATGAGCCAGGCTATTTCTCCTTTCCCGTAGATGGATTGTTTGCTCCACTGTTTTTCCGCCAAGGTCGTATAGTAACGGATCGCCTCACGAGCCGAACCGGGCTCCGGAATGTCGCGGTAATTGCTGCGGACAAACAGGTATTCGATTTCCAATGGAGAAATTTCATTCTTCTGCCAGTTCTTGATCTTTTGAAGTGATTCGTAATCGGACTGGATTTGCTTGTCTGCGAAATTGAGCGCTTTCATCTGCATCTCTTTTTCCTGCTGGTTATATTCGACTGCATTCAGTTCTGTCAGCCGGCTCATTCCTTTCAAGATATAGAGCGTGATTTCCCGGCTCGGGTACATGCCTTTGAACCAACCCCAGCCTCCATCCGGCATTTGCAAGTCAAGAAGATGGCGCAGGGCGGTTTCCCGTTGTCCGGCAGCCCGGTTCATGTCGAACAGGAGGGAAAGGCGTTGTTTCTGTTCCGTCTCGTTGTCGGCTTCCAAGACCCAGGGTGTTTCCTGCAGGAGGATGTTTTTTAGCTCTGCATTCTTTTCCAGGTTGGAATAGAGCGTGGCGGCGTTTCCACCTTGTGCTTTCCATTGGTTGACGACCTGCTGGATGCGGGGGTGGGCGTTGGCGATGTGGCTTGCCAACGTGTTGCTGTAATAAGAGGCAAACCAGGAAATGACGTTGTCGTTTTCCGGTTGGGTGAGGGTCGGCAATGCCTGCACGGCATACCAGACAGGGTTGGCGGTCAGTTCCAGTGTCGTGCGGAACGGTTTGACACCTTTGTCGTTTTTCAACCGGATCACTTCCTCATTCTTGTCGAACAGGTAGAACGGGGTGCTTTCCGTTATCAATATCTCGTTCGACAGGACGGGAATCAAATGTTGCTCGCCATCGCTTCCCTTCTCGGAATCGGCCATGATGCGGCAACCGATAACACCGCCCGCGAAGGCCGGAACCTTGAATGACCAGCTGACTGTCGTTGTGCTGTCTGCTCCCAAGGTGAAAGGTTTCTGCGATTTGGTCAGGCAGATCACCGGCTGGTTGTTGTCCGGATCGAACAGTTCCAGGCTGGCGCGTCCGTCGAGGGTGGCGGAAGACTGGTTGTTGACCTGTGCCGTAAGGGTCACTTCATCGCCTTGGCGTAGGAAACGCGGCAGGTTGGGAGTAACCATCAACGGCTTATTGGTGATGATTTCGCGTGACAGGTAACCGTATTTCAGGTCTTCCGTCTGTGCCAACAGTTGCAGTTTCCAGGTCGTGTTGCTTTCGGGCATCGTGAAGCTGAACACTACGTCACCGGCTTCGTCGGTCACTAATGCCGGATAGAAGAAAGCGGTTTCGGCGAAGTTTTCACGGAGTTGGATCGGCTCTTGCAGTTCTCTTCTGTAGATGCCCGGACCGTCCGATTTAACCTCTTCTTCTGCGATGATATCGGCGACGCCTTGTCCCATCCGTACGGCCGATTCTTCCAGGGGTGCACTGTCTTCTATGACGTTGAAGGCTTCGGCTACTGCCGGGGCTGCTGCCGATTTCATGACGGCTCCGGTTAGATACGCGCGGTTACTGCGTCCGTAACGGTATCCTAACGACAACACATCCTGCCAGTCGAGGCAGTCGTATTGGTACTGCGGGACGTTCAAACCTTTTCTGTTTCCTGTTTCGTACCGGCTGCTGTTCGTGAATGCAGTTCCTTCCGAGAAACGCGGAGCGTACAGGAAAATGGATCTTTGAGGAGAGAAAGACCAGTTGAAAGGCAATAACTTATCCAATGAAGCATCGTACATGCTTGCCAAAACTTCGGCAGAGACGGTTGCCGAATCCGCATCCGTAATCCTGAATTTCCAGTTTTCCTTACTTCCCGGCAGCAGGTGGTCGCGGAATGTCTCAGCCAGAATTGTCAATCTTCTGTCTGGTTGGCGACGGTAGACCGGAACTTGTGTCACATACATCTTACCGTCTTTGACAAACGTGAAGGATACGGTGAATCCATCCCCGTCCGTCTCTTTAAACGGAATGCGGAAAGTCCGGTTTTCATCGCTTAACCGGATCAGTTTACGCTCCGTGCATTTCTTGTCTGCCGTATAAATTTCATATAATATATGTGTGTCCTTGTCGGATGTTCCGAATATGAACGCGGCCTCTTCTCCCGGTGTACAGGTCGTGTGCTCCTTGATCAGCCAGGTATGCATAAATACGGGAGGGCGCTTATCCTGACGGCTGTACAGGATGAAATCTTGATGGGCGGAAACTTCTTTCCCGTGAGAGTCGGCCGATTTTACTTCCAGGCGATAACGCCCTGCCGGCAACTCGCGGAATGCGACAGGCGATATTTCATCTCCCGTAATGAAGGATCCTGCAGCCATCTGCTTATTGACCTTATACTGGTCTGCACCGAACATCTCTTTTCCCTGCTTTTCGTCCGACAGGGAATAAATCGTGTAACTTCCTTTCGCAGATGTTTTCTGCCTGTTCACGGTATAAGCCGTTATCACCGCTTTGGCGGAATCGCTCTCCATTTCCTGTCCGGGCATTTGGATATCCAGCAGGATACCTGTGTCGCCGACGGAGAAAGTGTAGCTTGCTTCTTGTGTCTCTCCTTTGCTGTCGGTCAGGGTTGCCGTTACTTCGTAGCTCTGATAGATGGGGCGCAGACCTTCCGTTTCCGGTCGTTCGGGTACGAAGGAGATCGTGAAATTACCTTTACCGTCAACTTTGGCCGTTCCGTTGGCCACTTGCTTGTATGTAAAGTCGAACGGGTTCGGCATATAGAAACGTGCCCAGAACGGGCGACGGGTGATCGTCCAGTTTATTTCGCCTTCCTGTAAGTTTATACCGGAGAAAGTCTGTGCTTCGCCTGTCAGTTTTACCGGATGGCCGAAGGACACTTCTTCCTTGAGCGGCAGGAAACTGACTTTGAAAGTCGGGCGTTTGTATTCTTCTACCCGGATATTCGTACGAGACCTTTCTGTAACAAGCGTGAAATTCCCGCTCAAAGTCTGTGCCGGGATGGTGAACTCTCCGTTGAAAGAGCCGAACCGGTCGGTCTTGAATTCTTTGCTGGCCACTTCCTTGTAGTTGGCATCCCACAAGGTGACGGTATAGGTGCGTCCGGCCACTACATGCGGGTTGTCCGTGTCTTTCACATAAGCGATACCTTTGAAGAATATGTTTTGCCCCGGCCGGTAGATGCCCCGGTCCGTGAAGAGCGACAAATCGACTGTCTCCTTTTCCAGGCCGGAGCGGGAAATGCCGTATGGATATACATTCGTGATAATGGAGGAGGTGTCTTCGCGAAACACCGGACGTATATGTTCGATCTTCTTTTGGGCAGGAAGGACGGCGATCCCCAACCGGTCTGTTTTGACTTCTCCTTGACGTTGGACGGTTCCGTCCATCATATTGGTTTTGTAATAGATTACGGTTGCGCCTTCGATCGGCTTGCCGCTTTCCAGGTCGGTGACAAGCACTTCCGAATGGTTTGTCTGGCTCCGGGTAAGGGCTGCCAGGCGGCTGACGCTGAAACGGTTGGCAACTGTCAGTTGTTTGCCGGGAACCGTGATCTCATATTCGTACAACCCTAACTTGTCCATCGGAATGGCCAGGGTTGAATCGGCTTCGGTGTAGGAGTTCGGAAGATGCATATCGAATGTGATTTCTTTTACCAGTTCTCCCCGTTTGCTTTTACTGCCCTTATACAAATTGCGCCAGGCATCTTCCGGCTGGCGAAGGCTTTTGTAGATGCGTACGATCAGTTGGGGCGTGTTGACATACTTGAGTTGCAGCGTAAGGTCTTTGCCGGGATACACATTGTTGTCGGATTGGATATTCAGGACCGGCGTTTCCATTTCGTTCAACTGGTTCTTGAAGATGTTTATGCGGTCGTATTTGGGATATTGCGCGATACTTTCTTTGCAAAGCGAATAAATGAGCGCCTGGACGGAGTCTTGGTGGGCCTTGTTGCCTTGATAACGTTCCCGTTGGAGAAGATTCATTTCGGCAATCCGTATTTCGGCGGCAAACGGCTCTTTGCCGTATACATTATACAAACTGTCCAACGTGTTTCTGTAGTCGTTGGTGTTTGTAGACTGGATGTCGTATTTATATTGCCAGTAGTCCAACTCGTCCAGCAACAAAGCTTTCTTTTCCGGTTGTGTACGGCGGAAATCGATCAAATCTTCATACCATTTATCCGACGGCTGTATGTCGATCGCCCGGAAAGCAAGGAAATCATACAGGGTAGGGCGGAGTTGAGGCATGTCTTTCCCTTTCTTCAGGATCAGGTTATATTGGCTGACCGGTGTTTGTTGCAACAGGTGTGCCGGTTGAAGAGAAAGAGTCAGCTCTTCTTTGATCTTGTCTTGGAAAAGGTTGGAGGTCCATTCCCGGATATCATCGGGCACATAGCCTGCCAGTTCGGTCCGCTGGTTGACGTTCCAACGGTTTTGCATATAATAGTTTTTATACATCTCCGCAATCATGGAGTGGAGTACGGCAACGGATGCCGAGTCGGAACACGTACCGGCATATGTTTCCACTTCCTTGATCAGTTCGGGAAATGTGTCGGTATCTTTCTCCAGTTGTTTTTTCATCCGGGTGATAAGTGCCTGGATCAATGCCGGAGTGTTTTTCGTTTGGATGGCTTCTGTTATAGCCTTTTCGTTGGTGGAGGCCTGATTTGCTTTCACGTAGAATATAGTGGATACTATTCCGCATGCGATCAGGGCTAAAACAATAATTGCTCTTATCTTCATATCTTTCAGATTTATGATTTCAGATTTATGATTTATGAAGTATGGCTGATAAATCATACATCATAAATTATAAATCCAAACCTGTTTTTTATATAGATACAAAGAAAGAGCAAAAAGTTGTAAAATAGCCGTTAATTAGGCGTAATTTTATTTTTTACGAACGTAAGTCAGGAATGTGTAGGGATACGGATTTTTCTCATCGGCGGGAAAATCCTGACGTTCCACTTCTTCCCACAGATCCCAGTTGACAACCGGGAAAAACGCGTCTGCATCCGGAAACTCTTCGTGAATACGGGTCAGATACATCTTATCGGCAATCCCTAATCCTTGCCTGTAAACCAGAGAGCCACCGATGATGAAGATGTTTTCTTCCTTTTCGCAGATATCCAGTGCGTCATGCATGGATTCGCAAGCAAAGCAATTGACGAAACCGGCTTCCGGCATGGTGGTCAGCACGATATTTTTGCGGTTGGGCAATCCGCCTTTCGGTAGGGATTCGAATGTTTTACGTCCCATTATTACGGCATGGCCTGTTGTCAGGTCTTTGAAACGCTTCATGTCTGCCGGCATGTGCCAAAGCAGGCCCAGATTCTTTCCGATCGCATTGTTGTCGGAAACGGCAGCAATGATTGAAATTGTACTCATAGTGATTTATAATTTATAATTCCTGGTTTATAATTTCAAATTTGTGATTTGTGAAGTCTGGCTACATGCAGTTCATAAATCATAAATTCTTATACGGCAACCTCACCTTTGATGTGAGGATGGGGATCATAACCCGTCAGGTTGAAATCCTCGTACCGGAATCCGAATATGTCTTTTACGTCCGGGTTGATTTCCATCCGGGGAAGAGGCCGTGGGTCACGTGTCAGTTGCAACTTCACCTGTTCAAGATGGTTCGTATAGATATGTGCATCACCAAGCGTATGGACAAAATCTCCGGCTTTCAGCCCGGTTACCTGTGCCATCATCTGTAATAACAGGGCGTACGAGGCGATGTTGAAAGGCACGCCTAAGAAAATATCGGCACTGCGCTGGTACATTTGCAGGCTCAGCCGTCCATCGGCTACATAGAACTGGAAGAAAGCATGGCAGGGAGGCAGATTCATGTTGTCCAGGTCTCCGACATTCCAGGCGCTGACAATGATGCGGCGTGAATCCGGGTTATGCTTGATAGTCTCTACCGCCTCACTGATCTGATCGATGCTCCCGCCTTTATAGTCCGGCCATGAACGCCATTGGAAACCATAGATATGTCCTAAGTTCCCATCCGGATCGGCCCATTCGTTCCAGATTCTTACTCCATGTTCCTGTAGGTATTTTACATTTGTATCGCCCTGAAGGAACCAAAGTAATTCGTATATAATGGATTTCAAATGCAGTTTCTTTGTCGTGAGCAGAGGAAAACCGTCTTCAAGATTGAAGCGCATCTGATGCCCGAATACACTGTATGTACCGGTTCCTGTCCGATCTTCTTTTTTAACTCCTTCGTGGAGGACACGATTGAGTAAATCTAAATATTGTTTCATATTTCTCTATTATGATAGACAAAAGTACGAAAGTGATTTGTATTAAACAACATTATTCTACAGCATCGTTTGTTTTTGATAATAATAGTGTATATTTGCTGCATATCTAACAAACATTAATTTATTAGTATCGAAAATGAAGAGACTATGTATGGCTGTCATGGCAATGTGTGTTTTGTTGTCATGTACGGAGAAAAAAGAGGAAGCCACTCTTTCTGGACTGATGAAATCTAATTTCGTATCAGAAGTACAGGGAAAAACGACTGCATTATACGTGTTGAAGAACCAGAATGGAGCGGAAGCATGTGTGACAAACTGGGGCGGACGCCTGGTGTCGGTTATGGTTCCTGACAAGGATGGCAAAATGACGGATGTTGTCTTGGGATACGATAATATCCAACAGTATGTGGACAATCCAAACAATAACTACGGCGGGTTGATCGGTCGTTACGGGAACCGTATCGCTAATGGTAAATTCTCGCTGGACGGTGTTGAATACCAACTCCCGCAGAATAACAACGGGCATTGCCTGCATGGTGGGCCGAATGGTTACCATACGGTTGTTTGGGATGCCAAACAGGTAGACGGCCAGAGTGTGGAACTGACATATCTCTCCAAAGACGGTGAAGCCGGTTTCCCCGGAAACCTGAACCTGAAGGTTACATATACGTTGACGAATGACAATGCTGTCGATATCAAATACGAAGCTACGACAGACAAGCCGACTGTTGTGAACCTGACGAACCATAGCTATTTCAACCTGTCAGGTGTTCCGGGTTCTCAGATTCTGGATCATTCGATTATGATTGCGGCAGATACCTATGTCCCGGTTGACGAAACATTGATCCCGACCGGTACGCTTGATCCGGTAGAAGGAACTCCGATGGACTTGCGTACGGCAGTTGCAGTTGGCGCACATATCGATGATCCGTTCGACCAGCTGGTAAGAGGTAAAGGCTACGATCATAACTGGGTGTTGAATAATAATTGCGACATTAATGTTCTGGCAGCAAAAGCTGTCTCTGCAAAAAGCGGTATCGGGCTTGAAGTTTATACAAATGAACCGGGTATCCAGTTCTATGCCGGAAATGCCATGTCTAAAGATGGTGATAAAGGGAAGTTAGGCGTGATCTATCCGCATCGCGGTGCTTTGTGTCTGGAAACACAACATTATCCTGATTCTCCCAACCAGCCGAATTTCCCAAGCGTGGTGTTGCGTCCGGGCGAAAAGTATTTCAGCGAATGTATTTATAAATTCACGGTTGAAAAGTAAGATACGTATTATTTTTAGGAAAACCTTCCGGTAATCGGAATGGTTGGAAGGGCGGCTGTAAAAGGCCGCCCTTTTTGTTGTCAAAAATCTTTGATTTATATCTGTTAATGTTTCTTTGTAAACAATATGGTTCGCTGTTTTTCCCTATCTTTGCATTTAACGTAGAATTGTCGAAGCTTTGACTTTTAGGCAGTTTTGTTGATGGATAACGTTAAGCGTTTAAGATATTATCTTTGGAACTGAAAATCGCCAACTTTCAAGTCGGACAAAGATAATAGACAACTGGACGCTCACGCTTGTTATATATACTCGTGTATATAGAATAGAGCGTGGGCTGTTGTTTATTATTTGTCCGATGGGTGTTTGGCGATACCTCAGTTTCAAATAGTAAATTAACAGTTCCCACGCTTTTTAATTATATAGATGCCAAACATTGGGGAGCAGGGCGGCACCATAATTTGCATATGAATTCAGGAGAGTCGGAGAAAATTGCAATCTGTTGCGTATTATTGGATATAGTGGAAGCTATGGGTACAAGTGCTGATATAGAGAGCTGTCGCCATTATCAATCGTTGAGAGGGAAAATGAATATTACCGATTCTGACTTTGAACGGGCACGTTCCGTTTCGGTATTGTCCAGCCTGGTTACTTTGAAGGAAATGCATTACAACAAAAAGATGTTGCTCGCTTTGACTGTGTGTGATCTTTATTCCGGATATACTCCTGTGTCTTTTAATTTAAAGATAACCTTTGAAACATTGATGAATGCAATCGAATGGCCGATCTCGTTTTCCGAGATATTGACGATCAGCAGGACGGAATAAAGGAGACCAGCAGAAAGCACCTTATGTCGACATGTTTGCGGGCGGATACAAAAAAGGCTGATGAACCTGATTCACCAGCCTTTTTTGTATATCCAATATAATAGTTAAAACATTCCTTTTTCTAAATCAGCAGCTTTTACACGGAAGATATATCCGTTGCGTGAGAAAACTAATTCACCGTCTTCTTTCTTTTTCTGGTTTACTAATCGCTGGAAAGCGATATTGGCACCTTTAACTATATTCTCTTCAAATTCTCTAACCTCTTGTTCACTCATGATGCTCAAGTTTTGTATAAATATCCGAATTATATATCTCTTTTTTATCACTCCTGAAGCCTTTGGCGATTACTTCCATCGGCGACATAGAGTTGTCTGCAATCATCCAATAATCACAAATGGGGATATATAGTTCAAAAAGATTGTGAATACCCGCTTCGTAGCGACGGCGGATAGTACTCTCCGGAATGTTATGTCCTCCGGCGGCCACTCTCATTTTAACTCGTTCCACTGCCAAATCCGGTGTGTTCAACCAAAAATATAACAATGTTACATAATATCCTTCCCTTTGTGCTTCCCTGATCAGGTTTGCGCCTGAACGGGTGGCCAGTGTAGTTTCCATTGCGAACGTTTCGCCCGAAGCGATTAGTTCTTTAATGCGTTTATACATAATACGACTTGCTTCAACGGCTACCGCGATACTATCAGAATTAAAAGGGGAAAGCCCCTTGGCAATCTCGTCGGAATTAACAAACTCCTTACACTTCAACATCTCTGGAAGAATTGTGAAGGAAGCTGTTGTCTTTCCTGCTCCGTTGCATCCCGATATTATGTATAGATATGGCACTACTTATCTGTCTTTTATTGGGGGCAAATATAGATAATAGTTTTATATGTTGGTCGATTTTATTCTCAAAAATAGTAAAAATGTGCAGAAAATGTACGGTTTACCCCTTGGTTCGTTGTGAAAACAGGCGGTTTGGTGTAATTTAATGGCTTTGTCAAATGTCTGTAACAGACTTTTATACCCATAAAAGGTCACTCATTATGCCGTCTGAGATGAAAATGCCTTTTTTAGAGAGAGTTAAGGTGCCGTTTTCACGGACAAGCAACCCCTGGCGTAAATAGGTGGCTGCCTGCCGCTCGAGATAGGCTTGCTTCTCTTCTCCGAATTGCTCCCGGATATCAGCTGTCCGGATTCCCCACATAGTGCGTAGTCTGGTGATAATAAATTCGTTGTATTTTGTGTTGATGTCCAAGTCTTCTATTTCTATATCGGGGATGCCGGCCTTGATTCCTTGTAAATAGCGGGGAAGGGAAGAAATGTTCCATTGCCGGCTTTCTCCATTGTAGGAATGGGCGGAAGGTCCGATGCCGATATATTTCTTGCCCGTCCAGTAGGAACTGTTGTGGCGGGAAAAGTAACCGGGACGGGCAAAATTGGAAATCTCGTAATGGAGATATCCGGCTTCGGTCAGCCTGTTGATCAAGGTGGAGAAAAGGGTGACGCTCAGATCTTCTTCTACGGGAGTCACTTTCCCTGCTTCCTTCAACTTATACAAGGTTGTCCCTTCTTCATATATTAGATGGTAGGCGGAGATATGGGGTATTTCCAGGCGGATCGCGTCATCCAGATTTTCTTGCCATTCCTCCAATGTCTGTCCGGGCAATCCGTATATCAGGTCGATGCTGATGTTTTGGATGCCGTTCTCTTTACAAAGCCCGACTGCACGCAAGGCCTGTCCGCGGTCATGGCGCCGGTTCAGGAAACGGAGGTCTTTTTCTTTGAAACTTTGTACGCCCATACTGACCCGGTTGAAAGGCAGGTTACGGAGAGAGGCAACATATTCCGGCGTCATATCGTCGGGATTGGCCTCCAACGTGATTTCTTTGCATGCGCTTGTGCCGAACAGACGGTCTGCTGCCTCGAATATCCGCTCGAAGTCTGCCTGTCGGAGTTGAGAGGGGGTTCCGCCTCCGAAATAAATGGTGTCAAGAGGTTCTCCTCCTATATATTCCCGGCGTAATTCCATCTCCCGGATAACCGCATTGACATACGGCTCTTTAAACTTCATATCCGTGTTGGAAAAGAAGTCGCAATACAGGCACCGTTTGGCGCAAAAAGGAATATGGATATATAGACCTGCCACTCTGCTCTGCTTTTTAGCGGAACAAAGATAGCAACATTTTGTCTCTATCTGTCTTTCTCTCCGCCCTTTATCTTTGAACTGTTAAATAACATAGTTCTCAAACACTGGGTCTGAAATTGTTTTTCTCCTTTACAATCTTTATTTTGCGGTCCCGTGAATAAAAAGGGTTTGCGGGGCAATCTTTATTGTTAAACACAAATTAATACCTTGATATCATGAAAGTATACCAAACAAACGAAATCAAGAACATCTCTATCTTGGGAAGTTCGGGCTCTGGGAAAACCACTCTCGCTGAAGCGATGCTTTACGAGGGTGGAGTTATAAAACGTCGCGGAAGTGTGGAATCCGGAAACACTGTGAGCGATTATTTCCCGGTTGAGAAGGAGTATGGTTACTCGGTATTCTTGACCGTTTTCAGTGTAGAATGGCAGGACAGAAAGCTGAATTTCATTGATTGTCCGGGTTCAGACGACTTTATCGGAGGTGCAGTTTCCGCTCTGAATGTGACAGATACGGCACTGATGGTATTGAACGCCCAGTATGGCGTGGAAGTCGGCACAATCAATCAGTTCCGGTATACAGAACAATTCCATAAGCCGGTTATCTTTGTTGTAAACCAACTGGATAACGATAAGGCAGATTATGAAGGGACAATCGCCCAGCTGCGTGAACAATGGGGTGGAAAGATTGTTCCTATCCAGTATCCTGTTTCTACAGGTTCGTCTTTCAATGCGGTTGTCGATGTGTTGAAGATGAAGATGTATCGTTGGAAACCCGAAGGCGGTGTTCCCGAAGTGCTGGAAATTCCGGCGGAAGAAATGGACAAGGCGATGGAACTTCACAAGGCATTGGTCGAATCGGCTGCCGAACACGACGATATGCTGATGGAGAAATTCTTTGAAGAAGGTACGTTGAGCGAAGACTATATGCGTGCCGGTATTCGTGCCGGTCTCGTTATCCGGGGGATGTTCCCGGTATTCTGCGTATGTGCAGGTCGAGACATGTGCGTTCGCCGTACGCTTGAATTCCTTGGTAACGTAGTTCCTTGTACGGACAAGATGCCGCGCCCTGTTACAACCGATGGAGTGGAAGTCACTCCCGATTCGAACGGACCGACCAGCCTGTTCTTCTTCAAGACGACTGTGGAACCGCATATCGGCCAGGTTTCCTATTTTAAAGTGATATCAGGTAAAGTAAAAGAAGGCGACGATTTGCTGAATGCCGACCGTGGTTCGAAGGAACGTGTCGCACAGTTGTTCTCTGTCGCCGGGCAAACCCGTAACCCAGTGACCGAAATGGTTGCCGGAGATATCGGCGCAACCGTTAAGCTGAAAGATGTTCGCCGTGGCAACACTTTGAATGGTAAGGGATGCGATTATCGTTTCGATTTTATCAAATATCCGGATCCGAAATATCGCCGTGCCGTGAAACCGGTTAATGAAGCAGACGCTGAAAAGATGATGGAAATCTTGATGCGTATGCGCGAAGAAGATCCGACATGGGTGATCGAACAGTCCAAAGAATTAAAACAGACGATTGTTTCCGGCCAGGGAGAATTCCATCTTCGCACATTGAAATGGAGAATCGAGAACAATGATAAATTGCCGATCGAGTTCTACGAACCGAAGATCCCGTATCGTGAAACGATCACGAAAGCCGCCCGTGCAGACTACCGTCATAAGAAACAGTCGGGTGGCGCAGGCCAGTTCGGTGAAGTTCATCTGATTGTCGAACCGTATTACGAGGGTATGCCGGCACCTGACACCTATCGTTTTGGCGGACAAGAATACAAAATCAGCGTACGTGATACACAGACTATAGATTTGGATTGGGGAGGAAAGTTGGTATTTATAAACAGTATCGTTGGCGGAGCTATCGATGCCCGTTTCCTTCCGGCTATCCTGAAAGGTATTATGGCTCGTATGGAGCAGGGACCGTTGACAGGTTCGTATGCCCGTGACGTGCGCATCATCGTCTATGACGGAAAGATGCACCCGGTGGACAGTAATGAAATCTCTTTCATGCTGGCAGGCCGTAATGCTTTCAGTACCGCCTTTAAAGAAGCCGGTCCTAAGATCCTGGAACCTGTTTATGATGTAGAAGTGTCGGTTCCGGCTGATTATCTGGGCGACGTGATGAGCGACCTGCAAGGACGTCGTGCCATCATAATGGGTATGAATAGTGAAAAAGGCTACGAAAAGCTGTTGGCTAAAGTGCCTTTGAAAGAGATGTCTTCGTACTCGACATCTTTGAGTTCCATCACGGGTGGACGTGCTTCATTTACCATGAAGTTCTCCAGCTATGAACTGGTTCCGTCGGATGTCCAGGAAAAGCTGTTAAAAGCTTACGAGGCAACTCAGGCAGAAGATTGATTTGGATTTCTATAAATTGGATGAAGGCTGCCCCTGTGAAGGAGTGGCCTTCATTGTTTTTTCATATGGCTGTTGCAATGCTGTAATATGAAGTACGTTTTTTTGTATCGTGTTAATAGAAACAACATGAAACTGAGAATGAGAAAGTATTATCCAACCATTGTCCTGTCGGACATTCACCTGGGTTCTGAACATTCCAGGACACAGCGGATGAAATGCTACCTTCCTGTTTACACTATGCCGAAGTGATATGAAAATATTGTTTATCATACAGGGTGAAGGCCGGGGACATCTGACTCAGGCACTTTCTCTCCGTCAGAAGCTGACGGACGAAGGCCATCAGGTGGTTGGCGTCTTGGTTGGCAAAAGTCCTGCCCGCCGTCTTCCAGATTTCTTTAGCAAGAAGATCGAAGCGCCTGTCTATCCGTTTGAAAGTCCCAACTTCCTGCCTTCCGCCCAAAATAAACAGGTCAACCTGGTCAAAAGCGTAGCTTATAATGTTTTCCGGTTGCACAAATATATGTCGAGTATCCGGTATATCAACCGGATGATAAAGGATACAGGAGCAGATGTGGTCATAAACTTTTATGAGCTGTTGACCGGACTTACTTACCTGTTTTGCCGGCCGAAAGCTGTCATGGTCTGCATTGCGCACCAGTATTTATTCCTGCATCCGGACTTTACTTTTCCGAAAGAAAATCGTCTGTCGCTTGCTTCCTTGAAGTTCTTTACCCGCATTACGGCTATCGGAGCTGCTAAGAAGTTGGCGTTATCTTTCCGTAAGATGCGGGAGATTCCGGCCGACGGGATCGTGGTGGTTCCTCCTCTTTTGCGTAAGGAGGTTTTAGAAATGACACCGACAAAAGGGAATTATCTGCATGGCTATTTATTGAATAGTGGATTCGGTGAAGAGATATGTTCCTGGCATAAGGTACATCCGAGTGTCGAACTGCATATCTTTTGGGATAAAAAAGAGGTGCTTCCTGAAGTGAAAGTTGATTCCCGTCTTTCTTTCCATCAATTGAATGATACACTGTTTGTCCGTTATATGGCAGGAGCGAGGGCGTATGCCACGACTGCCGGGTTCGAGTCTGTTTGTGAAGCGATGTATTTGGGTAAGCCTGTTCTGATGGTTCCGACGCATATCGAACAAGCTTGCAATGCTTTTGATGCCGTTCATGCCGGGGCCGGTGTTATTGCGGATCGGTTCGATCTGGATGCTTTGTTGCAACTGTCGCAAACGCATCAGCCGGATCTTGCTTTTTCTCATTGGGTGAAGCAGGCGGATTGGTTAATCCTGCGTGAGTTCCGCCCTGACTTATTGATGGAGGAAACACCAGCTTCCTTATGGCATCGCTTGTCTACCCGTTGGATATACCGGTTTGGAAAATCGTTATCGATTTGATGGTGGTTTATTGATTCATGATTGGGCAGATTTGAAACATGAAAAAAAATCTATCGGTGAGCAAACAGACAATGCGCAGTCTTGTCTGTTAATTCACCGATAGATCATCATTTAAAGGTTCAAATGTTCTCATATACTATTTCAACGCCTGCTCGATATCTGCAATGATGTCGTCTGCATTTTCGATGCCGACAGACAAGCGGATCAGGTCGGGAGCGACGCCTGCTTCGATCAGCTGCTCGTCCGTCAACTGGCGGTGTGTATGGCTGGCAGGGTGAAGGACGCAGGTACGGGCGTCTGCTACGTGAGTCACGATGCAGATCATCTTCAGGTTATCCATAAAGCGGATCGCATCTTCGCGGGAGCCTTTCAGCCCGAAAGCGATTACGCCGCAAGTCCCGTTCGGCATATATTTTTGGGCCAGTTCGTGATATTTGTTACTCTTTAAGCCGGGGAAGTTCACCCAGGCAACCTGTTCGTTTGCCTCGAGCCATTCGGCAATCCGTTGGGCATTCTTGCAATGTTGAGGCATACGCAGATGCAGAGTTTCAAGTCCTAAATTCAACAGGAAGGCGTTCATCGGAGCCTGGATAGAGCCCAGGTCGCGCATCAACTGTGCCGTAGCCTTTGTTGTATAAGCCATCTTGCCGAAAGCCTTGGTATAGGTCAGGCCATGATACGATTCGTCCGGGGTGGTCAGGCCGGGAAATTTGTCGGCATGCGCATCCCAATCGAAGTTACCGCTGTCTACGACTGCACCGCCTACGCTTGTCGCATGGCCGTCCATATATTTGGTTGTCGAATGAGTTACGATATCGGCTCCCCATTCGAACGGGCGGCAGTTGATCGGTGTCGCAAATGTGTTATCCACGATCAGAGGCACGCCATGACTGTGGGCGATACGGGCGAACTTCTCGATATCGAGTACGCTCATGCCCGGATTGGACAAGGTTTCGCCAAACAAAGCTTTTGTGTTCGGACGGAAAGCGGCCGATATTTCTTCTTCCGGAGCGTCAGGATCGACGAATGTCACTTCGATACCCAACTTTTTCATTGTCACGCCAAACAGGTTGAACGTCCCACCGTAGATCGTGGACGAGCAAACCATATGGTCGCCGGCTTGGCAGATGTTGAATACGGCATAGAAATTGGCAGCCTGCCCGGAGGAAGTCAATATGGCGCCTACGCCACCTTCCAAAGCAGCGATCTTGGCTGCGACAGCATCGTTTGTCGGGTTTTGCAAGCGGGTGTAGAAATATCCGCTTTCTTCGAGGTCGAAGAGTTTGGCCATCTGTTCGCTGGTGTCATACTTGAATGTCGTGCTCTGATAGATAGGCAGGACGCGCGGTTCTCCTTTTTTCGGTTGCCATCCTCCCTGCACACAGAGGGTTTCCGGCTTTAATACGTTGTTCATTATGATATTATTTTTTATGAATAGTCGGTTGTCGTTGCTACGATAATACGAATCGACAAAAATACGGAATAGTTTGCTGTATCACAATATCTTTTTCTGTAAAAAGCGGAACCAAATGAATGCGACGATTCCTTTCAGCATACTGGAGATGCTGATTGCCCACCAGACACCAGTAATACCCCATCCCATTGCCGTCAGCCCGATCGCCATCGGGATGCGCAGGCTGTTGAACGTGATGCTGATGATGGCAGGGGGAACCGTGCGCCCCGTACCGTAGAACAATCCCTGCATCGTTATTTCCAGCATCATGAACAACATCGAGTAGCCATCGATGCGAAGGAAAACGCCTCCTGCCTCGTAAGCTGCCTTTTCGGGTATGATCAGCGAGAATACTTCGCTACCGAAAAACACGAAAAGCAGCGTGCAGAAGACACCGAACAGAGCTGTCATTTTCAGAGTCGTATGATAAGCACCTAAGACACGCTCTTTTTTCCGTGCGGCAAAGTTTTGCGCCACGAACGTGCTTAGAGCCGTACTGAATCCCTGCGAGGTATTCCAGGCGATCGCTTCGATCTGTCCGCCGGCCGTCATTGTCATCAGTCCGATATGCCCGCCATAGGTGGATGCCGTGCGTGCCATCATCAGGTTGATGACGGCAAACAGGCTGTTCAGCAATGCAACGGGAAGTCCCAACTGAAAGATCCGTCTGCTATAGTGGCTTTTCAGCCGGACAAGGAACGGAAATCCCCCGAACAGCCGGTTTTTCTTTTTCAAGTAATAGATGAAGATGGCCAGTACGGTCGCCTCCGACAGCCAGGTCGCACAGGCCGCTCCGTTCGTTCCCATTCCAAACCCGAATATAAACAACGGATCGAGCACCATATTCATAATCAATCCGCTACCACTGACATAGAACGGGATTTTGCTCAGTCCTGCCGCATTATAAATTCCGGTACAGGCGGCTGCCAGGAAAATAAGCGGGAACCCGGTTGCCACGATCCGAAGGTAAGACACAGCTGTGGCGGAAATTTCCGGATCGAGTTTGAAGAAACCGATGATCGGATTGGCCAGGACGAACAGCAGGAATCCCCAACAGACGGAGATTATGAGGGCGATCGTCAGGTTATGGGAAGCAAAGGCACGTGCTTCTTCCTCCTCACGTGCCCCGATGCTTTGTGCCACGCTGACTTCCGAACCGACTTTATTCAGGTAGGAGATCGAAGTTGTCATCCACGTCAGGATACCGACTGCCCCGATTGCGGCTACCGCTTCGCTGCCCAAACGCCCTACCCAGGCCATATCGGTGATGCTGTAGGCCATTTGGATAAAAGAGGTTCCCATGATAGGAAGCGCCAGGTTGAACAGTTGCTTTTTTATAGGCCCTTCCGTCAGATTTTTTGTCCCTTGCATATTCGTTTGTTTATTCGGGGACAAAGATACATCAGAAATTGATGTTCACTCCGATCATCGCGCTGAAACTCTGCATCGGATAGCCGTAGTAGAGTTCATATTTCTGGAACAGGACGTTGTTCATTTTCAGATACAGCCCGAAAGTGTCGTTCAGAGTGTAAGTTCCGGTCAGGTTGAGCTCGTTGATGTTTTTCATCTTGTGAGTGATTCCGAAAACTTCAGCCTTGCGACCGGTTGCCAGGTTGTAATCAAGCGAAGCGGAAATCTGTTCGATCGGACGAACGGTGATGCCCGCTGTCAGTTCCATTTCAGGTTTGCCGATCGGATCTATTTCAGCGTTCACTTCACCTCCCACATAGCCATCGCCTAAATTCATCTTCCAGTTGTTGTAAACACCTTTCAAACGCAGGTCGATTATTTGTTGGTAGCTGTAGCGCAAATCCGCACCGACATAAAGCCGCTTGCTGGCAATGTCATCACGCATTTCGATATAGTTGAACTTGTTTTGTTCGTTTGCATTGTAATAATTGTAGGCTATGAAGAAGTAGTCGTTGCTGGTTGCCTGATATCCACCGAAGATGTCAAACCAGAAACCGGAAGCCACACCGCTTTGGATTCCCAACTTGGCATCCAGCCAGTTGAATGAAGGCGTTGTTGCATGAACCGGGTCTGCGTAGCGGTTGAGCTGTGTAATGTCGTACATCGAGTTGTCGCGCAATTCACCGCCGATTTTTGCGTAGAGCATGGTTTTGTCAGCCACTGTAACATCGGCCGCAATATCGGGAGATGCATAGAATTTGGCGTTGTCCCAATATTCCAAACCGGAAACCATCATCGCTTTTGCTCCCAATTTGAAGTTCCAATTGTCTCCTGTAATCTTGTAGTAGGGATTCAAAAGAGCATTGAAATGATTTTCGTATGTGGAGAAAGTATAAGGCGGTTCGTTTGTGCCTGTCTTGTATGGCTCTTCAGCCGGAAGAGAATAGTTGTAATATTTCATATCTCCTGCCAATCCGATCTGTTGGTTGCCATTGAAAGGAGCGAAGAAGTCAAACCCCAGAGCGAACGTGTTTTCCTTTACGCCATCATGGTCTTGGCTTTCTCCATACTTGTGGGAGAAGTTCGTGTAATCCAGCCCGATGTTATAACCAAACGGAGCGTTTTCGGCCGACTGTACGCCGATGCGTCCTTGAATCGTCTGGTCAACCTGGTTGGTCTCACGGTCGGCAAGGTCGATGTATCCGGCTGCCGGCATGTTGGATGCGCTACCGGAGATAGGCAATCCGTAGTAATTATAGGCTGAATAGCCATATTTGAGTCCCATATCCAATGTCGCCCGTCGGAACACATGTTTGAAGTTCAAACCGCCCAGGTTGTCGTTTAGTTTCGCTTTGACTTTCTCGTAACCTTCCGGAACATCCTGGATATATTTCACCTTCCCGTTCGTCGAGCGGTGAGAGAACCAGATGTTCAGTTTGTCCTTGTCCGTGCTCAGGATATGATAGCCCAAGTCGCCGTTAAGGTTCAGATAGGTTCCACCGCCGAAGTTGAAATAACCGCGACGTTTGTTATACTGGATATCCGTCATGATATTGCCTGAAGGCAACAGGCTGATTTCCTTTTCCGGGTCGGCCGGAGCAGTGAAAGTAGCGTAGTCGATCGGCATCTTCTTGACAACCGGCTCTTTGATGACCGGCAGCGTGTTCACCTTGCTGGCATCCTGTACGGTCGGGTCATATTCGCGTTCCAGCGTCATTTCCCGGTTCAAGTCTTTTTCCTTCGTTTTGTCTTCCTGTGCACTGGCGGTAGCGACGCTTCCCAACAGGGCCATCACACACAGTGCTTTGATGTTGTATATTGTCTTCATCACTTCTTCTTAATTCTTAAGTTTACCCAATCTATTTTCTATCATACCGGCGATATCGTCATCACCCTTATAATTGTTCTGCAGGCTGGTGAGGTACTGGCGAGCCTGGAAGTCGTCACCCTGGCGGATATAGACGTCTGCCAGCAGGATGAATCCGCGAGCCAGCCAGTATTGGTGAGGCGTACCGTTCTCGATGAAGTTCATCAGTACCTTTTCGGCATTTTTGTCATCGTTGGTGTCATAATACAGTTGGGCCAACAGATATTTGGCTTCCGCACCGTGTACCGTACGGGTGTCTTTGCTCAATACTTTCAGGTCGGCAAGCGCCTTGTTCGCCTGTTTCTGGTCGATATAGGCTTTAGCACGCACATAACGGGCTTCGGCTTCCAGTTCGGGCGATAGCTTCGGTTCTTTCAGCAACTCGTCTGCCGCCAAAAGTGCGTCTTTCTGCTGTCCGGTCTGTAAAGCGCAGCGCATGATACCTAAGCGGGCGGCCTGTTTGTTCTCCGGGTTTTCGGCTACGATCTGCAAGCGTTTGAAGCTTTCTAAGGCTGCCGGATAATCTTTGCCCAGGTATTCGATTTCAGCCGTGCGGGCAACCGATTCTTCAAGGAACTTGGTGTCGCCGCTGGCAATGACCGATTTGAATCGTTGGATGGCTTCGTCAAATTCTTTCTTGGCGAAAGCGATGCTACCTAAGTAGAAGTTGGCATTCGAACTGAACGCTCCTTCGGGGAATGTCTGCAAGTAATTTACCAGACTGCGGCGAGCACCGTCGTTGTCTCCGCGCATGAAGAGCTTTTCGGCGGCGATGTAGGTCAATGAATCCTGTTCGCCCACTTCCAGGCGGATATTACCGCCTATGGAGTTCACGTAATTGGCATAAGCATTGATATCGTTGAGGTCGATATAGACAGATTTCAAATCCTGCAAAGCGGTCTTAGCCTCTTCGCTACCCGGATAATTGCTGATGACCTGCTTGTAGGCGGCGAGCGCCTTTTCCGGCTGGTTGTCATTGTAGTAAAGCAGACCGAGCTGGATGCCGGCCTTACGTGCCAGGCTGCTCTGTGGGAATTCGCGTATCAGCTTTTCGAACGCTTGTGCGGCGGAAGAGCTGTTTTCGAGCAATACATAGGTACGTCCTTTCTCGAACAACGCATCGTCTACATATTGCGACTCCGGATATTCGCTGATCAAGCGGTCCATTGCACTGATCTTGCCTCTGTAGTCTTTCTGCAAGCCAAGCAGGAATCCCTTTTGGTAGATCGAGTAATCGCCTGCGGAAGGAGACAGCTGGGCTGCGCGGGAATAGTTCTCTTCGGCCAGGCTGAACTGGCGGTTCTGATACTGGCAGTCCCCGATACGGTTGTAAGCGTCTGCCAAAGACGCGGCCTGTTGGTTGCTTTCGAGGTCGACATACTGGCGGAAACGGTTCAAGGCAGCACTGTAATCTCTCAACTTGAAATAGCTGTAACCTAAGTTGTAATAAGCCAATGCGTACATATCCGTATTGCGCTGGTGCGTATTGTTCAGATAGGTACGATAGTCCGATATCGCATTTTCATATTCTCCCATGCGGTAGTAGGATTCGCCGCGCCAGAAATAGGCCTCGTTGCGGGCTTCCGTATTATAGGAACCGAGCTGGATTGCCTGGCTGAACAGGCTGACGGCGTCGTCCAGTTTGACATTGGCGAAAGCCTGCGTCCCGAGTTGGAAAAGAATACCTTGTTTGGCTTCCAGTATCTTGGTGCTCGGCTGTTTGATCTTGTTGATCGATTTCAGAGCGGCTTCGTAGTTCTTGGTGGTCAGGTAGACTTCGACCAGATAGTCGTTCACCTTGTCCGCATATTGCGAATTCGGGAAATCGTTCAGGAAGTCTTCGAAGATCGTCACCGACTCGCCGAATCCCGTAAAGGCCGTTTCGTGGATCAGCAGTGCGTAGTTATACATGGCGACTTCCTTTATCTGTTTGTCGAAAGAAGAGGTGGCAGCAGCCTCGAAAGCCATACGGGCATTGTTCTTGTCGCCTAACTTCAGGTACGACTGTCCGAGATAGAGATAGGCGTTCTGTGTCAGCTCGTCGTTCTGGCGTACGGTCCGGCTCAGGGCGTTGACCGCACTGCTGTAGTTTCCTTTATTGAAATAACATACACCTAAAATATACAGATCGCTGCGGAGCGGGTTTTCCGTTGATGAAACATATTTGCTCAACATCTGGATCGCTTTTCCCTGGTCGCCTAAGTGATAATATGAATCACCGACGATCCGGTACATCTCGCTGTTATTCTTGCTGTCGGGATAGAGGGAGAGAAGTTCTTCGCCTTCTTTCACCACCTTTTCGTATTTGCTCTGGATAAAATAAATCTGGGTAATGTAGTATTGAGACTGTTCGCGGAATTTCGGGCTCTCTTTCAGGCGGGAGAACTCGATCAGGGCTTTGTTGTAATTCCCCGTCGCGTAGTCGATATAGGCGACATAATAGGTCGAAGCCTCCTTGTATTTGTTCCCTATCTGTTCGATCCGTGCGAAGAAGCTGCGTGCCTTTTCCTTCTCGCCGGTCTGCAACAGCGAATAGGCCAGGCGGAAAGAATAAGCCTCCTGTTGTTCGGGGCTCAACATGTCGATATCGGCCTCGTTGAACCAGAAGATGGCTTTTTCATACTCTCCGCGCTCGAAATGAACGGAGCCGATCATGTAGTCGATCTCGTCACTATGGCGGGAAGCCGGATATTCTTCCAGGTAGTCCTTTAGCAATTCGTCTGCATTGGGGCGTCCCTGTTCGTATGCGGCATAGACCAGCATATAGTCTGCCTCTTGGATCAGGTCGGCATCGGTGGAATGCTGCTTATAGGCTTCCAGCTTGTCGATGCAACCGGCATAATTTTTTAAACTAAACAACTCTTTCCCTTCTACAAATAGGCGATCCGCCGCATCAAACTGGTACGACCGTTGCCCATATGCGGCATGACTTCCTACCACTATGCACAGTGGAATAAGTATTCTTTTCATCACTCCTTAGCTTTTATGATACAGATATATCTAAAATATAACGGTATATGTTGGTTCTAAGTCGCAAATATAAATAAACTCGCTCACATACGGATAGATTTTGTGGATAAATGATTAAAATGCACGCACGCTGCGTACCTTATGAGGCCACAACTTAAAGGTACTGTCCGTTATGCTCCTATGAAAGCCTGCATAGTAAGCAAAATCAACCGATCATATAACGTTCTACTGCTTTTTTGATGGATTGTAACCCGAAATCGTCCGGATTCAAACGGTTGGCAAGCCGGATAATGATCTCGGCCGCATCGTCTTCTGCTTTTGCTCCGTCGAAAGAAGGGGTGAGGCATTCGAAAAACATATCGACCGTATGCACCTCGAAGCCGGAATAGAGATAGAGGTTGGGGATGGAAAAGAGATAGCGGCAATCGGTGATGTCGAGGTTTGTTTCCTCTTTCACTTCCCGGTGGGCTGCTTCTTCAGCCGATTCGTGCATGTCGACAAAACCTCCCGGCAGGTCGAGCGTCCCCTTGGCCGGATCTTTGGCACGGCGTACGAGCAATAGTTCTCCTTTGGGATTGCGGATAAAACAGGCAACAGCCGAGGAAGGATTGAAATAGTAGACGAACCCGCAGGTCGTGCATTGCTTGGCTTTCTCGTTGCGTTCCACAAATGTCCGGGCTCCGCATTTCGGGCAATATGTAAATTGATGTAAAGGATGCACTTCGTTCAATTGACAATTGAAAAAGAACAATTGGCAATTAACAATTGACAAATGAAAGAGTCATCCCCTTAAATTGTCAACTGTCAATTGCCAATTGTCAATTTATTTCACTTCCCAGCCCAGTGCGCTTGCCCCTAATACGGCAGCATCGCTTTCTTTCAATTGGGAGAATAATAATTTAGTCTTACCTTCGAACACTTTCAGCATGTTCTTATCCATAGAACGTTTGATCGGGTTCATGATCAGGTCACCTGCTTTGGTCAAGCCGCCGAACAGGATGATTGCTTCAGGACTGGAGAAAGCAACGAAATCAGCGAATGCTTCACCCAGGATGTTACCTGTGAATTCGAAGATTTCCAAAGCCAACTTGTCGTTCTTCATCGCTGCATCATATACGTCCTTTGATGTGATTTCGTCCGGATCCAATTCGCGAAGCAAGCTGTCATCCTTGCGGATATCCAAAAATTCGCGTGCCGTACGGGCAACACCTGTTGCAGACGCATATGCCTCCAAACAGCCCTGGCGACCGCAACCGCAAGGACGTCCGTTGTTACGACGCATGATCACGTGACCCAATTCACCTGCAAATCCGTCGTGTCCGTAAACCAGGTTACCACCGATTACGATACCGCTGCCGACACCGGTTCCCAATGTGATCACGATAAAGTCTTTCATACCGCGGGCTGCGCCATACGTCATTTCTCCGATAGCGGCCGCGTTGGCATCGTTAGTCAATGCGACTGGCACGCCACCCAGCTTTTCGCTGATCAGCTGAGCCAAAGGAATTTTACCTTTCCAGGGAAGGTTCGGTGCAAATTCTATGCAACCGTTGAAGAAGTTACCGTTCGGAGCTCCTACGCCTATACCTTTTATTGTGTCCACGCCACCAGCCTGGTCGATCACTAATTTCAAACCCTTGGCAAGTTCACTGACATAATCGTTGACATCAGTATACTTCCCGGTCTTGATTGAACTACTGTACAAGATTGTTCCTCTTGCATCTACTACGCCAAAAACAGTATTGGTACCACCTATATCGATACCTACTACATAAGGCTTCTCCATGATTTTATATTTTAGATTAATAATGCTTTTTCTGGAAAGCAAATATAAGAGGAATCTGGTAAGGCGCAATGATTTTATTCAAAAAAAACCGAAATAGGCGTGAATATGTTATCTGATATGTTATTTAGCAGGTAAAATTTCAATCCAGTAGTCGTCCGGATCATTAATGAAGTACAAGCCCATCTCGTTATTTTCGAAACAGATATACCCGAGTTCCCGGTGATATTCGCGTATCTCGTCATAATTGCCGGCTACGCGGAAACAGAGATGGCTCTCGTTGTCTCCCAATTCGTATGCTTCTTTCCGGTCGCGAAGCCAGGTCAGTTCCAACAGGAAGCCTGTCTCGTTGTCTGTCAGGTAAACCAGGATGAACGAGCCGTCTGCCGCTTCTTTGCGGTGATGTTCTTTCAAACCAAGCGCTTTTTCGTAAAACGCGATACTTCTGTCCAGATCCAGGACATTGATATTAAAATGATCAAATCTACTCTTTATCTCCATCGTTTCTTTTTTTTCTTTTAATCTTGAATTCTCATTATAACCGAATTGTCAATTGTCAATTGAAAACTCTTCCCCCGGAACGGAAATCAGCACGTACCGGCAACCGCGCGATTCTGCGTAAGGCCCGAATGCGGCTACCTCCGCCGGGCGGTCCCAGAAATGCATCGGTACGAATATATGGGTTTTGATGCGATCGACAAACTGTTGTGCACCGCGCATGAAATCGGTTCCGATACGCGGATCGACCGGAAACATGGCGACATCCAGTTTGTCGGCCACTTTTGCCAGGTCGTCCAATTCTTTCAGATAATTCTTTTCCGCCTCTGCGGCTTCTTCGGGAGTCGATTCGTCTTTCCAGTGCCAGTTGTTCAGGTCGCCGGCATGGAAAAGGCGTTTTCCTTCGGCTTCGATCAGGAAGGATATGCCGGAGTCTGTCGATCCGAATGCCTCGATCCGCAGGTTATGATCCTCGTAGGTCTCTCCTTTCTTGAGGTAGATCGCATCTTCTTTTCCTGCCCGGTTCCTTTTCAGGATATCTTTGCCGAAAAGATATACGATATCTTTTTTGTTTGCTTTCCACCTCAAAACCTCCGGATTGAAATGATCCGGGTGGAAATGAGATGACAATACATATAATGTACCCACGCGACTCAACAGCTCCTCATGCACGAAACCTTTCTCCGGAGATTTCCCAGTGTCTTTGTAATAATCGATCAAAATGGCAAAACCATCTGCCTCGATAGCAAAACCGCTATGATATATATAAGTCAGTCTCATTCCTTTTTTCCCTTGTTCGTCTGTGTCCTGTCAATGCTGATTATGATATTACAACTTTATTTCCAGCTGTTCCATCATCACTCCTGTCTTCCGGCGTGCATCGGCCACATCCGATCCGCGTGCCAGCAGTACGGCCATACGGCGATGTCCGTGAACTTCCGGTTTTCCGAAGAAACGTATTTGGGTGTCCGGCTGTTCCAGTACCTTGTCGAGGTTGCCTAACGAAAGCTGGTTGCTGTCTCCTTCGACCACGACAGCACGCGAAGCGCCTGCCCCGTGGAAGGCAATGTTCGGGATCGGCAAGCCCAATACGGCACGCGCATGCAAGGCGAACTGCGAAAGATCCTGTGTGATCATCGTGACCATTCCCGTGTCGTGCGGACGGGGAGAGACTTCGCTGAAAATGACATCTTCGCCCTTTACAAACAATTCGACTCCGAAAATTCCGCGGCCGCCGAGCGCTTCCGTGATCTTGCCTGCGATCTCACGTGCCTTTTCTTTGGCCACCGGGCTCATCGCTTGTGGCTGCCAGGATTCGCGATAGTCGCCATCGACCTGTACGTGTCCGACCGGTTCCAGGAATGAAGTGCCTCCGATATGGCGGACGGTCAACTGGGTGATTTCGTAATCGAAATCGACAAACCCTTCCACGATCACCTTTCCGGCACCGGCACGCCCGCCTTCCTGCGCATAATGCCAGGAACGGTCGATATCTTCCTCTTTGCGGATGACGCTCTGGCCGTGTCCGCTCGAACTCATGATCGGCTTGACGACACACGGCATCCCGATTGCTTTCACAGCCTCGATGAACTCCTCTTCCGTCTCGGCAAAGCGATAAGGCGAGGTAGGTAAGCCTAATTCTTCGGCAGCCAGACGGCGGATACCTTCGCGGTTCATGGTCAACCAGGTGGCACGGGCAGTCGGGATGACATGGAATCCTTCTTTTTCCAGTTCCATCAACGTCTGTGTCGCGATGGCCTCCACTTCGGGAACGATATAGTCAGGCTTTTCTTTTTCTACAATCTCGCGCAAGGCCTTTCCGTCCAACATCGATACGACATACGAACGGTGAGCGACCTGCATGGCCGGAGCATCCGCATATTTGTCCAAAGCGATCACTTCCACTCCATAACGTTGTAACTCGATTACAAACTCTTTGCCTAATTCGCCGGAACCGCAGAGCAAAACTTTCGTTGCGGTAGCCGACTTCGGTGTTCCTATTGTTACCATATTTATTGAATGTATTATATATCCTCTGTTTGTAGGCACAAAGGTACAGTAATATTGGCAATTGGCAAGTGGTTCCCGGTAGGGGATTTCCGAATAGATGGCAGTGTAATCTGTTTTCGGCGTTGTCGGGAATATAATTGACGTTGCCAAGAATATATACGACATTGTTGAAAACATGTACGACATTGTAGAGAATAAAATAGAGGCCAATCTGATGATGCTTCCATGCAGGGGTAAACATCGTTTTCTATAGAGAAATAGAAATCTTTATGAAGTTAATTTGGGTTAAATATAAGTACCTTGCGTTACAAGGTATTTGGGTAAAGCCTATATTTGTAGCAATTAAAAACAAATTATTTGCCTATTTGTGTAACGAATCCGCAAAATGTTCGTCTAATAGATAAAAGAAATAACAAAAAATGATGATTCATCTGGAAGGAATTAACAAAACGTATTTCAACGGTGCGCCGCTGCATGTATTGAAAGGCATAGACTTGGATATCGAGAAGGGAGAGATGGTGTCTATTATGGGTGCGTCTGGATCGGGAAAATCCACATTGCTGAATATCTTGGGGATACTGGATACATACGATACGGGCACTTATACCCTGAACGGGCAGTTGATCCGCAATCTGAGCGAAACCCGTGCAGCGGAGCTGCGTAACCGGATGATCGGTTTCATTTTCCAGTCCTTTAATCTGATTTCATTCAAAAATGCAATGGAAAACGTTGCCTTGCCCCTATACTACCAGGGAATAAGTCGCAAGAAACGCAATGCTATGGCGCTGGAATATCTGGATATGGTCGGGCTGAAGGATTGGGCGGAACATATGCCGAACGAAATGTCCGGCGGACAGAAACAGCGTGTCGCCATTGCCCGCGCCCTGATAGCCAAGCCGCAGGTGATCCTGGCGGATGAGCCGACTGGAGCGTTGGACAGCAAGACGACGGTCGAAGTGATGGAGCTGCTCCGGAAAGTAAACCTCGAAGGGTTGACGATGGTGATCGTGACGCACGAACCCTCCGTAGCTGAGGCAACCGACCGTATTATCCGCGTGAAGGACGGTCTGATAGAAACAATAGAAAAAGGATTGGGACATGTTTGACTTTGATAATTTTCGAGAAATATGGAGCACGATTCAAAAGAATAAACTCCGAACCTTCCTGACCGGCTTTTCCGTGGCATGGGGTATCTTCATGCTGATCGTCCTCTTGGGAGCAGGCAACGGAATGAAAAACGGGATCATGTCTAACTTCCGTAATTTCAGCCTGAACCGGGTGGAGACATGGCCGCGCTACACGAGCAAGCCGTATAAGGGAATGCAGATGAACCGCAGGATCGAATATAAGGATGAAGACCTGATCGCCATTCCGCGTGAAAATCCCGAAGTGGATCTGATTACGGCGAGTATAAGCCGGAGCGATACGCTTTCCTACGGAGACGAATATAACGCCTATTCCCTGAACGGCGTACACCCGTCGAAGGCGGTGATCGACAATATCGAAATGACAGTCGGGAACGGTCGTTTTATCAATGATATAGACGTAAAGGAAAAAAGAAAGGTGATTGTCTTGAGCCCTCGTATGAAAGAAGTGCTTTTCAAAGGGGCGGACCCGTTAGGCAAATATGTGAATGCAGGAAGTGTCGCCTACCAGGTAATAGGTGTCTATAAGGCGGAGGACAACGACAACAACGCGCCGGCCTATATCCCTTTCAGCACGGCGCAGACCTTGTATAACGCCGGATACGGACTGGATGACATCATCTTTACGGTGAAAGGTATTTCCACACAGGAAGAATTTGACGCATTCGAAAAACGTTTTCGCCAGCAGATGGGAGCGCGACACAAGTTCGATCCCGAAGACCGGCGGGCGATCGGTATGTGGAGTACGCTCGAAAACTTCATGATGCTGAACGGGATGATGAACGGTATCGCTCTCTTTATATGGGTGATCGGCATCGGGACACTGACTGCCGGGATCGTTGGCGTGAGCAACATCATGCTGATAACGGTGCGTGAGCGGACGAGGGAGTTCGGCATCCGGAAAGCGATAGGGGCGACTCCGTTCTCCATTCTGAAACTGATCATTGTCGAATCGATCCTGATCACGGCCGTGTTCGGTTATTTGGGCATGATCTTAGGAATCGGGCTGACGGAGGGAATCAACTCGGTCATGGAGATGATGAATGCCGGAAAGAATGTTTCGCAGGATGACATGAGTATCTTTCTGAACCCGACGGTGAACCTCGGTGTGGCGTTGTCCGCTACGGCCCTGATCATCGGGGCAGGCGTGCTGGCCGGCTATTTCCCTGCCCGCAAGGCGGTCAAGATCACGGCGATTGAAGCCATGCGCAATGAAAGTTAAATCATGGATCTGGAATCATAAATCATGAATTATAAATCATAAATCAAAATAAAATGTTTGATATCGATCGCTGGGTGGAAATATGGGTGACGATCACCCGTAACAAAACCCGTAGCCTGTTGACCGGCTTCGGAGTGTTCTGGGGTATCCTGATGCTGGTGATCCTGTTGGGCTCCGGCAACGGATTCAAGAATGGCGTATTGAAGAACGTCGACGGTTTTTCGACGAACTCCGCATTCTTCTTTTCCGAACGGACCGGCGAACCTTACAAAGGGTATAAGAAAGGGCGCTACTGGCAGATGCGCAACCGCGACTTGGAAACGATCCGCCAGCGTGTGAAGGGTGTGCGCTATCTTTCGCCGATGATCATGCAATGGGGCGGGCAGAACAATGTGGTGAGAGGACAGAAAGCGGGAACATATAACGTGCGTGGCGTCTATTCCGAATATTTCAATATCGAAACGCAGCATATCCTGGCAGGACGTCTGTTGAATGAAATCGACATGATCGAAAAGCGGAAGGTATGCCTGATCGGTAATATCGTGCGCGAAGTCCTTTTCACGCCGGATGAAGATCCGATCGGACAATATATACGGGTGAACGGCATCTATTACCAGGTGGTCGGTGTGATCAAACCGAAACCCCGTGCCCAGATCGGCGGACGTACGGAAGAGAGCGTGATGATCCCGTTCAAGACGCTCCAGCAGGCTTCCAACCAGGGAGACAAGTTCTGGTTCCTCTGCGCGACGGCCGAAGACGGTTACTCTTGTGATAAGATGGTGGAAGACATAAAGACGGTCTTGCGTTCGCAGAACGAGATTTCCCCGACGGACGAACATGCCATCAGCAGCTTTACGATAGCCAAGCAGTTCGAAACATTCAATATGCTGTTTACCGGTATTAATATACTGGTCTGGCTGGTCGGTATCGGTACTCTGCTGGCCGGGATCATCGGAGTCAGTAATATCATGATGGTGACGGTCCGGGAGCGGACACGCGAGATCGGGGTGCGCCGTGCGATCGGCGCGAAGCCATTCGATATTATATCGCAGATCATGAGTGAGAGTTTGTTGCTGACATCCCTTGCCGGGTTGATCGGGCTTAGCGTAGGTGTGTTCCTGCTCGATGTGGTGAACAATGCGATGGCAAGCGGCGGAGATGCGTCTAACGAAACGTTTTTCTCCAATCCCGAAATCCATATCGGAACAGCGGTGGCGGCTACCGTAATCCTGCTGTTCAGCGGACTCCTCGCCGGGTTGATTCCTGCTTGGCGTGCCATGCAGATCAAGGCGATCGACGCTATCAGGGAAGAGTGAATCGGATTTATGATTTATGATTTATAATTTATAATTTGTGTCTACGTATAAATCATAAATCTGAAATCATAAATCATAAATATTTCCATTGTCAATTAATAAAAAGCTATAGTTATGAAGAATCGTATCGTAAAAAAAGTCCTACGGATCATCTTTTTGGTATTAGTGGGAGCTGCTGTTGTCGGCACTTTCTATTTCTTGTGGAAGAAAGCGCAACCCGTCATTACCGTCTATGAGCTGGTTACTCCCGCACGTGACACGATTGAGACGAAGACCGTGGCGACCGGAAAGGTTGAACCCCGCGACGAAGTCCTTATCAAACCGCAAATGTCGGGTATCATCTCCGAATTGCTGAAAGAAGCCGGGCAGATGGTGAAAGAAGGGGAGATCATTGCCCGTATCAAGGTTATTCCGGAAATGGTCCAGTTGAACAGTGCCGAATCGCGTGTACGGGTGGCGAAGATCAGCCTCGAACAGGTCAGTGCAACCTTCGAGCGGGATGAAGAGTTGTATAAACAGGGCGTTATCTCCAAAGAGGATTATGAGACTTCTCTTGCCAACTATAAGAAAGCGCAGGAAGAGGCCGAGAACGCTCAGGATGCTCTTGAGATCATCCGCGAAGGTATCTCCAAACGGTCTGCCGCTTCCAGTACGACACAGGTTCGTTCCACCATCACCGGTATGATCCTGGATGTGCCTATCAAAGTCGGTAACTCGGTGATCCAGTCGAACACCTTCAACGACGGTACGACGATCGCTACCGTTGCCGATATGAACAACATGATCTTTAAGGGGAAAGTAGACGAGACGGAAGTCGGCCGTATCCACGAAGGAATGCCGATCAAACTGACGGTCGGCGCTATGGAAAGCCGTACGTTCGATGCCGAATTGGAATATGTGGCTCCTAAGGGAGTGGAAGAGAACGGGGCTGTGCTGTTTGAAGTGAAAGCTGCCGTACATATGCCCGGCGATGCCTTTATCCGTGCCGGATACAGCGCCAATGCCGAGATCGTGTTGAAGCGTGCGGAGAATGTTTTGTCCGTACCCGAAAGCTGCGTCGAGTTTAGCGGTGATTCTACTTTTGTGCAGGTGGTAAAAGCGGAAAAGCCGGAACAGGAGTTTGAGAAGCGGGCCGTTAAGGTTGGCTTGTCCGATGGTATCAAGATCGAGATAAAGGAAGGCCTCGCCGAAAACGAAAAGGTACGCGGGGCGATTGTCGATCCGAATAAGAAATAATTGTAAACAGTAAAATGATGAAAAACCAATTAATAATCGCTACGACTTTATTTCTTTCCGGTTCTTTGGCTTGGGGGCAGGAACCTGCCAAACAATGGTCTCTGGAAGAATGTATCCGCTATGCGATCGAACATAACATCGAGCTGAAGCAGAGAGAGCAGGACCAGGAAAGCCGGAAAGTGGAATTGAACACCAGCAAATTCAGTTGGTTGCCCGACTTGAATGCCAACGTCGGACAGAACTTCGACTTCGGACGTTCTCCTTCCAAATCGGGTGTGATTGTGGATCAGAACTCAGCCAATACCTCGGCGTCTGTCTCTTTGAGCATGCCGATATTCGACGGTTTGCGTATCCCGAATGATATCGCTGCCCGCAAACTGGACTTGAAAGCGGCTGTCGAGACGTTGAACAAAGCGAAGGAAGACTTGTCGATCAATGTCGCGTCCTACTATTTGCAGGTTTTGTATAATAAGGAAGTCCAGAAGATTGCCGAATTGCAGGTCGCGTTGAGCAACGAGCAGGTTGTGAAAACCGAAGCATTGGTAAAGAACGGGAAAGTCCCCCTTTCCCAGCTATACGATATGAAGGCGCAATTGGCGAAAGACGAAGTCTCGCTGACCGAAGCACGCAACAATGTGAAACTGGCCTTGCTCGACTTGACGCAAAGCCTCGAACTGGAGCGCGACGGTGAAAACTTCGATGTCGTAGTCCCTGAAATCGGAGATGCCGTCGAACAGTATATGGGCAGCATCCTCCCGCCGGACAATGTCTATGACCATGCCATCGCTTTCAAACCGCAGATCAAAGAACAGGAATATCTCTTGGAAAGCCAGAAGAAGATGCTGAAAGTGGCGCAGGCCGGCTACTATCCGAAACTCAATTTCGGCGCCAGCTACAGCAACGGCTACTACCATTATTCCGGCGATGGCGACTATTCGAACCTTCCTTTCAGCGACCAGTTGAAGAACAACGGACGTAAAACAATCGGGTTCAGTTTGAGCATCCCTTTGTTCAACCGTTTTCAGACGCGCAACAATGTCCGTTCCGCCCGTATCAATATCCGGAACCGCGAGTTGATAATGGAGAACGCGAAGAAGGCGTTGTATAAGGAAATCCAGCAAGCCTACTATAATGCTGTTGCCGCCCAGGATAAATATACCGCATCCGACAAATCGGTCCTCGCCAGCAAAGAGGCTTTCTCTTATGCCGAAGACCGCTATGCAGCCGGCAAGAGCACGGTCTTCGAATATAGCGAAGCCAAAACAAAATATGCGCAGAGTTTGTCCGAACAGGTCCAGGCCAAGTATGACTTCATCTTCCGTACCAAAATCCTGGACTTCTATGATGGCACACCAATAACACTATAATAAACCTTTAAGTCAGACACATTTTTATGAGTGAAGAAGGAAGTCTCCGTGATGGAAACTTCCTTTTTTGTATTATATTTGCCCGATAGATTATGATTTACAACCTCGAGAGCCATGAAAGTATAATTGTTTAATATGGACAGGATTTGATTTAATACTTACGAAAACATATTTATGAATACAAGATTTGTAACATTTATTCTACTGTTGTTTCTGGGAATGAACAATGTTTGTGCTCAGTCCCAGCCCGAACTTTACCGGATTTTCTCGCCCGACAAAAAGTCGGTGATGGCTGTTCAGCGACATAACGATGGTTCGCTGACGTATACTTTTACTGCCGATGGAGAAATGTTGATAAAAGAATCTCCATTAGGTTTCAAGCTGGAATCGCAGGAAACGGTTCCTTCTTCCGGTTGGAAAATAGAAGGCGTTTCCGATCGGCAAGTCCGGGATGAATGGAGGCCGCTCTGGGGAAAGCGGGCTGTGGTCGAAGATCATTTCAATGAATCGGTGATCGATTTGCAGAATCCGGCCGGACAACCGAAGCGGATGCAGTTGGTGGTCCGGGGGTATAACGACGGCTTTGCGTTCTGTTATAAAATACCGGAAGGTGAGGGAGAGCGCGTGGATGTGCAATCCGAACTGACGGCCTATAATTTTGCCGGAGATTATACGGTATGGTTCTATAACGGGGAGAACCATAATATAGGACCTGAAAAGTTGACGGAAACAGATGGAACCCGTCTGCCGGTGATGACCGTGAAGGCGGGCGATAAACATTATATGGCGATTCATGAAGCCTGTCTGGAAACAGGAGCCCCTCTTGTCTTACAATCCAAAGGAGGCGAATCGCTTTTCTCGGTGGCTTCCAAGCCGGCTTGTTTGTCGCCGGGATACACTTCGGCCTGGCGAGTCGTTTTGCATGGGGCGACACCCGGAGCTTTGACCGATTCCCATTTGTTGGAGTTGCTGAATCCGGACCCGGATCCTCGTTATGATTTTTCGTGGGTGAAACCGGGATTGGCTGTCTGGGATTGGCGTATCAACGGAGCAGTCTGGGATGGGTTTACATACGAGATGTCTTATCCTTCCTGGGTGCGGATGGTCGATTTTGCAGCCGAACAGGGTTTCAAATACTTGGTGTTGGATGCCAATTGGTACGGCCCGGAATTCGAATCGGATTCCGATCCTGTTAAAGGAGAAAAAGCGCAGGATGTACAACGACTGTTGAAATATGGAAAAGAGAAAGGGGTCGGAATCTGGCTTTATCTGAATGATGTCGGAGGACGGAAATATCCGATCGAAAAGACCCTGAAGCAGTATGGCGATTGGGGAGCTGCCGGGGTTAAATACGGTTTTATGAGCGGAACGCAGGAAGAAAAGAACCTGTGGACGAAAAAGATTACCGAGCTTTGTGCGCAAAACCATCTGTTGGTCGATTTCCACGACGGTCCGGTTCATCCTTATGGACAGATGCGTACTTGGCCGAATGCCGTGACACGCGAATATTGCCACGCCCAATTGGACGGACATCATGTGTTCGAACCTAAAACATTTGTGACGACCGTTTTCGTCAATATGGTTGCCGGTCCGGTGGATATGAACAACGGGATGTTCGACCTTCGCCAAGGACATACGACACGTGTAGATGAAAGCCAGCCGGTCCCTTCTACATTGGTTTCGGAAGCTGCCCGTACGTTGATCACTTTTTCAGGTGTGACTATTTTACCGGATATCCCGGAATATTACCGGAAGTATCCGGCTTTGCTGAATTTCCTGTCCGCCCAGAAAATGCCGTGGAAAGAGAGCCGTACCCTGGCCGGTGAAATCGGGGAGTATATCGTTATGATGAGGGAAACGGATGAGGCTTATCTGGTCGGTGCGGCCACGAATGAATCCGGAAGGACGATAGAACTGCCTCTTTCTTTCCTGAAAGAAGGGACATATACGGTCGAAGTCATCGAAGACGGTGAGGATGCCCACTACCTGACAAACCGTGAAAGTCTGAAGGTGGCGACTCGGCAACTGACAAACAATGATAAACTGACATTGAAGCTGGCTCCCGGCGGTGGTGCGTGTCTTGTTATCAAGAAGAATTCGTCTATAGGTACCTGTGAGCAAACAGCTTTCCCGCTTGCCAGCCCTTCCGGGAAAATGAATGCCGAGATCAAGGTCGGTGGGAAGAATGTCGAAATAGATTTATTTGACGATGGGGAAAAGGTGGTGACGGCTAAGACGTTGCAGTTCTCTTTGGATGAGAATATCCTGAAAGGAAACTGGAAGGTGGTGGACCAAAAACGGGAATCGGTCGATCAGACCTGGCAACCCGTTTATGGAGAGCGGTCCGTCGTGACAGACCGGTATAATGAGGTTGAGCTAACACTTCAGTCGGATGAGAACCGGAAAGAGATGGCGTTGAGTGTCCGTCTTTACGATGAAGGACTGGCGTTCCGTTATGCCTTCGATAAACTGGATTTCTGGAACCGAACGGTAACCGATGAGAAGACGCAGTTTCTTTTTCAGGAAGATTGCAAGACTTGGGTGACCGGCATGGCGCAAGGGGCTTATTCCGAAACGAAATTGAGTGCGTTGAAAGGTACTGCCGATCGTCCTCAGGTGATCCAAGTCAATGATAACCGGTTTGTTGCAATCGGAGAAGCTGCCCTTGTCGATTATTCCCGCATGAAATTAGAGAAGAGTGAGACTGGGTTTGGAGTACAATCAGCATTGTCGGGAAAGGTCAATCTGGATCTGGCCGGCTATCGATCTCCCTGGCGTTATGTGATGGTCGCCGGTCATCCGGGAAAATTGGTCGAAAATAATTACATTATTCTTAACCTGAACGAACCTAACCAGATAGCTAACACCAGCTGGATCAAGCCCGGACAGGTGATTCGTGAAGTTACGTTGACAACGGCAGGCAGTATGGCTTGCATTGATTTTGCAGCAGAAAACAATATTGCCTATGTGTTGTTTGATGCCGGTTGGTATGGGGCGGAAGGAGACGTAAAATCGGATGCGACCACCGTTACGGTCGATCCGGCTCGTTCGAAAGGCCCGCTCGACTTGCCTAAAGTGATAGAATATGCCAATTCAAAAGGAGTCGGCATATTGGTTTATGTGAATCAAAAAGCGCTGCATCAGCAACTGGATGAAATCCTGCCTTTGTATAAGAAATGGGGAATCAAAGGTGTGAAATATGGTTTTGTGAATGTGGGCGACCAGTATGCTACGGCGTGGTTGCATCAGGCAGTACGCAAAGCCGCCAAATATGGATTGATGGTTGATATCCACGATGAGTATCGTTCGACAGGCTATTCACGCACGTATCCGAATTTACTGACTCAGGAAGGTATCCGTGGCGACGAAGAAAGTCCGTCGCTGGACCAGGCCATCTATACATTATATAATCGCATGATCTGCGGAGCGGGTGACTATACCAATTGTTATTTTGCGGAAAGAGTCACGGAAAAGATGGGCGGACGTGCTGCCCAGTTGGCTAAATTAGTCGCTATTTACAGTCCCTGGCAGTTTGTCTATTGGTATGACCGTCCCGAAAAATCACCGAGACGCGCCGGTGGTGCAGGCTCTGCCGAGTCTGTGATCAAAACAGATGCCGCAACCCGTTTCTATAATTCTATTCCGACCGTATGGGACGAAACTTGCTTCCTGGAGGGAGAAATGGGAAAATATGCTGTGGTCGCCCGCCGTTCGGGTTCCGATTGGTATGTGAGCATGTTGAATGCCGGAGACAAAAGACAAATCTCCTTACCCCTTGATTTTCTGAAAAACAAGAAAGGTTATGCCGCCACACTCTATTACCAGGCTTCCGAAAAGAAAAAAGATGTCGTCGATATCAAGAAGATCAAGTTGGATAGCCGCAATGAGGTTACCATCGGCCTGAGCGGGAATAGTGGATGTGTGTTGCATTTACGACAGGAAATCTCCGGGCAACAATAACAGGATCAACGGCAGATAATCTTTCAACATTATCCGTAATTGCTTTAATGCCTGTTGTATCCGGTAGTCGACGGTTTTTTGGGATACTTGCAGGATTTCGGCAATTTCTTTATAACTTTTATTATCGAAGCGGTGCATGACAAAAGCTTCCCGGTAAGTGGGAGGCAATGCGTCTACCGCTTCCCTGATCCTTTTTTGCAGCTCTTCGAGTTGGTAGAAATCGGTGTCCTGTAGCATCTCCTGCATATTTTCGTAGAAAAGAGTGTCGGCTCTTAGTTGGGATTGATGGCGGACGATCTGGTTGATGGCGCGGTGATAGACCGTTTTGAACAGATACTGGCTAAGTGACGTCTCGAAGGTTTGCGTTTTCCGGTTCTCCCATAACCACAGCATCACATCCTGCACGATCTCTTCGGCATCTTTTAGCTCTACAAACTTTGTCGCATAAGCACAGAGCATCGGATAGTATCTTCTGAACAAGACACCATAGGCTTTTAGATCTCCTCGTTGCATGGCTGAGAGTAAAAAGCGTTCTTCTGTGGTTTGTAGTTTCTCTCCTTCCATATACATCAAGGTACAAAGGTAATTTAAAATTCTTTAACTACAAAATACTTATAAAGCCTTGCGTTGCATAGTAAGCTCGAATTGTTCTAATTGCACTCTCTACAGTGCAATTGGGCAAGCGGAAAGTTTCTCCATAAAAAATATTGAAAAAAGATGCTTCTTCGTTTAGGAATCCGTTCGATTACTCTTGTCTAATAGATAAACAAGGATAAAAACAGACATGGAAACATCGAATACAGATATAATAGAAAACCTTCTTCCACGCTATTGTTCCGGCGAAGCAACGGTCGAGGAAAGCCGGCAGGTTGAGGAATGGATCAAGCAATCGGATGAAAATTATCGGATTGCCAAGCAAATCCATACTCTTTATCTGGCAACGGACACGATGCAGGTGCTATCGAAAGTGGATACGGAGAAGGCCTTGTCTTCTGTTTGTCAAAAGATGAGCAAAGACACAGCCCGTCCTAAAGTAACCGTGACGACTTGGTTGCAACGCGTTGCTGCCATCCTGTTTATCCCTCTTTTGATAGCATTCGGTATACAAAATCTGAAACCCCGCCCCGCTGAAATAGCCCAGACGATCGAAGTGAAAACAAATCCGGGCATGACGACGACGGTTAATCTGCCGGATGGCACAGTTGTTCACCTTAATTCGGAATCGAAACTGTCTTATCCGTCTTTCTTCGATAAGGACAAAAGAAGAGTGACTTTAGAGGGAGAAGCTTTTTTTGAAGTGCAGAAAGACCCGGAGCATGGTTTTGTGATCTCTGCTCCCCATGAAACGAAAATAGAAGTGTTGGGTACTTCATTCAATGTCGAAGCATTCGAAAAAGACGCTTTTGTCTCTACCACCCTGGTCGAAGGAAAGGTCCGTTTCGATTATATGAAAAATGGGCGAAGCACGGCCGTACTGATGAAACCCGGACAGAAACTGACCTATGATTCTTTTTCTTCCCGTGTGCAACTGACAGAGACGAATGGCGAATCGGAGATTGCCTGGAAAGACGGAAAGGTTGTTTTCCATGCGACCCCTCTGCCCGAAGCACTGCGGATGCTGGAAAAGCGGTTTAATGTAACTTTCGTGTTATCCAATGACCGTCTTCGGAATGAAGCGTTTACCGGATCTTTCAGCAATCAGCGGTTGGAGCGTATATTGGAAATCTTCAAAATATCATCCAATATCAAATGGCGTTATCTGGATACACAAGATACCATGAATGAAAAAACGAGAATAGAAATCTATTAAACAATCTATTAAGCATGAAAAACAGACCTCCTTAAAGAAAAACATCCGGAAAAATATTGGCGTATTCTTCCGGATGAAATGAGTTAACTTTAAAACGCTTGTTTGGCGACAAGCAGTAATAAACCATTTTTTATTAATTAGATCACCACAAAATTATGCAAAAACATTTTAATACCCAACAGTTTTGGGTACCAGAGTTATTTTGGTTTGCCTTAAATAAAATTCCAAGAGTTATGAAGCTGTACATATTCTTGTTATTCTGTTCGATCGGCTTGGCACAAGCAGCGGACAGTTATGCGCAAAAAGCGACCGTTAACCTGAAAATGCAAAATCAAACGGTCCAGACAGTGTTGAATGAAATCGAAAACCAATCAGAATTCTCCTTCTTCTTCAACACAAAACATGTCGATTTAAACCGGAAGGTATCTGTTGATGCCGATAAGAGCGATATATTTAAAGTGTTGGATAATATCTTTGCCGGAACGAATGTACGCTATTCGGTGGTGGATAGAAAGATTATACTTTCGACAGAAAAGAAAGATATTCAACAAACTAATCAAGATAAAAAAATCACAGGTGTTGTCAAAGACCAACATGGCGAACCTGTTATCGGAGCAAATGTTTCTGTAAAAGGTACGACTATCGGTACGATCACTGGTCTTGATGGCGATTTTACATTGGAAGTACCTGCAAATGCAGTCATCCAAGTTTCTTATATAGGTTATGTTTCTCAAGAGCTTCGTCTGGAAGGAAAGAATCATTTGGATGTTATGTTGAAAGAGGATTCGCAAGCGTTGGAAGAAGTTGTTGTTGTCGGGTATGGCGTACAAAAGAAAGTAAATCTTACCGGTTCGGTATCTTCTATTAAAAGTGAAGAGTTGGAGCGTCAACCCATTGTAACCATGAAAGATGCCTTGGCTGGTTTAGCTCCCGGTTTAACCGTTGTGAAATCATCGGGACAGCCCGGATCAAGTAATCCGACTATTACTGTACGTGGAGTAGGAACGTGGAAAAACGCAGGTCCTCTCGTTTTGGTAGACGGTATGTCAATGAGTATTGCAGATGTTTTACCTAACGACATTGAAAGCATTTCGGTATTGAAAGATGCTGCTTCGGCTGCTATCTACGGTTCACGTGCTGCCAATGGTGTAATTCTGATTACAACGAAAAAAGGAAAAGAAGGAAAAGTACAAGTGAATTATAACGGAAATGTCGGTTGGCAACAAGCCACACGCCAACCTAAATCGGCAACAGGTTGGCAGTATGCGGAGTTGTACAACCGTGCGATGTTGGCTGATGGTAAGGCGTTACCTGATGGAACGACATTGCTGTTTTCGCAAGACAAGATCGATCGTATGAAAAACGGTACAGGAGATATTGACCATAATGAGGCGAATACGGATTGGTTTGACGAATTGTTGCATACAGCATTACAACATACTCATGATGTTTCTGTTACGGGTGGTAACAACCGTGTACAATATGTTGGAACAGTGGGATATGCTAAGCAAGATGGTATTATCGAATCGTCTTATGAACGTTATAATACTCGTTTGAATACAACGGCTAATTTAGCAGATTGGTTTACAATTCAATCTAATATAGCTTATATCAATGATGTTAGCAAACAGAGTCCGGGACTTGGTTACGCTTATTATTATGCACCACGTGCATTCCCAAATATGCCGGTTAAATATTCGGATGGAACTTGGTCATTTCATTCTACACCGAAGAACCCGGTACGTATGACGACTGATGATTATGGTTACCAACATTATGAAACAGATAAATTGTCATTATTGCTTTCGCCGGAAATTAAGTTGTTGAAAAATTCTTTGATTGTGAAAGGGGTTTTGGGGTATGAAAGTAAGACATCTTATGTCGATAAGTTTGAAAAGCGAGTAATTTATGATGCTTTTGAACCGGCAGGGCAAAGCGAAAATATATTCGTTGCCCGTAATACCAAGACGGATACTTGGTATCGTAATCGTAATCTGACCCTCAGTGCAACGGCTAATTATATGAAAACATTCGGTGACCACGATATTAATGTATTGTTGGGTGCGTCGCGTGAACAGTTTCGATATAATACCACATCGGCTTCACGTAAAGATTTCCCTACGGATGATTTCGAAGTGATTGATCCGGGGGATGCAAATACGGCTACAGCATCTGGTAATAAGACTTATAGTGCATTGACTTCTGTATTCGGTAGGGTGAATTACTCTTATAAGGATCGTTATTTGTTTGAAGCCAATGTTCGTCATGACGGTTCTTCCAAATTTGCCCGTGGACATCGTTGGGGTACGTTCCCTTCTTTCTCGGCTGCTTGGAGAATCTCAGAAGAAACTTTCTTCAGTTCGTTAAAAAGCGCTGTGCAAAATCTTAAAGTGCGAGCATCATGGGGTAAGTTGGGTAACCAAAGTATTGATGATTATCTGAGTATGTCTACATATGCTATTGTAGGTGGTGGTACCCGTTTTTATTTATTCGATGGGGCTGTACAATCGTTGATGACCGAAAGTGTTATGGGAAATAACATTATTACATGGGAGACGAGTACGAATCTAAACTTTGGTCTTGATGTTAATGTTCTTAACAATCGTTTAGGTTTTACATTCGACTGGTATAATCGGGATACGGATGATATTTTGTTAAGTCTTGAAGCTCCCAGCCTATTGGGAATCACTCCGCCTATTTCGAATGCCGGAAAGGTTAGAAACCGTGGATGGGAATTGACATTAAACTGGCAGGACCGGATTGGTGAGGACTTTAGTTACAATGTTGGTTTTATGTTATCGGATGTGAAGAACAAGATTTTGGATATGCATGGTTATAAGTCTCCGACATCTAGTCTGACTACTCGTATCGAAGGTGAACCGATTGATGCGTTATTTGGTTGGCAGACATTGGGACTTGCCGATACGCAGGAAAAATATGAACAATATAAAGATGTTATGCTAACTTACAATTCGAACTTCTCAATGGGGGATATTATTATCGAGGATTTGAATAAAGACGGAAAGATTACAGAGGCAGATAAGAAGATTATAGGTAACCAAATACCCCGATATACATTTAGCCTGAACTTGGGATTCAATTATAAAGCAGTGGATTTCTCTGCCATGTTCCAAGGTGTAGGCAAAGTCGATGGTTTCCTGGGACGTGACATTATCGAGCCTTTAGGTTCACAGACGGCTATGGAAGAACATTATTATGACTCTTTTGACCCGTCCAACCCGACTACTGGTAAATATTATCCGCGTATGACAATGGCTAATCGTCTCAATTACGCCAATATGTCACATTGGGTACAGGATGCATCTTATCTGCGTCTAAAAAATTTGCAGGTCGGATACACTTTCAAGTTTGGAGAGAAGTCACCGATAGAGAGAACCAGAATTTATTTCTCAGGTTCCAATCTGTTTACATTGACGAATTACAGAGTTTTTGATCCGGAAAATGGATTGAATACCACATCTTTTCCAAATTCAAGAGTATATAGCATAGGTGCTAATGTTACATTTTAAAAATTGAAATCATTATGAAAAATAAAATCTTATCAATAGCTCTGTTAGTGGGATGTACATTGTGTTCGTGTGACGATGTATTGGATGCGCTTCCTAAGGATAAATTACCGGAAGAAACTTTTTGGCAAACACCCGGTAATGTCCGTGCATTTGTCGCAGACGTATATTCCCGTGCTTTTCCGTTGGAATATGAAATGCATCCTTGTTTCGATGAAGGTATGTCGGACAACTCTTATATGCAATGGGAAGGATGGTACACAAATATTAAATTGATTGGAAACGGATCATATCTGACAACGACATCAGTCGTGAATAACCATTGGGCGAGTGCCTATACTAACATTCGTATGGCTTGGCAGTTCTTGGAAAATATAGAACAATGTGCAGAGTTAGATATAACCGAAAAAGAAGCACTGACTGGACAGATTCGTTTTTTTATGGCTTACAGTTATATTCGATTAGTTGCCTTGTACGGGGACGTTCCGTTGATAGAAAAAGTGTTGACTGAAGGAGAGGCTAAAACACAAACCAGAACACCTAAAGCTGAAGTGCTGGCATTTGCTCATGGTCAATTAGATCAAGCTATAAAAGAATTGGAGGGCAAGACGCTTGAAAAAGGACGTGTGACATCTGGTGCATGTAAGGCTTTGAAAGCACGTGCTTATTTATGGGAAAATGATTTCGAAAACCTATTGAAAGTGACCTCTGATTTGATAGGTAAATATTCATTGAATACAGCAGGTGAAACACCCTATGCGGATCTTTTCAACGGGAATGCAGAAGATGCGGATGAGATTATTTTGTCGCGTGAACATGTTCATACTAGTGGAAGTGTTACTACAGGTAATCGTTTAAACCAAGCCTTTTTCTTGAAAGAAATGTCAGGAGGAGATGCATTGGGAGGATTGACCCCGACAGGTAGTTTAGTGGATGCCTACCCTATGGCTGATGGCCGCTTGATCCATGAAAATGGCTCTACTTACAATCCGAAAGATCCATATAAAGACCGGGATCCACGCTTGGCTCAATCGATCATCTATCCAACTTCTACAATACGTGAGTCGAAGACGATGAGTTGGGTACTTTATGATCCGGAATCGGAAAAGAGTATCCCAGGGCAACGTTATGATGCCAAAGAACCTTCGCCCACGGGATATATGTGGAAGAAATATTGCGATTGGAGTGATCATGCCATGATACAGATATTGGACTGTGGTGTGGATGTCATCTATTTTCGTTATGCGGATGTGTTGTTGATGCACGCTGAAGCTTTGCTTGAAACGAAAGGAGTTGCGGCTTCTTCTGAGATTTTCGGTATTATCAACCAATTGCGTGATCGTTGTGGTGGCGGACGTGTGACAGAGGCTAACTATACTTCGGAAGATGCCCTGCGTACATTAGTTCGTAATGAACGTCGTGTGGAATTGGCAAACGAAGGTTTGCGCTTCTTTGACCTCCGCCGTTGGAGAACTGCAGAGAAAACGACAACAGTCTCAGGGGAGGGTATGAATGGTGAACTTTATGGCGCTTTTATGCGCTTGGATGGCGTCGGAGCTACTGACCGGACCGTTACAATTGATGGTGTACCACGTCGTTATGTGGAAACACGTAAATTCGACCCGGCCAAACATTATCTGTTCCCGGTACCGTCTAAAGAGATCGATTTGACTAACGGATCTTTGACACAGAATCCTGGATGGAATTAATATAATTCTTATTCTTTAGATATACTATTGGAGGGTGCATACAAAATATCATATGCACCCTTCTTAATCTAATTAAACAGATTATGAAAATAAAATTGATTTTTTGTTCTATCGCTTTATTACTGGTCATACAACTTCATGCGCAAACACATAATATTGAAAATTTTAAGGGGCGTATTACTATTCCTTTGAAACATGGTTCTGATCATCCGGGGAAACGAACGGACGAAGCAATGAACAGGTGGCGTAGTCATGGCTTGGGACAATTTATACATTGGGGAGTATATGCTATACCTGGTGGTGAATGGAATGGGAAAACGTATGGTGGTGCAGCTGAATGGATACGAGCGTGGCGTGAATTTCCCAAAGATGAATATGATAATTTGTATAAACAATTTAATCCCACTGATTTTGATGCCGAAAAGTGGGCTAAACAGGCAAAGGAAATGGGAGCCGGTTATGTGATATTTACAACGAAGCACCATGATGGTTTCTGTATGTGGCCAAGTAAGTATTCCGATTATACCATTGCAAATACGCCTTATAAGAAAGATATTGTAAAACAGGTAGTTGATGCTTATACTTCTGAAGGAATCGATGTGTATCTTTATTTTTCAGTTATGGATTGGGCTCAAGGCGGATGGTTTTATAAAACGCCTACCGATAGTAAGGATAAAACCAAATGGGAAGAGTTTAAACGGTTCACTCGTAATCAGTTATTAGAGTTGCTTGATAATTATCCGAGTATAAAGGGGCTTTGGTTTGATGGTACGTGGGACGATTCATGGGTAAATGAATCTGAATTTGCGCATAATTTGGAGAAAGAGTTGCGTGCGAAAGCTCCAGGAATCATTATTGGCAGTCGTTTTCGTGCAGATGAATTGGGGAATCGCCAATGTGATGCAAACGGTGATTTGATCGGTGATTATGATCAAACTTGGGAACGTGATCTGCCTATCTCCATTGAACAACTCCATGGAAACGATTGGGATTGTTGTATGACTATACCGGAAAACGGATGGGGGTATGCTAAAAAATGGACTACTTATGCCAAAACCCCTTATGAACTGATTAGTATGATATCGGAGTGTAATTCAATGGGAGGAAATTTAGTCATTAACTTTGGTCCTGATGGCAAAGGGAATATCCGTCCTGAAGAAACTCGTATTGCCACCGAAATTGGTAAATGGATGGCGGTAAACGGAGACGCTGTCCGTGGTGTGGAACCGGCTGAGAATATTCGTAAACAAGGCTGGGGATATATGACACAGAAGGGGAACAAACTTTTTCTTCATGTATATAACAAACCGATCAACAATATATTGCGTGTCGAATTTGGACGAAAGACCTATGTGCCGGGAGAAGCAGTCATGTTGATAGATCACCGGAAACTGAAAGTTGAAGATGCAGGACGTAATAAAAAGAATAACAGGCTCTTTAATATTTATTTACCGGAGGGGTTGGAAGTCGTAGATCCATTTGTCGTGGAAGTGGAATTGATCAATAACACTGGTGATAAAGATGCTTATCAGCAAGCTAAAGTATAAAGGATAATGAAAAAAATGAAAGTATTATTTGTGTTTTTATTATTCGTTTTACCCGTTGATTTTACTTATTCGCAGAAATTGTCGTATCTGGATACTACCCTTTCTGTAGAAGAACGGGTTAAATCTTTGATGGGTGAAATGACACTCGAGGAAAAGATAGCACAACTCGATCAATTTGCCGGTTGGAACATCAAAAGCTATAAAGAAAACCCCGATTTGTTGAATAAGTGGGGAGTAGGTTCGTGGGTTGTATCTACACTGACTGCAGAAGAATACAATGAATTGCAGGCTCTTTCTGAAAAGAGCCGTTTGAAAATTCCCTTTCTGATCGGGTCGGATGCCGCTCACGGATTGGCACAAATGCCTGGTCGTACCATCTTTCCGACTTCCATTTCGCAGGCGGCTACTTTCAATCCGGAACTGGTAAACCGTATTGCCGTTGCTGCTTCCAAAGAGATAAGAGGATCTGGAGTACATTGGACTTTTGCTCCCAGCGTCGATGTTGTGCATGATGCCCGTTGGGGGCGTACCGGTGAGACGTATGGTGAGTGTCCGTTCCTGACTTCTACGTTGGTTCGTCAGGCTATCCGGGGGTATCAGAACCATGAAAACCCCCAGGAGAAGGTGGCGGCTTGCGTCAAACATCTTGTAGGAGGAGGACGTTCGATAGGTGGCGTCAATCATGCTACGGCAGAAATATCAGAACGTATGTTGCGCAGTTTCTTCCTGCCTCCGTTTCAGGCAGCTATTGAAGAGGGAGTAATGACTGTCATGCCCGGACACAATGATATCAACAGTATTCCTGCGCACAGTAATAAATGGTTGTTGACCGACATTATGCGAAATGAATTTGGGTTTAAAGGTTTTTATGTGACTGATATGAGCGATATCGAAAACCTGATCAAGCTGCATCGTACGGCTGCCAACCAAAAGGATGCAGTCCGCCAGGGAATGCTTGCCGGACTGGATGTACATATGTATTCTTCATCGACGGATGCGTTTATTACTCCGCTGCTGGAGTTGGTAAGAGAGGGTAAAGTACCGCAGAATCGAATCGATGAGGCCGTATCAAAAGTGCTGAAGGTAAAGTTTGAGTTAGGATTATTTGAAAACCGGTATGTGAAGACCGGACTTCCTTACGGCACACCTGAAGCACATCGATTGGCATTGGATGCGGCGCGCGAATCGATTATCCTGTTAAAGAACACAGATAATCTGTTACCGCTTGATAGGAAGAAGTACAAGAAGATATTAGTGACAGGTCCGAATGCCGACAACCAATCTATTTTGGGGGATTGGTCTTTTTCCCAGCCAGATGACAATGTGACGACTATTTATGAAGGCATCCGTGAATGTGCAGGTGCGGATATTGAAGTGGTATACAGTAATAGCGGACGCTTGAAAGGGAAAAAATCGGATGTCTCTGTCAATACTACTGACCCTGAACTGCAAAAATTGTCATTGCAGGAAGGAGGGGAATTAAATGATTATGCCATTGCCGATGCGACCGAAAAGGCTCGTTCGTGTGACTTAGTTATCGTTGCCGTTGGCGGTTATGGAATCCGTTCGGAATGGGGAATGCGCACTTATGGTGAGTCTGCTGACCGTCCTTCTATCGATCTCTATGGTAGGCAGGAAGAACTGGTACGTAGTATTGCTGCTACGGGTACACCGGTCGTAGTGGTGATAGTCAATGGTAAACCTCTTAACAATGAGTGGATCACAAAGCATATTTCTTCTATTGTGGACGTTTGGGAACCAGGAATGTTCGGAGGTCGTGCTTTGGCTGAGATTCTGTTCGGTGAGGTGAATCCATCGGGACGCTTACCGATCACTATCCCTCAGTCGGCAGGTCATGTTCCTCAATATTACTATCAAACGAAATCACGGTATCTGACCGGTTACGGATTAGGTTCATCTCGGGAAGACGATAAACCTGCTTTTCCTTTTGGGTTCGGACTGAGTTATACTACCTTTGAATATGGTAAACCGCAGTTGAATGATACGGTCTTGACAGCGGAGCTTCCGTTGGAAGTGACGGTGGATGTGACCAATACGGGAAACCGAGGCGGAGCAGAAACCGTGCAATGTTATATACAGGATGAAGTATCGAGTGTCGTAACTCCGCTTATGTTGTTGAAAGGTTTTCAGAAAGTCTGGCTCGAACCGGGAGAAACAAAAAAAGTGAAAATCAGTATTCCTTTCAACGAGTTCGGTTTATGGAACGAAGAGATGAAATACGTGGTGGAACCCGGTAGTTTTACGATTATGATCGGGACTTCTTCTGCAGATATAAAGTATAAAAAACGTATAGAATATCATCACTTATAGAAAACTAAAGATTGCATGAACTATTATTTGGGAGTCAGTAGCCTGCTTGTGGCGGGACTACTGGCCGGATGTCAGTTTTGGGATAAAAAGGTCTCATCCGATAAAGATGAAAATGTATTTTCTGTTTCCACTCACCGCCCACTAAACCCAATAGCACCTCCGGGGGTGTTTATTGCTGACCCGGAAGTAAGGCAAATGCCTGATGGGCGTGTTTATATTTATGGCTCGCGTGACGAACCTGGTAACAGTTGGTGTTCGCATTCTTATAATGTACTTTCTTCTTCTGATTTGGTGAATTGGCATGTAGAACAGTTCTCTTTTGCTACTGAAGGAGAGGGGAAGCAGGTCGATTATACCGATAGGCTTTTATATGCTCCCGACTGCATTTATCGGGATGGGAAATACTATCTTTATTATTGCCTTGCCGGAGGAGGAGAGGATGAAGGTGTTGCTGTTTCTTCTTCTCCTTACGGTCCGTTCAAAAATGGACAAGTAATGGAAGGAATAAGCGGTATCGATCCGTCTGTATTTATCGACGATGACGGACAGGCCTATCTGTTTTGGGGGCAGTGGCATGTCAGAGGTGCAAAGTTAAGCAAGGATATGCTTTCTATCGAAGGAGCCGTCCATGACAGCCTGCTGACCTACAAAAAAGATTACTTCAACGAGGGGAGTTCGGTACGGAAACGGAACGGTATCTATTATTTGGTCTATGGCGGCCATTCCCGGCATGGCGAGTCTAATTGTGCGACATTGGAGTATGCGACGGCCACTTCTCCTTTAGGCCCGTATACCTATAGAGGGGTGATTATCGACAACTGGGGAAGCGACCGTAACTTGGTGAACAATCATGGTTGTATCACCGAAATCAACGGACAATGGTATATTGCTTATCATCGCCCTACCCATGCCACAGAGACCGGGACGATGCGGAAAGCTTGTTTGGAACCGATTACCTTTAATCCGGATGGCACGATTAATGAGGTGGAAATGACCACACAGGGAGTGGGTGGCCCAATCTCTCCATTCTACCGGATGGATGCAGCCAGGGCTTGCCTGTTGTCTGGTCATGTGGCGGTTGCCGTACGCAGGCCGGACAATGATGTTCCGGTTGAGTATTTATCGTCTATTCGTGATGGCGATCATGCTTATTGGAAATATTACGATTTTACCGGTATGGATGTGGATCGTTTTATTTGTAAGACTTGGGGTAAGAACAAGAAAGCGAAGATCGAAATCCGGTTGGATAGTCCGGAGGGTGAGTTGCTTGGAGTATGTGACCTGGAGGCAATGAATGATGAGGTGGCTTATGCTATCCATGAAACCGATATCAAACCGGTTACCGGTAAACATGCGTTGGTTTTAGTCTTTAAAGCCGCGGAACTGGCAGGAACTGGAGAAGAGGACCTGATGAATTTGGAATGGTTTACTTTTTCTACAACTCGTCCCACAAAAGTTTCCCCTAAATAATCCTTCATCCCTTCAGCCGTAAACCGTCTATGGTCAGTCCTCATATGGTTACGGCTGAAGGGAATATTTGATGTGTTCCCTGTCCGTTTGAATAGTTAGTATGGGCAAATGTACGAAAACTGCTGAATTAAATCAGCAGTTTCTTTGTGGAATTGCTGATTTAAATCAGCAATTTGTAATCGGATAAATCCTCAATGGTCAACCCCGACACTTACCGGCGTGTTTGGCGGGGTGTTATTTGTCGTGTTTCAACTTCCCGACAAATAGCAGATTGTTGTCGTTTTCATGCAGGGTTGCTACCAGTTCTTTCAGTTTGGTTTTGTCGCGGTCGGGACATTTGCCGGAGACGAGATGGGCTTCGATCATTTCCTGAAGTACGGCCGGTTCGACGTTGAAAATGAATCGGCCCTTGTTGAAGCGGCTGTTAGGGTTGGGGATCGGGAGATTCCCGTAGAAGTCGTTGACCAGGCGGTATTGGGAAGACGACATTTTCTTCTTGTCCACCCATATGTTTCCTCCGGGCATGACCCGCCCTTTGTCCCAAGTGTAGTAGTGGACGAGGACATGGTCAGCAGAGAAATTTTCCGTCCTTGCCGTATAGCTTCACTACGTTGGATTCCTGCCGTACGCAAATATAGTTGTCGCTCACCTCAATCCACCAGGCGTTGAACAGGGCCTCGTCGGAGGTCTCGAAACGCACGATCCGGCAGTCTTCCACCAGTTCGCTCAATGGAATATCGACCGTATCGCCGGCCGTTTTCAGGTCGCAGATGTAAAGCGGGCCGTCCGGGCTTTCGATTATCCTGACACTGCCGTCGTTTGTCACCAACGATCTCGGAGAGGATGAATTACAACCAGCAAAGCTTGCCAAAAAGAAAACGAGAACCGAAAGGTGTGCTTTTGTTTTCATATTCACGTATGATTTAAGTGATATAAAAACAAAAGTATGGATAATCCGCAGATACGAACTATCCATACTTGTATAATAATTAGACGGTTAATCTAAATTAACGGATGAACAAGAGTTCCCTGTATTTCGGCAACGGCCACATTTGGTTGTCGACCATCAGTTCCAAGTCGTCGATATGCTTGCGGATTTCGTCCAGGTAAGGAGCGACGGTATCGTGGTAGGCAATCGCTTTGGTGCGAAAATCCGTGATACGGTTTGCTTTCTTGCGGGCTTCCACCATCTCGTCTACCATGCGGGTGACGGAACAGATGTGTCCGGCAATCTTGCGGACCAGTCGACGGGGTTCTTCCGACATATCGTCATATTCCGGCTCTCCGCCGAACGTCTCTTTCAGTTTGGCGATGTTGTCCAGGAGCAGCGATTGGTAGCGGACGGCAACCGGGATGATATGGTTGAGCGAGAGGTCGCCCAGGACACGGGCTTCGATCTGTACTTTTTTGATATAGATTTCCCATTTCACTTCGTTGCGGGCTTCCAGTTCCTTTTCGCTCAGTACGCCGGTTTCCTTGAACATCCGGATGACTTCCGGTTTCAGGTAAGCATCGTATTGCAACGGAACGCTGTTCTCGCAATCCAGGCCGCGGCGGGCAGCTTCTTCCTTCCATTCGTCGCCATAGCCGTTTCCGTCGAAGCGGATCGGTTTGGATTCTTTGATGTAGGCTTTCAGCACTTCGAAGATGGCGGCTTCCTTGCTCTTCCCTTTGGCACGCAATGCCTCGACATCCTGTTTGAACTGGCGGAGCTGGTAGGCGACGGCAGAGTTCAGTGCCAACATCGCCGAGCCGCAGTTGGCCGACGATCCCAATGCACGGAATTCGAAACGGTTTCCGGTGAAAGCAAAAGGCGAGGTGCGGTTACGGTCCGTATTGTCTAACAGCAGTTCGGGGATCTGTCCGAAGCCGAGGTGCAGGCGTTTCTTGTCGTCCACCTCGATAGCGTCTTCGATGGAACAGTTTTCGAACCTGTCCAGGATTTCTGTGATCTGTGTGCCTAAGAAAGAAGAGATGATGGCGGGAGGTGCTTCATTGGCCCCCAGGCGGTGTGCGTTGGTTGCCGAAGCGATACTGGCTTTCAGCAGGGCGTTGTATTTATATACGGCCATCAGCGAGTTGACCACGAACGTGATGAAACGCAAGTTGTCTTCCCTGTTTTTTCCGGGAGAGAAGAGGTTGATGCCCGTATCGGTTCCCATCGACCAGTTGCAGTGCTTGCCGGAGCCGTTCACGCCCATAAAAGGCTTTTCGTGAAGCAGCACGCGGAAGTTATGGCGGCGGGAAACACGTTTCATCACCGACATCAACAGCTGGTTATGGTCGTTGGCAAGGTTGCATTCCTCGTAAATAGGCGCCAATTCGAATTGGTTCGGCGCAACCTCGTTATGGCGTGTCTTGACCGGGATGCCTAACTTATAGCATTCTGTTTCCAGGTCTTTCATAAACTCCTGCACACGGGAAGGGATCGCTCCGAAGTAGTGGTCGTCCAACTGTTGGTTCTTGGCGCTTTCGTGCCCTAAGAGGGTACGTTCCGTCAGCGACAGGTCGGGACGGGCGGAATAGAGGTCTTCGTCTACCAGGAAATACTCCTGTTCCCACCCTAAATAGGTGATGACTTTGCTCACATCTTCGTTGAAATAATTGCAGACGTCTTTGGCCGCCCTGTTCAGGGCTTCGATGGAACGGATCAGCGGGGTCTTGTAGTCCAGTGCTTCACCGGTATAGGCGATGAATACGGTCGGGATACACAAGGTGTCGTCTACGATAAACGCAGGCGAGGAAGGATCCCAGGCTGAATAGCCGCGGGCTTCGAACGTGTTGCGCAATCCGCCGTTAGGGAAGCTGGAGGCATCCGGCTCCTGCTGTGCGAGCAGTTTGCCGCTGAATTCTTCGATCATGCCGCCGTTACCGTCATGTTCGACGAAAGCGTCGTGCTTTTCGGCCGTCCCGTCGGTAAGAGGCTGGAACCAGTGTGTGTAGTGTGTGACTCCTTTTTCCAGTGCCCACATGCGCATGCCGGCGGCTACGTGGTTGGCGATTTCGCGGTCGATGGGGATTCCGTTGTCGATGGCATGTGTCAGGGCTTTGTAGGTTTCTTTGGAGAGATACTTTTGCATAGCCTTCCGGTTGAAGACGTTCTCACCGTAATATTCGGATACTTTCTGATTGGGAGTAATGGCTTCCACGGCCTTTCGGTTGGATGCTTTCTCCACTGCATTGAAGCGTGAGATTGACATACAGATTGTTTTTATGTTATACCGGATGCAAAGATACAAGCATTTCTCCATGAATGATTTCATCCGGTAGTTAAAAATATGCGACCGGAAAACGATTTGATCCGCAACGTGCCGCATGGTTGTGCTTCAGCTTCTCTAAAGCTATGCATTAGATGGCGTAACCCATAGCTTTAGCCCTCGTAAAGCTATGGGTTGGGGCAGACGCTTTTTGGGGTGTCGTCTGTCCTGTATCAAAACATTTCATCGCAAGAAATAATGTGTCAAGCATTTCATGGCAAGAAATGAATTAAACGGGGACCTCCCTAAAAAAAGCTATCATTGATTATCAGGTGTTTATGGTGACAGATGACAGATAAAATCCCGTTTCTGTAAAAGTATTAGGAAAAAGTGAATTAGAAGAGGGGGCCTTTAAGGGAGCCTATTCTAATTCAAATACACAGAAAAGTTTTGCAAAAAGGCCTTTTTATCTGTCATCTATCACCCGGTCAGAACAAACTCCAGGCAACTGTCAGTCCAGCCATGACGATTGCGACCATGCTCATCAGTTTGATCAGGATGTTGAGGCTGGGGCCGGAAGTGTCTTTGAACGGGTCGCCGACTGTGTCGCCTACGACCGTTGCTTTATGGGCTTCGCTACCCTTGCCGCCGTGGTTCCCTTCTTCGATATGTTTCTTGGCATTGTCCCAGGCTCCTCCCGAATTGGCCATGAAGATTGCCAGGACGAACCCTGTGCTCAGTCCGCCGATCAACAACCCGACTACTCCTGTCACTCCGAATATCAGGCCGGTGACGATCGGGGCGATGATGGCCAGCAGGGAAGGCAGAACCATTTCGTGCTGTGCCCCTTTTGTCGAGATGGCCACGCAGCGAGCATAATCGGGTTCGGCTTTTCCTGTCAGGATTCCCGGAATTTCTCTAAACTGGCGGCGTACTTCTTCCACCATATGCCCGGCAGCCCGTCCGACTGCATTCATTGTTAATCCGCAGAACATGAAAGCCATCATGGAGCCGAGAAACATACCGGCCAACACTTTCGGATTCATAAGCGTGACATCATAGTAAATCATGAAATCGGAGAATGAGGCCTTTGACACTTCGATTGCCCTGCCATCGGCAAATTGCAAGACTGTTTCGCCTAACCGGAGCAATCCCATTTTAATCTCTTCCACATAAGAGGCCAACAAGGCCAGGCCGGTCAAAGCTGCCGAGCCGATTGCAAATCCTTTGCCTGTTGCAGCTGTCGTGTTGCCCAAGGAGTCGAGTGCATCCGTGCGTTTCCTGACTTCTTTGCCCAAGCCGGACATTTCCGCATTGCCTCCGGCATTGTCGGCAATGGGCCCGTATGCGTCCGTCGCCAGTGTGATACCTAAAGTCGAAAGTATTCCGACGGCAGCGATGCCGATGCCGTATAACCCCATCCCTGTATTATTGAAGTCGAAACCGGAAGCAAAAAGAAACGAACAGATGATCCCGGCTACTACGGCCAGTACCGGAATTGCGGTGGACAGCATGCCCAATCCCAATCCGGAGATGATCACCGTTGCCGGTCCGGTCAGTCCTGCTTCCGAAACCAGCCGGGTGGGTTTGTAAGACTGGGAAGTATAGTATTCCGTCGATTGGCCGATCACGATCCCTACCAACAAGCCGACGATAACCGAACAGCTGATCCAGAACCAATTGTCCAGTTCCAACAAGTAGAGAATCCCGAAGGTGGAAAGGGCGATCAATACCGAGCTGAGATTTGTCCCTATCGCAAGCGCTTTCAGCAGTTCGCGTATCGTTGCGTTCTCTTTTGTGCGGACGGCAAAGATACCGATAATCGACAAGAAGATCCCGACGGCAGCGATCAGCATCGGCGCCACAACCGCCTTATATTGCATCTCTACATCGCCGGACGCCACGAATGCGGCAGCTCCCAATGCGGAGGTCGCTAAGATCGAACCGCAATACGATTCGTACAGGTCCGCACCCATACCGGCCACGTCGCCGACGTTATCTCCCACATTGTCGGCAATGGTTGCCGGATTGCGCGGATCGTCTTCGGGGATACCGGCCTCTACTTTTCCGACCAGGTCGGCTCCGACATCGGCGGCTTTTGTGTAAATTCCTCCGCCGACACGTGCGAAGAGCGCCTGTGTGGAAGCTCCCATTCCGAAGGTCAGCATGGTGGTGGTTATGATGGTCAGTTTATGTGTCGCATCCATCGTTTCCGCCGGGATGCAGATGTTTAACAACAAGTACCAGAACGAAATGTCCAGCAAACCGAGCCCGACGACGACCAACCCCATCACGGCACCGCTCCTGAAAGCAACCTGCAAACCGCTGTTCAAGGACGAACGGGCGGCATTGGCGGTACGGGCAGATGCATAAGTGGCTGTTTTCATTCCCAAGAAACCGGCAAGGCCGGAGAAGAAACCGCCGGTCAGGAAGGCGATCGGTACCCATTCGTTCTGCACTCCGAATCCATACGCCATGATGGAGAACAGGACCACCAAGGCGAGAAACACCGAAGCAACAACCTTGTATTGCTGTTTCAGGTACGACATAGCCCCCTTGCGTACATGTTGGGCTATTTTTGCCATTAACTCCGTTCCTTCACTCTCTTTCATCATCTGCCTGAAGAAGAACCAGGCAAATGCCAGCGCCAGGATAGAGGCTACCGGTATGATCCAAAAAATAGGTGTAATCATAGCAATGAGATTTAATTTTAATATGGATTTAATCGTTTTGACACTTAGCGCCTTACGATTCTTTATTGTTCACCTGTAAATGTAACGAAAATAAAGGAGTAGAGAAACTTTTTCGGAAATAATAATGGTTCATTCTGAAAAAAACAGCATATTTGTCAAATCAATAGTAAAGAAAACGCAAATGACGGAAGAAACGAACCATAAGACCTATAAATTAGGCTTGGCTTTGAGCGGTGGAGGGGCGAAAGGTTTTGCTCATATCGGGGTTTTTAAATTACTGGAAGAATGCGGTTTGAAGCCGGATATCATCGTCGGTACAAGTGCCGGTGCGTTAATGGGGGCTTTGTTTGCCGATGGCTATACTCCCGATGAAATTAAAGATCTTTTTACCGGACGTGAGTTTTCCGAGTTCGCCCAGTTGCAAATCCCGAAATCCGGTTTGTTCGACAGCAAGCGGTTTCGTTATTTCCTTCGTCGTCATTTGAGAGCGAAAACGTTTGAAGAGCTGAAAATACCTCTGGTAGTCGTGGCGACCGACCTTGACAACGGTGAGAGCCATGAGTTTCGTAGCGGTCCCATCGTGGAGGCGGTGACGGCTTCCTGCAGTATTCCGATAATCTTTAGCCCGGTCATGATAAACGGCGTGCATTATGTCGATGGGGGGCTTTTCCACAATTTCCCGGTTTCCATCATCCGTGAAGAATGTGAACGTGTCATCGGAGTGAATGTCAGCCCTCTTGTACCGCAAAAGTACAAGCAGACAATTTTCCATATAGCAGAACGTTCTTATCACTATATGTTCCGGGCAAACACGTTGGAAGACCGCGAAATGTGTGATGTCCTGATCGAGGCGGAGGAGTTCGGCATGTATAAGACATTCGATTTGGAGAATGTGAGTGAGATTGCCAATATCGGGTATGCAGCGGCAATCCGGGCATTCGAGGTCGTGATAAAAGAAAATAAATATGAAACTTTGGTGAACGCGATTATGGCAAGGAAAAACAATACTCTGATGCCATAGCTTTTTCCGGATGCTCCGGGGGTCACCCTAAATATTAACAAAGTTGACAAATAGCGCGATGAAACAGACAAATAAGATGGTAATATATCAGGTTTTTCCACGGTGGTTTGGAAATATGAAATCATCCTTGGTGAAAAACGGGAGTAAAACCGAAAACGGAGTAGGTAAGTTCTCGGCCTTTACGCCGGTTGCATTGTCCAAGATCAAGGAATTGGGTATCACCCATGTGTGGTATACCGGAGTGATCGAACATGCGACGAATACCGATTATACGGCTTACCAGATACGAAAAGACCATGCGGCAGTCGTAAAGGGAAATGCCGGTTCGCCTTATGCCATCAAAGATTATTACGATATAGACCCGGACCTGGCCGATAATGTGCCTGGCCGTATGAAAGAATTCGAATCGTTGGTCAGAAGGACACATGAAGCCGGGATGAAAGTAATCATCGATTTTGTACCCAACCATGTCGCCCGCCAGTATTATTCGGATGCCAAGATGGCGTATGTGGAGGATTTGGGGCAAAAGGATAATACATCGAAAGCTTTCGATCCCGATAATAATTTCTATTATATACCGGGGCAGCCCTTGTGCCTGCAGTTCGGTGCGCAGCAGGAAGACTTTGAATATAGCGAATTTCCGGCGAAAGTCACAGGCAACGATTGTTTTAGCACCAGCCCCGGACAAAACGACTGGTATGAGACGGTCAAGCTGAATTATGGCGTTGATTATATGAACGGCCGTACTCCGCATTTTGATCCGATTCCCAATACATGGGAAAAGATGTTGGATATCCTGCTTTTCTGGGCCGGGAAAGGGGTGGACGGCTTCCGGTGCGATATGGCGGAAATGGTTCCGGTTGAATTCTGGAATTGGGTGATACCGAAGGTGAAACAGGTTTCAGATGTTTGTTTTATTGCCGAAGTGTATAATCCGGCTGAATATCGTAATTATATCAGGAACGGGCATTTTGATTATTTGTATGATAAGGTCGGGCTCTACGATACGATACGGGCCGTTATGTGCGGCCAGGCTCCGGCAAGCAATCTCTCCGGCTGCTGGCAGTCTCTTGAAGGCATCCAGCATAATATGCTGAACTTCTTGGAGAACCATGACGAGCAACGTGTCGCTTCTTACTTCTTCGCCGGAGATCCGCGTCCGGGAATTCCGGGAATGATCGTGTCGGCCATGATGAATACCAATCCGGTGATGATCTACAGCGGACAGGAATTAGGGGAGCCGGGAATGGACGATGAGGGGTTCAGCGGACGTGACGGGCGCACGACGATTTTTGATTACTGGAGTCTTGCCAGCTTGCGTAACTGGATAAACGAAGGGGCTTTCGATGGTGGCAAACTGACCGCCGAGCAGCGGCAATTGCGCGAGACGTATGCAAAGATCCTGAATATATCCAAGTCCGAACAAGTGATCACGGATGGCGTTTTCTATGATTTGATGTATGCAAACCAGGGTAACCCGTATTTTAATTCGCATCGCCAATTCGTGTTCATGCGTAAATACCGGAATGAGGTGCTGTTGGTGGTGGTCAACTTTGACAAGGCGGAGCAGACGGTACGTATCCGAATTCCCGATGAAGCATTCAAGTCGCTTGGTTTCGAAGACAATAAAGCAGCGGTGCTGACCGATCTGATGACCGGAGAAAGCTGCATCAGTACATTGACAACCGCCTGGCCTTATCAGGTCGTCATACCTGCTTATTCCGGCCGTTTACTGAAGTTTGCATATTGATTTGCGATGTATGATCTGCTCTGATCGAAGTGTTGTTCAGAAAACACACGTTAAGAAATAAAAAACATCCGAAGTGCACTCTTTCAAGCATACTTCGGATGTATATAAAATTCTAATCGAGTCAGATTCAGAATGCTTTGTGATACAGCACTTCGATATCTGCTACCGAAGTAGGACGAGGATTGCCACCCGTACAAACATCATTGAATGCCGCTACCGCCAATGCCGGAATATCTTCTTCCTTCACATTGATTTCGTGTAGTTTCTGAGGAATGCCGATGCTGAGAGAAAGAGCTTTTACCGCTTCAATCGCTGCTTTCACACCTTCAGCCTCGCTCATTCCGGTGGTATCTACTCCCATAGCCTTGGCTATATTGATATATTTCGGAGCAGCCGGAGATTCAGCGTTGTATTCCATCACATAAGGCAACAGCAAAGCATTTGCCACCCCATGAGGTGTGTCATAGAAAGCGCCCAACGGATGAGCCATCGAATGCACGATTCCCAAACCTACATTAGAGAATCCCATACCGGCGATATACTGTGCCTGAGACATGGCTTCGCGGGCAGCGGCATCCTTGCCGTTATCCACAGCCGCCTTCAGATTCTGTGCAATCATCTCGATAGCTTTTAGTTCGAACATATCACTCATGACCCACGCACCCGGAGTAATATAACTTTCGATGGCATGCGTCAAGGCATCCATACCCGTAGCGGCAGTCAGTCCCTTCGGCATGGAATACATCAGTTCGGGGTCTACGATGGCCACGGCAGGAATATCATTCGGGTCTACGCAAACCATCTTTTTACGTGCATCTTCGTCAATAATCACATAGTTGATAGTCACTTCGGCAGCCGTTCCGGCAGTAGTGGGCAATGCGAAAGTAGGTACGGCTTTGTGCTTGGTGTCTGCCACTCCTTCCAGAGACTTCACGTCGGCAAAGTCCGGGTTGTTTACAACGATACCGATACCTTTGGCTGTATCGATGGAAGAACCACCTCCCAAAGCTACAATGAAATCGGCACCGGATGCCTTATAGGCAGCCACACCGTTCTGTACATTGGCAATGGTGGGATTGGCCTTCACATCACTGTAAAGTTCATAAGGTATCTTATTTTCATCAAACACTTTTATGATTTCGGCAGCTACACCGAATTTAATAAGATCCTTATCCGTTACAAAAAAGGCTTTCTTGAAGCCACGTCTGGCTGCTTCCACTGCAATTACACTTCGGCATCCTGCACCGAAATAGGAAGTTTCATTTAAAATAATGCGATTCATGGTTATATTTTGTTTAAAAGATTAATCGCAACATCCCCTATGATAGAATGTTGCGGTTGCTAAAGTATATAAATTCCGCGAGTTTGACAAATCAATGATCTCTTATATGTTTATTGAGCCTGTTTTAGCCGGCTCTATGTTTAACTTTTAAAAGCTCGGTGAAAATTTACTGAAGTATTGAAATCATAAGTCATAATTGTTTTGTACCTTTGCGCCTACAATTCAAATCTATTTACTTAAGATAAATATTCGGAATAATGAGTGCACAAACTCCTTTCTTGGTGTTTTCGGGAACAAACTCCCGGTATCTTGCAGAGAAAATTTGCAATAGTCTTGGTTGCCCGCTGGGGCAGATGAACATTCAACACTTTGCCGACGGTGAATTTGCCGTTTCTTATGAAGAATCGATCCGTGGCCGTGATGTTTTTCTGGTACAATCAACGTTTCCTAACTCTGATAATCTGATGGAGCTTCTCCTGATGATCGATGCTGCCAAGCGTGCTTCAGCACACTCTGTAATCGCAGTTATTCCTTATTTCGGTTGGGCGCGTCAGGATAGAAAAGACAAACCGCGTGTGTCTATCGGTGCCAAGCTGATCGCAGACATGCTGAGTACAGCCGGTATCGACCGTTTGATCACTATGGACCTGCATGCCGATCAGATTCAGGGATTCTTTAATGTTCCGGTCGATCACTTGTATGCTTCTTCCATTTTCTTGGATTACATTAAATCATCTTTGCCTCTGGATAATCTGTGTATCGCCACACCTGACGTCGGAGGAACGAAACGTGCCAGCAGTTATTCCAAATATCTGGGTTTGCCGATGGTTATCTGCCACAAATCCCGTCTGCGTGCCAATGAAGTGGCTGAGATGCGTATCATCGGTGATGTGAAAGGTTTGGATATACTTTTGATCGACGATATGGTGGATACGGCCGGTACTATAACAAAGGCTGCCAATCTGATGCTCGAAAACGGGGCTAAGTCCGTGCGTGCCATCGCCAGCCATGCCGTTATGTCCGACCCGGCTTCTACACGTGTGGACCAGTCTGCTTTGACGGAAATGATCTTTACTGACTCTATCCCTTACGCAAAGAAATGCGAAAAGGTGAAAGTATTGTCTGTGGCCGATATGTTTGCCGAAGCAATCCGTCGTGTATGCAGCGGTGAATCTATCAGTTCTCTGTATGCTATTTAATTAATTCATGATATTAAAGAAAAGGCTGCAAATCCTACGGGATGAGCAGCCTTTTTTATTTTCATGTAATTCTTGATTTTGCCTATTTCTCTTCGTCGATAATCATGCCGCTACCGAGGCAAAGATGGTGGTCTTTGTCGTAGACCACTCCGTATTGTCCGGGGGCGATTCCCTGTATCTTGTTGTCGGATTCGATGCGGTACAAGTCACCGATGCGGCGGATACGGCCGTGGGTGAAATCCGGCGTGTGGCGGATCTTGAAAGTGATCTCTTTCTCGTCCTCAAACTCTCCCCACGGATCTTCGGTGATGAAGTCGAAGCCGTGCATGTTGATGATCTTGCCGTACTGTGTTTCCGGGTCGTAGCCGTTGGAGACGTAGATGATGTTCCGTCTGATGTCTTTTTTGATAACGAACCACGGTCCTCCGCTCAGTCCCAATCCCTTACGCTGCCCGATGGTGTGGAACCAATAGCCGTTGTGTTTGCCCAGCACCTTGCCGGTTTCCAGTTCGACGATCTTCCCGGTCCGTTTACCCAGGTAGCGTTCGATGAAATCGTTGTAGTTGATTTTGCCTAAGAAGCAGATACCCTGGCTGTCTTTCCGCTTGGCACTCGGCAGTTTCTGCTCTTCGGCGATGGCCCGGACTTCGCTTTTCATCAGGTGGCCGATCGGGAACATCAACTTCTGTATTTGCAAGCGGGTGATCTGGCCGAGAAAGTCGGTCTGGTCTTTTACCGGGTCTTTGGCGGTGGAAAGCCATACCTTACCGTTTATTTCGGTTGTCGTGGCGTAATGGCCGGTTGCTATTTTATCGAAATCTTTTCCCCATTTATCCTCGAAACAACCGAATTTGATGTATTTGTTGCACATCATATCCGGGTTGGGGGTGAGCCCGCGTTTTACGGAATCGATGGTATAACTCACGACACGATCCCAATATTCGTCGTGTAAAGAGACGATTTCAAACCTACATCCGTATTTCTTGGCTATATAGGAGGTGATCTCTATATCTTCTTCGGCAGGACAGTCTATATATCCGTCTTTATCTTCCATGCCGATGCGGATATAGAAAATGGTAGGATCGTATCCTGCCTCTTTCAACTGATGGACGACTACGGAGCTGTCTACTCCTCCCGAAACTAATGCTGCAATTTCCATATTTCTACAGTGAATAAGAATTGTACAAAGGTACGGTAAATTTTTCAATTAAAACAGGGAGATGTCTTGGGCGCTTCAGCGTATATTTATAATTTTGTGCGTTTAGTTAATCTCAATTGATAAAATCAATATGCATATACGTTATTCTGCTTTGTTATTGTCGGCTTTATTGTTGTCGGCCGATGTTTATCCTTGTTCGGCTTATCTCTTACCGGAAGTGCCGCAAGTGTCTGTCTCCAACCCGTGGAAAGGGAAGAAGGTGGCTTTCCTGGGTGATTCGATTACAGATAAGGCACATGTCGGGACGACGAAAAATTATTGGCAGTATCTTTCGGAAATGTTGGGCCTGGAACCGGTTGTTTACGGCATTAACGGCCATCAATGGAATGGCGTGTTGGAACAGGCCGGGAAATTGCAGGCTGAACAAGGTGGCGATGTTGATGCAATCCTGATCTTTGCCGGGACAAACGACTTTAATGACGGAGTGCCTTTAGGCGAATGGTATGTCGAGAAGGAAGAATCCGTTGAAGTTTCGGGGCCGAAGCAGGAAGTACGGAAGCGGCGGATGCTGCAGACGGATGACCGGACGTTCCGGGGGCGTATCAACCGTGTCCTCTCTTATCTGAAAACGAATTATCCGACGAAACAAATCATACTGCTGACCCCGATACATCGCGGATATGCCAAATTCGGAGATAACAATATCCAACCGGACGAATCTTATCCCAACCGGATCGGTTTGTATGTGGATGAATATGTGGAAGTGATCAAAGAAGCAGCCAATGTTTGGGCCGTTCCAGTCATAGACCTCAATAGCATCAGCGGACTCTATCCTGTCATCGACTCCCATACCCGTTATTTCCATAAGGAAGATACGGATCGTCTTCATCCGAATGCAGACGGGCATTACCGGATGGCAAAGGCTTTGATGTATCAACTGCTGGCTTATCCGGCCGATTTCGAATGATGTTTCCCGATATATCCTTTCAGTGCATTACGAAAGGGAATGGCATTGGAGTTGTATGTTGATTAAATAATAACGATGAATAGTATAAATATAACAGATTTAAAGACAGTTCGTTTGAGTCAGGATGGGCGTGCCGTGGTTATCCTGGATCAGACCCGTTTGCCGGGATCCGAAGTCTATGTTTCCCTTTCTTCAGCAGAAGAGGTCTGGGAGGCTATATATAAATTGAAAGTACGAGGGGCGCCGGCTATCGGGATAGCTGCCGCTTATGGTATTTATGTTTGCAGCCGGCAGATTACGGCAGGTACTTACGATACTTTTTACCGTGAGTTCATTCGAATTAAGAATTATCTGGCCTCTTCCCGCCCGACAGCGGTTAACTTGGTCGCTGCTTTGAACCGGATGGAAAGAGCCGTGGTTGCCCATTCGATGAGACCTGTTCCGGAAATAGTGCAGCTGCTGCGTGCCGAGTCGGAAGCGATCCGGGCAGAAGATGCGGCTGCCTGCCGTAAGATAGGGGAAAACTGCCTGTCCTTGCTGCGTCCGGGTATGGGGATCCTGACACATTGCAATGCCGGCCATCTGGCGGTTTCGGAATATGGGACGGCTTTGGCCCCGGTTTATTTAGGGGAAGAGCGCGGATATGGTTTTAAGGTGTTTGCCGATGAAACGCGTCCGCTGTTGCAGGGCGCACGCCTGACGGCCTACGAATTGCAGAAGGCAGGCGTGGATGTGACGTTGATCTGTGATAATATGGCATCGGTCGTCATGCGGAAAGGCTGGGTGCAGGCTGTTGTGGTCGGTTGCGACCGGGTAGCGGCAAATGGAGATACGGCAAATAAGATAGGGACTTCGGGAGTGGCGATCCTGGCCCGTCATTACGGTATTCCTTTTTATGTATTGGGGCCGACGTCAACCATCGACCTGAATTGCCCGGATGGAGATTCGATTGTGATCGAAGAACGGAATCCTGAAGAAGTGACGGAGATGTGGTATGCTTCGCGGATGGCTCCCGAAGGAGTGAAAGTCTATAATCCGGCTTTTGATGTGACACCTCACGACTTGATAACAGCAATTGTAACCGAAAAGGGGATTGCCTATCCACCTTTCCATATGGAGGATTTCTGAAAAATATTTACGGAAAGTTTTGCCAATATCAAACAAATCAGTAATTTTGCTGCCCAATTTGTGGATATAGTAATTAAACAATATAATAAATTAAATTATGATCGTAGTTCCATTAAAAGAAGGCGAAAACATTGAAAAAGCGCTGAAGAAATTCAAAAGAAAGTTTGAAAAAACAGGTGTTGTAAAGGAATTGAGAAACCGTCAGGCTTTCGAAAAACCCTCTGTAGCAAAGAGAAAACAAATCATGCGTGCTGTTTACGTTCAGCAATTGCAGCAGGTAGAAGAATAAAAATACAAAATCTGTCTGCCAAGTTTGTTTTATTGGATTCTTATTCCTATTTTCGTTGCATAAAAGTTGATGCAACGTGAATGTGCAGATTGATTCATTTTTAGATTATCTTCGGTATGAGCGGAATTATTCCGAGCATACGATTAGCGCTTATTCCAGAGATTTGCGCCAATTCGAAGATTTTGTAAAAGAGAAGAAAGAAGGCATATTTGTGCCGGAGGAAGTTGATGCGGATATTGTGCGGAATTGGATTATGTCATTGTTGGATAACAAGATTTCGTCCGTATCTGTCAACCGGAAGTTGAGTTCTTTGAAATCTTTTTTTAAATTCCTTATGAAGCAGGGATTCGTTTCTGTAAACCCGTTACGGTTTGTGGCCGGGCCGAAAACAAAGAAGCCATTACCGGTTTTTGTGAAAGAAAAGGATATGGAGGATTTGTTGGATGGAGATGGGTTTGATGAGGATTTTGAAGGGGTGAGGGATCGCCTGATACTTGAATTGCTTTATGACACCGGAGTGAGGTGCTCGGAATTGATCGGTTTGCAAGATGCCGATATAGATTACGAAGCCATGCTGGTCAAGGTGACAGGTAAGCGTAACAAGCAGCGGTTGATTCCTTTTGCAGAAAGATTGAAAAACTTGATGCTTGCATACACTGAAGTCCGGAATCGTGAAGTCGGTGCAGGAGGCGGATGGTTCTTCGTCCGGAAGAACGGTGGTCAGTTATCCCCGGGTATTCTTTATACAATAGTAAAAAAGAAGCTCTCGGATATTCCGACATTGGCAAAATGCAGCCCTCACGTATTAAGACATTCGTTTGCAACAAGTATGTTGAATAATGGAGCGGAATTGAATGCCGTGAAAGAGTTACTCGGACACAGCAGTCTGGCTTCCACCAGTATTTACACACATACAACCTTTGAGGAATTAAAAAAAGTGTATCATGCTCATCCAAGAGCGCAAAAAGAAGGAGGTTTATTATGAACATTAGAATTCAAGCGATCCATTTTGACGCAACTGATCAATTAGAAGCGTTTATTCAGAAGAAAGTGTCTAAGTTGGAACAGTATTTCGACGGCATTATATCGGCAGAAGTCAGTTTGAAGGTCGTAAAACCGGAATCTGCAAAGAATAAAGAAGCGGCTATCCGATTGATTATTAAAAATGGAGATTGTTTTGCCGAGAAGGTAAATGATACTTTTGAAGAGTCAATTGACGAATGTGTAGAAGCCTTGGAGAAACAGTTAGTTAAATTCAAGGAAAAAATCAGAGCCAAATAAAAAAAACGGTAGATAAATTTGGTATATAAGAAATAATGTCTAAATTTGCAGCCGTTTCGCCTTGGTGACGAAACGGCTGCTTTTTGAAGTAGAT
>ULRN01025459.1_pt1 | contig 91265 bp, 73 predicted proteins | sample 1955461 | NCBI WGS metagenome assembly ULRN01 (sample SAMEA4835683, study PRJEB28245) | human gut metagenome | biome: gut microbiome; material: fecal sample | place: Denmark | collected 2008 | reverse complement strand
ATGTCGTGAACACTGGTAGGCATCAGTTCGTCAATCAGACCGTAAACCAATACATTGCCGTATGCAGTCGGAAGGATTGCCTCTACACGTTGCTGCGTCAACGCCTCTTTGTAGTAATTTGCGAACTCACGACAAAGGGATATAGGAAAGACAAATGAACGATTGTTATAAACGGCTTTCAAGGCTATAACCTTTTGCTCGCCATTCCCTATATCAGAATATATCTTTTCTACCTGCACCGTTTCAGATTTCCGGTTCTCAATCATACAGTCAATGACCTCATTAAAAGCCGTACCCTTGTCGGCAACTTCGCTGTCAAACGGTTTACGGTTAATACGGTCTATCAGTTCTTGGAACTGCTTCTGCTGAAACTCTTCTTCTGTACAAGGCGGATTCTCACTCCACCCATAATAACGCTCATATATGACATCGCTATTAAGGTAATTGAAGTAAGAATCCAATAATGTAGCATATATCTTATACTTAGGCTGCATCTGAATAAGTTTTAGTCTCTTTGTTAAAAATCAGTCCTAATTCTTTCGCCTTAGCTGCCAACATCATTGAGGCTTTCATCTTTGAACTTCCCACATGGTTGAAATCATCAATATGGGCGATAAAGTCATTCGCTGAAGCTGCGTCGGCAACTAATTCTAAACAACCTGTTATATCAGATAGCACTTTGTTATATGCTTCTTGTTCAGCCTTTTTTGATTGCAACATAGTAAGATATGGAGCAATAATCCGAGTAGAGATAAAATCATTCTTGGTCGTCGGATTGCCGTTTTTGTCAAGGATGGTAGGTACTTCCATCACTGAAGGCAAGTTACAAGTATTCTTTCCGTCATTCCTTGATGTCGGATCGAAAGTAATAGTACGTCTCTGCACTCCTCTCTCACTCTTCATTTCCAAGTAACCTAACAAATCAAGTTCGGTGACGATGGAGTTGTAGGACTTCTCACGTAAGGCAGGAATAAACACCGTATCATCACCCTCTTTTCTTGTGTCACGATGGGCAACAAAAATGATATGTTTCTTCAGACTTGATAGCGTTCTTGTCATCCAAGAAAATTCAGCATTGATACCGCCCCAATCTCGAATAGATGGCTGCCTGGTTCCACATTTATAAGTGATGATAAAATCCATCATCTTACCAATGGTATCAACCACAATAGTCTGATAAACAGACAAATCTTCTTGCAAAACCAGCTGAACATCATTCCAAGAAGTGACCTGCACAGTGTCAATATTCTCCAAATGAGCCATATTCATACGCTTAACACCATTGTCAAAATCCAACAACAGAGGCTTTGGTGCACTCAAAGCTACTGTGCTCTTACCCATACCTGCTTGACCGTAAATCATCATCTTTACGTTTGTTGGAATATTCAATTCCGTTGATTTTCTGATTAAACTCATGATTGTTATATTTTTAGTTAGTAATTATATTAGAGACTTCAATAAAGGATCTATACCATCCTTCAATTCTTTAAGTTTCTTCAGCGAATAAACTTTAGGACTATTCCTATGTACACCAGCCCTTTTCCAAGTCAATGCTCCCGTAGCGCACTGATGAGCCAACCACCTTCTACCAAATCCAAGTCGTATAGCTTGCGTTTCCGTAATCTCATCAATGACCGGATCCTTGGAGATCGCATATTCGCTGACAGCTTCTTTCGCGGCCGCTTTTATTATTTTCTGTAATTGCCAAACGTCAAGTTCCATATAATAAAGGCATATTACGCCCTCTAATTCTTACACGAACACGGGCGATAAGTTCTACATTGGCATTAGAACGGGTTCGGATTTGTTGCCGTTTCATGTCTAAATGACTATCAACACAAAGAATAATCAAAAGTACACAAGCAACAAATGATCTCATGGCCGGCGAAAAGTCCAGCGTCAACCGGATACCTGATATCCTCTCGGCTAACTTTAATGCCAACTCCCTCCCATTCCGAACACCCAAAATTAAAAATGCTGTCTGAAGCTGGTTATTTATCGTACTTACTGCACGATGCTTCAATACGGCAATCTCCTTTTTTTCATACCCGGCTGCGTACATTTGTGCTGTAATGTCACATTCGGGCGTTAACTCGGTAAATACTTTCATAATCGTGTGTATTTAAAGTTTGAATCAGGAATCTCTAAATACTGTAACTATCCCTTTCGGAACATTAGTTTCCGATCTCCACTTATGTCCATTTTTGTACCCTTGTGCATTAAGCAATGAAACATTGTTGCGCACTGTGCAGACTTTATCGATAGGAAATTCTACTTTCTTCCCTTTCTTTAAGTCTCTCATACGAGGCATAATTTCCACTTTTTTCTCCATAAACTGATTATATTTAATTGAATGTGGACGGAACCGGTAACGATCCGGCATACACACTTCCGGCTGTGTGCAGAGCATTCCATACGCCCGCCCGTTTGCCGGGGTTTTCACCCGGCTGCTTTTGCTAATCTAAACACAAAACGAATTAAACAACTTCAAGAAAAGCCTTAATAGCCAACATTTTCTTTTCAGCTAACACTTTGGCAGCTTCTTCTCGATTTTTCCAATCTTTATAAAGTTCGAGGTCCTTTTTTGTACTTTCGAGGTCTTTATTAAGAGACGACACCAATTCAATCAGTTCCTCTCTTGTCATTTCTTCAATACCTTTTGTTTCCATATACATTATTATTAATAGTTACCAACTTTTTTCTTTATAAATGGCGATCATTAGAATAACCGACATCACGAATGTTAATACGTGAAACGGATTAAAAAACATGCCAACAAAACAGGTAGCCGACATCAGTACTGCGCAGATGAATAAAATTAGCTGCACTCTTGAATAAAAAATTACTCTTTTCATAAGCGTTAGAATTAAATTGTACCCGGCAACCGATTCGATCGGCAGCATCACACATTATGCCGGGCTATATATTAAAGCGACATTCGATAGACCGTTTAACACCGATCCGGGACAAGTCAACCGGACTTCACGGACACGACATAATATCCAATATCGCCAACCTTATTACCTTCATTAATAAGTTAGTTTATAATCCTTTCGTTTCAACCCCATTTCTGTGGGTACTAAGGTGTAAGTAAGAGAAAGAACCATCAGAAGTGACCGGGTGAGATATGCCCTACGCCCACCCGACCGGGCTTTAGTAAGCCGTTATGAAGTTTTCTACTTTGAAGCTTCTGAATCCATTCGCATCTACATCGAAGTAGCGGACAGTTTTGTAGTTTTCTGATCCAGTTCCTTTTATTAGGCTCTGAACATCTTTGAGAGTACCCTTAGCACGGCGAAGCGATCCATCTGCCTTTTCATAAGCGAACGTTACAATACCTCTGTGCATTTGCTTTGTCAACCGGTATAAAGCCCATGCGCGAGAAAGACATACGGCGAATGCTTTACCGGTTGTTCTCATTAGCTCATAAGCCATACAGAATACTTTGTGTCTAAAATTTGAAGTTTTCATAATCGTGTGTATATTAAAGTAGTCCAAAGACTACCGGTTAAAACTTGATACAATGTGGTGAAACTTTGCTTTATCCACCCCTCTAAATGAGGCTTCATTAAGAATGTGATCAGCGACATTATCATTAACCTTGATTGCCTTTAGCGTATTAATATCAATATGATAAGGTTCGTCGGTTGGCTTTGCGAGAGGCACGTAGCCTGTAAACGGAAAATTTCGTCTGCCGATTGGCCAAACTATATAACCATGAGGATATTCATCTACAATCTCGAAAATATCTTTACGATTGTAATTCTCAGTAACTAATATATTCATAATCGTGTGTGTTTATGTGTTAGTATAAATAGTTGTTCATTGCTTCGTAGCCACCAAATATTTCGGCAACAGGATCGTTAGACCAATCCAGTGGGGTGAGATATTCAACCTCTCTTTCGAGAGTTTCTATTTCATCAGAGAGGATTTTCACGATCTCTGACTTGCTGTCTACATTATATACATAGCAGACTTCTTCTTCGCTAATCGTGCTCAACGCTTCTAACTCGCCTCTTTTGTTTTCGAGTTCTGCTAATGCTGTTTCATAAGATCGTGCCATAATCGTGTATTTTAATATGTTCGTACTATTGCTTTACTCAACACGATCGCTTACCTTTGCTTTCGTGATTGATTGATGATGCAAATATATGAACTTAATTCATATAATCAACGCTATATATGAACTATTTTCATATATAAATAGTTAATTTATGTTTTATGGCTATAAATCAAGAATTTAAAAACTTAATTAGCAGGATTAAATATGAATATTCACTCAATCAATCCCAAATAGCTGATAGTTTAGGGGTTAAAAAGACATATTTATCTGATATGATAAATGGTCGTGTACCATATAACGAAACCATGAGCAAAAAAATCAGTGAGATTTTCCCGGTTGTCAACAATGAACAAAGTTCATATAACAAAACCATAAAAATAACCGAATCTGACATAAACGAAAGTTCTTTTAGTGGGACTTTAGTATATGATATAGATGCGACTTGCGGGATGGATAATAGAGAAATAGAATTTGCAGAAGATAGAATTATCGGTTCAGTTAATTTGCCAGAAATAAGTAAAACTGCCAAAATAGTAACGGCTAATGGTGATAGCATGGAACCAGTAATATATAATGGGAATAGAGTTGTTATTCGAGAAATATTTAACTGGGAAGACATCTTCTACGGGCAAATCTATTTAATACTTTTAGACGAATATAGGATGATTAAATATATCCGCAGATATGAACAGGATGAAAAAAACTATATTATCCTACGTAGCGAAAATTCCAGATATGATGATATAAAATTACACAAAAGTAAAATAAGAAAACTCTTTATTGTAGAAAACATATTATCAGTTAAAACCCAAATATGATTCCATGAAATTCAATCATTCAGTACATAAACATTATTTAACCTTTCCGTATTCTTGCGTACATTATATAGAGTGGTTATGAAGAAAGAGAGTTGGGCGTTATTATTAAGTTCTGTAGCTGTACTTATTAGTTTAGTTGCAATATGTGTAGCTTGTCCGCATAAAGCAGAATTGGGATTTGATTACCAAGGAGTGATAGTAGGAGTATTATCATTGTTAGTGACAATTCTAATAGGATGGCAGATATATACATTTATAGATATAAATAAGAAAAGCAAGGAATTAGAAGAAGCTAAGACCGCGGCACTCATAAGCACGGAAAGAAATAACGCTTTAACAACCAATGCTATTTCTGATTTTTATTATTACATTTTACTTAAGTCTGATCCTTTAGGAGTTGAGTATCGATTTTTAGATTACAGAATAAGCTCATTATACCACTTTTCGAATATCGGAGAAATTGAGACTTGTAATACAATAGTTAAGGTGCTTTTGGAGATGATTGTTGTTCCAGAAGATATCAAGGTTTTAGAGAGTGGGAAAAATAGAATACTTATGTTGCTCACAAAAGTAAAAGATACAGATAAAATTATAGGATATGAAGAATTAGTTTCGAGAATTGCACGATTAGGTATTATGCCTAAGCAATCAAAGTAATTTATGTAAGCTTTCAATTATCTCATCTTGGACTTTCTTATACTCTTCGGGAGATAACAGTTTTAATCCCGAATATTGAAGTAGATGGTTCAAATGACATGGAAAAGAAGCGTTAACATTGCGTCTATTCCAAATATCACATTGAATTTGTACATCTGATTTATAGCGTTCAATTGCTAAATTCAGAATAGACTCTTTGGTAGCCTGTTGATACGGAAGTTTATTATTGTCATCCATAGTGATAAAGCAAAGACGACAACCCCAAAGTTGCGGTTTGAGGAAGTCGCCTATATAGTCCCTTACGGGAACAGTTTAACAATTTAGTCGGTATCATCCGCAACTTGATTCCGACACAAAGATAATAAAAATGATATATCATTGATGTTATGTATAATTTAAAAGGCTTAAGAAAAGAAGTTAATAAGACACAATCTGAAATTGCTGTTTTATTTGGTTGCAAGCAAAACAATATTTCTATGCAAGAAAAAAGCGATAGAGATTTAACGACTGAGCAAATGGATGTTCTACGAAAGAATTTTGGAGAAGAAATTGTAAATAAATATTATTATAAAATCTCCACTTCTAATGTAGAAACCATAAACAACGAAAGAGAATCTACTTTAAAAAGTAGTTCAGATTCTTTTCGTGAAAAAAAACGAATCCCTTTTTATGATGACGTTGCAAGCATTGGAGGTGTCAACACAATGGTCGCAGATAATTCAGGTCACATAGCTCCTTCCGAATTGATAGACGCCGGCGACTGGTTCCCAGAAGCAACCGCAGCAATCCGTCATTATGGAGATAGCATGATTGAGTATCCAAGTGGTAGTATCCTTGCATTAAAACGAGTAGAAGATAATAGATTGATAATATGGGGACGCAATTATTCTATTGAGACTACAGAGTTTAGGATAACAAAAAGACTTCAAGATGGAGGAGAAGACTACATTCTCGCGTACAGTAGCAATGAAAGTACATATTCAGACGGAAGATTGATTCATTCTCCTATCCGGATTCCTAAAGAAACCATAAGACATATAGACCTGGTATTAGGATGCGTAACAAAGGAGTACAGCAATGGTCCTATAAAAATCATCAAACAATAAACAAACTAATTACAAACAAAATGAAGAAAACACTATTTTTTCTATTTATTTTTATTTCTGCAAATGCACAGAATAAACGAACTATAAATCTTGAAATAGCCGGTACTCTTTTCTCTAAGATTAATACAGAAATCAATAATATTTCAGACATTACATTAACTGGCAACATTAACAATGAAGATATTATTGTACTTAGGAATATGGTGCAAAATGGATCTTTAGAATATGTAGATATGTTCGATTCTTATATTCACGGAGAAGGAGATGAAGACAATGTCATACCGGAAGAAGCCTTTAAGAATTGCACTAATCTAAAATCTATCATACTGCCACAAAAAACATTGGCACTTGGATACGAGTCTTTTTACATGTGTACAAATCTTTCTGATATCACTTTACCTGAACAAATAACGACATTTTCAGGTTCGGTATTTTGGGGGTGTGAAAAACTAAATAAAATAGATATTCCAAACTCTGTAACATGGATAGGGCCATACTCTTTCTATGGATGTATAGGAATTAATAAATTAACTATAAAAAGCAAATGCGCTATATTAAAACATTCATTTGACAATTGTAAAAACTTACAAGAAATCATATTCCCAGAATCAATGGATTATATAGAAAGTGATGCTTTTAGAGGTTGTCATATAGATAAAATATATTGTACAGGAGTTCCATTTTCAATCAAAGATGACTCATTTGATGAACGAACCAAAACTGAATGCAAATTATTTGTTCCTAATGGAATGTATAATAAATATGCCTGGGAATCAAAATATTGGAGTGAATTCAAAAACATTAAGGAATATAACCAAAACACTGTTGACAACGAATGTGTTTCCTTTAATAATGTGAATATAAGAGTTATTAGAAGAAATATTGTTTTAGAAACAGTTCAAAATACTCATGTTTCAATCTACAATATAAACGGCACATTAGTATTTAGTTCATCAGTGAAAAACAATGTATCAATACCACTCCAATCTGGATTTTATATTGTAAAATACAATGATGAAACAAAAAAGATAGCAATACTCTAAAATAAATGATTATGAGAAACATCCTATTTTCATTAATTCTAATCATTGCTTTTTCATGCGGAGAAAGCAAGACAGAGGTAACTGGTGCAGATAAATACATCGAAACCATCACAGGATTCACCTGCGAAAAGGCTGTTGTTACCGATAACGGCTATTTGATTATTGCCATTGACGCTGAATCAGCTTCCGGATATGACGCACTTGCTTCGCAATTTCTTGAAGAAGCTAAAAAAGAAGGTGTGTCCGGACTAAAAGGAGTATTGATCGTGGATATAAAAAACGCGAAGTTTGAACAAGGAGCTGTTGTTGGCAAAAGAATAGGGAAAGCTTATGAATAACCAGAAACAATCACAGCTATTCTTAATTCGTAGCAATAAAATCCCGGCATATTTTTTTAGTCATGCCATGCGACAGCGTATAGAAAAAAACTATCTTTGCCAAACGAGAAACGTTATATCTATGAATAAACGACTAACTTTTTTACAAATATTTTACATAAGTCAATTCATAAATATATAAATATCAGATAATAAACATATTACAGCATATAAATGAAAAGTAATTGTTACTTTTGTGCGCAATTTTCGAAAGACAAACAATAAATAAACATATAAAGTCTATGGCTAAGATCACTAAAGAAGATGCACTCCGCTATCATGCGGAAGGCAAACCGGGAAAGATAGAAGTCATTCCCACCAAGCCCTATAGTACCCAGACGGATTTGTCGCTGGCTTATTCGCCGGGCGTCGCCGAACCTTGTCTGGAAATCGAGAAGAATCCGTTGGATGCTTACAAATATACTTCTAAAGGAAACCTGGTAGCCGTCATTTCAAATGGTACTGCCGTGTTGGGATTAGGAGATATAGGCCCGTTGGCGGGCAAGCCGGTGATGGAAGGAAAAGGACTGTTGTTCAAGATATTTGCCGGTATCGACGTCTTCGACATCGAAGTGAACGAGAAAGACCCTGACAAATTTATCGAGACGGTCAAGGCCATCGCCCCCACTTTCGGCGGCATCAACCTCGAAGATATCAAAGCTCCCGAATGTTTCAAGATCGAAACACGCCTGAAAGAAGAACTGGACATTCCGGTCATGCATGACGACCAGCACGGGACGGCCATTATCTCCGGGGCAGGTCTGATCAACGCACTGGAGGTTGCCGGAAAGAAGATCGAAGATGTGAAGATCGTCGTGAACGGTGCCGGAGCCGCTTCCATTTCTTGCACGAAACTATACATAATGTTAGGGGCAAAGAAGGAAAACATCATCATGTGCGACAGCAAAGGGGTTATCTCCACGCATCGTACGGACCTGAACGAATCCAAGAAATTCTTCGCCACCGACCGCGACATCAAGACATTGGCGGAAGCCGTCGTCGGAGCGGACGTGTTCTTGGGATTATCGGTTGCCAACGTGTTGACGCAGGATATGGTCCGCTCCATGAATGCGAACCCGATCGTGTTCGCTTTGGCCAACCCGAATCCGGAAATCTCGTATGCCGACGCAATGGCTTCACGCGATGATATTATTTTTGCCACAGGCCGTTCCGACTATCCGAACCAGATCAACAATGTGTTGGGATTCCCTTATATCTTCCGCGGAGCATTGGATACGCACGCCAAAGCGATCAACGAAGAGATGAAATTAGCAGCCGTCTATGCCATTGCCGAACTGGCCAAAGAACCGGTTCCCGACGTCGTAAACGCTGCCTACAAGCTGAAACGCACCACTTTCGGACGCGATTATATCCTGCCGAAAGCGCTCGATCCGCGACTCCTCACCCGTGTTTCCTGTGCCGTTGCCAAGGCAGCCATCGAATCCGGCGTATCCCGTAAGACGATCACCGACTGGGAAGGATATGCAAACCACCTGCGCGAAATGATGGGATATGACAACAAGCTGCTCCGTTCGTTCACCGACATGGCAAAAGCCAATCCGAAACGGGTAGTCTTTGCAGAAGCCAACCATGTCAACATGCTGAAAGCCGCTGCCGAGGCAAAAGCCGAAGGTATCTGCATCCCCATCCTGCTGGGCAACGAAGAACGTTTGGCTAAGATCGCGGCTGAAGAAAACATCAGCCTCGAAGGTATCGAGATCGTCAACCTTCGCCACGACCGCGAAACGGAACGCCGCCATCGTTACGCCAAGATACTGTCCGAGAAGAAAGCCCGCGAAGGCGTGACGTATGCAGAGGCTTGCGAAAAGATGGTTGACCGCAACGCATTCGGTATGATGATGGTCGAGACAGGCGACGCCGATGCTTTCGTGACGGGCGTTTACAGCCGCTACTCCGAAGTGACCAAGATGGCAGAGCAGATCATCGGCATCCGTCCGTCTTACACGCATTTCGGAGCTCTGAACATCCTGACTTGCAAGAAAGGGACGTTCTTCATCGCCGATACGCTGATCAACCGCCACCCGTCGACGGAAGTGCTGATCGACATCGCCCGCCTGACCCAGGATGCCGTGAAGTTCTTCGCGCACGAACCGGTTATGGCAATGTTGTCATACTCCAACTTTGGTTCCGACAAGCAGGGCAGCCCGCTAAAAGTACACGATGCGATCGACTACTTGCACAAAAACTATCCGGATATGATGGTAGACGGCGAAATGCAGGTCAACTTCGCTCTGGACAAGAAACTGCGTGACGATATGTATCCGTTCAACAAACTGAAAGGCAAAGACGTCAACACGCTGATCTTCCCGAACCTGAGTTCGGCCAACAGTGCTTACAAGTTGCTCGACACGCTCGGTATCAGCGAAACGATCGGCCCGATCCAGATGGGCTTGAACAAGCCGATCCACTTCACCGACGTAGAAAGCTCTACGCGCGATATCTTGAACCTGACGACTGTCGCTGTCGTGGATGCGATTGTACAAGAACAGATCGAAAAAGGAGAATAATCAAACTTCTCATAAAAAACAGCGATGAGACTTTTCGTTTCATCGCTGTTTTTTATTATCCGTATACACATATCAGAACAACTTCCCATCCTTTTCTCTATCTTTGTCCCCCAAATTGTTTAGGTTTCATATTTATGGCTACTACTACCAAAGAAATGACGGCAGGTGCTCCCCTGCCGCTTATTCTCAATTTTACTTTTCCGCTGTTGCTGGGAAACATATTGCAACAGACCTATTCGCTTGTGGATGCCGCTATCGTCGGGAAATTCTTGGGGATCAATGATCTGGCGGCGATCGGGGCAAGCACTTCAGTCGTGTTTCTGATTTTAGGATTTTGCAACGGGTGCTGTTGCGGGTTCGGAATCCCCGTGGCACAGAAATTCGGGGCAAAGGACTACAAGACAATGCGACGATACGTGACGGTCAGTTTGCAGCTGGCAGCCCTGATGTCGATCGTTATTGCAGTCTTGACAAGCATATACTGCGCCGATATCCTGCGAAGCATGCGGACACCGGAGAATATTTTTCAGGGAGCATACTATTATCTGCTCGTGACGTTTATCGGAGTGCCTTGCACGTTCTTCTACAACCTGCTGTCCAGCATCATACGTGCACTCGGTGACAGTAAAACGCCATTCTGGTTTCTGCTGTTCTCTACCGTATTGAACATCGTGCTCGACTTGTTCTGCATCCTCGTGCTGGGATGGGGCGTGTTGGGGGCCGGTATCGCAACGGTCGTCTCGCAAGGCGTGTCGGCAGTTCTCTGTTATTTTTATATGTACAAGCATTTCCCGATCCTGGGAGGGACAGCCGACGATTGGAAATTCCGCTTTCCACTGGCCAAAAATCTTTTGTATATCGGTGTGCCGATGGGACTTCAATTCTCCATTACGGCAATCGGCAGCATCATGCTTCAAAGCGCCAACAATGCATTGGGAACAGCTTGCGTAGCCGCTTTCACGGCTGCCATGCGAATCAAGATGTTCTTCATCTGCGCCTTTGAAAGCCTCGGCATAGCGATGGCAACCTATACGGGACAAAACTACGGAGCCGGAAAACCCGAACGCATCTGGCAGGGAATCAAGGCCAGCTCGTTGATGATGATGATCTACGCCGTCTTCACTTTTACAATCCTGATATTGACCTCCGACAAGATATCGCTGTTGTTCGTAGACGCTTCGGAAACGGAAATACTGAAGGACACGGTACTTTTCCTCCATGTCTCCTGCTATTTCTTCCCGATCCTGGGACTGCTCTGCATCTTGCGCTACACCATACAAGGCGCAGGATACACCAACCTGGCGATGCTTTCCGGAGTTTCCGAAATGATCGCCCGTACGCTGGTCAGTATCTACGCTGTGCCGGTATTCGGATTTCTGGCCGTCTGCTATGGCGACCCGACCGCCTGGATAGCAGCAGACCTGTTCCTCGTCCCGGCTTTCATATATGTCTACCGGAAACTGAAAGCTTCACTTTCCGGCGTAGAGAAACAAACGGCCTACATGTAAAATAAACAGAAAGAAATAAAAAGAGGCAAACATTTATACGGCAGGTCTGTTCTTTAAGGGCTAAATCTAAACAAAAAAGTTATGCACATACGTACATGGTGTTATGTTGTGCTCTGCCTGTCCCTGCCGATAACGTTGCCTGCACAGAAAGAGCACAAATACCTGGATCACGCGTTACCGGAAGCGTGGCAGGAAGACGACAGTGATTTTCAACAGACATTGCCGGTAGACGACCGGTGGTGGAAAAACTTCAACGATCCTACGCTGGATTCGCTGATTGAAGTGGCCGTCAAGCAGAACTACTCCGTCCTGATGGCGGCAGACCGCATCGCTATGGCAAAAGCCAATCTGCGCATACAACAAGGCAGCTATTCGCCGACCTTGGGGCTCGCTGCCGGTTGGACCCGCCAACAAAGCAGCGGCCATACAAGCAGCCTGCCGCAGACGACAACCCAATACAGCGATGCCGCCTTGTCCATGAACTGGGAGCTCGATGTGTTCGGAAGCATCCGCAACCGCGTAAAGGCCCAAAAAGAGAACTTTGCAGCCTCCAAAGAGGACTATAACGCCGTGATGGTCTCCCTTTGCGCACAGGTGGCCTCTGCCTACATCAACCTGCGGGAACTGCAACAGGAAGTGGAAGTCGTCAAAAAGAACTGCCTGTCGCAACAGGCGGTCGTCATGATCACGGAAAAAAGATACGAGACAGGACTTGTCTCAAAATTGGATGTCGCACAGGCCTTATCCGTCTACTACGACACCAAGTCTTCCCTGCCCATGCTGGAAGCCGGGATCATCCGGTACACAAACGCATTGGGCGTACTGATGGGGCTCTATCCCTGGGACGTACGGAAAATCATGGAGACGCGGAAACCGCTGCCGGAATATATCGAGACAGTCGGCATCGGCATTCCCGCCAACCTGCTGCTGCGCCGGCCGGACATCCGCGCGGCCGAACGCCTGGTGAATGCACAGGCGGCATCGCTCGGCGCTTCCAAATCGGACTGGTGGCCGAAGGTTTTCGTCAAGGGGTCGGTAGGCTTCGCTTCCCACGATCTGGACAAACTGGTCAACCATAACAGTTTCACCTACGAGATCGCCCCTGCCATCTCCTGGAATTTCTTCCAAGGGACGAAATTGGCGCAGACGACACGACTGGCAAAAGCACAGCTCGACGAGTCGATCCGGCAATTCAACCAGGATGTGCTGACAGCCGTCCAGGAAGTGGACAATGCCATGAATTCCTATAAGAACTCGATCAAGCAGATCGTCGCGCTCCGGGAAGTCGTCAACCAGGGGAGACAGACGTTGGAACTTTCGCTCGACCTCTACAAACAGGGGCTTACTCCTTTCCAGAATGTCCTGGACGCACAACGCTCCCTCCTCTCCTACGAAAACGAACTGACACAAGCCAAAGGATCGTCTCTGTTGAGCCTGATACAACTTTACCAGGCGTTAGGCGGCGGTTGGGAAAATGAGAATTAAAAATTAAGAATAAAAAAATAAGAGAGATGAAGACTGCTATTAAAATAGGGATTATGGGATTGTCCATCATCCTGCTTGCCGGATGCAAAGAGAAAAGTCACCAGACGGAGACGCCGGCCCCTTCCATCAGTGTCGCGACACCGGTCGTGCAAGACATCACGCTGACAAAAGACTATCCGGGCTATTTGAGCTCCGACCGCATGGTCAACCTGGTAGCACGCGTGAACGGATACCTGCAATCCTCGCAACTCGTGCCGGGTGCGAAAGTAAAGAAAGGCGATCTGATATTCGTGATCGAACCGGAAGTCTACCAGAACAATGTCAGCCAGGCGGAAGCTGCGCTGAACACGGCCAAAGCCCAGGTCGAATATGCCCGCAGCAATTACGAACGCATGAAAGAAGCCGCCAAAAGCGGAGCCGTCAGCCAGATACAGGTCTTGCAAGCCGAATCGACCGCAGCGGAAATGGAAGCATCCGTACACAATGCCGAAGCTGCTTTGAAAACCGCCCGGACCAACCTGAGCTATTGCTACATTCGGGCTCCCTACGACGGGCGTGTCACCCGTGCCAGCTATGACGTAGGCAATTATATCAACGGTGCCGGCCAGCCCGTCACTTTGGCTACCTTATATAAAGACGACCTCATGTACGTCAATTTCAATATAGAAGACAACCAGTTCATGCGGATGAAAATGATTGCCGCCCAGAACGATCCGAACGTCAAGATGCCAACCCACATTTCCGTACGTCTCGGGCAGGACGGGCGGAAAAGGTACACCGGGACATTGGACTATCTCTCGCCCAACGTCGACCTGTCGACCGGTACGCTGAACGTCCGCGCCAATCTCGAAAACAAAGACGGCGAACTGAAAAGCGGGCTGTACGTAACGATCACACTGCCCTACAGCGAACAGAAAAACGCAGTCCTCGTGCGCGACGCCTCCATCGGAACCGACCAGTTGGGGAAATTCCTGTATGTCGTAAACGACTCGAATGTCGTACGATACCGCCATATCGAACCCGGACAGTTGGTGAACGATACGCTCCGGCAGGTCATCAGCGGCATACGCCCCGACGAACGATATGTGACAACCGCCCTGCTGAAAGTCAGAGACGGCATGAGTATTAAGCCTATAAAATAAAAAGCTATGGTAAAATTCTTCATAAACAGACCGATATTCGCTACCGTCCTCGCCCTGATCCTGGTGGTAGCCGGATTGGTCACGCTACATATACTTCCTATCGCGCAATATCCGGAAATCACGCCGCCGACCGTACAGGTTTCGGCTTTCTACCCGGGTGCGGATGCGGAAACAGTGGCGCAGACCGTAGGATTGCCCATCGAACAACAGGTGAACGGTGTGGACGGAATGCTCTATATGAGTTCCAACTCTTCCAGCTCGGGAGCCTACTCGCTGACCATCACGTTTGCAGTCGGAACCGATATCGACATGGCGACCGTCATGGTGCAAAACCGTGTCAGCATTGCACAAAGCAGCCTGCCGGAAGCCGTGATCGTACAAGGCATCACCACCAAGAAGCAATCGTCCAACATCGTCATGATGCTGACGCTGAGCGCCCGCGACTCCACATACAGCGGGCTATACCTAAGCAACTACGCCAGCCTCAACATGACGGACGAGTTGACGCGTCTGCCGGGAGTCGGCTCCGTCAGCGTCATGGGAGCCGGAAGCTACAGCATGCGTATATGGCTCGACCCGAACGCCATGCGTATCCGTAACCTCACGCCGGACATGATCTTCCAGGCAATCTCGACACAGAACACACAGGTTTCGGCCGGTTACGTCGGGCAGCCGATAGCCCAAGCGGACAATCCGTTTCAGTACACGCTGACGGTAAAAGGCCGCCTGACGACTCCTGAAGAATTCGGAGACATCATCCTCCGTACGGAAGAGGGCGGAAAAATCCTCCGGCTGAAGGATGTTGCCCGTATCGAACTGGGCAGTTCTTCCTATAATGTCACCTCCAAACTGAAAGGCCGGCCGAGTGCCGCCATAGCCATTTACCAGCTCCCCGGCTCCAATTCGCTGGAAGTGGCCAAAGGGGTACGGGAGAAAATGGAACAGTTGGCGGCGAACCTGCCGGAAGGAGTCGTTTATGACGTGACACTGGACACGACGCAGGTGATCAATGCCTCCATCGACGAAGTGCTCGTCACTTTCCTGGAGACGACAGCCCTCGTCATACTGGTTATCTTCCTGTTCCTCCAGAACTTCCGTGCCGTCATCATTCCCTGTATCACCATCCCCGTCTCTCTGATAGGGACACTGGCGGTCATGTCGGCCTTGGGATTCTCGATCAACACGCTGACTTTGTTCGGGTTGATCCTGGCCATCGCGATCGTGGTGGACGACGCGATCGTGGTGGTGGAAAACTCGTCGCGGCTCATGGATACGGGGAAATATACCGCCCGTGAGGCCGTGACGGAAGCGATGGGAGAAATTGTCGGCCCGATCGTAGGCGTCGTGCTGGTGTTGCTGGCCGTCTTTATCCCGACGACCTTCATCAGCGGTATCTCCGGGCAATTATACAAACAATTCGCCCTGACAATCGCTGCCGCCACCGTCTTAAGCGGTTTCAACTCGCTGACGCTTACGCCCGCCCTGTGCGCCCTGTTCCTGCAGGCGAACAAAGAGCCGAAATTCTTTGTATTCAAAGCCTTCAACAAGGGGTTCGGCAAAACCCAGAAAATATATGACGCCATTGTCGGCCGCATGCTGAAAAGCCCGTTTGCCACGATGGTGGTATTCGGGGTCATAACGGTCATTGCCGTCGTCATGTTCATGCGCTGGCCGACCACATTCATCCCGGAAGAGGACGACGGTTATTTCCTGGTGTCCTCCCAGCTCCCGCCGGCAGCCAGCCTGAGCCGTACGGAAGCCGTCGGGAAGCAGATCGACAAGATCCTCGACAGCTATCCAGAAGTCAAGACCTATATCGGGGTAAACGGTTTCTCCATCATGGGTGGCGGCGAACTCTCGAACGCCGGGACCTATTTCGTGATCCTGAAAAACTGGAACGAGCGAAAAGGCAAAGAGCATACCGCCTCGGCCGTCGTAAACCGTTTCAACCGCGAAGCCTACGGCATCCAGGAAGCACAGATATTCGCAATGGTCCCTCCTGCCATCCCCGGATTGGGAGCTTCGGGAGGCCTGCAACTCCAATTGGAGGACCGTAAGAATCTGGGACCGACGGAGATGCAGCATGCCATCGAAACACTGCAAGCCACGTACCGGAGCAAACCGCAACTGCTCAGCCTTTCCAGCATGTATCAAGCCAACGTTCCGCAATACAAACTGGAGATCGACCGCGACAAGGTGCAATTGCTCGGCCTGCAGCTCAACCAGGTTTTCGCGACTCTAAGCTACTACATGGGGGCTGCCTATGTAAACGATTTCGTCGAATTCGGGCGTATCTACCAGGTCAAGATCGAGGCCAACGACCAGGCTCAAAAACTTATAGACGACGTGTTGCACCTGAGCCTCGAAAACAAGTCAGGCAAAATGGTCCCTTTCTCCGCCTTTACGGAGGTGAAGGAGCAGTTGGGATTGGACCAGATCAACCTGTATAATATGTATAAGTCGGCATCCATCACCTGCATAGCCAATCCGAAATATAGTTCCGGCGAAGCGATCCAGGCCATGGAAGAGCTCGTACAGGAACAGTTAGGCAACAATTTCGGATACGAATGGACCTCCGTCGCTTATCAGGAAACGAAAGCGGGTTCCACCACCATGCTCGTCTTTGCAATGGCCCTTTTGGTCGCCTTCCTGGTCCTTTCGGCCCAGTATGAAAGCTGGACAAGCCCGATCGCTGCCATTATGGGACTTCCGATCGCCTTGTTAGGAGCCATTTTGGGATGTTTCGTCATGGGCGTGCCGGTCAGCATTTATACGCAAATCGGTATCATCCTGCTAATCGCCCTCTCGGCGAAGAACGGTATCCTGATTGTCGAATTTGCCCGCGACTACCACAAAGCCGGTAACCCGATACGCGAATCCGCGCTCGAAGCCGGTCATGTCCGCCTGCGTCCGATCCTGATGACTTCGTTCGCATTCGTCTTAGGAGTCATGCCTTTGCTGTTTGCAACGGGAGCCGGAGCGGGAAGCCGCCTGTCCTTAGGCGCGGCAGTCGTATTCGGCATGGCGGTAAACACCATTTTTGCCACGATGTTTATCCCCAGCTTCTACGAGTTGATGCAATTATTCCAGGAAAAGGTATTGGATAAATTCAACCGGAAACAGAAATAAGCCGGGATACGGGTAACGTCACCGGACACACATAGACATAATCCAAACATCAGGGGTTGTCTAAAAAGTCACTCATTCGTCTTTGAGAATACTTTTTAGACAACCCCTTTATTGTGGCAAAGGCTGTTTTGACACTGCCGAAAAGGGACTTTTTAGACAGCCCCTTTTCTTTATCAATCGACTTTATATTCTCCTATCTGCTTGAACCCGTTCAGGAAATCCGCAACCGGCAGACGTTTCTTACCGGCCAGTTGTACGGACAGCAGACGCAGATATCCGTCTTCCACTGCGATATCGATATAGCTCTTACGATCGGTCCGGATGGTTCCGACGGGAAGTTCGTGCGCGGCAGGGTGTTTCTCTGCCTGATAGATTTTCAAAGAGGTGCGCACGCCTTCCGGAGAAACGATTTCGGTCCAGGCCGCCGGATAGGGAGACAGACCGCGGACGAAGTCATAGATCTTTTTCACCGGCTGATGCCAGTCGATACGGCAAGTCTCCTTGAAAATCTTCGGAGCGGGACGAAGTTCGGAAGGATCTTTGTAAAATTCTTCCTGAGGGACGGCATCCGTTTTTCCTTCCAACAGCAAATCGACAGTTTCCAACACCAAGCCGGCTCCCATTGTCATCAGTGAATCATGAACAGTGCCCACATCATCCGTATCGGCAACAGGCAGATGCTTCTGGCGGATGATCTTGCCCGTGTCGATCTCGTGGGTCAGGAAAAAGGTAGTCACACCGGTTTCCGTATCTCCGTTGATCACCGCCCAGTTGATAGGCGCAGCTCCTCTGTATTGGGGGAGCAAAGAGGCATGGAGGTTGAACGTCCCCAGACGAGGCATATTCCAGACAACCTCCGGCAGCATACGGAAAGCGACGACGATCTGCAAGTCTGCCTTCAAAGCCCGCAGCTCGGAAAGGAAAGCTTCGTCTTTCAGTTTTTCGGGCTGGAGCACCGGCAATCCCTTCGACAGGGCATATTGCTTCACCGGACTTGCCTGCAGGACACTGCCATGACGGCCGACCGGTTTGTCCGGCATCGTTATCACCCCGACTATATTATATCCACCCTCAACCAAGGCACGCAGGCTCTCCACCGCAAAATCGGGAGTGCCCATATAAACGATTCGTAAATCTTCTTTCTTCATTTTTTTTAATCTCCTGAAAAGTTTTCAACCAACACTTCGCGGTATGAATTAAATATCTTTGATTTGGACATAAAGCCGATGTATCGTCCCTCCTCGTCCACGACCGGCAGGTTCCAGGCTTTCGTATCGTCAAAGACACGCATGATCTGCTCCATAGGCGTCCCTACCTGGATCTTGGCAGGTGCCGAGACCATGAACTTGGAGACGTGGAAACGGTTGTATAGCTCCGGCCGGAACATGATGTTTCGGATGTTATCCAACAGGACGAGCCCCAGCAGGATTCCTCGCTCGTCGATGACCGGAAACGTGTTTCGCCCGCTTTTGGCAATCACCTTCACCATATCTCCCAATGACATTTCGGGAGAGACGGTCAGGAAGTCGCGCTCGATCACACTGTCGGTATTCAGCAACGTCAGCACGGCACGGTCTTTATGATGGGTGAGCAACTCTCCTTTCTGGGCCAGACGCATCGAATAGATGCTGTGCGGAAGGAACATCTTGATTGTGATATAGGAACTCACGGATACGATCATCAACGGAAGGAAAAGAGCATATCCGCCGGTCAGCTCGGCAATCAGGAAGACACCGGTCAGCGGCGCATGCATGACGCCGGACATGATTCCCGCCATTCCCAACAAGGCGAAATTCTTCTCCGACAGATACATCGTAAAAGGAAAATAGTTGGACGCATGCGCAAACACGAACCCGGCTATACATCCCAGGTACAAACTGGGAGCGAATATACCACCGCAACCGCCGCCTGCATTCGTCGCGCTCGAAGCAAAGACCTTGAACAACAGGATCAGCGTAAGGAATATCTGCAATCCCCAATAGGTATCGTTCAGGCTGTAGAACATACTCTTATCCATGATATGGGAGAACTGTCCGTTCAACAAAGACGAGATCGTGTCGTAACCTTCACCGTAGAGCGGCGGGAATATGAAGATCAGCACACTCAGCATGATCCCCCCGACGACGAATTTCTTCCAGTAATTATTCAAGCTCCGGTACATCCCCTCGACCCGGTTCATGACTTTGGTGAAATAGAGAGACACCAGGCCGCAGAAGACACCAAGCAGCAGCACATAAGGGATGCGCTCGATCACAAACGCTTCGGTCTGCGAAAAGGGGAACATCGCTTCCGTACCCGTAAAGATATAGGAGACCGTCGCAGCCGTCACCGAAGTGATGAGCAGGGGCAACACCGACGTCATCGTCAGGTCCAGCAACAGAACTTCCACCACAAACACCACCCCGGCTATCGGTGCCTTGAAGATGCCGGCTATCGCACCGGCAGCACCGCAGCCGACCAACAGCATCAGCGTCTTTTGCTCCATGCGGAACAGGCGGCCCAGGTTGGAACCGATCGCCGCTCCCGTCAACACGATAGGCGCTTCCGCTCCGACCGACCCACCGAAACCGATGGTGACGGAACTGGCGACAATGGATGTCCATATGTTATGGGGTTTGATGCGGCTCTTTCGTTGGGATATGGCATAGAGTATCTTCGTCACCCCGTGGCTGATATCATCCCGTACGATATACTTCACAAACAAGCCGGCAAGCAGGATGCCGATCACCGGATAGAGCAGGTACAGGTAGTTCGCTCCATCCAGATTGAAATTGCCGGTCAGAAGATGCTGTATGAAGTGGATGATCGACTTCAGGATAATAGCCGCCGCCGCCGTGCAGATACCGACCAGGAAACTCACGACCAGTATGAAATGCTTCTCTTTTATATGCTTGTCCCGCCACAGCAGGAAGCGATAGAAAAATTGAAAATTATCCTTCATAATCACACAACCTCTAATTTTTTTATTTTTAATTCCTAATTCGTCAAATCCCCTTACCGGTGATTACTGTTTTAACCGTATAGATCAGAATTGTCAGATCCAATGTCAGCGACATATTTTCGTAATACAATATATCATATTCCATACGCTCCACCATCTTGTCCACATTCGCCGCATAACCGTATTTCACCATCCCCAACGAGGTAATGCCCGGACGGACGTTGTGCAGCAGATAGTAGTAAGGAGCCGTCTTGACAATCTCGTCGATAAAATATTTCCGTTCGGGCCGCGGTCCGACCATCGACATATCCCCTTTCAGCACGTTCCAGAACTGCGGCAATTCGTCCAGCCGGTATTTCCGCATGATACGTCCGAAGGGCGTTACGCGCGGGTCGTCTTCCGATGAAAGCGCCGGGCCGTTCTCTTCGGCATCGACATACATGGAGCGGAACTTGTACATCAAAAACGGCTGTCCGAGATAACCGATCCGCTCCTGGCGGAAGAACACGGGTCCCGGAGAGTCTTTCTTCACCCGCCACGCGATATAGACGAATAAGGGAGAGAGCAACAGCAGGGCCACTGCGGAACAGGCCTTGTCCAGAAAAAGCTTTATGTTTTGTTCGGCCGGCGAGAAGTTGTTATCCGTCACGTCGACCAACGGGATTCCCCGTATCGTCCGAAGCCGGATTTTCGACAGCATGTCGAACCGGTCCGCCAGCACTTTTATCGGGCGTTTATACCGGTAGAGCGAATAGAGGATGCCCATGAGCGCCTTGTTATTCTTCGACTCGACAGCCAGAACGATTTCGTCCACATTCACTTTTCCCATCAGAAGCGGAATGTCTGCCACCGTCCCCACGACCTGTTTCCGGTCGGCCTTGACCGGCGTCTTCTCGTCTTCGGCGACAAAGCCGCAAATATCATAGCCCAGGCGATACAGATCGCGGGCGATGCGGACCGCTTTCTCTCCCGCTCCGACAATCAGCACGTTCATCGCCCACTCCCGGTTCTTTATTTTCCGTACTCCGTTCTGCGTAATCAGCAAACGCGGGATATAGGTCAGGAAGAACTGCAATCCGAACATTCCGAAGAACAGCTTGTAATAGATGTCGATCGACCGGGGAATATCGTCGAGCAGCAAAGTAAAGAAGACGAAAATCGTCCCGATCAGCACAGTGATGAATGTCGAGAAAAGTTCGGTGAGGCGAGATTTCCCGAACGGCTTGTTGTAATAGCCAGAAAAATAGTAAAGCACCAGCCAGAAAAAGGGAATGACAATCTGGCCGGAAAGAACGCCCGGATATAGCAAATAATCAAGCAGACTATCTGTCCCTTCATTAATGACATACAAGACTTCATAACGGAGGGTATTGAATAACAACCACGCAACCGAAGCCGATATGAAATCCGACAATATGTATTTTTCCGCCTGCTTGTTCTTCTTCATTTTTATCTGATTACCTGAATAACGCCACCGTCTCCTAATTTGATGATATTGGAAGGTTTGGCCTTGCTCGTATCATCCTGGCGATATTTCACAACATAATCGACCCCGTTCTTAATAATGTCCGACACCTCGCTGAAATTGCCCGGCGAAGGTTCGCCGCTCACGTTGGCCGAAGTAGAGACCAACGGCTTGCGGAAACGTTCGCACAGTTTATGGGAGAACTCTTCACCGGTCACCCGTATGCCGACGCTTGCGTCTTCACCCAAAAGATTCTTCGCCAGATTCTTCGCATGAGGATAGATAATCGTAAGCGGTTTATCCGCCACCTCGATCAGGTCCCAGGCTATGTCGGGCATATCCGACACGTACATGCTCAGTCTTGCCGGGCTGTCGACCAATACCAACATGGCCTTATTGTCCGTTCTTTTCTTCAGCTCGTACACTTTCTGTACGGCTTTTTCATTGGTCGCATCGCAACCGATCCCCCAGATCGTATCTGTAGGATAGAGTATTATGCCTCCCGCCCGCATGATTTCGCAGGCTTTTTGAATGTCTTCCGTCATCGTTGTTTTCAATAATGTCACAAATGTACAAATCATTCGCGGACTTGGAAACAAATGAAATAAAAATTAGATGCCTATGTAATCTATATTCCGCATTGCCGAAGATATTTTCGACAATGCGGAACATCTTCTTGACAACGTCATTTATATACACGACATTGGCAAAAACAAATTACACTTGCATCCGATTGCGGATTCACTAAAAGGGACATCAATTCCCATGCAGAAGAAATGAATGCAAATTTCCCGGAAATTATAATTTAATAAAAAAGCAAGCCGCCAAACAAAAATATCCATTTATATTATCTAACTTTACGGATTCAAATATATTGGGGGCTTTATCACCATAAGCCCGCATACCCGATATGTTTCTGAGACGAAAAAAAAGAAAAAACAATATATAATGATTACAAAATGGAACTTTCGAACCCCAACAGAAGAAGAGTTACATAAGAGAGACAAGCTGGCAGGCGAACTGGGACTCAGTCCGGTCGTATGTCTTTTGCTCGTTCAACGAGGACTCACCACTGTTGAAGAGGTGAAGAAATTCTTTAAACCCAGCTTGAACGACCTGCATGATCCATTCCTCATGCCGGATATGGAAAAGGCCGTCAAGCGCTTGAACAAAGCATTGGGTAATAAAGAAAAGATTTTGATTTACGGAGACTACGACGTAGACGGCACGACCGCCGTTTCGTTGGTCTACAAGTATTTGCGTCCTTATTCGTCGGCTTTGGATTTTTATATTCCGGACCGCTATGACGAAGGATACGGGATTTCGTATAAAGGGATCGACTACGCCCGGGATAACGGGATCACGCTGGTCATCTCGCTCGACTGCGGCATCAAAGCCATCGAAAAGATCGAATATGCCAACCGATTGGGCATCGACTTCATCATCTGCGACCACCATATGCCGGACGACACGCTGCCGGATGCGGTCGCCGTGCTGGATGCCAAGCGGGTGGACTCCGTCTATCCGTACGAACACCTGTCGGGATGCGGCGTCGGTTTCAAGTTCATGCAGGCATTCGCCAAAAGCAACAACTTCCCGTTTGCCGACCTGGAGAAACTGTTGGAGCTGACTGCCGTCAGCATCGCTTCGGACATCGTCCCCATCACCGGCGAAAACCGCATACTGGCCTATTACGGCCTGAAACAGCTCAACAGCAATCCGAGCCTCGGCCTGAAAGGGATCATCGACATCTGCGGCTTATCGGGCAAAGAGATCACGATCAGCGACATCGTCTTTAAGATCGGGCCGCGCATCAACGCTTCCGGCCGCATGATGAACGGCAAGGAGGCGGTCGAACTGCTCCTGGCGAAGGATGTGGACGTGGCACGCGAAAAGAGCGAAAGCATCAACCAATATAACGAAGAACGCCGCGAACTGGACAAGAAGATCACGGACGAGGCGAACGCCATCATCGACGAATTCCAGAATATGGAAGACCGCAAGGCGATCATCGTCTACAATCCGGGGTGGCACAAAGGGGTGATCGGGATCGTCGCTTCACGCCTGACGGAAAAATATTACCGCCCGGCAGTCGTCCTGACGAAATCGTCCGAACTGATAACCGGTTCCGCACGTTCGGTTACGGGATTCGACATATACAAAGCAATCGAAAACTGCCGCGACCTGTTGGAAAACTTCGGGGGCCACACCTATGCCGCCGGGCTCTCCCTGAAAGAAGAGAATCTGGAAGCCTTTACCCAGCGGTTCCTCAAACTGGCTGCCGACGAGATCATCCCCGAACAGATGATACCGCAGATCGACATAGACGCCGTACTGGACCTGCAAGATATCAACGCCAAGTTCATGAGCGAACTGAAAAAGATGAACCCGTTCGGCCCGGACAACCAGAAGCCCGTATTCTGCTCGCTCGGAGTCAAGGATTACGGAACCAGCAAACTGGTCGGGAAAGACTTGGAACATATCAAGCTGGAACTGATCGACGACAAGTCGAACACGCCGATACACGGCATCGCCTTCGGCATGCACCAGCACAATGCGTATATCAAGGAGATGAAACCTTTCAATATCTGCTACACCATCGAGGAGAACACCTACAACGGCAACACGTCGTTGCAACTGATGGTGAAAGACATCAAGGAGAACGATATATGAAGGAATGCGGTGGATGTCTACCATAAGATTTTAGGAAAGTATTGGGGATACCCGGCTTTCCGCCCTTTACAGGAGGATATCATCCGTTCCGTCTGTGCCGGGAAAGACACGCTCGGGCTCATGCCGACGGGAGGTGGAAAATCGATCACCTTCCAGGTTCCGGCACTGGCGATGGAGGGAATCTGCCTGGTCGTCACGCCGCTTATCGCTCTGATGCGCGACCAGGTCGACAATCTGCGCCGGGTCGGGATCAAAGCTACGGCTGTCTATTCGGGCATGGAGTACCAGGAGATTGCGGCCGAATTGGAGGCTTGCGTTTCCGGACAATACAAGTTTCTGTATGTCTCGCCCGAACGCCTTGCCACCGGCTTCTTCAAAGAAAAGCTGCGAGCCATGAACGTCTGCCTCTTGGTGGTAGACGAAAGCCATTGCATCTCGCAATGGGGCTATGACTTCCGCCCTTCCTATCTCCATATCGCCGACATACGGGAGCAACTGCCCGGCGTACCGGTACTGGCGCTGACGGCGACAGCCACGCCCGAAGTAGTGGACGAGATACAGGAACGGCTGCTTTTCAAGGAGAAAAACGTTTCCTGAAAAGTTTCGCCCGCCCGAATCTTGCCTATATCGTACGTCACACGGACAACAAGCAATACACGTTGTCCTACATACTCGGAAAAGTGCCGGGTACGGCCATCGTCTATACCCGAAACCGGAAACAGACAAAAGACACGGCCCTTTTCCTTCGACAAGTCGGGATATCAGCCGATTTCTTCCATGCCGGGTTGAGCCGCAAAGAAAAGGAGATGCGGCAGCAACGCTGGAAAAACAACGAATGCCGGGTTATAGTCACGACAAACGCTTTCGGGATGGGAATCGACAAACCGGACGTGCGGTTGGTGGTCCATCTGGACATGCCGGGATCATTGGAGGAATATTTCCAGGAGGCAGGCCGTGCCGGACGGGACAGCCGGAAAGCCTTTGCGGTGGTTCTCTATACGGACATAGACAACTTCCTGCTAAAAAAACGGATCGAGAACGAATTTCCGGAAAAAAGCCTGATCAGGCAAGTGTACGGATCATTGGAAAAGTATTACCCTATACAGGAAGAACACGGGAAGGAGGTCATACACGAATTTTCCATGGTCGATTTCAGTTCCGCCTGCGGTTTTTTCCCGCTGCAGGTGTATCATGCGCTGAACTTGTTGGAACTGTCCGGTTACATCGAATATACCGAAGAAGAGGACGAATCGACTTTTCCCGCTACCGCCCGGATCACCTATACGCATCCACGTCTGAAAAAAAAGGATCTCGTTATCCCTCCCTCCGTTTACGAAGAGCGCCGCGAAAGGGCGAAAAAGCGTATCGAGAAAGTGAAGGAATACATGGGCAGGGAAGATATCTGCCGCAGCCGCCTGTTGCTCGCCTATTTCGGAGAAATGGATACGAAAGATTGCGGATGCTGCGATATCTGCCTTTCCAAAAACGATTCCGGGCTGACCAACCGGGATTTCAACGCCATACGCGACCGGCTGCTCGAACTGCTTTCAGACCGGCAATCCCTGCCGGCCTCCGCCTTGAACGAATCTCTGCCTTTCACCGAAGATAAAATCGTCGCCACCGTCCGTTTCCTGGCCGAGCATGACGAACGGTTTTATTTCAAAGATGGGGAGATCGGAATGCGTGGCAGGCTTTCATTTTAAAACATATATGTTTTGGCTTCAAAACATATATGTTTCGCTTTCAAAACACCGGTGTTTCAAATAAGGGACAAATATCCGGCAATTCCTTCCGCACACCGTTCTCCGTCGATGGCGGCGGAAACGATCCCGCCTGCATAGCCGGCGCCTTCGCCACAAGGGAAAAGGCCTTTCAGAGTTACGTGCTGGTAGCTTTCCTTGTCGCGCAGGATGCGGACGGGCGAGGAGGTTCGGGTTTCGACCCCGATCATTACCGCTTCGTTGGTCAGGAAGCCTTTGGAGACTTTGCCGAAATGGCGGAAGCCTTCACGCAGGCGGCCGGTGACGAACTCCGGCATCCAGAAATGCAACGGAGAAGCCAGCAGGCCGGGCGTATAAGAGGATTCGGGGAGATCGAAAGAGTTTTTCTTGTTTACGAAGTCGGCCATCCGTTGCGCCGGGGCGGTTTGTTTCATCCCGCCGTTCAACCAGCAGACTTCTTCCAAACGTTCCTGGAAGGCCATCAACGCGAGTGGCGAATCCTGGCTGACCGTCATTTCTTCGTGCTTCATCAATTCGGGATAGTCTTCCGGGCGTATCTCCACCACCATGCCGGAGTTCGACCAGCGGGAACCACGATTGGAAGGAGACATTCCGTTGACCACCACCTGCCGGGGACCGCTTGCCGCCGGAACGACGAAGCCGCCGGGACACATGCAGAAAGAATAGACTCCGCGGCCGCCGGATTGCGCCACAAAACTATATTCGGCTGCCGGCAGATATTTGCCCCGCCCCTCCTTGCGATGATATTGTATCTGGTCGATCAGCATCTGCGGATGCTCCAACCGGACACCGACGGCAATGCCTTTGGCCTCGATCGGGATTTGCCGGTCGTGAAGGTAGCGATACACGTCGCGGGCGGAATGGCCTGTTGCCAGGATGACCGGGCCCGAAAAGCTTTCGCCTGTATTCGTCTCGACTCCTATCACTTCCCCGTTCCGGATGACCAAGGCATCCATTCGGGTCTCGAAATGGACTTCCCCGCCACAGCGGATGATCTGTTCGCGGATATTCTCGATCACGCGCGGCAATTTGTCCGTCCCGATATGCGGATGGGCATCGGCCAGGATCGAAGTGCTCGCTCCGAACTGGCAGAAGACATTCAGAATCTTATCGACCGAACCCCGTTTCTTGCTGCGGGTGTAGAGCTTGCCGTCGGAATAGGCGCCGGCTCCCCCTTCGCCGAAGCTGTAGTTGGACTCTTCGTTCACCTTATGCTCGCGGCTGATCAGGGCGATATCCTTTTTACGTTCGCGCACGTTCTTTCCTCGTTCGATCACGACCGGACGCAACCCCAACTCTATCAGGCGGAGGGCGGCAAACAAACCGCCCGGCCCCGCTCCTACGACCACGACAGGTTTCCCGCCCGACACGTCTTTATATTCCACCGACCGGAATTCCGGTTCGTCCGGTTCCTCGTCGATAAAAGCACGCAGCTTGACATTCACATAGATGGTCCGCTGACGCGCATCGATGGAACGCTTCAACACCCGGACGGTATGAATATGCGGAACAGATGTTCCCGTCTCACGAGCGACCACCTGCTTCAACGACTGTTCGTTGGCTGCCTCTTCGGGCAATATACGGAGTTGTAATTCTTGTATCATCGTTTATTACTTTTTTAGATTCAAATAAAAAATCAAACCGGCCTGCGCCCTGTACCCGCTCCAGTCCACCTTAAAATCCGACGGGAACTCTGTATGCCCGGACGAATGCTTCTGCTTCACGGCATCCCATTCATAAGCGATGTTCACGTTCAGCGCGACATGGCGGCACAGGCCGAACTTGATGCCGAAAGCCGGCTCCACAAAGAAATTCTTGCCGGAAAAACGATCTTCCTCCTCGTATCCTGCTGCGGGATCAGACTCGACAAACAAACGATTCGACTCGTGCACCCTGTTCAGCACAACGCCCGTCGAAAGCTGCACGTACGGTTCGAACGTAAAAATACTGATTTCTTCCTTAACCAAACGGAAACGGTAAAAAGCGCCGAGCTTATACCCTTTGTTGCGCAGCTCGTAGTTGCAGGAACCGGAATAATCCGTTACCCCCTTCTTGCCGGCCGTATTCATATAGTTGAAAAGAGCTCCCGCGTGATGACGCCGCCATTCGATCCCCACACGGGTGTCTTGTGTCACATAACCGGGAAACTCATCCGTAACCAGCGCATTGGTCACGGGAAGCATCTGGTTCTTCAGGATATCTTTCATATCGGACATCTGATATGAGCCGTGACCGATATTGTATTCGATTGTCAGCGACTGAGCCTGCCCCGTCCGGACAAATGCAAGCATAAGGCATATAAACAAGAAGGTTCGCTTCATTTCTTCGGATTGTTTTCAGGGTTAGACGTATTATCGGAAACATCCAAGACAGCCTTACCGAGAGAGTAAGGACGGATGGTTTCATCTTTGAAATAAATATAGACTTCGTAAGTTCCACCGGCGCCAGCATAGGTTTCGTCGACAAAAGAGCGCTGGTCGAAACGGTTGCTTCTCCGGATATAAACCACATTGTCATAGCTGTATTCAATCGTAAAATGATCAAATCCGTCACGAAGAGATTCGTCCACGTCCCAAAAGATTTCGGGATGCCCGTTTTCGTCCATCCGATACCGGAGGTTTTTGTCACTTCCCGTACGCGCATTGATCTTGAGAGGCCAACTGCGCTTTTCCACATACTGCTCGGCTCCGACCTGTCCGGCAACCGTCCCGCTATTCATCCGGGCGAAAACCTCGCACGACAACTCATAAGAGCCATTCGGAATCCGGTCCATATCCAGCATGAAATCACATCGCTTCCCTGTGCTTTCCCATTCCATCTCGCCTAAACGGACGATCATCCTTTCCACTTCGAACCCGGCCGAAATAAAAAGTTCGCAACTGGCAGCTCCGCTATTTTCGGCTACATAGGCCTTTTCATCCTGATGATAGGCAAAACCATAAAACTGCACATCCGTCAAAACCGAATCGACCTGCAGTCTCCCTAAATCCACAAAATTCTCCCCCAACCGGTACTCGCAGCTTGTAAACAGGAAGAGAACACTCACAAATAGATAAACAACACTTTTATTCATATACATATAAACTTATCCGAACAATTGCCGGAAAGCCTCCTCCACCTTGCGCACTTGCACGATCTGCATCTTGCACTTGGACGTGTCGAAGCCTTTCAGGTTATTGTGCGGGATGATAATACGCGAGAAACCCAATTTTTCCGCTTCCAGGATGCGCTGCTCGATACGGTTCACCGGGCGGATCTCGCCCGAAAGCCCCACCTCACCACACATACAGATACCCGGCTCGATCGAAATATCGAGGCTCGAAGAAAGGACCGCACTGATCACTGCCAGGTCGATCGCCGGATCGTTCACCTTCAACCCGCCGGCAATATTCAGAAAGACGTCTTTCTGAACCAGCTTGAACCCGGCACGCTTTTCGAGCACCGCGAGCAGCATGTTCATTCGCCTCAGGTCGAATCCCGTCGCACTGCGCTGGGGAGTCCCGTAAACTGCCGAACTAACCAACGCCTGCGTCTCGATCAGGAAAGGACGGATGCCTTCGATCGCCGCTGCAATGGCCACGCCGCTCAACCCCTCGTGATTCTGCGTCAACAGCAGTTCGGATGGGTTGCTGACTTCGCGAAGACCGTCCTGGCGCATCTCGTAGATACCCAATTCGGCCGTACTTCCGAAACGGTTTTTGATACCCCTGAGGATGCGGTACATATAATGCTGGTCGCCCTCGAACTGCAGGACGGTGTCGACGATATGCTCGAGCACCTTCGGCCCGGCAATGCTTCCTTCCTTGTTGATGTGCCCGATCAGGAGGACAGGCGTACCGCTCTCCTTTGCATATTTCAGGATGGCCGCGCTACACTCACGCACCTGCGAAACGCTTCCGGGGGAAGACTCGACCAGCTCGGTATAAATCGTTTGTATCGAGTCGATGATCAGAAGGTCGGGCTGTACGTTGCGAGCCTGGACAAATATCTGTTCGAGATTGGTTTCGCAGAGGATGAAGCAATCCGGGTTCTCATGTGCGATACGGTCGGCACGAAGTTTCAACTGGCGGCTGCTCTCCTCGCCTGAAACGTAAAGCGTACGGAGTCCCTTCAATCCTAAAACGGTTTGCAAGACGAGAGTAGACTTCCCGATGCCCGGTTCGCCGCCGATCAGGACCAACGATCCTTTCACCAGACCGCCACCGAGGACACGGTTCAACTCCTGATCGCCGAGGTCGATGCGCGTTTCCTCTTCGGAAGTAATGTCGCGAAGCAGTACAGGGCGCACAGGGCCTGCCCCTTCAGGGCGGATAAATCCCGCCCCGGCCCGTTTCCCGGCCGGTTCCTTTGCCACGATCTCCTCGACATACGTGTTCCATTCCCCGCAGGAAGGACATTTTCCGATCCATTTCGGAGAATCAGCCCCGCAGTTGGAGCAGACATATACGGTTTTTGCTTTTGCCATAACCTCTTTTATTTATTTCGATGCACAATGGGAGGCCCGCGAAACTCTCAAAAGAGTCATTCCGGTCCGTTGTGCGTTGACAGCGATGCGTTGTATCAGCCGAAAAGATCGAGCGTCAACTGTTTTTTCTCCGCCTCTAACTTACGCAAATGGCGTTTTCCTTGCGGCGTAATGATTTCCATCTTATCGAAGCGGGTACGGATCACGGTTTCGACCGTGTAGCTGATATTGACCACTTCACCCAGTTCGCTTATCTTCCGTTGTATCTCCAGCACGCAATCGATACACATGCCACTCTTGAAGACGATCTTTTCATCGAACATATCTTTCTTGAAGTCTTCGTCGCACATGTAGAAGTCGATTGTCTCGCCGCCTTTGTTGTAGATGCCTTTCCAGCGGTAACGGGCGTCTTTCAGCACAGGCGAGATGATTTCTATCGTCGCCTTGTTATCTTTGACCGGAGGCAACTCATCGGAACGGAGGATATAATAGTCAAACTGTTCGCGTTTAACCTCCAACGACCCCGAGCGGCTACGGTTGTTTTCGTTCAGTTCGCGCAGGGTGAACTTCGTCACCTTCGGATAGCCGCGCACAGCTTCGTAAAAATTCGATTTGCACTTGCAGACGCGAGGCGATGCGCTTAGCAGTTCCACCAATTCGCGCGTGACTGTCACGCCGGGAGATTTCTTCCTGAGATTCGTGCGCAACAAGGCAACTTCGCGCTGCATCTTTTCTTCGTCGGCCGCCGAACGGTCCTGGGCCGGCTGCCCGCCGACCAAAAGGGACGGACGTGTCCACACTTGCATAAACAAATTGAGAAGAATGGAGATCAGACGGCTGTTCTCACCAGCCACCGACCAGATTTCGCGAAACCCTTCCTGCTGGGCTAAAGACTCACAATAAATAGTCATTTTGATATCCAACATGTCTGCCAGCGTCCGGACAAGCGAGAGCACCTCCTTTTCCGAACGGTGTTTGATCATGGCATCCATGTAGTTGGATTTATCGTTGAAGTAGTATCGCAGTTCGAGTTTGTTATCAAACTTTATCATGACTTACTCTGTTTTGGGTTTTCGATCGAAGAACGGGTTTTTCGAGGATGCGCTCACGGGGATCGCCATCACGCATTTACAATCGTCCAACATCCCCAAACGTTGTGCAGCCAGTCCGGCACTGAACATCACACGTGTGTCCAGGCGCAAATCCGATGCCGTGGCACAAGCCGAACCGATCGCAATGCCCAAGTCCACCGAATTGATCGCACAAGGAACGGCTTCCGGCTTCTCCGCACAGGTCGGGAATCCGCAGTGCGCACAATTCAAGCCCTGTACCTGCTGGCGCGTACCGACAATCATGATGGCTTCGGCTTGAAGGATATTGTCGGCATCACGCAAAAAGAATTTCAAACCGGTTTCGCCCGACATGATGACAAGTTCTTCGGAAAGGTGCTTGATGTCCTCGTCCGTCACCATTGCCACTTCGATAATGTCGATACCTTTCCCCTTCGGAGCTGTCCGGGCAGCTGTCATCATCTGACGAACAGCCTGTAACACATGCTCGTGTCGTATTTCTCTTTCGTTCTGTATCATTTTAATATTGGTTTAGCACGAACAAAGATAATAAATACTCGTTTTATAGTTCAAGATTTGTCATCTTTTCTGTAACATCAAAAGGATAACCGGGATATTCGTAAATACTGAAACGGGGTTCGGTCACACCTTCGGAATAGTTCCAGATGCTGGCATACTCCCGTACCTCCTCGCCCATATCCTGCAACTGGCGCAGGTAGGCGGCGACAGACTTGTTCTCGGCGATGTAGACCTCTCCCATCCGGTCGATAATCGGGCTGTGGCGACGTCCGGCGTCATGGTCGAATTTCAGGATGCGTTTACCTTCGGACGTCAAGCCGACTGTCCGGAAGGTCATGCTTTTGCCGATGGCAGGAAGATTCAGCACACTGCGGTCTGTAGCGGCAAAAAGAAGATGGTTCTCTTTCAGGAAACCGGACAGTTTCTTTCCCAAGGGCCGTTCATAGCGGATCAGCCGGTACAGCTCCTTCTGTTTCTCTTTCGGGACAAGTCCGAAAACCTTCTCCTCCTGTTGCTCCTGCAAGGAACGGCTGTTTGGGGTAAACACGGCATAGTTTTCGTGGAAGCCCTTGACCGAGAAAGTATAATAGCACACCACCCCCATCGCATTCAACGTCTGGCGAAGTTTTGCCGTATGCCCTCGCCGGGAAGCGGCAACGGTGTAGACCAACTGGTTGGTGATGATCCAGCCGGCGGAGAGGATAGCCTCGATCGCCTTCTTTGCTTCCGGCGTGACCTCTAATGGAGACTGGAAATGTGTCTGTACGATAAACTGTGTGACACCGACACGCGAGGCCTTATCTCTGAAATCCCTCAAGAGGCCAACCAGTTCGTCCGTAATCCTAAGAGGCAGATAGGCAAGCAGACGCGAACCCAGACGAACCCGTTGCAGTTCGGCGTATTTCTCCCCATCAGGCCGGCTCTCGTTGTTTTTCCGTTTCCGGACCGCCATCTTGTAGACGGCATCGAGTATGTTGCGAAGCGTCGCGTTCTGGCTCATCAACGCGTCGCCTCCGGTGATCAGTATATCCCTGAGCTGTGCGTCATCTTCAAAATAGCGCATCAGGCGGCGTAGTTTCCGATCCCAGGCCTCCTTCGGCTTCAGGGATTCAAAATCAAAATTCAACCGTTCGCTCTGAAAATCGTACATCCGCTGGCAGGAGGCGCACAAGCCGCCGCAGGCACGTCCCATCGAATCGGGAATGAGGATCGCCACCTCCGGGTAGCGGCGGTGTATGTTGTGTCCTTCCGGCAACAACCATCCGGCGGCATTCGGCTGCCCCGCCACGACGACGTCTTCTTTTTCCCACGCCTTGATCTGCCCGTATGTCTCGACCAGTTCCTTCGAATAGAGGATATACGAACGGATGGCCTCATCGTCATACCCGCTTGTATTCGTGTTCAGCAAAGAAAGGTAGTAAGGAGTCACAAAGAACGGCATGCCTTTCTTGCGGGCACGCGCCAACAGGTCCAGCGTCTCCACCGAAAGGGAACCGCCGAGGAAATAGTTCAATTCCGTCGGGCTTTTGAAAGCCATTGCAAGATGGAAACGGCTGGTATCCCACCATTCCTGCACCTTGATGTATTTCTCGGCATAGCCCATTCCTTCCGCAAACTGAAACCGGGAAGCCGGGGCATGGCGCCGTTCGATCTTGCGTATCAGTCCGGCTATGATCCGCTCTTTGTTGGAACGGCGGATCTCCATCACCTCTTCGTCCAACCCAGTCGGCCAGCGGTTCATCTGCCGTTTGACAAGCGAGCGGTCCGGCACGATCTTCTCCGGGTTTTCCAACAATTCGAATTGCCGGAAGAGGTCGATAAAGAAGTCCGGCGAAACGACCTCCTCCAGTTTTCCGGTCAGAAATTGCCACAGGCGGGTTATCGTCCGTATCGGAATTTCTTCGCCTGTCGATAGTTCGAAGACTGTCGTATCGTCATGTTCGATCAACAGAAGAATACGCTTCGCCACGGCATTTCCCTCCTTGTTTCCGCCGGCCGTCCTGCCGATACGGGAAGAAACAAAAGAGCGCAGGGCTACTTTGAAAAGCGCTGCGCTCTCATTTTCTTCCGCCATCGTCACCAGCTGGGGAAAATCTTTTCTAAATACTTTTGTCAATTGCGAAATGTCGTACGACAGTAATCTTCTTTTTATCATAAGCAAATACTTTTAGGTGGGATCATAGCATGTTATTTTGAAAACATTCATCTACAAATGTAACCTTTTTCTACTACCACCAAAAGCACGTCACTTATAAAACATCTTAAAACTCCTTACAAATCACAGCAAAATGACAATACACGTACATATATGTTACCTTTTCATCACTTCCGCTTCATCTTCACCTCATACAGGTCGTGCCGGCGGTCTTTCAAGTTGCGGACACTTCCGTAGGTATGCAATTCGTTCAGCAAATCGAGGTCTACGTCCGACACTAAGATCATTTCCGTATTCGGGGTCGCCTCCGCCCTTTTCCCGTCTGTCGGGAAAGCAAAGTCGCACGGGGTGAAGACGCCGGACTGCGCATACTGGATATCCATGTTATGTACGCGAGGCAGGTTGCCGACGCTGCCGGCTATGACAACAAAGCATTCGTTTTCGATCGCACGTGCCTGCGCACAGACACGGACACGCGAATAGGCGTTCTGCGTATCGGTCAGGAAGGGCACAAAGAGTATCTGCATCCCCTGGTCCGCCATGATACGCGAGAGTTCCGGGAATTCGACATCGTAGCAGATCAGGACACCAATCTTGGCACAGTCCGTTTCGAAAGTCCGGACCATCTTGCCGCCGGAAAGCCCCCAGCTCTTCGCCTCATCGGGCGTGATATGCACTTTCTCGTATGTCTCATAACTTCCGTCGCGACGGCAGAGGAAACCGACGTTATACAATCCGTCGTCTTTGATCAACGGCATGCTTCCGGTGATGATATTGATGTTGTAGCTGATCGCCAGGTTGATGAAGCGGTTCAGCATCTCGTCCGTATATTTCGCCAGCTCGCGGATAGCCTCCGACTCGCTCATGTGGTTGAACTTAGCCATCAGAGGGGCATTGAAATATTCGGGGAAAAGGATAAAGTCGCTCTTATAATCGGACACGGCATCCACGAAAAACTCCACCTGCTCGAACACGTCGTCGAGGCCCTTGTAAGGTCGCATCTGCCACTGGACAAGGCCGACACGGACGGTCGTCTTGGTCGAAACGATTTCCGGGGTCGGCTGGTAATAGATATTGTCCCATTGCAGCAGGGTTGCATAATGCTTGGATTCCTCGTCGTTCGGCAAGTAGTTCGTCATCACTTTGCGAACGTGGAAATCGTTCGATATCTGGAAAGTCAGCACCGGGTCGTAAATTTCTCTTTTACGGACCTTGTCGATATATTCCTTCGGGCGCATCGTATCTGCATATTTATGATAATTCGGGATACGTCCGCCGAACATAATCGCTTTCAAATTCAGGCTTTCGCACAGTTCCTTCCGGTAATCATACATACGCCGTGCCAGGCGCAAGCCCCGGTAATCGGGATGGATAAAGACTTCGATGCCATAGAGAATATTACCTTTCGGGTTATGCGTGTTAAAGGTTTCGTTGCCGGTAACGAAGGCGTAGGTATGGTCGTTCTTCACCTTGTCGTAATCGACGATGATAGACAAGGCGCAACCCACGATCTTATCGTCCACGACCGTAACCACCTGCCCTTCCGGGAAAATAGTGATCAACTTCTTGATTTGCTCACGTGTCCAAAACACATCCGAGCCATCTGAATAAACTCTTGTAAAAGATTGAGATAATTGTTGGTAGTCCGCCATCTGTAGGGTACGGACCTCTACTTTGTTAATCTTAGGAGCGTGTTCCATTTCTCATTTCATTTTTGTAAGATCGCCGCAAAAATATAAAAAGTTTCATCCGGATAAAACAAAAAACGCCACGACAGCCCCAAAAACATGGGGTCGAAGCGAAACGAACACAAAAAAAGGCCACTGACAACCAGTGACCTTCAGCGGAGAAAGCGGGATTCGAACCCGCGAAACCCTTTAGGGGTTTACACGCTTTCCAGGCGTGCCTCTTCAACCACTCGAGCATCTCTCCTTTTCGGTTGAAAACCATGTAAATCCGGAAGCAGCCAGCCTCCATAAAACGTAAAAAGCAGCTTTTGCTGCTTTCAGCGGAGAAAGAGGGATTCGAACCCCCGGAACCTCTCGGTTCAACGGTTTTCAAGACCGCCGCAATCGACCACTCTGCCATCTCTCCTCGTCTCTAAGACGGGTGCAAAAATAGAGGGTTCATTTGAATTATGCAAGCTTTTCGTTTCATTTCTTCTCTTTTTTTCTGATTTTCATTCCTCTTTTTCTGATTTTCAAACACAAAATAGAATGTCGAATACATAAAAAAACGACCTAAATATTATGTAGTAACATGCACATGCTTCTTCTTTGAAAGAAAATTGTGCGCCATCATCGGGAAAAGTTCCAGGAGCAGGATTTCTTTTTCGTTTTCGGCCAACCGGGTCTCCATTTCTTCCACAAGGGGATTCTCCTGCATTTCATAATCGGACGGATCATAGGGAACTTCATCTCGCGATCCGGTGATCTTCAATCGAAACTCAGGATCGACCGGGACCGGTGTCTTTCCATACTCGCCTTTTACCAGGGCGATGAACTGGTTGGAGGGATTGCTGTACATCGGACGTCCCTTCAGCTGATCCAACGCGCACGAGACTGCCTGAGCCCCGATGATCTGGCTCGTCGGCGTAACCAAAGGCGGCAATCCGGCATCCATACGTACCCGTGGGATCAACGACATCGCTTTTTCCAGCAAGTCCGACTGCCCCAACTGTTTCAACTGGGCAACCATATTCGTGTACATGCCTCCCGGTATCTGGGCCTTCTTCACCAGTTCGTCGGGTTCGGGAAAATCAAAATATTCTTCTATGGCACGGCAGAAGAGCAGCAAATCGTCCTCTTTATCTTTCCGGGCGGCGTCTATGGCATCGTTGAAGAAACGGTCGATCTCGTTCGGTATCCTGTCCGTCAGCGGATTAAACGGCTTAGGCAGTTGTTTTGCCATATCGAAAGCCGACAACTCTTTGCGGATATCCAGCAAATGGGCATTGATTCTCGCGATTGCTTCCATATTGATATCCAGCTCGATTCCCATCTTTTTGCAGAACACGTACACCAGTTCGACTGCCGGAGCGGCTGTTCCACCGGCGAAATACCAGATGTTGGTATCGACAATATCCACCCCGTTGACGATAGCGGCCAAGACCGAGGCCAGGCCATATCCGGGCGTACAATGGGTATGAAAATCCACCGGAACTTTGAGATGTTTTTTGAACAGACGCACCATTTCGGCGCTTCTTCCCGGTGGGATCAGGCCGCTCATGTCTTTAATCGTGATCATGTCGGCTCCCAATGCCACCATTTGAAGCGCCTTATTCAGAAAATATTCGTTTGTGAAAACAGGCTTATGCAACGGATGTCCGTGTAAAGCTGCGACAATTCTCTCAACGGCCGAATGGTACGGATCGATCGTGTAGCAGACGGCACAATCGGCCATCCCGCCGAAACGTTTCACATATCTGACCGTCGATTTTATATTCTCCACATCGTTCAACGCATCGAATATGCGCATGATATCCAATCCCGATTCTATGGAGTTGCGACAGAATCCTTTAATGAGTTTATCCGGATAAGGATTGTAACCAAACAGGTTACGTCCGCGTGAAAGGGCCGCCAACTTGGATGCGTCTCCTACGGCAACTTTTATTTTCTCCAATCGCTCCCACGGGTCTTCTTCCAGATATCGCATGATGGAATCGGGCACGGCGCCACCCCATATTTCCATCGCATAAAAACCGGCTTCTTTGTAAAAAGGAAGCACTCTGTCTATCTGTTTTTGTGACATTCGCGTTGCAAAAGCAGATTGCTGACCATCCCGGAGAGTCAGATCCCGAATCAAAAGTTTTCGTATCATACCTAATAAATTGTTTAGACCGTTTCAGACTTAATCTGTTTTTATAACCAAAAACGAAACGACTTTGATTGAAATTAGCGGGTTAAGAATAGCAAATGTTTATAAAAACGAACTTTTCCGCTTATCTTTTTGGCTTTCCATACTTTATTGGAATATAAAATAAAAACTATCTTTGGGGATTCATAACAACAAATTCAACAGACACATGACAATCTCCGGTACATCCGACACATTCCGAAAAGCAGAAACGACAGACATCGAACGGATCTGGCAAATTATCGGGCAGGCAAAAGCCCAAATGCAACGTCTTGGAAGCCAGCAATGGGACGAGAACTATCCGGCCATCGAGCATATCCGTCAAGACATACAGGACGGAAACGGATATGTCGTTTGCCGGGAAGGCCGGGTTGTTGCCTACGGAGTCATTTCGTTCGACGGCGAACCGGTCTATAAAGGCATAGAGGGCAGATGGTCGAACGACCTGCCATACGTCATCGTCCATCGCCTGGCTGTTGCCGACGAGATGAAACGGCAAGGCATGGCAAAGCGGTTTATGCTGCAAGCCGAGGAGGTGAGCCGCAGGAAAGGCGTCTACAATTTCCGCGTGGACACGAAATACGACAATGCTTACATGCTTCACCTGATCGACACGTTGGGTTTCCGGTATTGCGGTGAAGTGTATTACCGGAACAACAGCGCAAGGAAAGCTTTCGAAAAGACGATCCGTCCTCACTCCCTCCCGATAGGCATTTCCGGCTATACGATCCGGGAAGCGACTTTCGAGGATGCAGCCCCTATCTTCGAGGCGATCGACAAGAACCGGGAAGACTTGCGCATCTGGCTGCCTTTTGTCGACAGGCTCAAGAGCGTTGCGGACGAACAGGAATTCCTGCAATCCGTGTTGGCCGTCCCTTACGGGCAACGCGATCCTGTTTACATTCTGGAACAAGGGGAAACAATTTGCGGGCTGGCCGGTTTCCATTTCTCCGATGCTCCCAACCATCGTACGGAAATAGGCTACTGGCTGCTTCCCGCCTACCGCGGAAAAGGAATCATCACGCACGCCGTCCGTCACCTTTGCCAATGGGCTGTCCGCGAACGCAACATAAACCGTATCCAAATCCGGTGTGCCACCGGCAACTTACCGAGCAACGCCATCCCGAAACGTTTGGGCTTCACGCTGGAAGGGACCGAGCGGGATGGAGAATTGCTGGTATCAAACGAATATGTAAATATTAATGTATATAGTATATTAAAAAAAGAAGTCGACTCATGGAACAAGAAATCCAATTAAACGGCCACAACAAAGCCGAATATCCTCCGATGCATACGGCGGAACATATTTTGAACCAGACGATGGTCCGCATGTTCGGTTGCCCTCGTTCAAAGAATGCGCATATAGAAAGGAAAAAGAGCAAATGCGACTACGAGCTGCCGGAAGAACCGACAGCCGAGATGATGGCAGAGGTGGAACGCCGGATCAATGAGGTGATCGACCGGCATCTGCCCGTTACAATCGAATTTGTGCCGAAAGCGGAAGCCGGGGCAATCGTCGATCTCAGCAAATTGCCGGAAGACGCAAGCGAGACGCTGCGCATTGTCCGTATCGGGGATTATGACGCCTGCGCGTGTATCGGAGCACATGTCGAGAACACGTCTGAAATCGGACATTTCAAAATGCTGACATACGATTATGCCGACGGCCGGTTGCGCCTGCGTTTCAAACTAACGGAATAATTTATAAAACCAGACAACACCGAAAACCAACAACTTGGGAGGGGATATGCCATCTGCGTTTTGCAAAAAAAATACAATATCCCCTCCTGAAGCAAGAATATCACATAAACACATAGCCCACAGCCATATACCCCAAAAGCCTGTTTCTTAAAAAATATTACCCTATAGGGAAATTTGAATTATATAGGGTACAAAATCGAATTTGATGCAGTAGTAGTTTCGATTCGAACCAATGGCTTTTTTGGGAATAAGACAATAAGGGAAACGACCGGATGGACAAAACCGATCCCGACAAAGCGCAAAACGAACGAATTCCACTTTTCAAGCATTTCCATGCAAAGACGGCAAAGCAAGGCCGTTTTTTATTTATGCCAACAATTTATAGAATTTGAAACAACGAAATAGAATATTTTTGTGTAAGTTTGCGTCCGCTAAGCGTGATATTTTAATACAGAACTTAAATATAAGAGTTATGCAATCAATTGACAATTTCAATTTTGCCGGCAAAAAGGCATTTGTAAGAGTTGACTTCAACGTTCCTCTGGACGAAAACTTCAACATCACAGACGACACTCGTATCCGTGCCGCCCTTCCTACTCTGAAAAAGATTTTGGCAGACGGTGGTAGTGTAATCATCGGCTCTCACCTGGGACGTCCGAAAGGCGTTACTGACAAATATTCACTGAAACACATCCTGAAACACGTTTCCGAACTGCTGGGTGTCGATGTTCAGTTTGCTAACGACTGTATCGGCGAAGAAGCCGGCGCTAAAGCTGCCGCTCTGCAACCGGGCGAAGCATTGTTGCTTGAAAACCTTCGTTTCTATGCTGAAGAAGAAGGCAAACCGAGAGGTTTGGCAGAAGATGCGACAGACGAAGAAAAGAAAGCAGCCAAGAAAGCCGTTAAAGAAAGCCAGAAAGAATTTACAAAGAGATTGGCCTCTTATGCCGATTGCTATGTAAACGACGCATTCGGTACGGCTCACCGTGCTCACGCTTCTACGGCATTGATCGCCGATTACTTCGACGCTGACCACAAAATGTTCGGCTACCTGATGGAAAAAGAAGTAAAAGCGGTTGAAAAAGTAATGAACGACATCACTCGTCCGTTTACTGCAATCATGGGTGGTTCCAAGGTTTCTTCCAAGATCGAAATCATCGAAAACCTGTTGAACAAGGTAGACAACCTGATCATCACCGGCGGTATGACTTACACCTTCACGAAGGCTATGGGCGGCAAGATCGGCAAATCAATCTGCGAAGATGACAAGCTGGATCTGGCTATCGACCTGATGAAGAAAGCAAAAGAAAAAGGCGTAAACCTGGTATTGGCTGTCGACGCCAAGATTGCCGACGATTTCAGCAACGACGCCAAGACTGCTTATGCCGACGTAAACGAAATTCCTGACGGATGGGAAGGCCTTGACATCGGTCCGAAGACTATCGCTCTTTATGCCGAAGTTATCAAGAACTCCAAGACTATCCTGTGGAACGGTCCTACAGGCGTATTCGAATTCGAAAACTTCACAGACGGTTCCCGCGCAGTCGGCGAAGCAATCGTTGAAGCAACCAAGAACGGCGCTTTCTCTTTAGTAGGCGGCGGAGACTCTGTAGCATGTGTTAACAAGTTCGGTCTGGCAAGCGGCGTTTCTTACGTTTCTACAGGCGGTGGCGCTCTGCTGGAAGCCATCGAAGGCAAAGTTCTTCCGGGTATCGCAGCTATCAAAGGCGAAGCATACAAATAAGAATAATCCTTATCCATTAAATAGAAGGCCGCTCCTTTCGGGGAGTGGCTTTTTTTGTTCCATACAATTTTATGCTTACCTGTACGTTCTAAGAAAGAACAAACATCCGGAAATATCTTAATCAGATAAGCGGAACAAATTACCTATTTTATGAAAACATTATTTTTCGTGTTATGCCTCTTCCTTTCTGTAGAAGGAGCTCTGAGCCAAGAAACCGGCAAATTGTATGCAACTCTTTCCGAGCTGCTAAACGAAACAAGCAGCAGTACATTGAACGTTATTAAGGAAAAACGGAACAAAAACCAACTGTTTATGTCCGGAGGAGGAGACTTCAAAATATATAATGGGGACAAAGAGCTCGATAAGGAGATCAAGAAAAAGACCTTTGCCATCGAGATTGATGACACGCTGTACATCAATTGCATCGGATTAAAATTCAAAAAGCGTCCAATCGGAGCCTGGTTTGCACCAGGTCTTATTTGTAAAGGGAAAGTTTATTTCACAGCAATTCCCACAGGCTCAAATGCAGCTATAGCATTCGGGGTCGTTGGAGCAGCAGTACAATCAGCTAATGCTGCTTCATCACGTGTTTTCTACGAAGTAGACGATTCCGAAAAAAAGTTGAAATTAGACAGAGTGGATTCGAAAAAAATGGAAGAATTATTACAAAGATATCCGGAATTGCTGGAACGATACCAAAAAGAAGCATTCAAGGAACATATAGAAATTGTCGGTAAATATTTGCAAGCGATCAAGCAGCAGGAATAATAAGTACAAATATTTTTGTACCTTTGCGCGTTATATTTAGAATCAAAAGAAAAAACATATAGAATTATAAGGAAATGGCAAAAGAGCTGAAAGAACTGACTCCGAGAAGTGTGAACTACTCGCAGTGGTACCAGGATCTGGTGATCAAAGCGGATCTGGCAGAGAATTCTGCAGTACGCGGCTGTATGGTGATCAAGCCCTACGGATATGCAATTTGGGAAAAAATGCAACGTATCCTCGACGATATGTTCAAGGAAACAGGTCACGTAAACGCTTACTTCCCCTTGCTGATCCCGAAATCATTCCTGAGCAAGGAAGCCGAACATGTGGAAGGCTTCGCCAAAGAATGTGCCGTTGTAACGCACTATCGTTTGAAAACAAACCACGACGGCACAGGTGTCGTGGTCGATCCGGCCGCCAAGCTGGAAGAAGAGCTGATTATCCGTCCGACTTCCGAGACAATTATCTGGAACACCTATCGCAACTGGATACAGTCTTACCGCGACCTGCCTATTCTTTGCAACCAATGGGCAAACGTGATGCGTTGGGAAATGCGTACGCGCCTCTTCCTCCGTACCGCAGAATTTCTGTGGCAGGAAGGACACACCGCCCACGCGACACGCGAAGAAGCCGAAATCGAAGCAAAGAAGATGCAGGGAGTATATGCTGATTTTGCCGAGAACTATATGGCGATGCCGGTCATCAAAGGTGTCAAGTCTGCAAGCGAACGTTTCGCCGGCGCATTGGACACCTACACGATCGAAGCGATGATGCAGGACGGAAAAGCACTGCAAGCCGGGACCTCCCACTTCTTGGGACAGAACTTCGGCAAGGCATTCGACGTCACCTTCATCGACAAGAACGGAAAGAGCGACTACGCCTGGGCCACTTCCTGGGGAGTTTCAACCCGCCTGATCGGCGCCCTGATCATGTCCCACTCCGACGATAACGGACTGGTATTGCCTCCCCACCTCGCTCCTATCCAGGTGGTAATCATCCCGATCTACCGCAGTGCAGAGCAACTGGCGCAGATCAGCGAGAAGGTAAACGGCATCGTTACCAAACTGAAAGCGCTGGGCATCTCCGTCAAATTTGACGACGCCGACAACAAGAAACCGGGATGGAAATTCGCCGAATACGAACTGAAAGGCGTTCCTGTCCGTCTGGCAATGGGCGGGCGCGACCTGGAGAACAACACGATCGAAGTGATGCGTCGCGACACACTGGAAAAAGAAACCGTGACTTGCGACAACATCGAAACATACGTTCAGAACCTGCTGGAAGAAATCCAGAAGAACATCTTCCAGAAAGCACTCGACCACCGTACGGAAAGAACGATCACGGTCGACACCTACGAAGAGTTTAAGGAAAAGATCGAAGAAGGCTACTTCATCATGGCTCACTGGGACGGAACGCCCGAAACGGAAGAACTGGTGAAGAACGAAACGAAAGCCACGATCCGTTGCATTCCTTTGGCCGGCGACAAAACTCCGGGCAAATGCATGGTGACCGGCAAACCTTCCGCACAACGCGTATTGTTTGCACGAGCTTACTAAGCCGCCCGAACCCGCACACATACGAAAGAAACAAAAATTCCATCGGCCTGAAACTCTTGTTCCACGTCGATGGAATTTTTGTTTCATGCCGATGGAATTTTTGTTTCCCGCCTATCATTTTTTTATTTATCTTTGGCAAACGAACGAATCGAAAGACTTGTTATGGATTTAATTCTACCAACCAATCAAAATACTTCAGCACCCGTAACCCTCGACACGAAAGTGCTGGTCGTAATCGGGGCTAACGGAGCCGGCAAAAGCTCCTTCGGCAGAGACCTGCACCAACGCTATGCCGGACAAAGCGCATGGATATCCGGAATGCACTCCCTCTTCCTCAGCAGCGATGACAACAAGGCTCCGGCGGACGGCAACGAGCTGGCACGGCTCCAGTCCATGATTGCGGAACGGCTTTTCATGCCGCGCATGTCAGAATACGAAAAACTGATCCTGCACCTGCAAACGGAAGAATTCGAAGCCGCCGTCCAATATAAGGAAGAGAGCAAACAGACACACGGCCTATTGCCGCCTGTCACCAAGATAGACCGCATCCAGACGATCTGGGAAAAGATGTTCCCGCACAACCGCCTGGTACGCAAATCGGGCTTTATCGAACTGGCTTCCACCTGTATCAATGGAGATTCTTATACGGCCGGCCGGATGAGCGACGGCGAAAAACTGGTATTCTACCTGATCGGAGCCGTGCTTTGTGCTCAGGAAAATGCATTGCTAATCATCGAAGAGCCGGAAGTCCTGCTGCACGACTCCATCAAAAATGCTTTATGGGACGAGATAGAAGCCATGCGCCCGGATTGCACGTATGTGTATCTGACGCACGACATCGACTTTGCCGCCTCACGCGATAACAGCAAGCGCCTCTGGATACGCTCTTACAACGGGGACGACCGGATATGGGACTACGAACTGATCGAAAACAACGACAGTTTCCCGGAAGAGGTCTATATGGAAATCCTGGGCAGCCGCAAACCGATCCTCTTTATCGAAGGGACCGACTCCAACAGCATAGACAGCCGCCTCTATCCGCTTATCTTCCCGGACTATAAGGTAAAACCGATGGGTGGTTGCCAGAAAGTCATCGAGACGACAAAGGCTTTCGCCCAGTTGAAAGATTTCCATACGCTGGATTCCAAAGGGATCGTCGACCGCGACCGCCGCACGGATGGGGAAATAGCTTACCTGCGCGAACAACACATCTACGTCCCTGATGTGGCCGAAGTGGAAAACTTGCTGATGCTGGAGCCGGTTATCAAGACCGTCGCCGCCCGCCTGATGAAAGACCCCGAACAGGTCTTCAACCAAGTCAAAGAAAACGTGATCAGACTTTTCCTGAAAGATCTCGAAAGCCAGGTTTTGCTTCATGCCCGCCACCGCGTACAGAAAAAACTGGAAACGGCTCTGAACCGGAAAATGAGCACGGTAGACGAACTGAGCGAACACGTGGAAAGCATCCGCGAAACCGTGCATGTGGACGAAATATATACGGGAATCAAAGACAAATTCATCCAGTTTGCCGAAACAGGCGACTACAAAAACATTCTTCGTGTCTACAACCAGAAAGGGATGCTGCCCCAATCGCAACTATGCAAATACTGCGGCATCAGCAATAAAGAGAGCTATCTAAACCTCATCCTCTCTATTTTGAAAGAAAACAGAGAAGATGCCGAGATCATCCGGACTTCCATCAAAGAATGTTTAGGAACATAAAAAAGTTTCCTGAAATGAAGAAAAAGTCCGTAAAAAGTCGTTCTTTTGCACTCTAAATTAAAATAAATATAATGAGGGGTGAAAGCTCCTTACCTATTTAAACTATGCGTACACCTACTCTTCAATATCTTTATCTGCAAAAGCCGGTAACGATGGTTATTGTCATTTGCATAATATCGGTCCTTCCCTGGATCGGGATGGGAGATTTTTCAACCAAAGGAGAACCTCGCGAAGCAGCGGTTGCCGTCTCCATGCTCGAAACCGGCAATTGGGTTTTACCACAGGTCTATGCGGACGAATTTGCATACAAGCCGCCGTTGGCACATTGGCTGATGGCTGCCGCCTCTTTGCCGCAGGGCTATGTCTCCGAGTTCACTTCGCGGTTACCGTCTGCACTGGCCTTTATCATGCTGATCGGGTTCACGCTGGTTTTCTTCGGCAAACGTTTGCGCTTCCAACAGGCATTCATAGCCACGCTATTGCTCATCACCTGTATAGAGATTCACCGGGCAGCCATGACCACACGTGTGGATATGCTGCTGACAACCTTTATCGTGATCGGGCTTTATCAGCTATACCGATGGGAAGACAAACTGGAGCTGAAAGGAGTGCCGATCGCCATTCCGGCCTTATTGGGATGTGCCGTACTGACGAAAGGGCCTGTGGGTGTCGTCCTGCCGCTGTTTGTCTTCGGCGTCTATTTGCTGATGCTTCGTAAATACTCTTATTTGGTGATATTCAAAGCGCTTCTTTACGCCGGCATTTCGTCTATGTTTCTGCCCCTATTGTGGTATGTCGCTGCCTGGAAACAGGGAGGCGATGCATTCCTGAATGTGGTGCTGGCAGAGAATTTCGGACGTTTCTTCCACCTCAGCACGCCTGAAATCCACTACAATTTAGGGCATGAAAACGGAGTCTGGTACAACTTCATGACATTGGCTGCGGGATTTGTCCCCTGGACGATCTTCTTCTTTTTCTCTTTATTCGGACTGAAACTGCACAAACCGGAAAAGCCGCTGAAAGAGACATTGGCCGGCATCTGGAATAGTATCCGGTCGATGGAAAAAGAGAAACTGTTCAGCCTGGTAGCATTGGTTTGCATCATTTTCTTCTATTCGATACCTTCCAGCAAACGAAGCGTATATCTGATGCCGGCTTATCCGTTCATTGCTATTTTTCTGGCTCAATATACCTTATATATCACAGAATACCGGACGAAGGTAACCCGCGTGTTCGCTGCTTTCATGGCTTCCGTCACGGCCGTCGTCGTGATAGCCGTCGGCCTGACGATGGCCGGAGCTATCGATCCTGCCAGGATTGCAAGCCAGTACACAAGCCGCCAATCGACATTGGAAATGGTCGGGTTGGTTTCGAATATGTTCGCTCATCCCTGCGGGCTGACAATCTGTATCCTGACAGTCCTTTTGGCGATTCTGGCGACTGTCTACTATCAGATGTTCAAGAAGATCAACATCAAGATCCTGTATGCGACGATAGCATTGTCCTTTGCCATTAACTTGCTGATCGACGGTGTTGTCATGCGCGGTATACGCCAGGGAAGTTCCGCCCGTCCGTTTGCCGAACAGGTTCAGAAAGAATATCAGTTGGACGAAATGAATATGTATGTGATGAACGACCTGAAGACATACACCAATCTTTATGGGCTGAACTTCTATTTAGGTAACAAATTCCATAACTTCGGACAGGAGCAGCCGGTGAGTGGTTTTATGTTCTGCACGGTGAAAGACTTGGATACGATCCAAAAAAATTATGGAGATAAGTACACCTTCAGTCTACTTACCTCCACAAAGAATGTTATAGCCGACGTACGTCAAAGGATCGTACTGTGCAGCTTCTCACAAAACGAATAATCAATATTTAAAGACTTTGCCGCCGGCAAGCACTTCTTGCCTTGTTTCATCGAATGTGGCTTTCTCGCCTGTCCGAAGAGAAGCCGTGCACATGATGTTGGCAATGGAATGGTTGTAGCCGGCCTCTACCGGAGCGTTCGGTTGACGACGGCTCTTCACGCATTCCATCCAGTTACGCATATGCAGGTTTGTCATCGGATCGGCTCCTGTATTGGAACCGGTTTCCGCCTTGATAGAAGGCAATTCGAATTCTTCCAACAGATTCGGCTGCATTCCCATTTCATCCGCGAAACGTTTGGTCAGACCGCCTTCCGATGTCACTTTATTCGTATCCAGATTCAACGTCCCGCCATTGGAGAAGTACAATTCTTTTGTCCCGCCGGCCGAGTTATGCATACGGGAAGAATAGACAACCTGGAAATTCTGCGTACCGTCGGGCGTACCGTAATCGAACACTGCCGTCATCGTATCGTAGCTGCGGCGTCCGTCATTCCATTGGTAAATGCCACCGTTGGCAGCAACGCTGCGCGGGTGGTTGCAGCCGGTAAACCAATGTACCGTATCGATCTGATGCGACATCCACTGGCCGGGAATACCGGAAGAATACGGCCAGAACAGGCGATATTCCAAATATTTGCGCGGATCCCACTCTTCGTACGGACGGTTCAGCAGGAAGCGCTTCCAGTCCGTATCCTTCTCGAAACATTGTGCAACCAAAGCCGGACGACGCCAGCGTCCGGGTTGGTTGACGTTCCAGCACATCTCCACCATCGTGATCTTGCCGAACTTTCCGGAACGGATAAAGTCGTTGGCGGCATGGTAGTTCGGAGCCGAACGGCGTTGGGAACCAATCTGCACGATCTTTCCACTTTCCAACACGGCTTTACGGGCGGCACGGGCATCCTCCATCGTTTCAGCAAAAGGTTTTTCGACATAGGCATCGCATCCGGCTTTGACAGCTTCGATACAATGCAGAGCGTGCTGGAAATCGGCAGTGGCAACGATCACCGCATCGCACATCTTGGCGTCATACAGCTCTTCGTTGTTACGGAATGCTTTCACCTTCTTTCCATATTTCTCCTGAAAGAAAGCAACGCCTTCTTCTCTGCGTCGTTTCCAAATGTCGGAAATAGCGACAATTTCAAATCCCAACTCATCGGCACAAGCCATAAAAGCCGGAATCAGAGAATGGCGGGCACGATCTGAAAAACCGACAATGCCCACACGGATCTTCTTGTTCGCCCCCATTATGCCGGCATAACTTTCAGAACTGAAGCCTAATCCGCCAATCGTCAGACCGGCGGCGCCCAAGGCACTGTGTTTGAGGAAATCTCTACGTGTTGTCATGGTTCCTTTTTTTGTTAGTTAACTACTTGAGTTCTCTGATTTTGATATTCCGGAAAGAAACTTCGTCCCAGTGATCCTGCAAAAGGATATGACCTTTTTCTGCTGTACCGAACGGTCCGAATTCAGCATATTCATTCTTCGCGAATTTGCTGCCTTTCACCAATTCCAGGAAGGCATCCGAAGCCCAATCATATTCAACGGTCTTAAAGCCGTTCATCCAATGTTCGACGTGTTTGTTGGGGAATACTTTGATAACACCCTTGTTCCACTGCCCGACGCCATTGAAACGTTTGTTTTTCGCAGGAATAATATCATACAGGCTGGAAACCGTACGGCTGCCGGGATAAGTCGTGTACAATTTAGCATCCGGATGCTTGCTGTCGTCCAATACCTGATATTCCGGACCGATCACAAAACCTTTACGCTTTTCGCTTTCCTGGATCAAATACTTCACACCGCTGTTTGCACCTTCCGTCAATTTGAATTCGAAGCTCAATTCAAATGCGCCAAACTCATCGACCGTCAGGATATCACCTCCTCTTTTGCCTTCCGGACCGCCATTCTTCATAACAGTCAGTTCGCCATTTTCAATCTTCCAACCGTTTTCGGGAAATGCTTCCTGTCCGGCTCCACGCCAGCCGTTAGAGGTCTTGCCATCGAATAGCAGTTTCCATCCGGCAGCCTTTTCTGTTTCTGTCAGCGTATTCGGAATGCAGTTCACTTCCGGAGCCAACTGCCCTTGCATACGTTCGGCTTCCAGGTTTTCTGTCTTGATACGGATGTTGCGCCACCAGATTTCCTTGCCTTCTTTAGACTGGTCTTTGCCAATTCCATGAACCTGGAAAGCGATAAAGCCTTCCGGTGTCATATCGTCTACCAAGTTGGCAGTATTCACACCGTTCAACCAGATACGGATGCTGCTGCCGATGGCTTCAATACGATACTTGTTCCAATCATCTCTTTTGTAAGCGGCACGGCCTGCTTCATTATCCGTCAGAGGAACCAGCCAGCCACGACGGGCTTCGTCATAAACGCCTCCGCTCCAGGCACGGTCGGACGGGTCAATTTCACACTGGTAGCCATGTACACGCCCATCCTTATAATCCGGCCGGCTTTCGCTACGGAATTGTACTCCGGAATTCAAGCTCGGATCACACTTTACTTCAAATTCAAGGATGAAGTCACCATAAACCTGCTCGGTTGCCATAAAACTATTCGGCTGCCCGGAAACGGATTTACCGACCATACAACCGTCTTCCACACGGTAAGGAGCTTCTCCGTTCAACTGCTTGAAGCCGGTAAAATCCTTACCATTAAACAACTTCTGCCATCCGTCGTTTGGTTGGCAGGCACCACACAGCAAAGTCAGAGACAAAGCCGCTAATTTTAAATACGCTTTCATTTGTTTTTGATACTATAATTAGTTAGACAATCAAATTTCCTCCGTTAACAAAATGTGTACGTGCACAAAGATATATGTTTTTATACTTTCACAGCATTAAATCTCAAAAAAATCAATAAAATTCATGGAAAGAACGGTCTTTTTGCCAAAGCAATGACAATTATAAAAAAATACATCGTTAGGATTATACCCCGATTAGAAGTATCTTTGTGTGCAAATTATTATAAATGAATTTATTGTTATGGAACAACAGTTAATGAAGACTGCTTTTTTTGATTTCGACGGTGTGGTTGTAGATACTGAACCTATTTACGATATTTACTGGAATGAAGCCGGGGAACGCTATCAGACGGGAATCCCCAATTTCGCATCATGCATCAAAGGCACGACATTACCCTATATCTTAGATAAGTATTTTTCCGATCGGTCTGAAGAATTTAAAGAAATGGTAACCCGCGAATCAATGGAGTTCGAACAAGAAATGCTTTTTCCACCGGTTCCGGGTGCAATGGAGTTTATCCATCTTCTGAAAAGCAAAGGAGTAAAAGTCGGTCTGGTCACCAGCTCCGACGATGCCAAGCTAAAACGGGCTTTCCGCCTTCTGAAACTCGACAATCTGTTCGACACGGTCGTGAGCGCCGACCGGATCACGAAAGGCAAACCGGACCCGATGTGTTATTTGCTTGCTGCTTCCGACCTGCATGTATCACCTGCCGATTGTTTGGTATTTGAAGATTCTTTTGCCGGAATACAGGCCGGAACAAATGCGGGTATGCGGGTTATCGGACTTAGCACGACCAATTCCGAAGAGTCTTTAAAGGACAGAGTCTACCAAGTCATACCCGATTTCAAAAACATCACGTTCGAAGAATACCTGAAATGGTAGAACGGGGAGAGAAAACATATTGGCCGTTTAGAAAATAAAAAAGGGGATGCGTCGAAACATCCCCTTTCTTCATATATACAAAAACTCGCTTTTCTTAGAAATTATATCCGACACGGACAGCCAATGCTGCGGCATCCAAATCCTTTATGATATTATATTTGGCTTCCACTCCGACTGAAACACGGTCTGTCGCATACACTTCGCCTCCCAAACCGATATTGGCACCGAAACGGGTTTCGTTAGCACTGGTATGATGACCTAAGTCTGCTTTCCAAAACGAAAGACTTAAACCGGCCAAAGGATAAAAACCGAACATCTCGCTCAATTTAAACACATAATGAGCATTCATATCAATCGCCCATGCACTCAGGCCGTCATCCTTTACCAAATAAGTAAGAGATGGAGTCAGACGAAATGCATCTGTTACACAATAACGATAATCAAGGCCGATAGTGGCATTGCCGATATCATTAAAATTGTAACCTAAACTGAAACCCAATGAGGATTGCCCTTGCTGCGTCTGCGCGTACGCACCTATACTGAACAGCGTCAGCATCAACATAACAATTAATTTTTTCATACTTTTCCTATTTAGTACAACAATATCTGCCGCCAAATATAGTATTTTTTCCTATAAAGACAATTATTTCACTTTTAATTTATCTCCTGCGCTCTTTACTATACTGCGGTAATAGTCCTCATCGTAGCCGGGAAAATCAGGATATTCGGATAATCCGTAACCGTTCTGTTTGAATTGTCCGTTTTCCTCTTTCTTCACATTACCGTCTATATATTTGACCAATAGATACTCTCCCAATTCCTTCCAACGGGCCGTAGCCTGATCGGCAGTCGTCGTACTGAACCAGGTCAGAAATTTGACTGCTTCCGCCGGATTCTTGGCATACAATTCCATGGCAGCCTTGTCGATAGCCGGAACAGTCCGTTGATAACCATTCTCCAATTCCTGCTGAACAGGACGGATATCCTGAATCATATAGCTATATTTGCCATACGCCATATTAGCCACCCAGTTGTGAATCCAAAAAGCAGATGTCCAGGAAAAATTCATCATATCGCCATTTCCGACACGATAACATTCGGGCGAAGCCGTCACCGAACAATAGATCGGCGTGAAAACAGCCATATCCGCATCATCCACCCCGAACCAAAGGATTCCGCCGATCGCATCCGGCAACCAGTCACGCATCTGCGGAACAATCACAAAACCGGTCTGCTGCGTGGCGATCGCACGTTCGTTCGTATATTCCTGGCCGTCCACTTTGAAAGTCATCGGACGCCAACGATACGGAACCTTATACGGACCAGCACCGGCATCTTTTGTCATATCCAGATCCGTCCCTTCAAAATGGTCGCGCATACCGTTCTGCACATCCTGAACGGACAACAAACGGTCTGGCTTGATATACAAAGGCATCGGTTTCTTCGTCACATCACCCTTGATCAAGTCCGTATATCGGTCCATCGACTTATCATATTTGCGGAAAAAAGACCACACCCGAGCTTCACAACCACGCAGAGAACCGAAATCATACGGACAATAGGCTTTCTGAAAACTGAAATCCTTATCCTTGCCGCTGAAATATCCCTTTTCACGGGCAAAAGAGACAACATCCGGCGAATAGATGCAGTTTTCCTTATCATCAAACGGGATCTGCTGAATACGGGATTGGTTGGCATGAGCCGAGATGCAATCGTCCGGAATGCGGATAGCGACCCAGACAGCACCTTTGTTTCCCGGACCTTTACCGATCATTTCCATCACCCAGGCTTCGTTCTTATCGGCAATAGAGAATGTCTCTCCACTGCTATAGTAGCCATAATCCTTAACCAGACCGGTCATAACCCGGATAGCCTCCCGTGCCGTCTTAGAACGTTGCAAAGCGACATAAATCAGACTGCCGTAATCCATGATTCCGGTTGTGTCGACCAGTTCGGGACGGCCACCGAAAGTACTTTCCGTAATCGCGACCTGATGTTCATTCATATTACCGACAACCGAATAGGTCTGTTCAACCTGCGGAATCTGCCCCAACGGTTTATGGGTATCCCACTCGATGATATCCAGCATCGCCCCTTTCGGCCAGGTCGCTGCCGGCCAACGATACAGTTCGCCATACAACGTATGCGAATCTGCCGCATAACTGATCATTACAGAGCCGTCAACCGAGGCTTTCTTTCCCACCAGCAGCCCTGTACAAGCAAGAGCTTCCGCTGCGGGAAGCATAACGGCACAGGCAGCCATTAAAATCCATGTTTTTCTCATATAAATAAAGTTTATGCAAATAATAACATATATACGCCGGCACCGCTGCAATAGCCGACCAGTGCCAGAATTGAAAATCGTTTGGTATAATACATGAAATCGATCTTTTCCAGTCCCATTACCGTCACACCGGTTGCAGAACCGATAATCAGGATGCTACCGCCGGTCACGGCACAGTAGGCAAGGAATGTCCAAAAACCTCCGTCCGACACGAAGAACTGTGCATAAGGAGCCAGATTGGCCGCATCCGGTACGATCGGATACATCCCCATTGTTGCCGCCACCAAAGCCACATTGTCCACACAGGAAGAGAAAACGCCGATCACGAAACTGATCAGATAAGGTTCGTGCACATGCTTATCCAGGAAAGCGGACATCAACCCCAACTGACCGGATGTTTCCAAAGCCCCGACCGCCATCAGAACACCCAGGAAGAAAAAGATCGTCGCCAAGTCGATGTTCGGAAGCAACTGGGAGATACGCAACTTGTTGGATTCGTGCACATGCAGCCTACTGTACATAATATCCGTATAGAACCACAGAATCACCAACCCCAGCAAGACGCCCAGGAAAGGCGGGAGGTTTGTCAACATCTGAAAGACCGGAACCAAAGCCAATGAAAGGACACCGATCACAAAGATCACCCGGCGTGCATGATTCGGGATCTCCGGTATATATTCGTCCGTCATTTCCTCTTCGCTCATCACACGTAAAGTCGCATTTTTCTTAAACAGCCAGAAATTAGCAATCGTCAGAGGTACAAGCAAGTTGACCAATGCCGGAAGGAACACATGCGAAATCTGGTGCATCGCCGTGACATTCTTACCCACCCACAGCAAAATGGTTGTCACATCACCGATCGGCGACCACGAGCCACCTGCGTTTGCTGCGATAATCACCATACAGGCATACTTCAAACGATCCGTCCGGTCCGGAACCAATTTCCGCAACACAGCCATAATCACGATAGCAGCAGCCAGATTATCCAATAAAGCAGAGAAGAAAAAAGTAGCAAAACTTATATACCACAATAACTTTCTTTTATTGGAAGTGCGGATATATCCGGTCACAGCCCTGAAACCGCCATGCTTATCCACGATATCGACAATCAGCATGGAACACATGACAAAGAAAAGCGTTTCAGCGACATTACCTAAATGATAAACAATCGAACGGTTTGTGATAAAAGTAACAAACTGATCTTTCAGAGAAGCATTTGCCATTTCCGGATTTTGGGTCAAAAACTCCTGGAACAAAGGACTGGAGCGTTCGACAAAAATACTATAGGCGTCAAACATCAATATCATCCACAATGATATCGCCACAAGCAAAGCTGTCGCAGCTTTATTTATCTTTATCTTATCTTCCAATGCAATTGCAAGAATCCCTAAAATAAAGATGACAGGCATTAATATAAACATAATATTATGTATTAATTTGTTATTTATTCGCAAAAGCAGAAATTATTGCTCCAACTTTTGCTTGTTTAGAAAAATCATTGTACATTTGGGCTTTCATAGTTAAGGTTTTGGTTAAATAATAGAAAGGAGTGACTTGTGAAGGCCGCTCCTTTCGCTTTTATATAGAATACAGATATTCAATTTCTTCAGCCCAAACAGACTCATCCGGCGTTTCCAGAATCAGAGGAATATCATCAAATCGGGGATCATCCATCAGCATCTTAAATGTAGTCAGCCCCATCACTCCTTTCCCAATACTGTCATGGCGGTCCACACGGGTAGCCAGCTCTTTCTTGGAATCGTTTATATGCATGCCACGCAGATAAGAGAAACCGATTACTTCGTCAAAGTGGCGGAATGTTTCCGTAAAACCATCGACAGTCTTGATGTCATAGCCGGCAGCCAACGTATGGGCCGTATCTATACAAACTCCGACACGTGATTTATCTTCCACCTTATTTATAATGTAAGCAAGTTGCTCGAAGGTATATCCCAAGTTGGTTCCCTGTCCGGCCGTATTTTCCAGTACAGCACAAACCCCCGAAGTCCGGTCCAGCGCCCAATTGATCGAATCGGCTATACGCGTCAGACAGTCCTCCACATCCATCTGGTTCAGATGGCTTCCGGGATGGAAATTCAAACGATCCAATCCCAATTGTTCACAACGTTGCATCTCATCCAGGAAAGCATCCCGTGATTTCTGCAAACCCTCCGCTTCCGGGTGTCCCAGATTGATCAGGTAGCTGTCGTGCGGAAGAATATGTTCTGCCGCATAACCGAATTCTTCACAACGTTCTTTGAAGAGGGAAATGCTCTTTTTTGTCAGCGGAGAAGATTTCCATTGACGCTGATTACGGGTAAACAGGGCAAAAGCCTTCGCCCCTATTGCATGCGCATTCACCGGAGCATTTTCAACTCCACCGGATGCCGACACATGTGCTCCAATATACTTCATTTGTCATTTATGTTTTATTGTTCATTCACCTCCGATAATTATTTGCCTCAGCTTTATCGGTCTACAAAAGTAACAAAAAACACGGACATATTCGTTTTTATCCTTTTATCATCGTCAGCAGCATCTTGAACCGTTCTACGGCAAACACTGCATGAGGCGCATTGACAGGAAAGACTATGCTTTCTCCTGTTCCAACGGTAAATTTATTTCCGTTCACCGTAATTTCAGCCGTTCCTTCCAAAATCTGGACCAACGCATCAAACGGGGCTGTATGTTCACTCAATCCCTCTCCTTTATCGAAAGAGAACAAAGTGATATTTCCGGCTGTGCTTTTAATCAGTTGTTTACTAATGACTCCTCCCTCCGAATATTCGATCAGGGACTTCAAATCCAATACGATTCCTTTTTCAAAAGACTTTTCCATGATTTTAAAACATTTATGTATACATATAATTGTTGTGGAGGGAGATTTGTTCAAAAAAAATGGCGGTGTGTCAAAAAAACACCGCCATTGTCATTTATCAGAGTAGATCGGAGGCTAATTCGGACAATTGGCTACGTTCGCCTTTGATCAGGTTGATGTGGGCAAACAACTCTTGCCCTCTCATTTTATCCACCATATAGGCGAGGCCATTGCTCTGTGCATCCAGATAAGGAGAGTCGATCTGCTGGATATCTCCGGTAAACACCATTTTCGTTCCTTCGCCCGCACGGGTAATAATCGTTTTAATCTCGTGCGGAGTCAGATTCTGCGCCTCATCGATGATACAGAACGTTTCCGAAAGGCTTCGCCCGCGGATGAAGGCCAACGCCTCGATCACAAGTTGCCCGTTCTTTTGCAAATCATCTATCTTACGGGCATCCGAGCCACCGGGCGTAAACTGCCCCTTTATCACGTTCAGGTTATCGAACAAAGGTTGCATATAAGGAGCCACCTTCTGCTTCTCATCGCCGGGCAGGAATCCCAAGTCCTTATTTGCCAAAGCGACGATAGGACGTGCCAGCAGAATCTGCTTGTAAACATTCGCCTGTTTCAAAGCCGAAGCCAAAGCCAGCAAGGTTTTACCGGTTCCGGCCTTTCCTGTCAGCCCGATCAGTTTCACATCCGGATCGTTCAGCACTTCGAAAGCAAAACTCTGTTCCGCATTGCGGGGCTGAATGCCATAATTACTGCCTTTTTCCACTTTCTTGAACTTATTGGTAAAGGGGTTATAACGGGCCAAGACAGAATTGCGCACGCTCTTTAAGATGAAACATTCGTTAGGTTCCAGTTTCGACTTTATGTCGAACAGGTCGGCATCGATGCCGTCAGGCGAAGCATACATCTTGTCAATCAAATCCGGATCTATGTTTTCGTAAGTATCTTGTGCACGTTCAAAGATATCGACATTCGTAACCTTGTCGGTTATATAATCTTCCGCTTCGATCCCCAATGAGCGCGCTTTCATACGCAGGTTCACGTCTTTCGTCACCAGAATGGTTTTCACATTCCGGTTTTTTTCCGCCTCGGCAACTGACCACGTACATGACAAAATACGATGGTCTGCGGTCTTTTCAGGGAATGACTGGTAAATCTTTTCCTGATATTTGTCACCGGTCACCACATACAAAGTGCCTTTGCCCGGTCCGAGCGAGGCTCCTTTTAGAAAGAGATCGTTGCTGGTCAACGTATCCAACTCGCGTACAAACTCGCGGGCGTTGTAGTTAATCTGGTCGCTCCCTTTCTTAAACTTATCCAACTCTTCCAACACGACGATCGGGAGATAAATATCATTCTCTTGAAAGTTCTCAATACATTTGTAATCGTGCAGTATGACATTCGTGTCAAGCACAAAATTCTTCTTTGTTCCCATGATCTTTCGATTTAATGATTATGCCTCTAAGATAGAAATATTTCCGGGACATTATCCTTTGACATCCAAGAATATGTCAAATAGACCAATTAATTCCACTTTTTTACAAAAACCGGAGATTGCGTCTTCCTTTATTTTCTATTTTTGCGATATAAAATGTCAAATTTAAATCCATGAAAAAGTACAAATTCATCACATGCATGTTGCTGCTTGCCGGATGCCTGTCGGCACAGAACAACATGTCGGCCTTGCTTCCCATGCCGAACCAGGTCAAACAAACCGACAGTAAGAAAGATTTCGTCATAAGCGACAAGACAGCCATACAAACGAATCTGCCGGAAGACGCCTTTTGCATTGCAGAGTTAAAAAAAATCGTGCGTGAAAGAACAGGAAAAACGCCTGTCCTATCCTCTTCTTCCGGATCCGGCAATTCCGTCATTCGCCTCATGCTGGACCCTTCGGTCGAAGGAGACGAACATTACCTGCTATCCGTATCCGAAAGGACCGTCAGCATAAAAGGGGCGACACAGGGCGCTATCCTGTACGGGCTTATGACCTTGGACCAGATTCTGCTGGGAGATGCATGCCGGACTTTGTCGGGAAAGATCGCTCCGGTCGAAATCGACGATCAACCCCGCTTCGGCTACCGTTCATTGATGTTGGATCCGGCACGCCATTTCCTGCCGGCCGAAGATGTGAAGTTTTATATCGACCAGATGGTACGATATAAATATAATGTATTGCAGCTACACCTGACAGACGACCAGGGCTGGCGCATCGAAATAAAAAAACACCCCCGGCTGACCGAAAAAGGTGAATTTTATACGCAGGAAGAATTAAAGGACCTGGTGCATTATGCAGCCGAACGGAATGTCCGGATCATTCCGGAGCTGGATATCCCCGGACATACGGTAGCCGTACTCGCCGCTTATCCCGAATTGGGTTGCAGCCACACCGGCACCATTCCCAAAATTGTCGGCGAAACCGTCAACCTCATGCTTTGTGCCAATAACGACAAAGTCTATTCCTTATATAAGGATATCCTGACAGAAGTAGCCTCCGTCTTCCCCGCCCCCTATATCCATTTGGGAGGAGATGAAGCGATCATCGACGCGAACTGGGGTAAATGCGAACACTGCCGGTCACTTATGAAACAGTTGGGCTATACGAAACCGACCGAATTGATGAACTATTTCTTCGGCAAAATTCTGCCTGTCGTACGCGAAAACGGAAAAAAACCGATGCTATGGTGTGAGCTGGACAATATCCGCATGCCGGCACACGAATACCTGTTCGACTATCCGAAAGACGCAGTCCTGATAACCTGGCGTTACGGCCTGACACCGTTATGCACGGAACTGACCGCCCGCCACGGAAACACGCTGATTATGGCACCGGGAGAATACACATATCTCGATTATCCGCAATATAAGAACGATTTTCCGGAGTTCAACAACTGGGGGATGCCGGTCACCACGCTGGAAACCACCTATCAGTTCGATCCGGGCTACGGTCTGCCGGCCGACCGGCAAGCTCATATCGCAGGTGTCAACGGGACATTGTGGGCAGAAGCAATGCCGGACATCAACCGTGTCACCTACATGACGTATCCTCGCGGCCTGGCACTTGCCGAAGCCGGATGGACGCAGATGGAACATCGCGATTGGGAATCTTTCAAGAAGCGTATGTACCCGAACCTGTCGGAACTGATGAAACGCGGCGTTTCCGTACGAGTACCGTTCGAAATCGTCCGTCACCCGCAAAAGAAATAAAAAAGGAGTTACTTTTGAAAACTTAATGAATATTCCCTACTTTTACAACCGGGTTTTGAAAACCGGCATCAACGAACACATTAAAATTAAACACATAACAAATTTATGAAAAAGATTTTCAGCTTATTGTTAGCAGCCTCCGCGTTTGCGTGCACGCAGGAGAAAGAGGTTGAGATAACCATCAGCAACCCGTCTGCCACGGACCGCACGAACGAAATCACCGAAATCTCTTCGGACGCCGTTGTCAAACTGAAGGGCAAGACATTCATCATTTCAGACAACACCGGCTCGCAAGTTCCCTACCAGGTAACGTACGACAACAAGATCATTTTCCCGGTTTCCGTCAAAGCCGGCGAAAACGTAACCTACAAGCTCACGCCCGGAACCCCCGAAGAGTTTAAAACGATTGCCTGCGGCAAACAATATCCCGAACGTGTGGACGATGTTGCCTGGGAAAACGACCGTATCGCCTTCCGCACCTACGGCCCGGCTTTGCAGGCCAGTGGCGAGAAAGCCTATGGTTGCGACATTTGGGTAAAATGCGTATCCGAACCGATCGTCGACATGCGTTACAAAACCGAACTGGACCCGGAAACAAGAGCTAAAATCGCTGAACTGCGCAAGACTGATCCGAAAGCAGCGCAAAAGTTGGCCGAATCTGTTTCCTACCATATCGATCATGGCAACGGCTTGGACTACTACAAGGTCGGCCCGACGTTAGGCGCCGGTACTTCCGCCCTGCTGGCAAACGACTCTATCGTTTATCCGTATTGCTACAAAGACTTCCAGATACTGGACAACGGCCCGTTGCGCTTCACAGTCAAGCTGGTTTACAATCCTCTGACCGTGAAAGGGAACAATAATGTAATCGAAACCCGCGTGATCTCTCTCGACGCCGGTTCGCAGATGAATAAATACACAATCACCTACGATAACCTGGCCGAAGCGACTCCGGTTGTGACCGGTATCGTTTTGCATGAGCCGAGCGAAGACTACCAGGCCGATGCCGCAAAAGGCTACATCGCCTATGCCGACCCGGCAGATCCCGTAAACGGACAAATCTATGTAGCAGCCGTATTCCCGGAAAAGGTCAACGAAGCCAAAGCCGTCACCTTTTCCGACAAAGAAAAGGCTGAACGCGGCGCAGACGGCCATGTTTTGGCTTACAGCACCTACAATCCCGGTAGCAGCTATACGTACTACAGTGGCGCCGGCTGGAGCAAATGGGGATTTGAAAACTCCGGCAAATGGTTCGAATATGTACAGAAGTTCGCTCAGAACCTGAAAGAACCGCTGACTGTAACGATAAAATAAAATCCGGATCAAATAAAAAAAGAAAAAGGGGGCATCTGATTTTTGATGCTCCCTTTTTCTTTTTTTATCCGCCTATGTTTTCTTTGGCCATCTTCCGATATCCGGCCATGAAATTATTTAAGGCCTCTGTTCTTCAATAAAGGACCCGTGCCCGGTTCTTTGCCGCGGAAGTTCTTGTACATATCCATCGCATCGTCGATTCCGCCCGGTGTCAGGACATACGTACGGAATTTGGCGGCCATGTCAGGATTGAAGATATCGCCGGTTTCCTTAAACGCCTCATAAGCATCGGCATCCAGCACTTCCGCCCAGATATAGCTGTAGTAGCCGGCAGTATAACCGCCTCCCATCGTGTGGTTGAAATAGGTTGTCCGGTAGCGGGGAGGAATCTGTTTCAACAAGCCCCGGCCATCCAAGACCGTCTTTTCGAACATCATGACATCCATATCTTCCGGAACTTCTTTCAGGACATGAAAATCCATATCGAGCAAGGAAGCGGCCAGATATTCGGTCGTCGCGAAACCTTGTCCGTATTTGCCACTCTTGTCCAGTTTCTCGATCAGGCCCGCCGGAATGATTTCGCCCGTCTGGTAATGTTTGGCATATACTTTCAGCACTTCCGGCTCGAACACCCAATGTTCCATAATCTGGGACGGCAGCTCGACGAAATCGCGGGGAACGCCCGACACTCCGTAATAATGAACATCTTTGAAAAGATTATGCAGCCCATGACCGAATTCATGGAACAACGTGCTCGCTTCGTCGGCACTCAACAGAGCCGGTTGTCCTTCAGCCGGTTGGGAGAAGTTGCACACGATCGTGACAACCGGGGCCAACCGCTTGCCATCCTTATAGGTCTGCGAACGATAGGTTCCGCACCAAGCTCCTCCTCTTTTGCTTGCACGCGGGAAGAAGTCGAAATAGATGATTCCCAAATGCGTACCGTCTTTATCCTTGCATTCGAAGGCCTGCGCTTCGGGATGGGGCAACGGGATATTCCGGACCGGTGTAAAAGTGATGCCATACAATTTGCCCGCAACATAGAAAGCGCCGTCGCGAACGTTGTCCAATTTCAGGTAAGGCCGTACTTGGTTCTCGTCCAGGTCAAACTTCGCTTTCTTGGCCTTTTCGAAATAATAACGCCAGTCCCAACCTTCCGCTTCGAAATTGCCGCCCTCTTTCTTGATTTCGGCATTGATGTCGGCCAGTTCCTCTTTGGCTTTAGCAAGAGCAGGCGTCCAGACCTCATCCAGCAAAGCATACACTTTATCCGAAGACTTCGCCATGCGATCTTCCAAGACAAAAGAAGCATAATCGTCGTATCCCATCAGTTTAGCTTTTTCGAGGCGCAGGGAGACCAGGTCGCGGACCACCTTCTTGTTGTCGGCCTCGTTGCCGTTATTGCCCCGGTTGATATAACCGTTGAAGATTTTCTCACGCAAAGCGCGGTTATCCGCATATTGCAAGAACAGCATCACACTCGGATTATGCAACGTGAAAAGCCATTTTCCTTCCATTCCGGCAGCTTCAGCCGCTTTGGCTGCATTCGCAACCAAGCTCTCAGGCAGGCCGGACAGGTCTTCTTTCTTATCGATCACCAACCGGAAATCGTTCGTTTCCTTCAGCATGTTCTGGCCGAAAGTAAGCTGAAGCATGGAAATGCCGCTGTTCAGCTCGCGCAGCTTCTCCTGTTTGTCGGCAGGCAGATTGGCTCCGCCACGGACAAAATCCTTATAGGTTTCTTCCAGCAGTTTCTTCTGCTCCTTGTCCAGGTTGAATTTGGCCTGGTTGTCATAGACGGACTTCACACGGGCAAAGAGAGCCGGGTTCAGGCTGATATCGTCACTATGTTTGGAAAGCAGCGGAGAGAGCTCGCGGCTGAGCGCCTGCATTTCGTCATTCGTGTTGACACTGTTCTGCCCATAAAACACGGTACTCACTCTTTTCAGCAACTTCCCGCTCTGGTCGAGCGCGACGATCGTGTTCTCGAAATCAGGCACGGAACGCTGTTTCACGATCGCCTCGATCTCCTGCTTCTGTTCTTCCATGCCTTGCAAAAATGCAGGCTTGTAGTCGGCTAACGTAATCTTCTCGAACGGAGGAACGCCAAACGGAGTGGTGAACTCTGCCATAAAAGGGTTCTCTGTCGTTTTTTCGTTCTTGTCGGTCGAAACGCATGCACTCAACATAACGGCCAAACCGGCAGCAATAAATGTTCTCTTCATTCTTTTTCCTGGTTTTATGTATATAAATAAATCGTTATCTCCACATAATCGCCACAAAAATAGGCAATATATTGTATCTTTTCCCCCTTATTGTCATATTTATAAAAAAGCCATTGGTCTGAATCGAAACTACTACCGCATCTATTTTGATTTTATACCCCGTTTAATCCAAATTACCCATAAGGGTAATATTTTTTAACAAACATCCATTTCTTCATATTCTCTGAATATCAAAAACTTATGACTATTTACCCTTTAAAGGGGGGATATTGTAAAAAACGGCGGTATGCCAAACCGTCCTTGTTCCCGCGTGGAGCACGGAAACAGAACAGTTCGGCCTACCGCCGTTTTTCCTCAGAAAGAGCCTTATTCTTATTTTAAGCCACGGTTCTGCAATAGCGGGTCGATACTCGGTTCCTTGCCACGGAAGTTTTTGTACATGACCATGCCTTCGTCAATACCTCCCGGCGACAAAACGTATGTACGGAACTTGGCGGCCACTTCGGGATTGAAGATGTCGCCCGTCTCTTTGAACGCCTCAAAAGCATCGCAATCCAGCACTTCCGCCCAAATGTAGCTGTAGTAGCCGGCCGTATAACCGCCTTCCATCGTATGTCCGAAATATGTGCCCCAATAACGAGGAGCGATCTGTTTCAACAAGCCTCGCCCGTACATGGCGTCCGATTCGAACTTTTCGACATCCAAATCTGCCGGGACCTCTTTCAAAACATGATAGTCCATGTCCAGCAAAGAAGAAGCCACATATTCGGTTGTTGCAAAGCCTTGTCCGTACTTGCCGCTCTTCACTATTTTATCGACGATCGCCTGCGGGATCACTTCGCCTGTTTCATGATGTTTGGCATAGACCTTCAAGACTTCCGGTTCGAACACCCAATGCTCCATCACCTGCGAAGGAAGCTCGACGAAATCGCGGGGAACGCCCGACACACCATTATAATGGACATCGGCAAAAAGCCCGTTCAAGGCATGTCCGAATTCGTGGAAAACGGTTTCAGCCTCGTCGGCGCTCAACAAGGCAGGCTGTCCGTCTGCCGGTTTGCTGAAGTTGAACACGGTCGTCACTATCGGAGCAACGCGCTTGCCGTCCTTATACGTCTGGTCGCGATAACCTCCGCACCAAGCACCGCCGCTCTTTCCCGGACGGGTAAAGAAGTCCATATAGAGCAGACCCAAGGATGTGCCGTCTTTGTCCTTACATTCGAAAACCTGGGCATCCGGATCGGGCAGCGGCATGTTCTGCAACGGCGCAAAAGTGATGCCGTAGAGTTTGTTCGCCACATAGAAAGCACCTTCCCTGACATTGTTGAGCTCCAAATACGGGCGGACTTCGTTTTCGTCCAGGTCAAACTTCGCTTTCTTGGCTTTTTCGAAATAATAACGCCAGTCCCACGCTTCAGCTTCGAAGTTACCGCCTTCTTTCTTGATCTCGGCGTTGATATCCGCCAGCTCTTCCTTCGCTTTTACAAGAGCGGGAGTCCATATCTTGTTCAACAAATCGTAGACGTTCTTTTCGTTCTTCGCCATGTTTTCTTCCAACACGTATGCGGCAAAGTCTTCATAGCCTAACAATTTGGCTTTTTCCAAACGGGCGGCAACCAGCTTCTTGATCACGTCCTTGTTGTCGTTTGCATTGTTGTTATTGCCGCGGCAGACATAGGCATTATATATTTTCTCACGCAAGGCACGATTGTCGGCATATTGCAGGAAAGGCATCACACTGGGGTTATGCAACGTGAAAATCCACTTCCCGTCCATTCCGGCCTCTTTAGCCGTAGCAGCAGCGGCGGCAATCAGCGTTTCGGGCAGGCCGGACAGGTCTTCTTTCTTATCGACCACGAGCTGGAAAGCATTTGTCTCTTTCAACGTGTTCTGTCCGAAAGTCAGTTCCAGCATGGAAATCTGTTCGTTCAGTTTACGAAGTTCCGCCTGTTTGCCGGCCTCCAGGTTGGCACCGCCTCTGACAAACCCTTTGTAGGTTTCTTCGAGCAGTTTCTTCTGTTCCTTGTCCAGGTTCAGCTTTGCCTGATTCTCATATACGGATTTTACACGGGCAAAAAGCTGCGGATTCAAGCTGATATCGTCGCTATGTTTGGAGAGCAACGGCGAAAGTTCCTGTTCAAGAGCCTGGATCTCATCATTCGTGTTGACGCTCGCCTGACCGCCGAAAGCATAGGCGACCTTCATGAGCAGTTCGCCGCTACGGTCCAGCGCGGCAATCGTATTCTCAAAAGTGGCTTCATCGGGATTGTTTACGATCGCCTCAATTTCTGCCGTTTGTTCCTCCATGCCTTTCAGGAAAGCCGGCTTGTAATGTTCTACTTTGATTTGTTCAAAAGGAGGGACTCCGAACGGTGTCGTGTACTCGGTAAAGAACGGATTCATGGCTGAAGCATCAGCTCCATCGCTCTTCTTTGATGAGTTACATGCTCCTAAAACGACTGCCAGCCCGGCAGCCATAAGTGTTTTGTTCATGTCTGTAATTATTAATTTGTTCTGGTTGCAAAGGTATGTAATTAAACCAAAAATTGTTTATCGATTTGTGTATTAGATTGTAATAGCTTTTACTTAAAACATGTGATAAGTCATGAATAGAACGATAACCGATGAGGGAAAGCGGCATATTTTCATTAATATTGCAATCTGTATGAACCAAATAAAAAAATGAACATGAATAGAATTTGTCAACTTTTCGGTATCCAATATCCGATCATACAAGGCGGAATGGTCTGGTGCAGCGGTTGGCGGCTGGCCTCGGCGGTCAGCAACGCAGGCGGCCTGGGACTGATCGGTGCAGGCTCCATGCACCCTGAGGTTTTACGCGAACATATCCGCAAATGCCAGGCGGCCACCGGCAAACCTTTCGGCGTGAACGTCCCATTGATGTATCCCGAACTCGAAACCTTGATGAACATACTGGTGGAAGAAGGCGTGAAGATTGTTTTCACTTCAGCCGGCAATCCCAAAACGTGGACGAGTTTTCTGAAAGGACACGGGATGAAAGTCGCGCACGTCGTCAGCAGTTCCAAGTTTGCCGTCAAATGCGAGCAGGCCGGCGTCGATGCCATCGTTGCCGAAGGTTTTGAAGCCGGCGGGCATAACGGACGTGAAGAGACCACGACTCTTTGCCTGATACCCGCCGTACGCCGCGCCACGTCTCTCCCATTGATGGCTGCCGGTGGTATCGGAACGGGCAGCGCCATGCTGGCGACTTTCGTCCTCGGAGCCGAAGGAGTCCAGATAGGCACGCGTTTCGCCCTGACAAAAGAAAGTTCCGCACACGAGAATTTCAAGCAACTGTGCCTCAGCCTGAACGAAGGCGACACGAAGCTTTTGCTGAAGAAACTCTCTCCCACCCGTCTGGTTAAAGGAGGTTTCGCCACAGCCGTCGAAGAGGCCGAAGCCCGTGGCGCGTCTGTCGAGGAAATGAAAGAACTGTTAGGAAAAGGACGCGCCAAGAAAGGCATTTTCGAAGGTGATCTCCAAGAAGGAGAACTGGAAATCGGACAAGTCGCATCCCTCTTCCGCGAAACGCAAACCGCAGCCGAAGTCATAAAAGAAATCATGGAAGACTTCCGCTATTCAAGTATCAACACCTCATTATCCTTGTAGCTTTCATAGCTGGAAACGATTACTTTTTCACCGGCTTCCAGGCCGTCGATGACTTCGTAGTATTGCGGGTTCTGACGGCCGATCTTGATTTTGCGGCGATATGCTTTCTTGCCGTCTTTGTCAAGAACGAAAATCCAGCTGCCGCCTGTACTCTGGAAGAAGGTTCCGCGCGGGATGATGATGCTTTCCGTCGGTTGTCCGAGTTCCAGATTGATATAATAGGTCTGTCCGCTGCGGATATTGTCCGGGCGTTCGCCGGTGAAGACGAAATCCGTACGGAACTTGCCGTCGCGCACTTCCGGATAGACTTTGCGTACGCTCAATTCAAAATCCGAGCCCTGGCGTTCGAACGTTGCGGACAACCCTTTTTTCACACGGTCGATATAATGTTCGTCTATCAGGGCCTCGATCTTATAGTCCGACAGGTCGTTTATCTGTCCGATCTTCTGTCCGGCCGAGACGTTCTGCCCCAACACGACATCCAGCAGCCCCAATTCACCGTCGATCTGCGAGCGTACATTCAAATGTTCCTTGCGTTCATGCACCAGAGCGATGTTTTTACGCATATTGGACAAGCTGGTTTCCATTTCGTCCATCTGGATCGTGCGGGAGATCGAATCCTGGCGCAAACGTTCGACTACCAGATCATATTTCTTAGTCGCCAATTCATAGTCTTCCTTTGCTTTCAGGAATTCTTCCTTGGCAATCAAACTTTCTTCGTACAATTTCTTCTGTTGTTTATAAGCACGGCGATAGCGCGTCATATCGACATCCAACTGCGCCTTTTCCAACTGATTGTTCAATTTGTCCTGCTCCATCGTCACCTGGGTGTTACGAAGGAAGTTTTGCTTTTCAGCCAACTGGGCTTCGGCATCCAATATCTGCAGGTCGAGGTTTGAATTGGAAAGCCGGATGATCACATCCCCTTTCTTCACCTGCGCCCCTTCTTCCACAACTTTCTCCTGTACGATACCGCCTTCTTCCGGGCTGAGCTGTACAACCGTAATGGGCTGTACCTGACCGTTCACACGGACGAAATCGTTAAACAACTCTTTCGTCACATTTCCGATATTGACACCACGGGCATCAACTTTCAATGTCGAAGCGTGGTCACCGAAAATAATCCATCCTACCAAAACCAAGAAAAAAGCGCCACCTGCCACGTAAGGAATATGCTTCTTCTGAAGACCTTTCTTTTTTTCTAACTGTATATCCATGATTATATGTTTTTTTATTTCTTAAACTTTCAATTTTCAACTATCAATTTTCAGCAACCAACGGTTGTCCTTTGTAATAATCAACCTGCCGGCATTTCATTGTGTACAGCAAACGCCTCTGTAAGAGATCGGCCTTGGAGTTCAACAAAGTCGTCGCATTCGTCTGCACGTCGAGCGGGCTCATCAGCCCTTCCTCGAATTTGCGAAGGGTGACCTGGTAGGCCAAGGCGTCGGCCTCTACTTTCTTCTCCATCTGGATCGTTTCTTTTGCATAGCCTTCCCGGTCGAGAATGGCTTGCTCTACATCTTTCTGCAACTGTCGAAGCGTTTCGGTTTGCTTTTCATAAGCGATCCGGACATTGTTACGGGCACGGCGCACATTGGTAATCCGCGACAGGCCGTCAAACAAAGGGAAACTAAAACTAAAATAGATATATTCTCCGCGATTATTCTTAAACTGGTTTTTAAAAGAGGCAGGAGCATTCTCCGATTTCAAGTTTTCGAAGTAACTGGTGCTGATGCCCGCTTGGAGCGAAAGAGTGGGTAGTAATTGGCCTTTCGTTATCAGGTAATTCATTTTACTGGTTTTCACTTGAAAAGCGGCCTGCAAGGCGGTCGGGTTGTTTGCCATAGCGTAATCCTGAATGGCACTGACCGATTCTTCGGCCAATATGTCCTGCACGGGAGGCACAACCGTATCGATATCGAGAGCCAAATCAGACGGGTAATTCATCGCGTTCTTCAAGGTCATCATCGCCGTATTATAAAGATTCTGCTGATGTGTCAGGTTATAATCGTCACCGGCCACCTGCGATTCGATCTGGGCGACATCCGCCTTTCCCTTCAAGCCCAATTCCTCCTGCCGGCGTGTCTTGTATAAAAGACGCTGGCTGTCTTCCAACTTCTCGGAACACATCTTCACCAGTCCCTGATAATAGACAACCGTAATAAACGCGTCCATAATACTGATTGCCAAATCATCTTTTTGCTTCTGCAAATCATTTCTTCCCATGTGGCGGTTCATATTTGCCAAACGCCACTGGTTGATCAACTGCCCGCCTCTGAAAAGCGGCAACGATGCGTACGCGCCATAACCGTTATTAAAGGTGGAAGTGTTCACATAGGTATTCGTTCCAGGGTCTACAGAACGCCCGAACCTGTACTGCGCGTCCACCTGCGTGCTGATAGAAGGCAAAAAGGAAGCTATGGCAGACTGTTGCTCGGCTTTATATGTGTTATTGGTATAAAGCTGCTGCTTGACCTTCGGACTGTTCTCCACCGCATACCGCATGCACTCGTCCAAACTCCATATTTTATCCTGGGCCATCATCGAGGCAACCAGGGTAAATGAAAGAACTGTTGTAAATATGATCTTTTTCATTGCTATGTTATTTTCTACCTGATAAAATGCAAAGAACGTGCCAAAACATGCAAGACACTATATCACAGCAAATTATCAAAACAAGCAATTTTATCGAGTGTCAAAAAATTAGACACTGCTGTAAAAGAATTGGACAATGAAAACTCATATTTCGTAGAACATATCCTCTTTCCATCTTCCCGGATTATGGCGGATATAACAAGCAATCCTGTCGTAATCATTAAAATTCCGGATTATATGTTCATAATAATTTCGTTGCCACAAATGACATCCATATTTATTATTGTTGTATCTGTTATATCGCTTTGTCGATAAAGATTTAAATGCGCAAACAATATCTCCCAACGTAGGGGCAGGGCTCTGCTCTGCCCTTTTGTCCATTTCCTGTATATCACATATCCGGGCAGAGCAGAGCCCTGCCCCTACAAGTTCGATAATGGCATGAAAATGGTTAGGCATAATTGTGTATTCATGTAAAACTACAGGGAAACGTTGTTCTATGCTTAGCCATTCTTGTCGAACAATTTCTCCTGTATCATTTATTTCCATGATATCTTCCTTTATATTCCCCAATAATTGCCGTCTGTCTTGTACACATATCGTCAAGAAATACAAACCATTACTACTATAATCACAACCTTTTATGCGAATAGAGTGCCTATCGTATTTTTCCATAGCCTATACGTTTTAATTAATGAATAACAAAGATACGATTATCATCAGAACAACAAAATTTCTTTTAAATTATCAGTTACTCCAACAGAACAAATTATCTTTGCAGCAGACATATAAGAAAAACAGATGACAAAACAAGGCACCATACTGGTAGTAGACGATAACAAAGGAATCCTTACCGCTGTACAGATGCTGTTAGGCACTTGTTTCGAGAAGGTGATCACGATCTCTACTCCCAATAAAATAAAGGCCACACTACATGACGAAAATATAGATGTGGTTCTGCTGGATATGAATTTCAGTGCCGGTATCAACACCGGCAACGAAGGTTTGTTCTGGCTTTCGGAAATAAAAAAGGAAGATGCCTCGATACAGGTCGTCCTTTTTACTGCCTACGCGGATATCGACCTTGCCGTACGGGGAATCAAGGAGGGGGCAACGGATTTCGTGGTCAAACCTTGGGATAACGCCAAGCTGCTGGAGACTCTGAAAACGGCCTATAATATCCGGACGGCAAACCGCAAAGGCATTGCGATCGACACGGGCAAACTCGTCGTTTCCAAAGAAAGCGGGATGTTCTGGGGAGAAAGCAACGCCATGCAACAACTTCGCTCCCTGATCGAGAAAGTCGCCCGGACGGATGCCAACATATTGGTCACCGGTGAAAACGGGACTGGCAAGGAGATGCTCGCCCGCGAAATCCATATGCTCTCCAACCGGAAAAAGGAAACTTTGGTCCCGGTCGATATGGGAGCCATCACGGAAACACTTTTCGAAAGCGAACTGTTCGGGCATGTCAAAGGCGCTTTCACCGACGCACGGGCAGACCGTCCGGGAAAATTTGAGGTCGCCAACAATGGCACGCTGTTCCTCGACGAGATAGGAAACCTCTCCTACCACCTGCAAGCCAAGCTGTTGACCGCCCTGCAACGTCGCAGCATTGTCCGTGTGGGGAGCAATACGCCTATCCCGGTCAACATCCGCCTGATCTGTGCAACCAACCGCGACCTGGAAGAGATGGTGCAAAAAGGGGAATTCCGCGAGGACCTGCTCTATCGCATCAATACGATCCATGTGGAGATACCGCCCCTTAGGGAACGGCCGGAAGACATTGTTCCCCTTACCGAAATATTCCTTTCCAAATATGCCAAGCTCTATGGGAAACCCGCCATGCGCCTCAGCCCGGATGCCAAAGAAAAACTGAAAGCACAACCTTGGTTCGGAAATATCCGGGAGCTCGAACACACGATCGAAAAGGCTGTCATCATCGCCGAAGGAAGTGTGTTGGACGGCAACGATTTTGATTTTCCACGCGCAAAAAAGGAGTCCGTGAACAAAGAAGCGACTACACTGGAAGAGATGGAATATAACATGATTAAAAATGCGATGGATAAGTACAACGGCAATTTGTCGCTCGTCGCAAACCAGTTGGGGATTTCCCGCCAGACTTTGTACAATAAGATCAAACGATACGAATTATAATGCTGATGAAAGGACTCTACCATAATTTTCATTTCCGTATTGCTGTTTTCATTCTTCTGACAATAGCCGATACTTATTTTGCACTCCAAAAGGAATGGATATGGTTTGTCCCGGCCTTGGCCGCGTGGGTTTTCTTCCTTCGGTTGATCTTGTTGTCCGACAAACAAAACGCCCAGAAGGTGGCTTTCATGTTCGATGCGATAGACAACAGCGACTATGCTTTCCGGTACGCGACACGCGGACGCTCGTCGAACGACAAACTGGTCAGCGAATCACTTAACCGCATCACGCAGATACTCTTCCAGGCCAAAGCGGATGCCGTTCAAAAAGAGAAATATTACGAGCTGATCATGAATTGCGTCAATACAGGTATCATTGTGCTCGATGACAACGGCGTGATTTTCCAGACAAACAACGAGGCTTTGAGGTTGCTCGGGCTGACCGTCTTTACCAACGTCCGCCAACTGGCCCGTATAGACGAGAACCTGAAAAACACCATACAAAACATCCAACCGGGCGACAAGCACCAGATATCTTTCACCAACGAACGCGGCAACGTGCACCTTTCGATCCGCGTTTCGGAAATGACACTGCAGGACAAGCATGTACGCATCCTGGCGATCAACGATATCAACAGCGAGCTGGACGACAAGGAAATCGATTCGTGGATTCGCCTGACACGTGTGCTGACCCATGAAATCATGAATTCGGTCACTCCTATCACTTCTCTCAGCGACACCCTTCTCTCTTTGCACCAAAATGCGGACGACGAGATTCGCAACGGGCTGGAAGTGATCAGCGCAACAGGGAAAAGCCTGATCTCTTTCGTGGAGTCATACCGTAAGTTCACACATATCCCGACGCCCGAACCGACCCTCTTTTATGTCCAAAAATTTGTGGAACGCATGGTGAAGCTGGCTCGCCACCATACTAACTACCCCAATATCACAATCAATGTCAACGTAGAGCCTTCCGACCTGATCGTTTATGCGGACGAGAACCTGATCTCTCAGGTTGTCCTGAATCTGCTGAAAAACGCCATGCAGGCAATCGGAAGCGAACAGGCTGACGGCCTGATCGAAGTAAAAGCCTATTGCAACGAAGAAGAAGCTGTCCTGATCGAAGTCAGCAACAACGGACCCGCAATTCCGCCGGAAGAAGCCGAACATATTTTCGTCCCGTTCTTCACCACCAAAGAAGGCGGCAGCGGCATCGGACTTTCCATCTCCCGCCAGATCATGCGCCTTTCGGGAGGCAGCATCGCCTTGAAGAGCGCACCGGCAGCCAAACGGACGACATTCATACTGACATTCCCCTGATGAACCGGCAGTTATTGAAACAAAACATATCTGTCGATAAAAATTATCAATTGCCAAGAACATTTCCTCCACCAAATATTTTATATCTTTGGACGGAAAATGACATAAACCATTAGTATGAACATTTTAGACAAACTAAAAATCAACCACCGTCCGAGTGCCGGCGCTCTGGACTTGCTGAAATATATCGGGCCGGGATTACTTGTGACTGTAGGCTTTATCGATCCGGGAAACTGGGCGACCAATCTGGCAGCCGGTTCCGAATTCGGTTATGCCCTGCTCTGGGTTGTCACTTTTTCCTCTATCATGCTGATTATCATCCAGCACAATGTCGCTCACTTAGGGATCGTCACGGGGCTTTGCCTCTCGGAAGCGACCAACAAATATATGCCGCGCATGCTGAGCCGCCCCATCCTGCTCTCTGCCATGATGGCCAGCATTTCGACCTCGCTTGCCGAAGTGCTGGGAGGCGCCATCGCCCTTAGGATGCTGTTCGGGATGCCGATCAAAATAGGGGCTGTCATTGTGACGATCGTCTGCCTCGTAATGTTGCTCACGAATACATACAGCAAGATAGAGCGTTGGATCATCACGTTCGTTTCGATTATCGGACTGTCGTTTTTGTATGAACTGGCACTGGTTGACGCACAATGGGGAGCTGCCATCGAAGGATGGATCAAACCGACTTTCCCTGAAAACTCCATGCTGATCATCATGAGCGTACTGGGAGCCGTCGTCATGCCCCACAACCTGTTTCTCCATTCGGAAGTCATACAGAGCCGCGAATGGAACCTCGAAGACGAGTCGGTGATCAAAAAACAACTGAAATATGAATTCTACGATACGCTGTTATCCATGATTATCGGTTGGGCGATCAACTCGGCCATGATCATACTGGCTGCAGCAACCTTTTTCAAGCAGAATATTGCGGTTGACGAACTGGACCAGGCACAACAGTTGTTAGCCCCGTTGGTCGGAAACAATGCCGGAGCCATATTTGCCGGTGCGCTTCTACTGGCAGGCATTTCCTCTACAATCACCTCCGGAATAGCCGGAGCATCCATCTTTGCCGGGTTTTACGGTGAAGCATACAACCACAAAGACCTGCATTCCAAATTAGGAGTTTTGCTGTCTTTTATCCCTGCTTTACTCATTATTTTTGTCGTTGGAGACCCGTTCAAAGGCCTAATTTACTCGCAAATGTTGCTGAGCGTGCAGTTGCCGATCACCGTTTTCACACAAGTTTATCTGACATCCAACAAGAAAGTAATGGGCAAATTTGTGAATTCACGATCCACAACGATCATTTTAGTCACTTTAGGGGCACTTGTGACCTTCTTAAACGTTGCGCTTCTAATAAGCCTGATTTAATACAATAACCCCAACCCCAAAGGCACCAGATGCAGGAGTACTGCTTCACCTCCTGCATTGATGTTTTATCTTGCTCGCATCCGATATTCACACTTCTGCATACGACATGAATTTCAAGCAAACACGACCTAAAATCCATGCAAGTGCATCGAAAAACCCATGCAAGTGCAATTCCAACTCCATGCAAGTGTATTCAGACAGTCATACAGGCAAAACCAAGCTCCTTTAAATCATCAAAATGACAATAAGTCAAAAAATTAAATCTGATTTAATCCCGTTTTTTTCCGATTTAATCCCTTTTTTTCCGGAAAAAAGTACACAAAGAAAAGAAAAGGAAAAAAAAGAAAAGCAAAGGAAATCTCTCTCACTCCGTTCAAAAAGAGAAATACGTGTGGGAACTCTTTCCTCCTGAAAAAAACAGAACAAAAGAAAAGACTGAAAACAGTTGCATTCCGGCCTTTATTTCACTATCTTTGCAAACTGCGAATAGACAAATTTAACTACAAAGATGAGCGATATCAAAACAAACGAACCGGAAGAAAGCAAAAAGAGCTTGAACTTCATTGAAGCAATGGTGGAAAAAGATTTGGCTGAAGGCAAGAACAAAGGCCGTATACAGACCCGTTTCCCGCCCGAACCCAATGGATACCTGCATATCGGACATGCAAAAGCCATCTGCTTGGATTTCGGCATTGCCAAAAAATACGGAGGTGTCTGCAACCTGCGCTTCGATGACACCAATCCTGTGAAAGAAGATCTGGAATATGTGGACGCCATCAAAGAAGACATCGAATGGCTGGGTTACCACTGGGATAATATTTACTACGCATCCGACTACTTCCAGCAACTTTGGGATTTCGCCATCCGGTTGATCAAGGAAGGAAAAGCATATATCGACGAACAGACTTCCGAACAGATCGCTTCCCAGAAAGGGACGCCGACACAACCGGGCACAAACAGCCCCTATCGTGACCGCCCGATCGAAGAAAACCTGGAACTGTTCCACAAAATGAACAGCGGCGAACTGGAAGAAGGATCGATGGTGTTGCGTGCCAAGATCGACATGGCAAACCCGAACATGCACTTCCGCGACCCGATCATCTACCGAATCGTCAAGACTCCGCACCATCGTACCGGCGACAAGTGGAAAGCATACCCGATGTACGATTTTGCACACGGACAGAGCGATTTCTTCGAAGGTGTCACCCACTCGTTGTGCACGCTGGAGTTTGTTGTGCACCGTCCGTTGTACGACCTGTTCATCGACTGGTTGAAAGAAGGTAAGGACCTCGACGATAACCGTCCGCGTCAGACAGAGTTCAACAAGCTGAACCTGAGCTACACGCTGATGAGCAAACGCAACCTGCTGATCCTCGTAAAAGAAGGCCTGGTACACGACTGGGACGATCCCCGTATGCCGACAATCTGCGGTTTCCGCCGTCGCGGTTATTCACCGGAAGCGATCCACAAATTCATCGACAAAATCGGCTATACCACTTATGATGCGCTGAACGAATTTGCGTTGTTGGAAAGTGCAGTCCGCGAAGACCTCAACACCCGCGCAACCCGTGTATCGGCAGTGCTGAACCCGGTTAAACTCATCATCACCAACTATCCGGAAGGACAGGTGGAAGAGATGGAAGCGATCAACAATCCCGAAGATCCGTCGGCAGGCAGCCATACGATCGAATTCAGCCGCGAACTATGGATCGAACGGGAAGACTTTATGGAAGATGCTCCGAAAAAGTTCTTCCGTATGACTCCCGGACAGGAAGTTCGCCTGAAAAACGCCTATATCGTAAAATGCACAGGCTGCAAGAAAGACGAGAACGGCGAGATCACGGAAATCTACTGCGAATACGACCCGAACACCAAGAGCGGTATGCCGGACAGTAACCGGAAAGTCAAAGGTACGCTCCACTGGTTGAGCTGTGCACACTGCCTGCCGGCAGAAGTCCGTCTGTACGACCGCCTGTGGAAAGTAGAGAACCCACGCGACGAAATGGCGGCTATCCGTGAAGCGAAAAACTGCTCGCCTTTGGAAGCGATGAAAGAGATCATCAATCCGGACTCCCTGAAAGTGCTGACAAATTGCTATGTCGAAAAGTTCCTAGCAAGCGCCAAACCGCTCGACTACCTGCAGTTCCAACGTATCGGCTATTTCAATGTTGATAAAGATTCAACAGCCGACAAATTAGTCTTCAACCGCACAGTATCCCTGAAAGATACCTGGAGCAAGGTGAAAGATAAATAATGAGCCAAAGGATAATGTGCCAATATGCCAATGAAGAAAAACATTTATATTGGCCCATTGACACATTATTTCATTAGTACATTGGCTCATTGATTAATTATTATACAGTATGAAGAAAAAAGATATTTCACGCCTGTTACAACGTTATCTGTCCGGCCATCAAGAAGGCAAGGATGCCTATTTTGATGCAGATGAGATTGATGAGCTGTTGGACAGCTTTGAAGAATCTGACGACTATACTTACTATGATGAAGTCCTGGCTTTAGGGCTGCGGCTTCATCCCGGTAATCCCGATTTACAGGTCAAACAATGCAAGTCGTATGTCTACAACGAAGACTATGACAGTGCACTCGTTCTGATCGAATCAATAGCCGAAACCGACAATCAGGATCTCGACATGTTACGTCTCGAATGTTACGTCATGCAGGATTCGTACGACAAAGTAATCGAACATATAGAAAAGCTTATCGCCGACAAATGCGAATATCTGGAAACGATATTCGAATATATCGCACCGATCCTGGGAGATGTGGAAATGACTAAAGAGGCACACGATTTCATCAACCGCGGCCTTATGCTTTTCCCTGACAACCTGATCTTGAAAGACGAGCTTTGCTACAACCTGGAAATGGAAGGCGATATTAAAAAGGCGATCGAGGTCTGTAACGAACTGATCGACAAGAACCCCTACTCCAACGACTACTGGTTCACATTGGGCCGCCTCTACTCCATCAGCGAAGACTATGAGAAAGCGATCGAAGCATTCGATTTTGCTCTCACATGCGACGACTCGAACGAAGAGTTGAAGATACTGAAGGGGCATTGCCTGTACATGAACGGAAATTACGAGAAGGCGCTCGAAGTGTATAATGATGTCAAGAAGGCCGATGAGACCTATACACCACGTCTTATGCCCCTGCTTGCCGAATGTTATGTCAAGCTGGAGGACTATGAAAAAGCTTATGTTTTGCTGAAAGAGCTACTAAAGCAGAAAAACCTGCATGAAGTGAGTTCAGGTTCTTATATCAGCTATATCCTATGCTGCGTCGAAACAGGACATAAGGAAGAAGCTTCCGATACCTTGATGAAAGCGGCCAAGCTATTTCCTTACAATATCCGTATCCTATCCATGCTGGTCCTGGCCCATATGGAAAACGGTGACGAGCATAAGGCACAGGAAGCGACCGACCTCCTTTTCATGGCTTTCGAAGAAATGGAAAATAAGCAGCTGGATGATTTTAAAAACTTATACCGTACCGGGCAGTATTTTTTTATGAAAGGAAATATCGACGAGGCTTTGCAATATTTCAATAAAGTCTTGAATGCTGTTCCTGGCATGCCTTATATACACCTTCACATAGCAATGGCGTATCTGGCAAAGGGAGATATAGAACATTTCTGCGAACACTACAAGAAGACTTCTCCCGAAGAATTGTTCGACTATCTGAAAAAAGTCGGATTCGATTTAGATGGGATAATCGATCATTTCGGCTTCAAGCATATTCCTCCGGAAGACTTGGTAAAAGAATTCCTAAAGAATAAGGATAACAATAATTAAGTATGAAAAGAAATCTAAAAGACTACGGCCTATTAGTTCTAAAAGGCATGGGCATGGGTGCGGCAGATGTCGTGCCCGGCGTATCAGGCGGTACCATCGCCTTCATTGTTGGAATCTATGAAGAGTTGATCGATTCGATCAAAAGTATTAACGGAGCCAACCTCAAACTGCTCTTCACCGGAAAAATCGCGGCATTCTGGAAAGCGATCAATGCCAACTTCCTGCTGTCCATCGTGGCAGGGATCGGGATCAGTATCTTTTCGTTGGCCAAACTCATCACCTGGCTGCTGACAGACCACCCGATCCTGGTCTGGTCCTTCTTCTTCGGATTGGTACTGGCTTCTACCTGGTTCGTTTCCAAAGATATCAAGAAGTGGGATTGGAAAACGATCCTGAGTTACATCATCGGGATTATCATAGCTTTTTACATAACGGTTGCAACACCGGCCGAGACACCTTCCAATCTGTTCTTTATCTTCCTTTGCGGGGCAATAGCTATCTGCGCCATGATCTTGCCGGGTATATCGGGCAGTTTCATTTTAGTGCTGTTAGGCAAGTATTTCTATATCATGGAGGCGGTAAAAACATTCAATGTCCCCGTGATGCTGGTGTTTATTTGCGGTGCAGCAATCGGTATCACCAGTTTCTCCCGTATCCTTTCGTTTGCCCTTCGCCGGTTTCACGACATTACGATCTCCGTATTGGCCGGCTTTATGCTGGGATCGCTGAACAAGGTCTGGCCTTGGAAAGAAACGATCGAAACCTATACAGACAGTCATGGAGTCGTAAAACCGTTAGTCGAAGCCAACATCATGCCGAATCAACTTGTTTGGGAGGCTATCGGTCTGATGATCTTAGGTTATGCCATTGTCTACTTCCTGGAAAAGCTCTCGTCGAAAACAGTCGAATAGACAAACGCCTCTACCGCATGGGAAAGAATATAGGCGGCTGGTGTAGGATTGGTTGCCGAATAGCCATTTTTCAGTTCTTCGAGCATCTCTTTCTTTCCCGGTCCCAAGACCGGGACCAGCAATGGCGAATCATTCAGGATCAGCGGGCCAGTCATCGTAATGCGATACTGATGAGATCCGGAATGTTGGGAAACAGCATAATTACGGCTATCTGTCAATAACGGCAAAGTATCCGGAAAGATGGATGCGGTATGCGCATCGCCTCCGATCCCCAGTATGATGCAATCGAAACAAGGCAATTGCCCGTGCCGAGGCAGATACTCCTTCACGACACGCGAATAGCGCATCGCTTCCGTCCCCGGCTCCACTTCGCCATGAATGCGGTGCACATGGTCGGCCGGAATATGCAGCGGCTTGAACAAAAGCTCGTTTGCATATCTATAATTACTATCCGGGGCGGTTGGCGGAACGCATCGTTCATCCACCCAAAAGAAACGGACCGCATCCCAGTCGATCTTGTCTCTATATTCATCTCTCCAAAGAACAAACATTTTTTGTGCCGTCTCTCCTCCCGACAAGGCGAGGTTGAAAGGCCGACTGTCATCCTTCCGGTCCATATAGCGGACAAGTTCACCGGTCATTGCCTGGAGGGCATCTTTATCGTCTTTAAAATTTTCTATTATCATAATCATCTATTTTATATCATTGACAACTTTGGCAAGAGCACTCCTTCGGTATCATCCCCAACTTGGCCTTTTCGAGCGGGCCGTCCTCACCGGGAGTATAGAAAAACAGATTTTTTGCGCCCTCTTCTTTCCAATGATGAAGGATCGGGTCGATCAATCGCCAACTTGCCTCCAAAGCATCACTACGAGCATACAAAGTCGAATCGCCCAACATGGCATCGAGCAACAGACGCTCATAGGCATCGGGCAGATAGTTCTTCGAAAGCGAATCATAGCGGAAATCCATACCGACCTGCTTCACCGTGAAACCGGCTCCCGGCATCTTCAGACCGAACTTCAGCGTGATGCTCTCATTCGGCTGGATACGGATAATCAGTTTGTTACAGGAGCCACCCGAACACTGTCCGGCGAATAACTGATGAGGAGTGGACTTGAAGTTCACCACAATCTCCGAACTCTTTTCCGACAACTTCTTTCCGGTAAAAATATAGAACGGGACATCGCTCCAGCGCCAGTTATCGATAAACATTTTCATGGCGACGTAAGTCTCCGTGGTGGAGTCCGGCGCCACATTCTTCTCTTCCCGATAACCCTCGTACTGGCCACGCACAATCAGGTTGTTCATATCATGCGTCTTATACGGACGCAAAGCGCGGAACACTTTCACAATCTCATCGCGGATCGGTTCCGGTTCGAACACCGAAGGCGACTCCATCGCCGTAAAGGCCATCAGTTGCATCAGGTGGTTCTGGATCATGTCGCGCAAGGCTCCCGCCCCATCATAATATTTGCCACGATTCTCCACACCAAGCGTTTCCGAGGCACTGATCTCGATCGAGTCGATATAATTACGGTTCCACAACGGTTCGAATATACCGTTGGAGAAACGGAGTACCAAGATGTTCTGCACCGTCTCCTTTCCTAAATAATGGTCGATACGGTAAATTTCCTTTTCATCGAAGATATGGATAAGATGCTTGTTCAGCCGTTCGGCCGATTCAAGGCTCGTTCCGAAAGGCTTCTCCACGATCACGCGACGCCAGCCATCCTTGCTTCCGGCAATATTCATCCCGTTTTCTTTCAGGCAAGCCGGAATCAGTTCATACATCGCCGGCGGTGTAGCAAGGTAATAAATGATCCTGTCCGGTAACTGCAGCTCTTGTTGTAACAGACGGATACGATCTTTCAGTCTGCGGTATTCGGAAGAACGGGTCGAATCGAAAGCAAGGTAAAAGACACGGCGAAGGAAACTGTCCAGTTCGGCTTCGTCCACCTCTCTGTTCTTCAGGGATTCCCGGATATGCACCTTTTCGAAAGCGCGATATTCATCATCGGAATATTCCGTACGGGCCGCCCCCAAGATGGAGAAGCGCTCCGGCAATAATTCCCGAACGTGCAGCTCATAGAGCGAAGGCAGAAGTTTCCGCCCCGTCAGGTCGCCGGAAGCTCCGAATATGACTAACAATTGATTGTTTGCTGTTTTCATTTGCTTTTAAAATTTAATGATGCCGAAGCCCGTTGGGACACGGTTCTACTCCGCCCGATGAAAATCACCCTATCGGACAACGATAGGCAGAGCAGAGCCCTGCCCCTACAAGAGACGATGTCGGTAATTCAGACGCTATACGTTCCCGAAACCGTACGCCCACCTTCTCCAGTCCAGTCGGTGTGAAAGAAATGACCACGTTCGCGATCGGCACGTTCGTAAGTATGAGCTCCGAAATAGTCGCGTTGCGCCTGAATCATATTAGCAGCCGAATGCAGCGTGCACAGCCCGTCGAAGTAACTTAATGCCGAACTCATGGCAGGCAGTGCAATCCCACTCAACGCTCCTTCGGCGACAATCCGGCGCCAAGCGGGAAGAGAAGCCTGTATCTTGTTACGGAAAAAGTCATCGAAGAGCAAGTTTTCCAAGTCCGGCTCCTTCCGGTATGCATCCGTGACCTTTTGCAAGAAGACGGAACGGATGATACACCCTTTACGCCAGATACGGGCAATCGTCCCGTAATCCAACTCCCACCCATAATGAACGGAAGCCCGGTGAAGCAAAGAGAATCCTTGTGCATAGGAAACCAGCTTGGCTGCGTATAGTGCCTGGCGGACGTCTTCAATAGACAATTGAGAATTGACAATTGACAAATTTTCTTTCTCTTCCAATTGTCCATTATCTACTTTCAATTGTCCATTGTAAAGTCTTGCCGCCTTTACTCGCTCGGGATATAAGGCCGAGAGCAGGCGGGCGTAGACAGCTTCCGTAATCAACGTCAGCGGATCGTTCTCGTCCATTGCCGCAATTGCGCTCCATTTACCGGTTCCTTTCTGTCCGGCGACATCCAATATCTTGTCGAGCAACGGTTTTCCGTCTTCATCACGGAAACGCAAGATACGGGCAGTTATCTCGATCAGGAAACTATCCAACTCCCCTCCGTTCCATTCATCAAAAACAACGGCCATCGCATCGTTGTCCAATCCTTTCCGTCTCTTCAACAGCGAATAAGCTTCGGAAATAAGCTGCATATCGCCATATTCGATACCATTGTGCACCATTTTCACAAAATGGCCTGCTCCCCCCGTTCCGATCCATTCGCAGCAAGGCGAACCGTCGTCCAACTTGGCGGAAATTCCCTGCAAGAAACCTTTCACCAGCGGCCAGGCATCCACCGAACCTCCGGGCATCACGGACGGACCGTGCAAGGCTCCTTCCTCGCCACCCGAAATTCCGGTTCCGACAAAATAGATCCCTTTCTCCTCCAATTCCTTCACACGCCGTTCCGTGTCGTGAAAATCAGAATTGCCTCCGTCGATAATCACATCGCCCGGTGAAAGGAAAGGGAGCAATTGCGAGACCAGCTCGTCTACGGGACGCCCCGCCTTGACCATCATCATGATGACATGGGGACTTTTTACCGAATCGACCAATTGTCCGATCGAATGCGTTCCGATAAAATGCCTGCCTTTGCCCCGGCCACTGACAAAACGGTCCACGACACCCTCTTCTCCGGGTACGCTCCGGTTATATACAGCCACCGTGAAACCTTTACTTTCCATATTGAGCGCCAAGTTCTCGCCCATCACGGCAAGCCCGATCAATCCTATATCAGCTTTCATATCTCAGTTGCTTCATTTTATGTTGAAATCTATTTAAGGAACACTCTTTTTAACCTAATTGTTTCCAACAAATTTCTATTTATCATTCCGTTTTATCTTCGACAGCCCGTTATTTTTCGCAAACTTTAGATACATTTGAACCCACAAATCACCTGAATCACCATAAGACGGATAACATGAATAAAGCAGTAATAGCCATCGACTCTTTTAAAGGCTGCCTGACCTCGAAAGAGGCCGGGAGTGCAGTAATGGAAGGAATCAAAACGATCTTTCCCGATTGTGAAACCTTGCTGTTTCCGATCGCCGACGGAGGCGAAGGAATGCTGGACGTACTCATCTCCGCAACAAAAGGAAAATACCGGACCCTGCCGGCACACGGTCCTTTGATGGAACCCATGCAGGGCCGGTACGGCATTTCGGGCGACGGGCAGACAGCCCTGATCGAGATGGCGGCCGTCAGCGGTTTGCCTTTAGTCCCCGAAGGGAAAAGGAATCCGATGCTGACAACTACTTACGGGACGGGAGAACTGATTCTCGACGCACTCGAACAAGGTTGTCGCCGCTTTATCGTGGGCATAGGCGGCAGTGCCACCAACGACGCAGGGTTAGGAGCGCTGCAAGCCTTAGGGTTCCGTTTCCTGGACAAACGGGGAAACCGGTTGAGGACAGGCGGCAAGATCATGTCTCAGGTAGCCTCCATCGACACATCTACCGTACATCCGGCATTAAAGGAGGCCCGCTTCACGATCGCCTGCGACGTGCGTAATCCCTTCTGCGGATCTGATGGAGCAGCTTATGTCTTCGCTCCGCAAAAGGGAGCCGATACCAGGATGGTCAAAGAGCTGGACGAGGGGATGCAGACGCTTTCACGGATTATCCGGTCGGTTACCGGCAAAGACATTTCGGATATTCCCGGAGCCGGGGCAGCCGGAGGAATGGGCGGAGGTTTCCTGGCGTTCCTGAATGCCGAGTTGAAGCCGGGTATCCGCCTGATGCTGGACACGCTGGACTTCGGCAAGAAAATAAAGGGAGCCGACCTGATCTTTACCGGTGAAGGACGGGCCGATCGGCAGACAGCGATGGGAAAAGTGCCTTCCGGTATACTGGAAGAGGCCCGGAAACAGAATATTCCCGTCATCGTGCTTGCGGGAAGCATAGAAGATACGGACCAGATGAACCGGGCCGGCTTTCAGGGAATATTCTCGATCACACCCGGCCCCGTCACGATGGAGAAAGCGATGGAACCGGAGTTTGCCAAAGAAAACATCCGCAGGTTGGTGATTCAGATTTGTTCGGTAATCCGCCCGTTCAGAAATTCTTCTTCTCGTCGATGATATATTCCGGACGCGCTTTGATCTCGTCAAACAAGATGCCGACATACTGGCCTAACACACCGACCGTCAGCAATTGGACGCCGCCAAAGAAAATGACGGAAGTCATGATGGAGGTCCAGCCTGTTTCAGCATTACTGAAGCCGTATATCTTGCCTAAGGTAAACCAGACGGCCAATATGATGCCGACCAATACGGCAACGAACCCCAAGCTCGTCGCCAGGCGCAACGGCTTCTTGGAGAAATAAAGCATGGCGGTGGTGGCAAACTTCCACATCTTGCTGAACGGATATTTCGTCTCTCCCGCGATGCGTGCCTCCCGTTCGTAATAGAAAGGAACCTGTTTGAACCCGACCCAGCTGATCAGTCCGCGAATATATTTCCCTCGCTCCTGAAAACGGTCGAACTGGTCCATTACCTTCCGGTCTATCATGCGGAAATCGCCTGTATCCAACGGGAAATTCACATCACTCATATAGTTCAGCATACGGTAAAAAGCCTTCGCCGTCACTTTCTTGAAAAGCCCTTCCCCTTCGCGGGACTTGCGGACGCAATAAACCACGTTCGCCTGCTCCTTTTCTTGCATTTCAAGGATGGAAGGGATAAGTTCGGGAGGGTCCTGCATATCGGCATCCAGTATGACAGCCAGATCGGCATCACAATTATTGATACCTGCCGTTACAGCCGGCTGATGTCCGAAGTTGCGGGAGAAATGGATCACCTTCACTTGCGGGTCGGAAGCCGCGATCTCGTCCAGCATCGGGCGCGTCCGGTCTCTGCTGCCGTCGTTGATATAGATGATTTCCGTTAGAACAGAGAGCTTCTGCAACGCCTCCCGTGTACGCCGGTATGATTCGGCAATGACCAACTCCTCGTTATAACAAGGGACTATGACCGCAAGTTTCTTCATCTGCATTTAAGCCTTAAAAGTATAGAATTTATTCATGATAAAATTAATCACCGTATAAAAAGCCATTGCTATCAATTGGTTATAATACGAGTCGATCGACAGGTATGGATTCAGGACATACACCAAAAGCCCCAACTGCAACAGATAGCACACTCCGAACACGACACCGAAACGGACGGCACTGCCGATCCATCCGGCCGAGCTCCGGAATGTCCATTGCTTATTCCATATAAAACTATTCAACACGCCTGCAGCATAACCGACCACATTCGAAACGACATCCGAACATCCGAACAGCTTCATCATGATCCAGATGACAACGGCGGTTATCACCGTATTACTCACTCCCACTATACCATATTTAATGGCTTGCTTGACTGTTTCCTCCATTCTTTCTTATAATCTCATCCACTTCCTCGGCCGACAGCTCCTTCACGTTCGTAATCGTGAAGACCTGCGAAAGAAAATCTCCATATTGGTTACATTCGTTGATCACCCTGTCCAGCGTCAGCTTGATATCGGCCCGGACCGGGATCAGGAAAACCAGTTCCATATGTTTTTCCCCTATTGTCAACCGCTCGATTTCGCAATCCGCTTTTTCAAGGAAATAGGGGAATTCACGTTCGATCACTTTCTTCTGATACTCCAGAAACGGTTTCAGTTCATTCGCCAGGATCAGCACATAAAAGCGCAACTTTTCCCCTTTTCCTCCCAAACCGGTAGAGATATAAATCTGCTTCTCGTCCGACAGTTCGGATTCCAGAGCGATACGGCTTTCCATCAAAGCCATATAAGCCCAATCCGCCACATCCGGGTCCGGAGCCTGAGCATATTCTTCCAGTATCCGGTATGCTTTTACCTGCCGCGAAGTAGCGAGCATAGACAATACAAACTTCTTATGTTCCGCTGTCGATTCGGGATCGTCCAGGCTATTCTCGAAAATCGAAAAATCCATTTCCGAAACATCCGGCTTATCCGGATCTTTCCTGATCTTTTCCGAATATTTAAAATACTCCATCTGCCGTTCTACGGGTACACGCTGTTCTAATATATGGAAATGTCCGTCAATCTTACTAAAAGAGTCCCGGAACTTCTTGAAAATATCATTATCCTCTTTCATAAAGCCTGCTTTTTAGTTCTGTACATATCCAATAAAACAAGAAACCAAGACAAATGTAAGGCTTTTTCGCGATAAATAACTTATAGCAGGGATAAAATTACGCTCCGGCATCAACAAGGGGAAGCCCAAGCCGACCGGAAACAGGACAAACATTCCGGCATTCACTATTTTGAAACCGGCCGATGCATCATATAATTTTCAATCAGAACAGCCATCTCCGCCGCCGGCACTTTCTCGACCAGACGAAGATCCCGGCCTTTTTCGTCAGGTGTCCAGCTATTGGCACCTTCATCATTCACGACACGGAATGTCCCGCGCTCTACATTATAATAAGGCTCATATCCTTTGACCGCCACCAGCACAGCCGTCAGGTCCCAACTCATCCGGCCGTCCGGATCGCCTTCGGCAAAGCAGAGCGAATAGGCATCTTTCACCGGGCTGTTCTCCACGTCCGCCTGTACCAGCTTTTTCCCCGTAAAGATCACATTTCCGATTTCAAAACCGCTGAATATGATTTCCGTCGGCCATTGCTCCGCCACCACACAGGATGCCGGCGTATCGCAATAGACATTAAATTCTTTCCCTTCGGGGAACAAGCCGGCCATCGAAACCAACCTTTTCACCTTCTTTACGACCAATTCACGGCCGGGAAGCGGGCTGAACTCGTCACCACCGGAAAGCAAAAGATCCTTCAGGTTGGTGAAAAAACCGATCGTACAGACCACGACGCTGCTATCCGGCTGTGCACTCAAAATCCGTCGATAGACCTTCACGGCATCCGGCGCGTCCGAAGTTTTTGCCGTTTTATGCGGATAACGGGCCGGAAGCTCTTCGGTCCATTTCGTCTTATGCCAAGTCGTCAGCGAAACGCCTCCCTCGCTTTTCGGGGCGCCGACCGGGATGTCAGGCCGGTTGAAATAGGTGTTCAACACTTCTATGCAAGGAACGACATGCTCATCTTTATTAGACGAAACCGTCGCCAAGACATTCACTTGCCCGCTATCTGCCAAGGCATGCATCAGAGCCATCGCACCGACATCGTCATAGTCCGGCCCTAAATCCGTATCCAATATCAGGTTGACAGGCCGCGCGATTACTTTTTCCGGAACTGTAGCAGTCGGTTTTCCGGAACAGGCCGCCAGCAAAGCAGCCAAACAGGTAAAAAGAATCGATTTTTTCATATTATTAAATTCACATAAAATTCTATATTCCGCAAATATATGCAAAAAACGCGATTTACGGACAAGCAGATAAGTTTGTGAAACAGATCACAAAGAATACCGGACAAAAGCCATCAGGCTAAACCAGTTTTTAAAATCTCCGGGAATCGTTTTCTTGACCGCGCTTCCGGGGACAGTAAACGCCGTATTCAAGTGGAAATACCATTGACGCGAATAAAAATACTTGACCGTAAGATTCAATTCCGTTCCGTAATACCGGCCTTTCATAACCGACAACCCGGGATTGCCACCCAGGTTATTGCTCTGCGGAGCCATAAAAGACCAAAGCTGGGTGACTGTCTGCAGCTTGGATACGGGCGAATAGACCAATTGCAGCAAGTGCGACATTTCATTGGAGTTCTGTACGATCTTATACATATTCGACCCCTGCACCCACTGTTCGCCGGTTCCACCCGTATACAACGCATCCCAACGCTCATAGGCCTTTGTTTTAGGATTATCTCCGGAAAAATATGCAAACCGGTAGCTCAACGCCGGCCTACCGGGGCTATCGGCAAAACTCCAACCAGCCTGAGCATACCAGGCATACGCCCTCATTTTATAACGGCTGTTGGTCTGATACCCGCCTTCGGTCTTATAAAACCATCCGGGGCGGCCTGCCGGCTGATTGCCATAGAGGCGCAAATTATAGACCCACAAACCTTTCCGATTCAAAACCGTCCCGTCAGGCAAGTAATATTTGACTTCCGAACGCGGCGAATGCAGTAGGCTGGCGCCCAGTTGGAACCGGTCGTTACGGTTTATTTCAAAATTTACGCCGTTCAGTATCGTATGGCTATAGAATATAGGCAATTCGTTCGGGCGCAACTGAAAAGCTTGGAAATTCACCCTGTTCCAACGCAAGGAGGCCAAAAACAACCTTCTGGCCGCCCAACGCGGGTTGATTTGCAGGCCGGCGCGTTCCTGTCCGTTCATAGAGGTATTGATGATCAGCCAGCCGTTACCCAATACAAACTGTTTCCTTCCGTAAAGCACGCTATAGGCATACTCGTGATCTTCCGCCAACCGTTTTCCTCCGATAAATCCGGCAAAAGCATCTTCCACCTCACCATGAAACCGCGACTTATCGGTAAACAGTTCCCGCCCGGCACTGAAAGACAGAATATAACCGGCACCTCCGTACAGATGAAAATTCCATTTCGGCACGATCCGGACGATTCCATATATTCCTCCCATGGCAAACCCTTCCAACCAGGCCGTGTAGCCTTTTCCGGCCGGATTCTCGGCCAACGGATTACCGTCAAGCAAAGGAGCCGGCCGTGCGAACCAGGCATTATTGTTGCTATAAGCCATTTCGGAGGCTGACATTTTGAAGGTCAGCAGCGAATGCGGGCCGGAATAGATTACCGGAAAAGCTTTTATATCCTCAAACAGATTTGCCTGCCGGGAAGTCGTTTCGTCCTCCCCGGACAGGCGGACCGACACTTGCAGGTCATAACTGCCATCTCCCTGCGGAACGAGATGATAGGAGGCCTCTTCCACAAACGGCAGATTTTTGATTTGCGACATATAATAGGTCACCTGAAATTCGTTGAAATGAGTATACGGGTACACTTGGAAAGCCTCCTCCACCAATTGCTTCTGCCGGACCGCCTTCAACGAGTCCGCGGGCTGATGACCGTATGCGAACAGCACGGATTGTATGCGTTCTCCTTCATAGACAGATTGAGCATTATTACTCTGGGCAGACATCCGGAATACCCCGAATAAGAATGCGAATAAAAACAAAACAAACAACTTCATGCGTCCCGAATAATTAATAGTCCGTCCAACCGCCATCTGTAGCGATAATAGATCCCGTAATCGCAGATGCTTCGTCCGAAATCAGATACAACATGGTCGAGGCTTGTTCCCAGGGAAAAGAACCGCGATGCTCGGAGTCGCAATATTTCAGGAGGCTCATGGTTTTTATTTTCCCCATGCCGAAGCCGACACCCGCTTTTTGCCGGGCCGCCACAAATTCTTCCGCCCGTTCCACCATAGGAGTCCTTGTTTCCGCCATATTGACGGAGTTGATACGGATCCCGTAAGGGGCATAGTCGATTGCTGCATTGCGCACAAGTCCGTTCACGGCATGTTTGCTGGCTACATAGGCCGGATTGCCTGACAGGCCGGTCATTCCGGCGATGGACCCGACAACAACGATCGCGCCTCCGTTACCCTGTTCGATCATCCGATTGAGCACTGCACGCATCGACTTGAACGTCCCCGCCGCATTGGTGGCAAAGACCTTATCCCAGTATTCATCGGTGGCTTGCGTGATGACATTAGGCATCAATTTGCGTTGCGCCTCATCATAATCAAAAGGAGTCCCGGAAAACACACCGTCCATCACCCCTGCGTTCAAGCAGGCATAATCCAATTTGCCGTAAGCTTTGACCGTCTCGTCCACGGCTCTCCGGCAATCCTCGTCCTTTTGAATATTGCCATAGACAAACAGCACATTCAACCCCAGGCGGCTCAACGAATCGGCTACGTGCCTCCCGTCTTCTTCGAGCCAGTCCATGATGACGACATCCGCCCCTTCCTTGGCGGCCCGTATAGCCGTCCATTTGCCGATGCCGCGGGCCCCACCGGTGATCAAAATCGATTTTCCCTGGAACCGTTCCGGAATAAAATAGTTTTCGGACAACCGGTTCACATTATGTTTCCGGGGCATATCCACCTCTTTTTTATCCTGCTGCGCCGAAAGCAAGGTGACACTCAGCGCCATGATGGCGAAAAAAAATAACTTTCTCATAACTTCTCTGCTTTAATATTATCATTTACATAAACACAATCCGGCAGAGAAAGGTTTGACCTGCCGCAGCGGGAAGACAGCCTCGATCCTGACGACACAAACGGGAGCACACCGGCCTATATCGGCAAAAACAGTAATACGGGGCATAATATCGGTAATTTATCTACAAAGAGAATAAGAATTCATGCCGACCTTTGCAGAGAGTTCAATAAGTACCGGTCTAATTCATATAAAAACATCAAGTAATGAGAAAAATAATCATATCAGCATTGCTGGCAGCCGGAGTCACGGCAGTTATTGCCGGAAACAGGATGATTGAAAAAGAGAGAGTTCAAACAGATAAAAAGAATATAGAAATGGAAGATTTAACATTGACGACAGAATGGGATAAGATTTTCCCGAAAAGTGATAAAGTGAATCACAGCAAGGTGACGTTTCGCAACCGCTACGGCATCACGCTTGCCGCCGACCTGTACACACCGAAGAATGCGGAGGGGAAAATGGCGGCCATCGCGGTTTCCGGTCCTTTCGGAGCCGTGAAGGAGCAGGCGTCGGGCCTCTATGCACAGACAATGGCCGAACGCGGTTTCCTGACCATCGCCTTCGATCCCTCGTACACCGGTGAGAGCGGCGGGACACCTCGCTACGTGGCCTCTCCCGACATCAACACCGAGGATTTTTGCGCAGCCGTGGATTTCCTTTCCATCCGCGATGACGTGGATCCCGAACG